>Ga0137323_1000042_pt1 | contig 35071 bp, 34 predicted proteins | sample EasRivERMZT423_2_FD_102285 | JGI IMG/M metagenome (GOLD analysis project Ga0137323, IMG submission 102285) | Soil microbial communities from meander-bound floodplain in the East River, Colorado, USA - East River MetaG ERMZT423_2 | ecosystem: Environmental > Terrestrial > Soil > Floodplain ... | reverse complement strand
GCTGCCGATGTCGCCGCCCAGCAGGATCAGATCGCGCCGGCGCAGCCCGCCGCCCAGCAGCTTGTCGAGCGAGCCGAAGCCCGTCGGGATGGTGTCGCCGGTGACTTCGCCGGGACGTTGCGCGTCCACGCGCTCGACGAGGGTGTCGAGCGACGGTCGCTTTTCGAGCCGGCGAGCGGGGGACGGCATGACCTATAGATGCAATTTGGCGCCGCGCGCTGCAACCGTGACGGCTTCGGCGGCATCGGCACCCAGCACATCGCGGGCGGGTGCGGTGAGCTGGCTGAGCACCAGCGCCGCCGCGTTGGGCGTCGCGGTCTCGAGGTGCTGGCGTGCCGCGGCGAGCGCCCGCTTGAGCGGGGCGGGCAGCGCCAGGCTGCCGAGGCGTGTTTCCAGCGCCTGCAAGCGGCGGCGGTGGTTCTTGGCGCTCACGGGGGCGGGCGGCAGCAACGCTTCCGCCGCGCGCACGACGAGCCACAGCGCGAACAGTCCTTCCCGCCGCGGCCCCCGCGCCGCGTCCGCGATCAGGTCGACGAGCCGATCCTCGGCCTGCGTCGTCACGCGACGAGTCGCTGCACGGCGGCCGCGACCTCATCGGGCAGGATGTCGGCGAGACAGCGATGGTGGCCGAGCGGGCACCGCGCGGTGCCCATCGCGGAACAGGGGCGGCACCCCAGATCGCGCTCGAGGACGACGGACAAGCCACCCCGGGTGTAGGGATAGAAGCCGAACGGCTCGACGGTCGGGCCGAACAGCGCCACGACCCGCGTCCCGACGCCCGTCGCCATGTGCATGACGCCGGTGTCGCCCGAGACGGCGACGGACGCGCGCGCGAGACACGCACCCGTCTCCTGCAGCGTGAGCTCGCCGGCGGCGTTCACGACGGCCGCGCCGAGTGCATCGGCCAGCGCGCGATCCTGCGGACCGCCCACCGCCACGATTCCGAACCCGAGCTGCTGCAGTCGGTCCGCGAGCGCGCGCCAGTGTGGCGTGGGCCAGCGCTTGGTGGCGTGCGCCGCTCCCGGCGCGAGCGCGGCGAGCGGCTTCTGATCGAGACCCACCGCGGCGAGCCAGTGCGTCATGTGCGCGCGCGCCGCGGGAGCGAGAAAGAATTCGGGCGGTCCGCCGTCGGGGTGCACGTCGAGTCCGGCCGCGTTGGCCGCTTCGAAATAGCGCTCGGGCACGGGCACGTGCTTGCCGTAGAGATTGATCTTGGTCGAGATCAGCGTGGTCCGCGCGAGCTTGCGCTTGGAGTATCCCGCCCAGCGCGACGGCACGAGCCAGCGCAGCGCCGTGCTGCGCAGGCTGCCGTGCAGGTCGAGTCCGTGCGTCGGACCCAGGGCTCGCAACCGGTGCGCGAAATCGGTGATCCGTTCCTCCGGGCCGAGCGCCAGCACGTTCGTGAGGTGCGGGTTTTCGACGACCAGCGGCGCGAGCGCGCGCTTGGTGACGAAGTACAGCTCGGCTTCGGGGTGGCGGCGATGCAGGGCGCGCACGAGGGGGGTGGTCAGGAGCACATCGCCGATGGAGCTGAACCGCACGCACAGGATACGCAACACGCGGGCGAATCTAGTCGCGCGTTGCCCGGCTTCGCCAGCGGGACTAGCTTCTCTCGCAAGATGCCGCGCCCCAAAAGTATTCTCTGGGTCGACGACGAAATCGACGGGCTCGCCGCGCATCGCCGCTTTCTCGAGCAGCAGGGATTCGCGGTGACGCAGGCGGCGCACGGCGACGACGCGCTCGCGATGCTGCGCCGCCAGCCGTACAGCGTCGTGCTGCTCGACCAGCAGATGCCCGGCCGCCGCGGCCTCGAGCTGATCCCCGAGATCCGCGCGATCGATCCCGCGATGGCCGTCGTCATGGTGACGCAGAGCGAAGACGACGGCTTGCTGCGCGACGCGATCGGGATCGAGATCGACGACTATCTCGTGAAGCCGGTGCACCCGCGCCAGATCCTGTCGGTGGTCACGCGGCTGCTCGAAGGCGACCGCATCCGCCAGCAGCGGTTGTCGCGCGATTTCGTCACGCGCTTCCGCGAGCTCGAGGGACGCCGCGGCGCGGCGCTGGCGTGGCGCGAATGGAGCGAGCTGGTCGCCGAGCTGGCGCGCTGGGAAGTGCGGCTCGCCGCGGGCGACGAACCGGGCCTCTCCGAGGCGCTGCGCGCGCTCCAGCAAAGCCTGCGCAAGGATTTTCAGGGCTTCATCACGAAGCACTACCCGCGCTGGCTCTCCGATCCGGAGGGCGACCGGCCGCCGCTGTCGGTGGATGTGGGCGCCGAATTCCTCGTGCCCGCGCTCAAGCGCACCGGCCGCGTCGTGTTCATCGTGATCGATTGCCTGCGGCTCGACCAGTGGGAAGTGCTGCGCGATCTCATCACGCCGCTGTTCGACGTCGAGGAGTCGCATTACTACAGCATCCTGCCGACGGCGACGCCGTTCTCACGCAACGCGATCTTCAGCGGGCTGTTTCCCATGGAAATCGCCGCCCGCCATCCGGAGTGGTGGGGCGCGCCGACCGACGAGGAAAGCCTCAACGCGCACGAGTCCGAGCTGCTGGTGGAGCAGCTGCGGGAGCTGGTCGGCGAACCGGTGCCCGTGCGCTACGAGAAGCTGTTCACGGCCGCCGACGGCACCGATCTGTTGCGGCGTCTCCCCGCCCATCTCGCCCAGCCGGGCGTCACGGCGCTGGTGTTCAACTTCATCGATCAGCTCACCCACGGCCGGTCCGAGAACGCGATCCTGTACGAGGTGGCGCGCGACGGGGACGCGCTGCGCGGGCTGACGCGGACCTGGTTCGAGCGCTCACCGGTGCTCGCCGCCCTGCAGGAAGCCGAGCGCCGCAACGTCCCGGTGCTGCTCACGACCGACCACGGCTCGATCCACTGCCAGACGCCCGCGACCGTGTTCGCCAAGCGCGACGCGACCGCCAACCTCCGCTACAAGTTCGGCGAAGATCTCCGCGCCGAAGATCCCGAAGCCGCGATCATGGTCGAAGACCTCAAGGCGTACGGGCTGCCCGCCAAAGGTCTCGGCGTGCGGCTGCTGCTGGCGACCGGTGATCGGTTCTTCGTGTATCCGACGAAGCTGCGCGAGTACCAGGCGCGCTATCGCGGCGCGTTTTTGCACGGCGGCGCGACGCCCGAGGAAATGATCCTGCCGGTCGCGTTGCTCACGCCACGCCGGAATCGATAGTGCGTCGCAGCGCACGGCTGCTCTCGCTGCTGCGCCCGTACACGTCGCTGTGGGTCGCCACCATCGCGGCGACGGTGATCTCGTCCGTGCTCGACGGGTTCACCTTCGTGCTGCTGATCCCGTTTCTGCGCACGCTGTTCGGCGACGCGGCGTTGCCGGCGGACGGCGGCTCGCAGGTCGAGGCGATCCTCAACAGGATCGCCGGGCCGTTCCTGCAGACAGGCGCGCCCGAGATCGCGCTACGCAACGTCGTCATCGTGTTGCTCGCCGCGCTGCTGCTCAAGAACGCGACCGGCTACCTCGCATCCATCGGCTCCGTCGCGATTCAGGAAGGCGTGGTCCGCGATCTGCGCGTGTGCCTGTTCCGCCATCTGCAGACGCTGCCGCTCGGCTATTTCCAGCGGACGCGCGCCGGCCAGATCGTCGCGCGCATCATCAGCGACACCGACCAGGTCAAGACGGCCGTGAGCGCCGCGCTCACGTCGCTGCTGCAGAACATCGTCGTCATCATCGTCTACGTCGTGATTCTGTTCGGCCTCTCGGTGCGACTCGCCTTGCTGTCACTGCTGCTCGCCCCCGTGCTGCTGCTCATCATCCGGCCGATGATCAACCGGCTGCGCCGGCGCTCGCGCGAAGTCGCGGCGGAGCGCGGTGAAGTGACGAGCCACGTCGGCGAGATGATCGCGTCGGCCAAGCTGGTGCGCGCCTACGTCGCCGAAGCGTTCGAGCTGGAGCGCTTCCGCCAGCTCGCCGAGCGCTACCGCAGGCGCGTGTTGCGCGCGCAGAAGTATTCGAGCCTCACGAGTCCGGTGAGCGAGGTGTTCGGCGGGGTGATGTTGGTGCTCATCCTGGTCGTGGGCACCCGCCTGGCGATCGGTGCGGCCGCGACGCTCGATCCCGCGGTGCTGATCACATTCCTCGCGGTGAGCCTGCGGCTCATGTCCCCCATCAAGTCGGTCTCCAACTACCCGGCGGTGATGGCCGGCGCGGTTGCCTCCGCCGAGCGCGTGTTCGAAGTGCTCGACCTGCCGCCCGCCGAGGGCGACAAGCCCGGGGAGACGACGGCGGAGTTCAGCGAGCGCATCGAATACCGCGGCGTGTCATTTGAGTACGAAGCGGGCGAGGCCGTGCTGCGCAACGTGGACCTGGACGTGCGGCGCGGGCAGGTCGTCGCGATCGTAGGCCCCTCGGGTGCCGGCAAGACCACGCTCGTCGATCTGCTGCCGCGGTTCTACGAGCCGACGCACGGCGAGATCTTCATGGACGGCGTGCCGCTGACGAATTACACGCGCACCTCGCTGCGGCGGCTCATGGGCATCGTGTCGCAGGAAACGGTGCTGCTCAATGACACCGTGCTCGCCAACATCGCCTACGGCCGCACCGACTTCACGCTCGAGCAGGTTCGCGCCGCCGCGCGCGCCGCCAACGCCGACGATTTTCTCATGCGGCTCCCCGACGGCTACGACACCGTGCTCGGCGAGCGCGGCACCAGGCTGAGCGGAGGTCAGCGCCAGCGCATTGCTATCGCGCGCGCGTTGCTGCGCGATCCACCGATTCTGATTCTCGATGAGGCGACGAGCGCGCTCGACACCGAGTCGGAGCGCCTGGTGCAGGAAGCGATCGAACGGCTCATGGCGCGCCGCACGGTGTTCGTGATCGCGCATCGCCTGGCCACCGTGCAGCACGCAGACTTCATCGTGGTGTTGGCCGAAGGACGTATTGTCGAGCGCGGGGCGCACGGCGATCTCCTCTCGGCCGACGGGCTGTATCGCCGCCTTTATAACCTCCAATTCAGGACCTGATGCTCTCCGGATTCACGATCGTTCGTAACGCCATCAAGCTCGACTTCTCCATCGTCCCGGCCATCAAGTCGGTGCTCGAGGTATGCGACGAAGTCGTCGTGAACGTCGGCAAGTCGGAGGACGAGACGCGCGACCTCGTCGCCTCCGTCAATGATCCGCGCGTGCGCATTCTCGATACCGAATGGGACTTCACCAAGAAGAACATCATGCTGTCCATCGAGACGCAGCGGGCGATGGACGCGTGCCGGGGGTCGTGGGGGATCTACATCCAGGCCGACGAGGTGCTGCACGAGCGCGGCGCGCGCGTACTAAAGGAGAAGGTGGCCGAGTGGGACTCCGATAAGCGGGTCGAAGGCCTGCTGGTGAAGTACCTCCATTTCTACGGCGGTTTCGATCAGATCGCCACCAGCCGCCGCTGGTACCGGCGCGAAGTGCGCTGCATCCGCCTGGGCAAGGACATCCGGCCCTATCAGGGTGCGCAAGGGTTCCGGGTCGGGCCCGACTACAGGAAGATTCAGGCGCGGGTGACCGACGCCGAGATGTTTCACTACGGCTGGGCGCGTCCCGCCAGGGCGATCAAGGAAAAGCTCGAGATCTCGAAGACGATTTACCCGTGGGGCGGGAACCGCTTCGACAAGGAACAGGCGCGCGGATTCCTCGAGTGGATTCCGCTGCTCAAGCCGTTCACCGGCACGCACCCCGCCGCGGCGCGCGAGTGGATCGCCGAGCGCGCCCACGATCCGGAGCGGGTCATCGGTCCCATGCGCCTCAAGCCGGAGCATGTGCGGTTTTACATCTCGGATTGGATCGAGCGGCTGACCGGTGCGCGGGTGTTCGAGTTCCGCAACTACGAGCTCGTGTAGGTCAGGGGGCGAGGACTCCTGAGGGCAAACGCCCGTCTTTCAGCAATCCCTCATACATCCGCACATAGTCGCGCGCCATTCGAATGTGCGTGAAGTAGCGCTCGGCGCGGCGGCGGCACGCGTGCGGATCGAAATCGGCGAGCCGGCGCCGAATCGCCAGCAAGTCGTCGAGCGTCGCGCCCACGCCGCCGACATCGGGACTGACCAGCACCGGTAACGCACCGCGCCGGGTGGCGACGACGGGCGTTCCGCTCGCGAGCGCTTCCACGACGTTGAGCCCGAACGGCTCTTCCCACTGCACCGGCATCCACAAACAGCGCGCGCCCGCAAGTAGCTCTCGCTTCTTTTCTCTACCGATCTCGCCGACGAACGTGAGCCAGCGCGAGAGTGTGGGTCGCCAGCCGCCGGCGATCACGAGTCGAAACTGTTCCTGCTTGGCCGCCTGGACCGCGACGCGCCAGCCCTTGGCGGAGTGCAGGCGCGCGAGAAAGAGATCGAAGTCGGATTTCTGCGCGCGGAACTCGTACTCGTCGAGCCGCACGCCGTTATAGACGAACGATCTCGTGCCGTGGCGTTGCGCATGGTTCTCGCTGACGCCGATGACGTACGACGGCGCGACTTGACCGGCGCCCAGATTCCCGTGCAGCGTCGCCACGTACGGCACATTCGGGGGGTGCGCGACCAGACCGTGGTAATGCATGACGTCCACCGGTCCGGGGACGTATCGGTGCACGTCGAATCCGGGCCGCCGCACGTCCTCTGCATCCACCTCCACGACTCGCACGCCGGGCACGTTCGAGCCCCGTCCCGCAAGCAGTGTGACGTCGTGCCCCAGCTCGACCAGCGCCTGGCTGAGCCACACGACGATCCGCTGCGCGCCGCCGTACTTCTCCACCGGCACGCGCGTGTGCTGGAATTGCACGATGTGCATTCAGTCGGCGGGGCGACCGGCGGGCAGCGATCCGCACTTGGTCATTGCCTCATACATGCGGACATAGCTCTCGGCCATCTTCAGATGCGTGAAGTGCCGCTCGGCGCGCGCGCGGCATGCCTCGGGGGAACGCGTGTCGATGGTGTGCGCGGCCTTGATCATCTCGTCGAGCGTCGCGCTGATCGCGCCCACCTCCGGGGTGAGAATCTCGGGCAGCGCCCCGCGTTTTGTGCCGAGCACCGGGGTGCCCGAAAACAACGCCTCGATCGTGGGAAGGCCGAACGGCTCGTCCCACTGTGCCGGCATCCACAGGCAGCGCGCGCGCGCGAGCAACACCGCTTTGCGCTTGCCGCCCACCTCACCGACGTATTTGATCCCGCCGGTGAAGCTCGGGCGCCAGCCGCCGGCAATGATCAGGGAACGGCCGGTGCGCTTGGCCGCGTCAACCGCCCACTGATACCCGCGGTCGCTGTGTAGCTTGCCGAGGAACAGATCCCACTTTTCTTTGCGCCCGCGATAGATGTACTCGGCGGGATCGAGTCCGTTGTAGACGAACGCCGTGCTGCCATGGCGCGCGGCATGGTCGCGCGACAGGAAAATGGTGTTGGGCGGCAGCGGCGTGTCCGGCTTCCAGTTGCTGTGCAGCGTCTGGACGAACGGCAACCCTTGCGGGCCCTGTTTGAGCGGGAAATGCGCATGCAGGATGTCTACGTTGTCCGGAAGGAATTTCTTGAGATCGACAGTGGCGTCCTTGAGGAGCCGGGGCGCGACCTCGACGGTCTTCGCGGCTTCGGCCACCTTCGTCCCCGGCTGCGCCAGCAGCGTGACGCGATGGCCGAGCGCGGCGAGCGCGCGAACCAGCGCGACGACGACGCGCTGCGGTCCGCCGTAGCCTTCGACCGGGAGCCGGTGATGGGAAGCAACTACGACGTGCATCGCAGTCCCAGTATAACTAGCTTCGGAACATGCCGGGGAGCCTGAGCACCAAGCACGGGGGAGCCCGGCTGACACTGCTGCAGCTCACCCATCAGGGCGAGGGCGCGGGCTCCACACAATCCATATTCAGTCTCAGCCGCGAGCTGGCCGCGCGCGGTCATCGCGTGTTGGTCGGATGCCCTCCGGGCACGTTGCTCGCCCGCAATGTCGCCGCGAATCCGCCACTGGAATACGTGCCGCTCGATTTTTCTTCGCTCCACGGTGTCGCGAACGCGCTCGCCGGCGTAATCGCCGACGCCCGCGTCGACGTCGTGAATAGCCACGCCACGGGCGATCGCCGCGCCCTCACCTGGCTGCGGTGGCGCGGCCGCCTGCAGCAGCCGTTTGTCGTCACGCGGCGCACGATGCCGCTCACCCTGCCGCCCGAGCTCATCGCCGTCGGGTTCACCGCCGACCGCACGATTGCCGTCAGCGCCGCGGTCGCGAGCGCACTGCGCCGGCGCCTCCATCCGCGGCGCCGCCTGCGCGTCGTGCCGAACGGCATCGATCTGGCACGCGTCGAAGGGGAGCCATTGCCGCAGGATCTGGCGGCGGCGAGCATGGCCCTCGGCGATTCCGGCCGCCCCGTCGTCGTCGTCGTCGCGCGTCGCAAAGATCAGCAGATCCTGCTGCGCGCGCTCCCGGCGCTCGAGCGTCCGGTCACCGTGGCGTTCGTCGGCATCCGTCCGGACGAGGAGCTGGCGGCCGCCGAGGCCGCCGTGCCCGACCGGCACCGCATCGTGTTCGTGCCGTTCACCGAACGGCCGCTCGCGTTCTACCGGTTTGCGACCGTCGCGGCGCTACCGTCGCGCATCGAGGGGCTGTCGCAGGCGCTGCTGGAGGCGATGGCGCTCGGCCTCCCTGTGATCGCCTCGGCGGCGGGCGGCAATTCGGAGCTCATTTACCCGGGCGAAACCGGATTGCTGGTCCCGCCGCTCGATCCCGCCGCCTGGACGCGCGCGCTCGAGCGCATGCTCGGCGACGACGAGTTTCGCCTGCACGTCGCGCGGGCGGGGCGCGCCCTCGCGCGGGAGGAGTTCACGATGGGGCGCACCGCGGAACGCACCGAGGTCGTCTATGGCGAAGCCATCGAACGGAGACGATTGCTCGCAGGGGAACGTTCCCGTTAGACTACGGAACATGCCTCCCCTCCAGGGTCCGGCTCCACTCACCGTCGTGATTCCCACGCTGAACGAAGCGAGTCAAATCGGCGATTGCGTGAGCGGGCTCTCGTGGGCAGGCGAGGTGATCGTGGTGGACGCCGGATCGCAGGACGAGACGGCGGCCCGGGCACGGGCGGCGGGGGCCCGGGTGCTCAACGGCGTCGCGGGAATCGCGGCGCAGCGCAACGCCGGGATCGAGGCGGCGCAGCACGAGTGGGTATTCGCGCTCGACGCAGACGAACGCATCGGACCGGCGCTCGCCGCCGAGCTGGCGCAGGTGGTGGCCGCTCCACAGCACGAGGCCTATCGCGTGAGGCGCAGGAATCTGTTCCACGGTCACGTGCTGCGCCGCGGGCACTGGGGACGCGATTGGGTGGTGCGGCTGTTCCGGCGCGGCAGGCGGTTCGGCGGCAAATCGGCGCATCCCGGGCTCGAGATTGCCGAGCGCGAGCAGGGTGAGCTGACCAACGAGCTGGACCATGCCCCCTACAAAGACCTGCGGCATCACATCGACAAGATCATCGCCTACAGCCGGATGAGCGCCGACGACCTCGCGGCGCAGGGCCGGCGCGCGTCGTTCAGCGACGTGGCGCTCAGGCCCGCGTTCCGGTTTCTGCGTGATTACGTGGTGCACGGCAGCTTCCTCGACGGCCGCCTCGGCGTGATTCACGCCGGAATGAGTGCGGCGTCCGTGTTCTTCAAGTACGCTTTTCTCTGGGAGAAACAACGCGTTGGCTAAGACCTTTCTGTTGACCGGCGAGTTTCCGCCGATGCAGACCGGCATCGCGCGGATGATGGGCGAGGTGACGCGCCGCTATCCGCGCGGCGAGTTGCTCGTTTCCACCGGCCAGCACCGCGACTCCCAGGATTCCGACGTGCGCTTCAGTGGCGCGGTGGTGGACCGGTTGCCGGTGCCGAGCAAGGCGCTGCGCAATCTCGCGGGACTGCTGTTCTGGTCGCGCCGCGTCGCGACGCTCGCGCGGCAGCACAAGCCGCGCTTCGCCTGGTGCGACTCCATCCGTCCCTGCACCTACCCGGCGAAATGGATGCACGAGCGCGTCGGGACCAAGTACGGCGTGTTCGTGCACGGCGGTGATCTCCTGAAAGAGCTCCACGCCATCCATCACTCGCGGTTCGCGCGCAAGACCGCGAAGGCGCTGCTCGGCTCGGCGTCCGCCGTGGTCGCGAACAGCCAGTGGACGCGCGAGCAGGCGCAAAAGGTGCTGCGTGAGCTGGGGCTCGATCCGCTCGCCGAGCTGGTGCGGGTCGTCCCGCTGGGGACCGACCCCGAGCAGTTCCGCCCGGGCATCGACACGCAGGCCGTGCGCGCGCGCTACAACGTGAACGGGGGCGAGTGGGTGCTCACGGTGGCGCGGCTCGAGCCGTACAAGGGCGTCGACACGGCACTGCACGCGGTGGCCCAGTGCCGCAAAGACGGGCTGGACGTGAATTATCTCGTGGTCGGCAGCGGCAAGAAGCGAAAGGAATACCAGAAGCTCGCCGCGGAGCTGCGCATCGCCGATCACGTGCGCTTCGTCGGCAATGTGCCCGAGGCGGAGCTGCCCGCCGTGTTCAACATCGCGAACGCGTACGTCGGCGTCTCGCGCCGCGCCGACGGCTCGCGCGTCGAGGGATTCGGAGTCGCCCTGGCCGAAGCGAGCGCCTGCGGCCTCCCCGTGATCGCGGGCGAGTCGGGCGGCCTCGCCGAAGCGGTACGCGATGGTGAAACCGGTCTCGTCGTGAATCCCGACGATCCGGAAGCGGTCGCGGCCGCGCTCAAGCGCCTGTTGGGCGATCAACTGCTCGCGCGCCGCCTGGGGCAGTCCGGCCGCAAGTCGATCGAGACCTACTACAACTGGGACCGTGTGATCCGCGACCTGCGGGACATCGAATCACAAGTCTCCTCCTAGCTTACAATTTCCCGCCGCACGGCGGCGGCATCGCCCGCATGATGGGCGAGCTCGCGCTGCGATATCCGCCTCAATCCCTCGTCGTGTCCACCGGAGCGTACGAGGGCAGCGCCGAGAGCGACGCGCGTTTTCCCCAGCCCATCGACCGCATCGGAGTGCGCGCCACGCGTCTGCGCACGATTCAGGGCCTCGCGCGCTGGACCTGGCGCGCGAGCACACTCGCGAAAAAGTGGCAGCCCGGCTTCACCTGGTGCGGCGAGCTGAAGCCGGCGGGGTACCCCGCGCGCTGGCTGACTGCCCGTCATGACATCCCCTATGGTGTCATCGTCTACGGGACCGAGCTGCTACTGATCGACGCGAAAATCCGGCGCAGCCGCTTCAAGCGCCGCACCGCCGGCAGCATGATCGGCAAAGCCGCGGTGCTCGTGGCGATCAGCCGCTGGACGGCGGAACTCGCGCGCGACGTGCTGGGCTTGCTCGAGCTCGATATTCCCATCGAAACCGTGCCGCTGGGCACGACGCCCACGCACTTCAAGCCCGGCATCGATACACGCGCGCTGCGCGCCAAATACGGCTTGGATGGCGGTCCGTGGCTGTTGACGGTCGCGCGGCTCGAGTGGCACAAGGGCATCGACACGATGATGAAAGCGCTCCCCGCCGTGCGCGCGCGGCACCCCACCGCGCGCTACGCCATCGCCGGCGTCGGCGATCGCCTGCCGCAGCTCGAGCAGCTGCGGGAGAGCCTCGGGCTTGGCGACGCCGTGCGCTTGCTCGGCGCCGTCCCCCATGAGGAGTTGCCGGCGCTGTACAACGCCGCGGATCTCTACGTCGGCGCGTCGCGACGCCACGATCTCCTCGCCGAGGGATTCGGGATCTCGCTCGTCGAGGCGTCGGCCTGTGGGCTCGCGGTGGTGGGCGGGCGCTCGGGCGGCGTGCCCGACGCGGTGCGGGAAGGGGAGACGGGGATCCTCGTGGATCCGGATGATTCGGCGGCGCTGGCCGCGGGCGTCAATGAGCTGCTAGCGGATCCGGAACGCCGGCAACGGCTCGGCGCGGCGGGAAGAACGGCCGTGGAGACGTTTTACAACTGGGATCGGGTGGTGAGGGAGTTGATGGAGATAGATCGTCGATTTCGGTCGACACGCTAAAGCTCGAAATCAGCGCAGCAGGATGCCCTGCTTGCCGTGGTGTCGCAAGGTGGCGCCGAGCCGGGTGGCGGCAGCGTCGAGGCGGCGCCGTATTTCCCCCCCGAACCAGTCGGTGTCGTCCACGATCAGGTACCCGCCCGGGATGAGGCGCGGCCAGATACGCTCGATTTCCGACCACACGATGTCCGGATCATGGCTGCCGTCGAGATATGCCAGAGTGAAACGGTCCACCGATCGCGTAGCGCCATCCAGCCATAAGTAGAGACCGCCCTCGATCGCTCGGAGGAAGAGGTCGGAGTCCATCATGTAGTGGATATGATTGCCGTACCCCGCCAGCGCTCGCTTCATGGCGCGATAATGCCGGTCGTCGTACATATGGCGACGCCCCTCGTACGGCCTCGATCCGTAGGGGTCCACCGTGAGAACCAGAGGGCGACGGTCGCCGCGGTACACGTCCTCCAGGACGCGCAGGATCAGCAAGGCGGACCCGCCGCTGCGCGTGCCGATTTCGAGCAGCGGCGGCGCGTCCGCGTCGCGGGGGGAGCGCGCCACGCAACGAGCCAGTTCGAGCAGGTAGCGCGTGCTGGTGTCGCTGTGGCGCCGGCATCGGAAAACGTGCCAGCGCAGGCGCCAGTCAGGAAGGCCGGTGTTTGCCACGGCGGGCCTCGTCGGGTGGTCGCTCCCGCCGACGCGTCCCGATCATAGTGGCGTCGGCGATCTCGGCGGTGTTGGACAGCTCGAAGCTAGCCCGATCTCCGCATCTCTTGCGCATGGGCCGGACGCGCGATGATCGCGTACGTCGGGCAGTGGCGGATGTAGCCGCCGTCCATCGGCGACCATTCCTGATCGGGCTGCGTCACGACGGCCTTGCGCTCCGCGTCGAGGACGAACATGCCCTGCGGCCCGTGCACGAGGCAGGCGCCGCACCCGATGCAGCGCTCGCGCTCGACGCGCACGACCACGCGGCGCTTCGGGAAGATGCCGACGTCGCCCGGCAGGGGCCAATCGTCCCGGTCGAGCGCGGCGCTGGTCGCGCGGTAGCCTTCCTCGACTTCCTCACGCAGGTGATCGAACGAGAACATCGTGACGTGCTCGACGCGCGGCTGGATATAGTAGACCGGCGGCGTCGTCCAGGTTTTCACGCGCTGCTCGAGCAGCGTCTGCATCAGGATCTCGGTCGCGCGCGCGAACACCCCCGCGAAGCCCTCGTCTTGCGCGTCGGCGGTGAGGACGCTCGAGGCCGAGACGTCCACCGCCACGATCAGCTCCGGGCCGAGGGCGCGCGACGCGACGAAGGGCACGTTGGAGACCACCGCGCCATCCACGAAAAAGCGGCCGCCGATTTCGTGAGGCGGGAAATAGCCGGGCAACGCGCACGAGGCGAACACCGCGTCCGCGACGCGGATGTCGTCGAGACCGGGGAGCCCCCAGAACACCTGCATCCCCGAGTTCAGGTCGACCGTGTTGATGATGACCGGCGGATCGAGCTGCTGGAAGGTCAGGTCGCCGACCGTGCGCGCGATCAGCTGCGCGAGCGGCTCGCGCTTGAACAGTGCCGGGGAGCGCATGCGCTTTAACGCCATATCGGCATGAGCGACGGCGAACACGTCCTTGCGCCGCAGGCTGAGCGCGATTTCGCGCAGCTTGGCGATCCCCACGCCTCCCGCCCACGCGGCGCCGACCAGCGCGCCGACGCTCGACCCGATGATGCGGGTGGGCCGGTGCCCGCGCTCGAGGAGCGCCTGGAGCACGCCGACGTGGGCGAGGCCTTTCATCCCGCCGCCGCCCAGGACGAGGGTGAACGGTGTGTCACGCTTCACGGCTTATCCGCTTGCCCGGGGAGTTGAGTCCCGAGTAACGTAGTGAACACCCCCATGGCGGCGCCACTGTTTTGGTCACGACTCGCGCGAGATCCCTGGGCCCGCCTGGGCCTGGCCGTCGTAGGCGTTCTCGCAATACTCGCGGCGCTCGCTCCATGGCTGTCCCCCGGCGATCCGTTTCGCGGCGACCTGTCTGCAAGTTTGCATCCACCATCCGGCGCGTTTCTCCTCGGCAGCGATTCGCAGGGCCGTGATGTGCTGTCCCGCGTGCTGTACGGCGCGCGCCTCTCGCTCGCCGTCGGACTCATCAGCCAGAGCATCGCGCTGGCGCTCGGCGTGACGTTAGGACTCGTGTCCGGTTACTACGGCCGTTGGCTGGACGGGGTCATCATGCGGGTCGCCGACGTCACCCTCGCGTTCCCGTCGCTGCTGCTGTTGATCGCCATCGCCGCCGCCGTGAAGCCGTCGCTTCCCGTCGTGTTCGTCGTCATTGGGATCGTGGGCTGGGCCGGCATGGCGCGCATCGTCCGCGGCCAGGTGCTGCTCGCGCGCGGGCTCGAGTACGTCCAGGCCGCGCGCGCGCTGGGCGCGTCCGACGTGCGGATCATCGCGCGCCACGTTCTCCCCAACGTGATCGCCCCGGTGATTGTTGCGGCGACGCTCGGCATCGGCGGCGCGATCATGGCCGAGGCGGCGCTGTCGTTCATCGGCCTGGGCGCGCAACCGCCCACCCCGTCGTGGGGCGCGATGGTGGCCGAGGGACGCGACCTGCTGCGTGTGGCGCCTTGGGTCTCGATCGCCCCCGGCGTGGCGATCGGGCTCGCCGTCCTGGGTCTGAACCTGTTGGGCGACGGGCTGCGAGACGCGCTCGACGTCCGGGGATTCTCCCGCGTCGCATGACCGACATCGCCTACCACCCGACCCACGTGCGCGCCCTGCGCGAGACGTTCAAGGCGCTGCGCACCGCGGAGTTTCCGTGGACGGCGGATACGGTCTATCTCAACAACGCGTCGATCGGGCCGATCCCCGAGCGCACGCGGCGCGCGCTCGACGAGTTCACCGCCAAGCGCACCGCGCCGCATCTGCTGCCCGATCGCGAGCTCTTTGCCGGACTCGCGGCGGCGCGGCTCGGCATCGCGCAGCTGATCAACGCCCACCCGTCGGAAATCGCGCTCGCCACCAATACCGGTTTCGGATTGCACCTCGCCGCGCGCGCGCTCCCGCTCCAGCCGGGCGACATCGTGCTGCTGTCGGACAAGGAGTTTCCGGCGATCGTGTACCCGTGGTTGCTGCTGCGCGAGCAGGGCATCACGGTCGAGATGGCGCGCTGCACCCCGCAAGGATGGCCGGACGAGGCACGGCTGCTCGAACGCCTGCGCGACCCGCGCGTGAAGGTCCTCGCCGTCTCGTTCGTCCAGTTCTCCAATGGCTACCGCGCGGACCTGAAAAAACTAGGGCAAGCCTGCCGGGCCAACGGGACCTACCTGGTCGTGGACGGCATCCAGGGGGTGGGCAACTCGGTGCTCGACGTGCAAGAGACGCCCGTCGATATCCTCGCGTGCGGCGGGCAAAAGTGGCTGCTGTCGCCGTGGGGATCGGGATTCGTGTACGTGCGCAAGGAGCTGGTCGCGACGCTCGAGCCGACGATCACGGGTTGGATGGCGTTCGAAGGCACGGACGATTTCTCACGGCTCACCGAATACAATCCCACGTTCCGCTCCGATGCGCGCCGCTTCGAGATGATCACCCTGCCTTACCAGGATTTCGTCGGGATGACGGCGTCGCTCAGCCTGTTACTCGAAGTCGGCGTGCGCGACATCGCCGAGGTGACGCGGGCGATGCACGCGCCGATCGTGAAGTGGGCGGAAGCGAACGACGTGCGCATCACGTCACCGACGGAGAACGGACACCGCTCGGCGATTCTGTGCGTGGCGCCGCCGAAGCCAGCCGAGGCGTATCATGGATTGAAGCGCGCGCGTGTCGTGTGCAGCCTGCGCGAGGGCGCGATTCGCCTCTCGCCGCACTGCTACAACACGGTCGAGGAAATGGACAAGGTCATAGAGGTACTGGACGACCTGATGTGACCGCGTCGCGGTGTCGATCGACCCACCAGGCAAAGAGCACGTATACCCACGCGAAGATGATCCCGAAAACGGCCAGGGCGCGCATGTCGGTCGGCGTCGGCGTGAACAACGTGCTGTAGTACGAACCGGCGATCAGCACGATGAGGGCCCAGAATCCCCACCGGCCGATGCCGTCGCGCGCGCGCGTGACCCGCGCGTAGACGACGATGCCCCACAGGAACAGCGCAGTCTCGATGATCACGTCGGCGATCGGGTAATTCCACAACCCGAGTCCGACCTTGGGACCGCCCGGATATAACGGCATGTCGGGACGGTGCGTCACGAAATCCAGCACCCAGTGGCTGACGACGAGCGCGCCGATGACGATCGCGGCCCGTTTGTCGCCTCCCCGCGCGCTATAAAGAAAGCCGAACACGGCACCCCAGGCGATCAGGGTCACGAGACTGTGCGACCATGGAATGTCATCGAGCCAGAGCGTGAGCAGCGGATTCGGTCCGGGCACCACGTGCGCTTGCTCCCACCCGAGCAGCAGCAACACCGGCCACAGCAGGTCGGCGAGCGTCGGTGCGACGAACAGCGTGCCGAGACTCGTGCGCGGCGCGAGCCGCTTGGCGGCGAGACCCAACGCGTAGTGGCCGATGAACATCGAGCTATCTCCTCATCAGGCGTTTGAGGATCTGGATCTGGCCGGCGTGATAGAGGTCGTGCGAGGCGATGCCGTAGATCTCGGCTTTGACGGGCCATTTGGAGCGCCAGCCGCGGCGCCCCAGCTGCGCGGGCTTCAGCCCCGCGATCGCCCGGCGCAGCAGCCGGTGTTGCTCGTCGAGTAAATCACGATCGCGCTTCCATGCGGCTTCGTTCGGCGGGTCGGGAAGCGCGGGCCAGTTCGCGCCGTCGCGCGGGAATGCGATGTCGGGATCGCGCAGCAGCCGCCGCCGCACCATGCACTTCCAGTACGCGGTGTGGAGAACGAGATCCCAGATGCAGTGTCGGTTCCGGCCGGGTCGCCACAGGGCCTGGCGCCCGCTGATCCCGCGGATCGTGCCCTTGAGCGGCGTGCCGTGCCAGGAGGGCGCCGCGTAGGCCTGATCGAAGACTTCCAGCAGCAAGCGGACGCGCTCGTCCACCTAGTCTCGCCTCAGGAGGGCGTACTCCTTCTTTCCCTTGCGGAGCAGGAGATTGCGGCCCCCGATCCAGTCGTGTGGCGCGATGCTGCGCGCAACGTCCTCGATGCGCTGTTGATTGACGTAGATGCCGCCCTGCTCGATGGCGCGGCGCGCTTCACTCTTGGACTTGGCGAGGCCCGCTTGCGTCAGCAGATCGACGAGCGCGAGGCTGTCGTTCCCCGGCACCACCACCGTCGGGATCTCGCCCGCCAACACGTCGAAGACCTGCGGATGGACTTCCGCCTGCTCCTCGCCGAACAGAATCGCCGACGCGGCCTGAACGCCCGACAGCACATCGGCCCCATGCACGAGCGTTGTCACCGCACCGGCGAGCGCGCGCTGCGCCGGCCGCTTCGCGGCCTGCTTCGCCTGCTGCGCCATCAGCGCGTCGATCTCCGGCGCGGAGAGGTGCGTGAACAGCTTCAGGTACTTCTCGACGTCGCGGTCGTCCGTGTTGATCCAGAACTGATAGAACTTGTATGGCGTCGTGAGCTGCCGATCGAGGTAGATCGCGCCTACTTCGGTCTTTCCGAATTTCCGGCCCGAGGCCATCGTGACGAGCGGCGCGACCAGGCCGTGTGCCTCCCCGTTGTCGATGCGGCGAATCAGGTCCACGCCCGCCGTGATGTTGCCCCACTGATCGCTGCCGCCCACCTGCAGCGTGCACTGCCGCTCGCGAAACAGATGCAGGAAGTCGTACGCCTGGAGCAGCATGTAGCTGAACTCCGTGTACGACAGCCCGGAGTCGAGCCGCGCCTGCACCGATTCCTTCTGGAGCATGATGTTGACGGTGAAGTGCTTGCCGACGTCGCGCAAAAAGTCGATGAGTCCCTGCGCGCCGAGCCATTTCGCGTTGTCGAGCAACAAGGCCGCCGTCGGTCCGGCGCCGAACTCGAGAAAGCGGGCCATCTGATCGCGTTGATGCTGGAGATTCTGGCGGATCTGCTCCTTGGACAGCAGCGGGCGCTCGCCCGCCTTGCCGGACGGATCGCCGATCAGTCCGGTGCCGCCGCCCATCAGCACGATGGGCCGGTGCCCGGCACGTTGCAGATTGGCGAGCAGCATCAGCGGCATCAGGTTGCCGAGCTGGAGCGACGGCGCGGTGGGATCGAAGCCGCAGTACGCGGTCACGGAGCCCTTGGCAAAATGGGCGGCGAGCCCGGGCGTCGCCTGCTGCACGAAGCCGCGCCACTCGAGTTCCTGCAACACGTTAGCCTTCGTCATGGCGGCGAATCTACGCCCTTACTAGGTTTTAGTGCAGATGGCCTTCTCCACGCCCTCGTCGCCGCCCTCCGCCGCTGCTCGCCGCTCCTGGGTTATTCGCTGGTGGTACGATCCGGTGCAGCGCCGCCGCGTGATTGTCGCGACCGTGCTGGCCCTGCTGTACGCGAGCGGGCTGGCCTACGGGTCGTGGACCCGGGTGTGCGCCGCCGAGCGCTGCCCCAGCATCATGCGCATCGATCCGGGGCACCGGCCGCAGGTGCAGACCTCCAAGGTGTACGCGGCCGACGGCCGCCTGATCACCGAGCTGGGGATCGAGCGCCGGACCGTGCTGCCGCTCGCAGAGATCCCCGCGCACGTGCGTCAGGCGTTCGTCGCGGTCGAGGACAAGCGGTTCTACGACCACAACGGCATCGATTACTGGCGCATTCTGGGTGCCGTCAAGGCGAACGTCACGACGCTGCGGTACGCGCAGGGCTTTTCCACCATCACGATGCAGCTCGCGCGCAACGTCTTTCCGGATCATCTCGGCCGTGAGAAGCGGCTGACGCGCAAGCTGCGCGAGGCGCGCGTCGCCGTGGAGCTGGAGCGGAATTTCCCGAAAGACACGATCCTCGAGCTCTACCTCAACCAAATCAGCCTCGGTCCCAACGTCGCGGGCGTCGAGGCCGCGTCGCAGGTGTTCTTCGGGAAGTCGGCGCGCGATCTGAACGTCGCCGAGGCCGCGACGCTCGCGGGACTGCCCAAGGCGCCGGGGACGTACAATCCGCGCGTCCATCCCGACAACGCGATCCGCCGCCGCAACGTCGTGCTCGCGCTGATGCGCGATCAGGGCTTCATCAGCCCCGAGGACGCCGAGTTCTGGAAGGCCTACCCGCTGGTCCTCACGACGCGGCGCACGAGCTACGGCGACGTCGCGCCGTACTTCGTCGAGTGGCTGCGGACCGCGTTTCTCGAGCCGCGCTACGGCCGCGATCTGTACGACAAGGGACTGCGCATCTATACAACGCTCGATCTCGACATGCAGGAGGCGGCGGAGCAGTCACTCCAGTCGCAGCTCGACGAGATCGAGTCGGGCGTGTACTCGAACGGCAAGTTCGAGGGGACGTCGTACCGCGAGTACCTGGAGCAGGGCCGCGCGACGGGAGATGAGGTAGGACCCTACTCGCCGTACCTCCAGGGCGCGCTGATGGCGATGGATACGAAGACCGGCAACATCCTCGCGCTCGTGGGCGGCCGCGACTTCGTGGACTCGAAGTGGAACCGCGTGACGCAGGGCGTGCGGCCTCCCGGTTCGACGTTCAAGCCGTTCGTCTATTCGGCGGCCGTCCGCGCCGGGCATCCGGTGACGGAGATGCTCGACGACACGCCGCTGAATCCGCCGGTGATCCAGCTCGACAGCTCGCTGTGGCAGCCGAAGGACTACGACGACACGACCCTCGGCCCGATCCCGATGCGGCAGTCGCTGTATCTCTCGCGCAACCTGTCCACGATCAAGCTCGGGATGGCGATCGGCGAGCAGACGGTGATCGGAGAAGCGCGGCGCTTCGGGATCACGACGCCGCTGCCGCCGTATCCGTCGATTCACATCGGCGCGCGCGAGACCAAACCGATCGAGCTGATCGCCGCCTATTCCGCGTTCGCCAATGCGGGCGTGCGCGTGGAGCCGATCGGGATCCAGCGCATCGAGGACCGGCAGGGGACCATCCTCTATCAGTCTACGGTCAAGCGCGAGCAGGTGATGGATCCCGAGCATAACTGGCTCATGCTCGACATGATGCGCGACGTGATGCGCTGCCAGCCGGGCTCGGGGCTGCGTCGCTGCGGCACCGCGGCGGGCGCCGTCGCGGGGCTGCGCGTGCCCATGGCGGGGAAAACCGGGACGACCGACGACTATACGGACGCCTGGTTTGTCGGCTTCACGCCGGAGATCGTGGCCGGGATCTGGATCGGCTACGACCTCCAGCGCCGGATCATGAACAACGCGGGCGGCGGCCGCATCGTCGCGCCCGCCTGGACGAAGTTCATGCGCGACGTGTACGAGCGGCGGCCCGCGCCCGGCGACTGGGCGCGCCCCGAGGAGCTCGTCTCGCGCGAGGTCGACTGGTCGAACGGCTTCCTCGCCACACCGTTCTGCCCGCTCGAAGTGCGCCGCTGGGAGTGGTTCTATCCGGGCACCGAGCCCACGCAGGTCTGTCAGGTACACTCGCCATTTGGCGTGGGGGTGACTCCATAGTTGCGAAGTTGCGCAGACGGCGAAGTGGCTCCAAGTCACAAGTACAAGAGGCCAGGAAAGTCTTCCTGGCCTCTTGCATCATGCGGCTTGCGACCACTTTGCCGTCTGCGCAACTGCACTGGTGTCCTGTAGCTTGGCACTTGTGCTGAGAATCCGAGCCGGTCGCCTCCACCCCGTCACATCGGATTCCATTGACGATGGCGCCGTTCTTGTCGATGCCGCGGGTCGCATCGCGGCCGTCGGTTCCAACGCGCAGATCCCCACGCCGGCTGGTGTGCAATCGCTCCACTTCCCCGAAGGCGAGCTGACACCAGGTCTCGTCAACTGCCACACGCACCTCGATCTCAACCAGCTCGGCGGCGGCGTGCAGCACGACGAGCCCGAGTTCCTCACATGGATCCGGCGCATTCGCGAGTTGAAAGACGCGACCAGCGCCGAATCCTTCTACGAGGCCGCCGTCGCTGGGATCAAGGACTGCTGGTCACGCGGCGTGACGTGCGTGGCGGAAACCGGGAGCACGGGCGCCGTCATGCGCGCGCTGCACGGTCTGGGCGGACGCGGGATCGTGTACCAGGAAGTGTTTGGACCAGACCCAGCGAAGGTCGATAGCAGCATGTCTGAACTCTTTGCCGCCTTGCAACCACTTCGCCGTCTTGGAACTTCGGAACTGCGTCTTGGGCTTTCACCGCACGCCCCCTACACGGTCAGCGGTCCGTTGTACGAGGCGGTCGCGGCCTTCGCTCGACTGGAAGAGCTGCCGATCGCGGTGCACATCGCCGAATCGCCCGACGAGGTCCGGCTCGTGAGAGAGGGCGCCGGTGCGTTCGCCGAAGCGCTGCGTGCGCGGGGCATCGCGATCGAGCCGAGTGGGTGCTCGCCGGTCGCGTACCTCCTCCAGCGCGGAGTAATTGGTCGCGGAACGCTGTGCATTCATGCGGTCCAGGTGGATGCAGCCGACGTCGAGCTGCTCCGGTCCGTCCGAGCCACGGTCGCCCACTGTCCCCGCTCGAATGCCGCGCATCGGCACGGCCGGATGCCACTGGCCTTGTTCCAGCAGGCTCGGGTGCCCGTCGGTCTGGGAACGGACTCCGTGGTGAGCGTCGGCGATCTGGATTTGTGGGCCGAGGCCGAGGTCGCGGGGTTGCGCGGCGATTCGGCGCTCCGAGCGCTTACTATAGAAGGAGCGCGTGCCCTCGGCTGGGATAATGAGATCGGTTCGCTGGACGTTGGGAAAGCCGCGGACTTAGCCGTGTTTCCCCTCGCCGCCCTTCGCCGCCCTTCGCCGCCCCCCGCCGCCCTTCTCGCAGTAGTCAGCGGCCGCATCGTGCACCAGATTTCCGGCCAATGAAAACGCAGCGTCACGCGGCCATTCTCCGACTCGTGCGTGGAGCGACGGTGGGCAGCCAGGAGCAGCTACGCGAGCGTCTCAAAGGAGAAGGGTTCAACGTGACGCAGGCGACGCTGTCGCGGGACATTCGCGAGCTGGGACTCGCGAAGGTCGCCGCTCCCGACGGCGGGTCACACTACGCGGCAGGCGCCGAGGGGACGCCGGGCGTGCGCCCGCATCTCGAGCAGCTCCTGCCCACCATGCTCGTTTCGGCCGAAGGCGTCGGCCCATTGCTCGTCCTCAAGACCACGACGGGCGCGGCCCAGGCCCTGGCCCTGGCGCTGGACGGCGCCGGCTGGAGCGAGATCATCGGCACCATCGCCGGTGACGATGCCATCCTTGTCATCACTCGCAGCGAGCGAGGCCGCCGCGCCGTGCAGGCGCGGCTGCGAGAGCTCGCAGGAATCCCCGCATGAACACTCGGACGATGGCCGCACTCGTGCTGCTTCCACTCTCGTGTAAAGCGCAATCACAACCTCCACAACCGCCACCCTCCAGCGATGCGACATCACAGAACCTGCTGACCGACGCGGAGAAGTCCGCCGGGTGGCGGCTCCTGTTCGATGGGAAAACGACGACCGGCTGGCGGAACTACGGCAAGCAGACGATCGCCGACGGCTGGGTCGTGCAGGACGGCGCGCTCACCCGCACCGGCGCGGGTGGCGACATCATCACCGGCGACGCGTTCACGAACTTCGAGCTGTCGATCGATTGGAAGATCGAGCCGGGCGGCAACAGCGGCATCTTCTATCGCGCGAGTGAAGAAAACGACGAGATCTACTGGAACGCGGTCGAGATGCAGGTGCTGGATGATGCGAAGCACCCGGACGGCCAGAATCCTCTCCAGTCCGCGGGCGCAGCCTACGACCTGTATCCGGCGCCGCGCGGCCATGTGAAACCGGGCGGCGAATGGAACACCGCGCGGCTCGTGGTGAACGGCAACCACGTCGAGCATTGGCTCAACGGCTTCAAGATGGTCGAGTACGAGCTGGGCAGCACCGATTGGAACTCGAAGGTTGCCGGGAGCAAGTTCAAGCCGCATCCCAAATTCGGGAAGAACACGCAAGGACACATCGGACTCCAGGACCACGGCAACGTGGTCGCCTTCCGCAACATCAAGATTCGAGCGCTGCCATGAGCCGAAAAGGCATGTCGCGCCGCCGCTTCGTCGGCGATGTGGCGACCGGGCTCTCGTTCACGATCGTCCCCGGACATGTGTTGAGCCGGCGCGGCAGAGTGGCGCCGAGCGACAAGCTGAACATCGCCTGCATCGGCGTCGGCGGCATGGGCGCCAGCGACGTGCGCGGGGTGGGAAAAACCGAGAACATCTATGCGCTGTGCGACGTGGACGAGCGCCAGGCGCTGCCGTCGTACACCGGATTCCCGCTGGCGAAGCACTTCAAGGATTTCCGCGTGATGCTCGATAAAGAAGGAAAGAACATCGACGCGGTCACGGTTTCGACACCCGATCATACCCATACGGTCGCCGGGATGATGGCGATGAAGCTGGGGAAACACGTCCGCATCCAGAAGCCGCTCGCGCGCACGCTGTGGGAAGTCAAGCAGCTCGAGGAGGCGGCGCGGAAATACAAAGTGGCGACGCAGATGGGCAATCAGGGGCATGCCGACGAGGGCACCCGGCTGATCCGCGAGTGGGTGGAAGCGGGCGCGATCGGGGCGGTGCGCGAAATCCAGCTCTGGACCAACCGCCCGATCTGGCCGCAGGCGCTCGACCGGCCGCTCGAAAACCTCTACGCACCGGCCTGGCTCGACTGGGATCTCTGGCTCGGGCCCGTGGCCGACCGGCCGTATCACACGGCGTATGCGCCGTTCCGCTGGCGCGGCTGGTGGGACTTCGGCACCGGCGCGCTCGGCGACATCGCCTGCCATTCGATGGATGCGTCGTTCTGGGCGCTCGATCTCGGATACCCGACCCGCATCGAGGCCGAATCCACCAGGCTGTTCAACGAAACGGCGCCCGCGTGCTCACGCATCACCTACAGCTTCGCGGCCAAGGGAAATCGTCCCGCGCTCAACGTGGTGTGGCGCGACGGCAGCCTGTATCCGGCGCGACCCAAGGAAGTCACGGACCCGCTCGCCTGGCCGTTCGATACCAGCGGGCAGCTGTGGATCGGCGACGCCGGCAAGCTCGTGGCCGGGATCTACGGCGAGAACCCGCGCCTGCTCGATCCCGCGAAGCAGGCGGAGATCACCGCGCATCCGGTGCCGGTGAAGTATCCGCGCACCGAAGGCAGCTACGCCGAATGGATCGCGGCGTGCAAAGGCGGCACGCCGGCCGGGTCCAACATCCCCGATCATTCGGGCCCGCTCACCGAAATGGTGTTGCTCGGTAATCTCGCGGTCCGCACGGCGCAGCCCATCGATGTGAACCCGGCGACCGGTGCGGTGCTCACCCCCGGCGTGCCGGAGGAGTACCTCAAGCCGCGCTATCGCCAGGGGTGGGGTTGGTGAGTCCCCAACGGCCTTGCGCACCGCATCAGGCAGAGTGTATTTTTATGCACCCATATGCATAAACAATCCAACGGGCCCCTCGTCGTCCTCGCCTATTCGGGCGGGCTCGATACGTCCGCCATCGTCCCGTGGCTGCGCGAACAATACGGCGCGCGCGTCGTGTGCTTCGCCGCCGACGTGGGGCAGGGACTCGGCGAGCTCGACGGCTTGATCGCCAAGGCAAAACGTTCCGGCGCCGAAGACTGCATCATCGAAGACCTGCGCGAAGAGTTCGTGCGCGACTTCGTGTTCCCGACTTTGCGCGCCGGCGCGGTCTACGCCCGCACGTATCTGCTCGGGACGTCGATGGCCCGACCCGTCACTGCGGCGCACCAGGTCGCCGCGGCGCAGCGGCTCGGCGCCGAAGCCCTTGCGCACGGCTGCACGGGGAAGGGCAACGATCAGGTCCGCTTCGAGCTGACCTACGCCGCGTTAGCGCCGGAGCTGCAAGTGATCGCGCCGTGGCGCGAATGGAAATTCCAGGGCCGCGAAGATCTCATCGCGTACGTGCACGCCAAAGGCGTACCGGTGCAGGCGACGGCCGAAAAGCCGTACTCCACGGATCGCAACCTGTGGCACTGCTCGCACGAGGGCGGGATCCTCGAGGACCCGTCGCAGGAAGCGCCAGAGCACATCTTCGTCATGACGAAGAACCCGCTCGAGGCGCCGGACGAGCCGGTCGTTGTCACGATCGGCTTCGAAGAAGGCAATCCTGTCAGCGTCGATGCCGTACCCCTCGGTCCAGTCGAACTCCTCGAACAACTCAACGAAGTCGCAGGCGAGCACGGCGTCGGCCGGGCCGATGTCGTCGAGGATCGCCTCGTCGGGATGAAGTCACGCGGCGTGTATGAAACGCCGGGTGGCACGGTCCTGTACGCCGCGCATCGCGAGCTGGAGCAAATGGTGCTCGATCGGCGCACGCTGGGGCTCAAGGACGAGCTCGCGCTGCGGTACGCGGATCTGGTGTACGACGGCCGCTGGTGGACGCCGGAGCGCGAGGCGCTCGACGCCCTCGTCACCGCGACGCAGAAGCCGGTGACGGGCTCCGTCCGGTTGAAGCTGTTCAAGGGCAACGTCATCGTCGCGGGCCGCGAGAGCCCGTACGCGCTCTATCAGCCGTCGTACGCGACCTTCGGCAAGGACAACGTCTACAACCAGAAGGACGCCGAAGGGTTCATCCGGTTGTACGGACTCGCGAGCAGAATCGCCGCCGGGCTGCAGGCCGAGCGGACGGATGTCCCGGCGAGCTGATACTCCCCCCCCTGCGCATCAGATGTGGGGGGGACGCTTCGCGCTGGGACCGAGCGAAGCGCTCGATGCGCTGAACCGCAGCCTCCCCGTCGACCATCGACTCTGGCCGCAGGACGTGTTCGCCAGCAAAGCCTGGGTGCACGCGCTCTGCAAGGCCGGCGTCATCGCCGCCACTGAAGAAACGCAGCTGCTCGACGGGCTCGACCGCGTCGCGGACAAGCTCGCCGACGGCGCGGCCGTGGGCGCGCCCGACGAGGACGTGCACACGCTGGTCGAGCGGCTGCTGTACGCCGAGATCGGTGCCGTGGCGGGGAAGCTGCACACCGGCCGCTCGCGCAACGATCAGGTCGCCACCGACCTGCGGCTGTGGACCGTGGGCGCGATCGATGAGCTGGACGCCGCCGTCGCCGCGCTCGGCCGCACCCTCGTCACGAAAGCAACAGTCGGCCTCGACGCGATTCTTCCCGGTTACACCCACGGCCAGCGCGCCCAGCCGGTCCGCTGGGCCTACGTGCTGCTGGCGCACGCGTGGCCGCTCGTCCGCGATCGCCAGCGACTCGCCGATGCGCGCCGCCGCACTGCCGAGCTTCCGCTGGGATCGGGCGCGATCGCCGGCAGCGGCTTCCCCGTCGATCGCGTGCTTCTTAAAGAAGCGCTCGGCTTCCGCGCCGTGTCCGCCAACGCGCTCGACGCCACGGGCGATCGCGACTTCGTCGCCGACGTGCTGTTCGCGATCGCGCTGATCGGCACGCACCTCTCCCGCCTCGGCGCCGAGCTGATCACCTACGCGAGCGGCGAATTCGGATTCGTCACGCTCGCCGACAGCTTCAGCACCGGCTCCAGCCTGATGCCGCAGAAGCGCAACCCGGACGTGTTCGAGCTGGCGCGCGGCAAGTCGGGACGGATGCTCGGCGATCTCGTGGCGCTGCTGACGACGCTGAAGGGGATTCCCGCGGGCTATCAGAAGGATTTGCAGGAAGACAAAGCGCTGCTGTTCGACGCGTGCGATACGCTCGGGACGGTGCTGCCCGCGGTGACCGGGGCGATCGATACCCTGACCGTGAACGCCGGGCGCATGGCCGCCGCGCTCGACCCCGCCATGCGCGCCACCGATCTCGCGGATTTATTGGTCGAAGCCGGCGTGCCCTTCCGCGAAAGCCACGGTCTGATCGGCAAACTGGTGCGCGCGGCCGAGCAGGCCGGCGTCAGTCTCGACAAGGTGCCCGCCAAAGTCGCGACCGAAATCCACCCGGCGCTCGGACCGGCGCTGGCGCAGCTCGGCTCCTGGGAGCAAAGCGTCGAAAGCCGTGCCACGCCTGGAGGTGCCTCGCGCGCCTCAGTCGAGTCCCAAATCGACGAGTTACGGCGCGCGTTTCAGCCCGCAGCGAGCCCGTAAATCCCTCACTTGCTGCAAGTTGCTCGTCGGTATTAGCATATCGGATGCGTTGCCTAGCCCTGAACGCCTCGTTTGAGCCGCTGACCATGGTGCCCGTGCGCCGGGCGCTGCGGCTGGTCATCGACGGCAAGGCCGAGGTCGTCGAGGCGGAGGGCACGCCTGTCCATAGTGAGCGAATGGCGGTGCCACGTCCCGCCGTCATTCGCCTCGTACGCTTCGTGCACGTTCCTCGCCGCTTCCGCCGCCAGGTCACCAACACGTTCCTGTTTGCGCGCGACAACTACCGCTGCCAGTTCTGCGGGCGCACGCAGGCGGACCTGCGGCAGCGCGAGTGCCTCACGCGCGATCACCTCGTGCCCTTGTCACGCGGTGGTACGAACGCCTGGACGAACGTCTTGACCGCCTGCTCGAGTTGCAACACCCGCAAGGGCAACCTCCTGCCCGAGGAAGTGGGCATGCATCCGCTGCGCGCACCGCACGAGCCGCATTTCGTGCACCTCTCGTGGGCGGTACGCCGCCTGACGCGCACGCAGGCGAAGTACATTCGGCTCTTCTACGGAGCCGATGTGCTGGCGACCCTCGAAGCGCTCTGATGGCTCGGGCACCCTGGCTGATCGCCGGCGCGGCGGCGGTTGCGCTCGCTGGCGTCGTGCTGCTCCAGCGGCCGGCCGGCGGCCGGCGGGGGGGGGGAGAGGCCGCGAGCTCCGCGCATCCGACGCCCCGGCCAGCCATCACGGCGGTGAAGGTCCTTCCGATCAGCTTCGTACCGCGCACGCCCGGCTCCGCCGAGGCGTATGCCGCCGCGCGCAACGCGGCCGCCACGCTCGACGGCCTCTATTGTTACTGCGATTGCTCCAAGAATGCCGGCCACCGGTCGCTGCTCACCTGCTTCGAGACGGATCACGGCGCGTACTGCGATGTCTGCATGGGTGAGGCGATGGTGGCGAATGGAATGGGGCAACAGGGCAGATCGCTGGAAGAGATCCGGACCGCTATCGACCGTCAATTCGGATCGTAGAACTGCGGGCCTCGAGCTGCTGACGCGGCAGGCCCGCAAGCCGCACGAGCACTCGCTGGGCTCCTCGCGCCAGTGCATCGCCGAAGTTCTCCCCGCCGGATACCGTCGGACCCACATCACCTGACAACCAGCGCGACAATTCCTGGAGATCGGTGTCGTTGAGCGTCGTCACCTCGAGACGCGCGAGGAAGTAGTACCGGCCTCCTCCGCTCGGGTGCAGGGTCACGACGTACGGGATGTCGAGCGCGGCCGCCAGTTCTTCGGGAGTCGCGTACCGGCTGACGATCCCGCCCTGACGAATCAGGACGAAGTCGTCGGCCAGAGGATCGTTGCGCGCGACCGCGTCCCACGACACTTCGCGCACGAACTGATCGAACCAGCTGGCGCGGACTTTCCAGAGCTCCAGACGGTAGTGCAGCCGCAGCGGAAAACCGGAGCGCATGAGTCCGACGAACTTTCCGTCGGCCAACAGGCCCGTACTGCGCACGCGCGGCACGTTGCTCTGCAGCGTGACCGTGAGCGTGGGCGATTGCGCGGCAGCCGTGCTGGCGAGCAGCAGGCCGGCCACCGCACCCCAGAGGAGGCGCACGCTAGAACCGGTGTTCGAGCCTGGCCGTGAGTCGCAGTCGTTCGCCGGTGGTTACCGCCTTGGCGATGTAGACCCCAAAGCCGCTCCAATCCACGCCCAGACCCACGTCCACGAGCCAGCTCGAGAGCGAGGGCAGCCGGCCCGCGGCCACCTGCCCGGCGCCATCGCCCACGAGCCACGACTGCCCGGTGTTCATGAACACGACCAGGTCGAGGCCTTCCAGCCAGAACGGTGTGCCTTCGTCCCGCGGTGGCTCGTCCCGGCCACTGGTCGGGTTGTAGCTCCAGTTGAGCTTCACATGGCCGCGATACTCGGCCTGGAAAGCGATCACGCGGTCGCAGGCGGCGAGCTTCGAGTCCGCGAACGCCGGGTCGGTGATGTTCTCATTGCAGGCGGCCGCGCGGAACGGCTCGCCGGGCATCGGCTCGGGACCGCCGAGCGAGAGGCGCCGCTGCAACGGCAACGGATCGCCGCCCATCCAGCCGCCGCCCACCAGCCGCAGGTGAATCCGGCCCGAGGGACTGATGCGCGCGTAGTGACGCAGGTCCACGAACATCCGGTTGTACTGGTAGGAGCCATCCGTGGGAATCGAGTCGCGCACTGTGGTCGGGACCCCGGGATGCGGGATCACATCGGAGCTGCGTGAATTCTCGAACGTGAATCGCGCCAGCCATCCCGCGGACGGATCGTCGACGTCGTTGCGCGTGTCGATCGCCGCCGCGGCCGTGATCGTGGTGAAATGCCCCTCGTCGATGGGCGGATTGGGCCGCCACAGGTCAGAGTTGCGAAGGATGGTCCAGGGATCCTGGACGACCACGCCGGTGTGCCATTCGTGCCGCGCTTCGAGCGACAGCGTGAGCGGTCGCTCGGGCTGCGCGAACACGCGGGCGCCCCATCCCTTGTTGAGGTAATAGTCGCGGTAGTCGCGCGCGAACAGGAACGAGCTCCACCCGACCTCGTTGCTGTGGAGTCCCCAGTCCTCGATCGGTGACACCACGTCGAAGGCGCGGACCGCGACGCCCACCGCACGCGTTTCGCCCGACCGAAACTCGCCGCGGAACATGTAGCCGAGATCGCTGCGATTGTCCGACAAGTCGCCCGCCGAACGGAACACGCCAAGCGCGTCGATCCGCAGGCGCACGTTCTGCTGCAGCTTCCAGTCGAACAGCGGGCCGAACACGATCGGCAGTCCCTCGACGCGGTTGAACGTGCCGCCGGTCGCGATCGTCAGCGAGGAACGCGAGGCTTCGGTGCCCCACGACAGCTTCGCGCCGAGGACCGGGAGCCGGCGCCGCAGATTGGGCGCGTACTCGATGCGGTCGCCCTCGTTGCGCAGGCGGTACAGCAGCGGCTCGCGGTATTGGCGCAGCGCGCCGCGGATGGTGCCGTGCGACGAGTCGACGATGCCGCCCACGACGATCACATCGCCGGTGACTTCGCCGCCCGCTTCGAACCGCAGGTCACCGTTGATCACGACCAGCGTGCCCTGGACTCGTCCGCCCACAAACACGGGGCCGCTCCGCACGGCGACATTGCCGCGCCATTCGTTGCCGTGCGGCAGGCGCGTGCGCCCCACCAGACGGGTCGTCGCCGAGTCGTTGTAGAAGCGGATGACTTCCTCGGCAATGAGTCGCGGCAGGGCGCGGGCCTCGAGGGCGGCGCTGTCGGGATGGATGACGATGGTCGTGTCTTGCACGACCAGTGCCAGTAGCAAAGCGATCATAGATCAGCCTTGGTTGGAGGCTCGATGCCCAGGCGGCGCATACGGCGATACAGATTGGCGCGGTCGGTGTCGAGCCGGCGCGCCGCTTCCGCGACATTGCCGCGCGACACCGAGAGCGCCTTGGCGATCAGCTCCCGCTCGTACTGATCGAGCGTGTCGCTGAGCGCGATGTCGCGCCACGGCGTGTCGTCGCCGGTCGCGGGCGTGATGATGCGGGGCGGGGTGCCATCCTGCGGCAGCACGCGGGCGACGTCGGCGGCCGTGATCAGCTCCGAGGCCGCGAGAATCGCCATCCGCTCCACGATGTTGGCGAGCTCGCGCACGTTGCCGGGCCAGTTGTACGACGCGAGCAGCGGAACGGCGCCGGCGTCGAATTTCACCGGCCGGCCCAGTCGGGCCGCACAGCGGCCGGCGAAATGCTTGACGAGCGGCGCGACGTCTTCGGGGCGCTCGCGCAGCGGCGGAATGTGGATCGGCAACACGTTCAGGCGAAACAACAGGTCTTCCCGGAACTGACGCTCGCGCACCGCGTGCTGGAGGTCCTTGTTCGTGGCCGCGATGACGCGCACGTCGACCGTGAACGGCCGCTCGCCGCCGACGCGCTCCACCACACCGCTCTCGAGCACGCGCAGCAGCTTGGCCTGCGCCTCCGGTCCGAGATCGCCGACTTCATCCAGGAACAGCGTGCCGCCGTCCGCCAGCTCGAAGCGGCCCTGGCGCCGCTCGGTCGCGCCGGTGAACGCCCCGCGCTCGTGGCCGAACATCTCGGATTCGACGAGGTCGCGCGGCAACGCCGCGCTGTTGACCGTGACGAACGCCTTGTTGCCGCGGGCGCTCTGGCGATGAATGGCGGAGGCCACGAGCTCTTTGCCGGTGCCCGATTCGCCGGTGATCAGCACGCGCGATTCGGTCGGCGCGACGCGCGCGATGAGCGCGCGCAGCTCGTCCATGGCGAGACTCGAGCCGACCAGCGGATCGGCGTGCCCGAGCTGCTCGTGCAGCCGCTTGTTCTCCGCGAGCGTGCGGCCCAGCTCGAGGGCGCTGCGCAACGTGACGAGCACACCTTCGGGGGTGAGCGGCTTTTCGAGAAATTGGAACGCGCCGAGTTTCGTGGCGCGGACGGCGTCCGCCAGACTCGCCTTGCCGCTCATCATCACGACCGGCACGTGCGGCGCCCGCTTCCGAATCTGCTCGAGCGTCGCGAGCCCGTCCGGACCGGGCGGCATCATCAGGTCGAGCAGGACGACGTCGGGTGCGTCGTCGACGAGCCGCGTGAGGGCCAGGTTGCCGTCCGGCGCTTCGACGGTCTCGTAGCCTTCCGACTGCAGCAGCGCTCCCACCATCCGGCGGATGTTGGCTTCGTCGTCGACGAGCAGGACTCTCGGGCTCATCGCTGGGCCGGGGGAAAGACGATGGCGAAGGTCGCGCCACCACCGGGAGTCTCGCTGACGCTGATGCTGCCGCGGTGCGCTTCGAGCGTGACGCGCACCAGCGCGAGGCCGAGTCCCGTGCCGTCGTCCTTCGTCGTGAAGTACGGCTCGAATACGCGCTGGTGGAACTCCGCGGGAATGCCGGGACCGTGATCGGCGATGGAGATGGCGAGTCCGCCGGCGGCGCCGGTGACGGTCACGTCGATGGTGCCGCGGCCCTTCATCGCTTCCGAGGCGTTGCGGTAAATGTTCGAGAACGCGCGGCGCAGCGGCTCGTAATGGCCAAAGATCGTGCGTCGTCCGTCGTGCGTCGTGAGTCGGACGTCCACCCCGTTCGGAACGCTGGTCCGCCCCAGCTCCTCGAGCAGCTCGACGATGTCCACTTCGCTCTGCGGCCCTTCAGGGAGCCGGCCAAACTCGGAGAATTCCTTTGCCAGTCGATCCAGCCGATCCGTTTCCGACGCGAGCACCTGAATCGCCATGTCGGTCCGACCGGCCGTCTGCCCGTCCGACCGTTCGAGGGTATCCACCGCAATCCGCATCGAGGTCAGCGGATTCTTGATCTCGTGTGCGACGCGCCGTGCCACCTCGCGGAAGGCGCGCAGACGCTCGGCCTCGAGCTCGCGCTCGCGCGCCGTGGCCAAGGCCGCGGCCAGCTCGCGCAGTGCCTGGCGCAGCGTTTCGAAGTCCGGAGCGCCGCGTGTGGACCGGCCGCCGGGCAGCGCTTCATGCCGCCGAATGAGCTGCGTCCAGCCCACCAGCTCGTCGATGGGTCGGGAGAGCTGGCGGGAGAGATGGCCGGCCAGATTGACGGCGGCGTAGAGCGCCGCCGCGCCGAGCAGGAGAATGACGACCGCAAAGCCGCCCGTGTAGTAACGCAGGAACGTCTCGGCGCGGCGCGCCAGGCTGACCGACGCGGAGACTTCATTGAGATGCTCGCGCAATAGGGCGCGCTCGCGTACGGTGAGGTGTAGCGTGTCCACGCCTTCGAGCAATCCGCGCGCGGTGGCGGCGACCCGTTCGGTGGATGCACGCGCGCCCGCCGCGGGCAGCATCCGCCGAGCGGACAGGACCCACCCGGCGACGGCGAGCAACGTCGGCACCGCGGTCATGACGACGAGGATCAAGAAGATTCGCCGCCTGAATGGAAGCGCCATATTTGAGGCCAATTTAGGGAGCCGCTGCGGCTGTGACAATTCGACACGGGGGAAGCATGAAGTCCCGCACCCATTACCTGTGGTTCAATACCAAGCAGCGACAGGAGATCATCGACATTACCGACGAGGTGGTGAAGGTCGTGGAGGCGAGCGAGGTGCGTGAGGGTTTCGTGCTGGTCAGTGCCATGCACATCTCCGCGTCGGTGTTCGTGAACGATCACGAGTCCGGGCTGTGGGAAGACATTCTGAAGTGGCTCGAAGAACGGATCGCGCCGTGGGATCCGAAACGGTACCGGCACAATGAAACCGGCGAAGACAACGCCGCGGCACACCTGCGCAGTCTGACCATCGGTCACGAAGTCATCGTTCCGATTACGGCGGGCAGGCTGGACTTTGGACCGTGGCAGCGGGTGTTTTATGGAGAATGGGACGGCCAGAGAAAGAAGCGGGTCATCATCAAAGTACTGGGAGCATGAAAGGGGACCTGGCTGCGTGATACACGTCGAACCGGTGGCGCTCGAAGGCCGCGGCATTCGGCTCGAGCCGCTGCGCGAGGAGCATGCCGACTCGCTGGCCGCCGCGGCGGGCGACGGCCGGCTTTGGGAGCTGTGGTTCACCGCCGTGCCGGTGCCCGAGAAGATGCGGGACTACGTCGCGGATGCGCTCCGGGGCCAGCGCGACGGGCACATGCTGCCCTGGATCGTCCGCGACGCGGCGAGCGGAGCCGTGATCGGATCGACGCGCTATCACGACATCGTCCCTGCAGTCGATCGGGTGGAGATCGGCTACACGTGGTATGCGCAGAGCCGCTGGCGCACGAACGTCAACACCACTTGCAAGCTGCTGTTGCTGACGCACGCGTTCGATACGCTGCACTGCCAATGCGTCGGCTTGCGCACCGACAATTTCAATTTCCGCTCGCAGCGGGCGATCGAAGGCCTGGGCGCCAAAAAGGACGGCGTGATTCGCCATCACGCGGCCCGTCGCGACGGCACGGTGCGCGATACGGTGATCTACAGCATTCTCGCGACGGAGTGGCCCGATGTCCGGCGTCACCTGGAGCTGCGGTTGCACCGGCACACGCCGGAGATCTGACCCTAGTCTCGACGTCTGTAGCGGTCGACAGCGTTCCCAGGACGCGTACATTACGGCGTGCACCGCACCGCCCGCCGCCTTGCGGTCCTCAGCGCAGTACTCGCTCTTGCCGCCGCCCCCGCCCCCGCCGAGGCACAGCGGCTCTCGGTCGGAGCCGGCGTGTTGTTGAGCGACCGCCCTGGGGAGCCCACCTACAACATCCATCTCGACAGCCCGCCGTTTTACAAGACGCGTGCGGAGCTGACCCTGTCGTGGAACGATCAGAGCAGCAAGCCGTCGATCATCACCGAGGCCGAGCGGTCCCTCATCGACTCGCGCCACCTCGCGCTCGATGCCGGCGCGGGCCTGCTGTGGCTCGAATTCAACGATTACCACCCGTATCCCATCCTCATCAGCACCGCCGTCGTACCGCTGCCGGTGCCACGGACCGCGATCGTCGCGGTGGGGTCCACACAGCCGTGGCAGGACTGGGAGTGGTCTCTGGTGCTCAAGGCGAGCTTCATGATCTGGGCGAAAAGGTAGGGGATGGAACGCCGCTTTAGCCTGCTGCACGCCACCGCGTTGAACATGACGAACATGATCGGGATCGGGCCGTTCATCACGATCCCGCTGTTGATGTCGGCGCTGGGCGGCCCGCAAGCCATGCTCGGCTGGGCGGTCGCGCTGATCATCGTGTTGTGCGACGGTATGGTGTGGAGCGAGCTCGGCGCCGCCATGCCGGGGTCGGGCGGCTCGTTCGGCTACCTGCGCCGCGGCTACGGCGAGCAGAGACTCGGCCGGCTGATGGGGTTTCTGTTCGTGTGGCAGTTCATTTTCAGCGGCCCGCTCGAAATCGCGTCAGGCTACATCGGGTTCTCGCAGTATCTCGGATACATCTGGAAGGGGATCACGCCGCGCCAGACGATGCTGGTCGTCGCCGTGCTGGGGCTGCTCAACATCGCGCTGCTGTACCGCCGGATAAAATCGATCGCCACGATCACGCTCACGTTGTGGATCGGGACGAT
>Ga0137323_1000040_pt1 | contig 37837 bp, 57 predicted proteins | sample EasRivERMZT423_2_FD_102285 | JGI IMG/M metagenome (GOLD analysis project Ga0137323, IMG submission 102285) | Soil microbial communities from meander-bound floodplain in the East River, Colorado, USA - East River MetaG ERMZT423_2 | ecosystem: Environmental > Terrestrial > Soil > Floodplain ... | reverse complement strand
GTAGCCTGCCAGCTCACGCACTTCACTGCGCTTCAGCCAGCCGCTTTTATAACCCACCGAGAGCCGCGCATAGAGCGCATCCTGATCCTCACTCAGTGCTCGTATCGCAGTCAGATCAAACCTGAATTGGTGGCGCTCAGTATCATCCTCAAAGTCACCAAGGAACTGCGTCGTGAGTTCTTCCTCGATGTAGCGGTACAGTGGGACGAGATAAGACTCCGTTGCGTATTCTACCAGTTGACGGGCATTAGAGTAAGTCGCTTTGTCGAGTCCCGCCCCGTATCCCAGCACAATCGCTGGTATGCCAATGACTGCCGAGAGGCGCTCTTCCGGGAGCCGGCGAAGCTGTGCCAGGTTGAGATCATTCGGGCTGAAGCCCACCTTCTCGACATTCACAGCTGCCCCGCTCACCCACGCTTTCCCTCTCTGATCACCTTGCGTCTGCCGCAGGTACTTCTCACGCACATCATTTGGATCAAACTGATATGCGTTCACGTTCTCTTTGAGGCTGATCACCACAGGCGGCACTGCGCCATTCTTCATCAGCAGTGCGCTGTAATTGGCAATCTCATTGTCTGTGTACACTTCGCGCATCACGCTTGCTACCGGGCTGAGCCCCATGCGCGTGTTCATCGGGTCGATACCATCCCGGAAGTGGATCACGTCTTCCTGTTCGAAGGTCTGCGTGGCGCCGTCTACCTTGTACTCGTAGCCTGTGATGAACTCGCTCCCGCTCTGCGGCCACAATGGACGCATCATATGCGGTGGCACATACCAGAGTTCAGTCACGCGACTGCCGCCATTCCGCACCTTGAGCACATACGGATTGCCGCTCACGATCCACGAGTATGCGAATGCCTTGAGCAGTGTTGTGCCTGAGTAGTAGAGATTGGGTCTGCGCAGGAGCTTGGCTGCCGGATGGCCTGGAATGACCTGCTCCATCCCATCTTCGTCGAGTTCAACTACATTCAGTGGTGCTTCAGGGAGCACACGACCGAGCCAGTTAACTGCCGCCATTACGAGCGATGCACCGCCTATGCTGCCCGCTTCTGCTGTGTAGTCGATATTCTTGCCGCTGTAGCCGTAGCCGTTCCACGCATCACTGAGCACGTTCCACACAATCCCGGAACTGCCAGCAGTGCCGCCCTGACTTGGAAAGCGCATGGCGTCCTTCAGGCTGGCGAGTGCCTGGATGCTACGGCGAATTAGGGATGTTTCCTTATTGGCCATCTATTTCCATCGCGGCGAGTTCTGCATGCATTGCGTTCCTGCTGTAGTCCACTTCCTGATAGGGCTGTTCGTGCTCTATGCGCTTCTCGACCCGCTGCACGAAATCGCGTACAGCTTCGAGTTTGATGGCTTTCATATGCCCCATTGCCTCTTTCATCGTGGGTTCAGCGAATGGCTTCCGGTGCTGTTCGAGAATGGCTCGGATGGCTTCGACATTAGCGAGATCGTAATCGTCGACAGCAAGACCGCGTTCTTTCGCATTAATCTCGAAACGATCCACCCAATACAGCATTTCATCAATCGTTGGTTTACTCATCCGGTCATGCTCATCTGCTGTGGTACTGGTTGCGGTTGCGGTTCAAACTCCAGTACCTGTTGCGCCATCCGCCGTGCGGCAATCTCGCAGTACCGCTCCTCGATCTCGATTCCGATTGCCTTGATTCCGCAATCCTTCGCGGCACGAAGTGAAGTACCGCCGCCCATAAACGGATCAATCATCGTCTGCACATCTTTTGCGAGACCAACGCACCAACGCATCAGTGGTATAGGCTTCTCTGTGAGGTGTTGGCGTACCTGACGCGGCACATGCGGTTCTTGCAGGCATCCATTCCAGCGATAGTGAAGCAGACGCGCCGCACCGCGCAAAGTCGTGAACGCTAATTCGCAGTCTGCAAAATCACCAGTATTGTCTTTATCCCATACCAGCCAGCAGGCTGATGGTGGAGTGTGATAGTAGTTTCCACCCCACATAATAGCTTTGGGTGCAAAGGTAATTAACTGATTAAATAATGCTTGCTCTATCAGTGCATCCCATTTAAACAAGTGGCGCAGATGGGATGGTCGGTTAGATATACTAATGCCATAAGGCGGATCAGTCAGCACCAGATCAACACGCGGCATCTCACCTAGCAATTCTCTGCAATCGCCGTGATAAATCGTCACTGACTCATCTTCGAAATACGGTTTCATCCTGACACCACCCAGTTCCGCACACCCACAACCGCACGCCATGCAAGCGCACGCGCAATGACCGTGTCATCATGCAAGCCTTCTGGTGCCGCATAGCTCACGCGCTGCGTATTCGCTGCCACCTTCGACTCAAATGCGTGCAACTCTGCCGTTGCCGCCGGCACATCAAGCCACCTGCACTCACTGCGCTCAAATGCAAGCATCAATGACTGGATCAATGGCGGTTTCGATGCAGCCGTAGTCGTGAAGGGAATGACCGGCAATCCCTCACGCTGCAATGCTTCGATATTGGGTGAGCCAATCGAGTTCTCTTCCGCTTCGATATGCTGCACACCCCAGCGCCTGGCAAGCGCATCAAGGCGCGCACGCTGAAATGACCACTGAATCTTGTTGAAGCGATCAAGCGCCACCTCCAACTTACACTCTGTGCATAAAACGCACAGAACTGTGTAGTCAGATTTCATGGCCCAATCGACTCCCATCACGAGGCGATGACCGCAATGATCGGCAGGGCTCGCACCTGGCAGCGCAGTCAGGTTGGCGGCAATGTTTCGAAACACGCTCCCCTCACCCTCAAGGAACTCTGCAAGTATCTCTTCGCGGTATGCCTCATCTGTCAGGTCGCCCGCAATCTCATCAAGCGCCTCTCTCGACAAGTGCGGATTATCAAGGGAGGTGAAATGCCACGCCTGCCATCGCCCAGTCTCATCGCTCTTTGCTTTCTGATAGAGATCGTGAAACCAGTTGCGTCTGCGCGGTGTCGAGATGAACCACGCATCGCCGTTGTTGTCGAGAAGCATCGGCGCACCCACCTTGCCCCACGCATCAGGTGCCAGGTACGCGCACTCATCGAGCACGAGGAAGTCTGCATGATCGCCGCGCAGCGTATCGGCATCGCTCGCAGTCTTCACCTTGATCCGCCCGCCATTGTTGGGCATCAGCATGATCCTGCGTTGTTCGTTCTTTTCGATCACACCAAACTCCGTGACTTCATAAAGCCACGCCTTCACTTTGTCCCAGAACGCATCGGCCTGATCCTGCGTGGTTGATGCGAGAAGCACGCGCCTGCCCTCGAGCATCTTCTTCACCGAAACGCGAGCCGCGAGTGTCGTTTTTCCGGCCCTACGCCCGGCATTAATCACGACTCTCTTCGCCTTCGTCTTCGCTATCGCTGCCTGCTTCAAGTGCATTGATGGCAGGTGTATCGTCAGTTCTTTGGCCGTCGCTATCATCAACTATCCTGATGAGCACCCCACCTGAATGCTCGTGATATTCCTTTGGTTTCCCGAACGTGTATGCAAGCAAAATCTTGGTGGCTTCCAAGTCTTCCGCCTTCGCTCGGCGCACGAGCATCTGGATGACTTCCATCCGGTCATCTTCCGTGAATGCTGTGCGCAGCAGCCACGAGAGCCCCTCACGGTATGCCTTGCTTGGTCGCCCTTTTGGTAGTGGCGTCCGTACTTCAGCCATAAACAAACGCACTCGGACGCACACTGAACCTGTGTTCTTCTGCGCCTTCCATTGCAACCACGATTGAGGATGACGGGTCCACAGCTTCCCAGCGGTAGTACCACATGCCAGGCACTGTGGGTTTGATCGTGCAGCGATAGACACCGATGGCGAGCTTTTCCACTTGTGGATCAACGCCGTACGTGTAGGTAGCATCAACGAAGTTCGGATTCTGCACCTTCACGTTGATGAGTGACGGATCAACTGCGACACTCTCCGAATCTACGAACGTGCCGTTCTTCAGTATCACCAGATCGCCTATGTCGTATGTGTTAACACTCGCAGCCATCGCTACCGTCCACCTCACTTATTCCGCCACGCTCATCGCTGATCGTGAACGAAACGCCTGGATCAGGTGTATCGACGACGACCGGCACAAATGCGCCCTCACCTGAATCATTCCACAAGAGATCATTGAATAAATCGCTATTGAACATTGCTTCTATGCTCTGAGATTCGTAAGCACTGCCGATGTTGCGCCTGTATTGCTGATTGCGATTGTTGTGCCTGTGCCGCTCTGATGTTTGCTATAGCGAATCACACCATGCAGTTTGTTGTCAGGATCATAAATATCACGATTGGCTGTAGGGCTGTACCAGTGCCCAGCCTGTGCGGATTCAATGAACAGCGTCCAGTCTGCATACGTATTGTCCGTAATGTGAATTGATGTCGGGCAGTTGAATGCCAGCAACAGCGCCTGCAACGGGTAATAATTAAAATCTGATCTGAAGCCTACCTTGCACGTTGCCATGCTGATATTGCTGCCGCGTAATGGTGCTTCAGCAAGTATCGCTCCCGTCCAGTAGTTTCGCCCCACGACCATCAAGTGCGCTGAATATGCTGATGCCGTATTGACGCGAGGCATTCGAAAAGCGAAACGGTCAAATGTCGGCTCTGATCCAAACAGTGCACCAGTGTCTATGTGAACACGCCCGCACTCAGCAGCAGCAGCCATACCCAGATCAAGCCCTGAGAGTTGCGGATTATCTTTAGTTCGAAAATTTATGTCGTTGATGTAGATGTGCACGTTGTTGAAGGGCTCGGTCGTAATGCCACCAACCCAAAGCGCCATCGCAAAGAGCGCCGCATTCACATCACTGCCATTGCGATCCGATTGAATGATGACACCAGCAGTGCTTGAACCACCTGTGAGATTCCACGATGGCCACTCCATGTATGCAAGCCCCTCAAGGGACAGGGTAACAGGCGTGCCTTCTGCTATCGGGATGTAGGGCGGCGCAAGGATCGAATTTGTTGCTGATTGTATCGGCCCATTGCAGCGATAATAACCGGACGCAAAGAGCAGCCGCCCACCACCAGCAGCAATCACTGATGCCATGGCGGTATTAATGGCAACAGTATCGTCGTGCTGCACTGTCACATTCGAGCGCGAGGCGCTGGCAGTCGTGGCAAGCGTGAAGACGCTGCCATCAATAGCTGTGATTGATGTGATCAGATGAGTGCCGCCTGCTCCCGCACCATCGATGTAAATGCCCTGCCCCACTGAAAACGTTGCACCACTTGCCACACTAAGCTGATTGGAGCCGCCAGTGATTGAGCCGGTAGTTGTGGTCATATCGCCGGATGCGTTGTAATCAAGTATGAAATAGACCGGCAGACGTGAGTCTATGTATGACTTCGTGGCAGCGTGCAGTGCGGATGTGGGCAATCCACTCAACGTCAACGGTCCCGTCATCGTATCACCGGATTTGGCTACAAAGGTTGGCCCAAGATCGGTGATGTCTGACGATGTGTGCGTGTGGTCTACGTCTGCCTTGCTTGCCAGTTCTGCACTGTCAGCCTTTGTGAGCACTTCCGTTTGAACGTCGATGAGTGTTTGCGCAAGCAGATTGTGATGATGCGCAATCACGCGAAGCTGAACACGCGCCCCTGCTGAGAATGCTTTGGCGGTGGTCGAGTCTGCCCCACGTTCTACAAGCGTCACGACCTGGCCAGCTATGCCATCGTAATAGCAAATCTCAGATGAGCCTGTTGAGCTGGATGTCAGATCAAGCGTGAGCGCGCCTGATGATGGCCACGCTGATATATCGCCCACCACTGTCAGCGTGGCAGCGTCAGCTGCAATGCCTGTGCCGAGCAGCGCCGATCCGTTATTGTGTGCAATGAGCAGGCTTTTCGGTTCATCTGCGATGCCAAAACTGGCAAAAACGGATGAGCCAACCGGCGCTTCAAATCCTGATGCTGTGACCTGTGCCTGAACAACAAGCCCCATCTCAATCAGCGCCGACAGTTCGACAAAATCTACTGACGTGCCGCCGCTAATGGCACCTAGCGCAGACTGCCCGAGTATGTTTGACCCTAACAGCATTCAGCCTACAAAAATCCCATTGATGGCAAAGTTCTCGTAATGTGCTATGCCTGAAGTCAGCGAGCTTTCAAGAGCTGCGATAAAGTGATAACCAATCTGCGGCGCAATGCCCACTGAATTGCATTGCTCCGCCGCTACGCTCCCGACCCCTAGATTGTGCCAAGTGTATTGTCGGCTGTTACGATAAATAGTCGTGGTTGAATCCAGCCCCAGGCCCGACACCAGGAACACGCCCGTAGGCGAGCCCCCGGCATTCTGTATTGATACATGGCTCATTTCTTCGGCTAGCCCGCTCACAAATGCTACCTGATTTGTGGCAGAGTTATTCCACTGCCGAGCTTCGCCGTTATAGTCATGTATGGTCGCATCAGCCTTGTACATATCACGCGATACGCGATTAGCGTTATTCCAGACAAATCGCTTTATCAACGAATCTTCCGTGGTGGTCGTCGATGTGGTTCGGAAGGTGCCCAGATAGCGCCGCGCGGTTGCGCCGCTTTTCACGTAGATCCCATCCTGCAAGGCAAGCGCATCAGTACGAGCAACGGCGGAAGCCCACGCTGCTGAGAACTCAAGCGTGAGCGTGCCTGCATTGCTGTAGATAAAAACATCGTAGTTGCTGTCAGCGGCAAGAGTGCCAAGCGCAAGCGATAGCTCACTAAACGAGTGGCACATCCACGCCGAGCCAGTGTAAAGACTGATGCAGTTACCCTGATACTGCGTGAAATAAATTGTAGTTTTTGCAGTCTGATCCGTGTTTGAAATCGGCACACCCGCTTCGAGCGTCAGCCTGCCATCTGATGCCTGAATTGCACTCATTGAATCTTCATTCAGTGTCTTGGCAGTCAGGCCCGCAATCATCCGATACGTCTTGCTGGCGGTGTTCTTCGTGCTTGCGGTGATGCCTTCCTGACCACGTGTAACCGTGAGTGTGTCGGTACTGATGGCAGTCACGCGCACAATCTCAACATTCGGATCATCCGTCGGGTCGGCAAAGTCGGTGCTATTCCAGTACGTGGCATTGAATGGAGCTGCTGGCAGTTTCGCGCCGTGCCCGCCTGAAAGCACGATGGACGTGGCGGCGGCGTCATAGCCCGTCGATACTGTCACCTTTGCGAAATTCTTGAATAGGTCCATTACGCGCCTCCTGCTCTGTCTGAAAGTGTGAACGATACGCCTGGATTCGGAACTGGCTGCATTGCCGTGATCGCTGATGTGACTGCTGAAACCATCGTGATTGATGCTGAGATGCTTACGTCACCAAACACTGCGCCTGTGATTGAGATGGCGCACGTGACGCTCGATGCAACCGCGATCTGCGCTGAAATCTCAATCTCACCCGCACTGGTGATTGCAATGGCGCACGTGACGCTCGAGGTGCTGGTGATGCTTGCCGCGCAATCGACATAGTTAACCGCCGCCTCGAAGCCATTGCCGCCGAGCGCGAACTGCCCCAGTGCTGATGCGCCAAGTGTCATTCACCTAATCGAGCGAAATCTGCAATTGGCCTGCGACGATCCTGACCACATCCAGGTTGACGATTGGTGTTGATGTGAACGTTGAGTACGCCACGAGGTTGCCAGCTGTCACCGCATCGAAGAGCCCCATAGCCACTGCCGTGTGCGATCCGCTCGAGGTGAAGAGCGTCACATCTGCGCCAGTCACTACAGGACTGCCAGCCGTCACAGCCGGAAAGTTCGTGGTGTTGTTCGTGACTGCGCCTCGAGCATACCCACCGCCAGTCAACTCTGTGCCAGCCGTTGAATCAGTCGGGGCAACACTGAACAGGCCCACATACCACGTCGCAACAGGCGCATAGGTAGTGCCGCCAAAGAGATGCCCCAGTACTTTGCCTTCGCCGTAATTCGTCAATGAACCTGCCATTGCAATGCCTCCTAGACGTGCTTGAGGAGAATGAGGAGGGCAAGGATCACAACGAGCACTACGAGTAGTGCCACCGCCCACAAGATCACGCGATCCCTGTTCCAGTTCATTTCAAGGCGGGAGTATCGCACGCGGTATATGCTTACTTTGGCGAGAGCAAAGAAAAGGCGTCCGTGCAACTCACTGAGCACGGACGCCAAGAGCGAAAGGATTGAGTGTGAATCCAACGGACGTAGATCGTCACTTGCGAATGATTGTGTAGGTGCGAAGCTCCGGTCCCTTCGTCACGCTCTGCCGCCGCTCACGAGCCTCACGCACAATCCCGCGCGCTACCAGTCCCTCGAGCAGATCAGTCACCTTCACCTTTTCCATTCGCGTGTACATCTGGATGTCGAGCACGGTCGAGTGATGTTCTTCGACTGCTTCGAAGATCAGCTCCTCATCAGGCGTCAGCATCTTGAAGGCTTGCGGAAATTCTGCCTTTGCTTTGCGAATCGTCGCAATCATCGTCTGGTGAATGCGCTGAGACATTGTGGTTCCAAGCAGCTGACACGACCGACGGTACTCGCGCTTGAGCCGCTTGTCAGAAATTGCCACCTCGACGCGTAATCCTGCCATACGTAATTTTTATCCGGATAATCCGGATAGTGCGTACAAACCTAAAGTCCTACTAAACGTTGTGGTTTACGATGGGGCGATTCGAAGCGTTCTTCCATCGCCCTGCGATACGCTTCGTAAGCTATGCCATCTTCCGGCGCGCGATGCGTTGGCCCAAGCAAATCACAATGCGTAAACACGCAGCAATCATTGACGATGTACGAACCTCGAATTAAGTCTGGAGCACCGAACGCAACGTACGCCTGCTTCGCCTTCGTATCACGTCGAAGCGTTTGCAAGAGCCACATAAGGGAGTTCGCATTCTGTCGTTCGCTCACTGGCTTCACCTCAATCCAGGCACTCCAGTCTTCGATCCAGAAATCGGGAAGGTATGCGTGGCCGCGCACGATGTAGCCTTCCGGTTCGTACTCCCAGCGAACACCAAGCGCTTCGAAAAGCACCGCCCAGCGCGCCTCTGTGCGCGAGCGAAACAAGCGATTCGCATAGCGCGTCTGGATAATGTGCCCAACGCGGGTGTCAGTGTGTACGCTTCGTGGCAGACTCATACTTCCTCGAGAAACAAAGCGCGTTCCTTCTCGCGGCGATTCGCCAACCCCTCACTCACCACTTTCTCGCCATTCACTGTGATCTTGTTCCACACAAGGAACTGATCCGCAGCGCCCATATAGTCCGATTCATTCAGCAGCCTCAACAGAGTGCTATCACCGAATGCACCGACACCAATGTTGAACGTAAGCGAGCACATTGCGTTGTACTGATTCTGATTCACTGGAACTGCGACGCATTCCTCCATGCACTCTTCCGTTTCGATCAAGTCGCCCTCGAGCAGCATATCGGATTCGCCCTGCGTGATCGTGCGATTGTACGGGTCATCAGGCCCATCGAGCAGATGCCCAACACCAACGGTGAGGTAGCCCGCCTGATCGTAGTACGGGTCGAGCTCGCACCCTTCGCACTCGGTGATGAAGGCGATGCCATCAGCATCAACGCAGCTGGGCTCATCCGGTACAGCATCATCGAGAAGCTCTGTCTTTACGCGAGTCAGAATGTGCTCGATGCGTCTCAATCGCCGCGTGATCTTCTGCTCAAATAATTCCAGGTTAGTGTGACTCACTCAGCCTCCTTTTCCATCGCGGCGAGTTCTGCATGCACAGCTTGCCGGTATTCCCTTAGCCACGAGTCAGCGCCTTTGCCTGTGTTGTATTCCGGTAGCCGCTTCTCTACCCGCTCCACGAATGCGCGGATCGCGGCGCGTTCATTCTTGGTTGATTCCCGCTCCAGTCCGTCAAGCTCGGCTTCGAGTTGCAAAATGCGTTCATCTTTGACTTCATCTACCTTCAACCACATCTGGTGCTGTTCGAGAATGGCGCGGATAGCTTCACGAATCCTTGGGGCGTCATCGGGAGTGCAGTTAAAGATGGCGCTATCCACTATCGCCAGCATTTCATCAATCGTTGGTTCGCTCATAGTGAAAACTTGTAGCCAGCCAAATTAAACGCAAGCGCGAAAACACCAGCAGCGAACAGCAATCTGCCAAGTTCCTGAATCTTCGGATTCGCACTGAGCGCATATGCAAGCGCGCCAAGTATCGCAAACAGAATCGGAATAATTGTAACCAGCATTACGTTGCCTCCTTGTTCGCCAGCTCGAGGTAATCTCGAAACGTTATCCGTGGATCAAGCCACTTTACACTGCTCTTGGCTCTACACACTCTGCAATACCAAACTCTCTCACCACCACGCCGTTCGCTTGGCGGTGTGAATATTGGCCGACGCGCAGTGCATTGCCAGCATTCGAAGATTCCATACACCGGCGTGTCAACCTTGAACGTTCCCGCGTCGTTCGATTGGTCTGTCATACCGCGTACCCTTGAGTGCCTTCACAATCACGTCACGTGCGCGTTCCACGTCGGAAACATAGCGCGCGTGTCCAAGCAACTGAAGCGCTTCGAAGAGCGCGGCTTCGTATGCTTCGATCTTCGCCATTGCTTCAGGGCCCGTTACTCTTTCCGTGTGATCCATCGGTAAATCCAGAATGCCAGCCCGCCGTAGAGTGCGCAGATCACGACGGTCCAGATCACGTCACGCGTTCCCATACGCTCGAATGCTTGCGCTTCTGCCACTCCGGTTCGCGAAGCGGTTGCAATGATCGAACCTCAATCGGCGTAGCTTCACACGCACATGGCCGCGCCGCTGTATTCTCATTCCCGGAAGCGCTGAGATATGCGTAGATCTGCCATCCCTGATCGCAGTACGGGCAGCTCGCACCATTCGCGGTTTCGGCGCCAGGCTGCGCCGGTCGCCTGTCGCGCTCCCCTTCGCGGATCACGCTCCAGGCTGCGAGCAGTTCCTGCGGCTGAAGCAACGCCTTGACGCTGCGAGTGCGAATTGCGTGCAGCTCGCACTCCTCCAGGCGATCAGCTGGTATCGGCGCGAGTATGCGCTGCCAGTCGCGAATCTCGTCAGCAAGTGCGGCATCGCTCAAAGCTGCGACTCCTGCACGCCGACGCGCTGCGCTAATTATCGCGCTCAAGACTTGCGGCAACCCTTCGAGCCTGGGCGCTTGTGCCTCTGTCGTCATCATCGCCATCTGCCCCGTTCCCCTTTCGGTTTGGTATTTCGCGATTCAGCCAGCCTACGAACCTTTCAGGCTCCGGCTCGATGCCTTTCGCCTTGCACCACGCTTTGAACTTCCCGAACACCTGCCGCACATCGAGATGCTCATAGACCGGGTTGTCCTGAAGTTCCTGTAAATCAGAATCAGAGAGAGAGTGCTTTTTCCTGCCTGACACTTTCACTGTCACATCCTCTCTCTCTCCTTCCCTATCCCTTCCCTTCCCTATCCCTTCCCTTCCCTCCGTATTAGCAGATTTTAGATTTGCACGGATCTTTTTTAGATTTGCACGCGTGCGCACGCGTGACGATCTAGATGCTGACGCGTCGTCGTTCGTGCGAATCTTGGGAATCACGCTCGGTGACTCGCGCGGATTTAGATTTTGATGCTTTTCGAACGTGCGAATCTGGATATACCGATGAAAATCTACGGTGTAACGCGTAATAAACTGCCGATCGGCCAGAATATTTAGCATTTCATCCACATCTGCATCGTCATATGGCAGCAATTCCACCTTAATTCGCTTCGCGCGGTCCTCTAAACGTCCTTCACGGTCTGCCGCAGTCCATAATCCAATGAAAAGCAGCCGCGTAAGTGGCGGAAGTTCCGCGATTATCTCGTCCGTAAAGAATTGCGGTTTGATGGTGCGTATCCTGGACATCTACCTACCCAGAGGCGTGCAAACGGCTGCCTTTGCATACCTCTGCATACCTTTGCTTATCTTTGCGTATCTTTGGATAGCTTTGCCGGCTGTGTAAGTTAAGGCAAAAGAAAGGGCTATGAGATTGACGCCCAAAGTGCAAGAATCCAGATCGAACGATTCCTTAATCTTGCAGCTTGGAGGTACACGATGAGTTTCACCGTTCCCATCAGCGTCAATGTCAAAGCCCGTGATCTGGGATTCTACTCCTATCAGGACTATCTGACCAGAAGTCCGCACTGGCACATGCTCAAAAGACAACACGATCGCATTCCCTGCTATTCGTGTGGTGATTGGAAGGCCTTTAATCTTGATTTGCACCATAAGACCTATGAGCGACTTGGCCAAGAAGTCCCTTCCGACCTCGTGAGAATGTGTAAGTTTTGTCACAAGTTGGGTCATGATCTGATAGAAAAAAAACAAGCAACACTGGATAACATGCATCAAGTTGTTAAAGCATTAATGATCAAGCAGGCGGACCAAATGGGTCTGCCACTTGAAGCAGCCTAAGCATGTTAGCGATGAATCGCGGGAGAGATCTTTTTCGAGAACTCTCCCACCTTTCAACTTGCCTGCTTACGAACCTTTTCCAGTGATTCGATATTGTTGGGTGGAGGTGTAGGTGGCGGTGCGTTTACGTTAATCAGTGCCTGTTCATAGAAACACCACTCACCTAAGACATTCTTCCATCCAGGTACATCTCCGGCGATTGCGTGCTTAACTACAGTCTTGCGTGACATATCGAGAATGCTGCACGCCTCCTTCATATGTACAATTTTTCCACCTGGACCTTTTGCCATATCGCGCTTCCTCGTGTCGTATTCACTCAAATCGAAAAGAGCTAATTGCAATGCTTGCCCATTCCATTCAAGTTCATCGACAATATCGAGCACATTACTTCTTCGCGTTCTTCGCCTTATCATCACAATTCACTCCGAAACTCGCTCCGCTTGTGCCCCTGCTCATTTAACTTCCCCGCCATCCGTAATTCCGCGAGCGCCATTTCCTTCTGCATCACTTGCTCCTTCCACTTGATCCACGGCCCGAGCTGCTCCGCGAAAAACACAAGCGTCACGAATGCGCCAAGCGCGAGGCCTGCCAGGAATGCACCAATAGTCCACCACACATCAATACTTTCGCCGCCGTGCGGCTCGTGCGCGCTTCGATGGCATGTTGATCAGCCACACCGCAAAGCACATCATCGCCCCGATGCCAAGCAGCACAATCAGCGCGTACAGGATTACTTCGATTGGATTGAGCATCGTGGTTCACATTCGCGCGCGGCGAGCCACCTCAAATTCACGCCTGGCTCGCTGCCCTACAGCTCGCAGGCGCGGTTCGCATACTCGCCGCGCACGAATCTCGTGTGCAATCGGGGCCGCGCGTGAAGTCGTGCGTACTGCGTTCCCGCCCTGATTAGTGAGAACACGACGCACCCACCCGGTCGGATTCTTCACGCGCGAATTTCAACAGGCCACTCAACGTTTTCGCAGGTCAGCGTGGCGCACTCTCTGAGCAAGTCCCGCGCAATTGTTGCCTGCGATGCCAGAATCATTTGCAGCAACAAAAGCGCAGTTGCTTCCATCTCCGCACTCATATGCGCACATTCAAGCTGGAGCACCACCTTCGTGCGCTTCACCTCAAGCGATTCCTGCTGGTCGATCAAGTCTCGGAAGTTTGCCGGCAGCTTCACGCAATCCTCCGGGCAACGTCCTGTGCTGTATCGCGCAACGTCGCCTTCAAATCAGTCACAAGCTGTTGCAGCTTCAGTTCCCTGTCACGACACAGCGCCAACTCAACGCGCTCCTTCTCTAAATCAGGTTGTCGCACCCACGCGGCAACTAAGAAGCCGACGATGAATGCGACACAAGCGATCCCGATGATGATGAGCGTGAGTTTCACCCGGCAACCTTCTCGTAGATTGGAAGTACCTGCTGCGCCATACGCCTTGCGGCGATTTCGCAGTAACGCTCTTCGATTTCGATTCCGATAGCGCGAACGCCGGAGTCTTTTGCTGCGCGCAACGTTGTACCGCTTCCCATGAATGGGTCGAGCACTAGACGCGCATTAACCTTCGCGAGTAGGTAACGAATCAGCGCTAGCGGCTTCGCGGCCACATGTTCCGCGCTAAGTTGGGGTGTCGCATAAAAGTTCAGTACAGCACTATCCCTATTACCTTGCAGCTCTGGAGTGCGAGCTACTTGTATCAACTCCCACGTTTGCTTCCAGCATTTGCCCCGATCGCCTCCACCACCAACAGCAGGGCCTTTATTCCAGACAAGCCACTGACGCCAATGACCCTCCCAAGCCATCATCGGATTAGCGAAAGCAATCACCGCGATTTCTTGATTTGCGGCCCAGTCAATTACGTACTGGCCTAACTCTTGAGAGTGGTCACCAACAATATCAAAGTGCCGTTGTGACCTTCTGTTGTTCACCCTGCCGTTATTCCTAAGTTGAACTCCATACGGCGGATCAGTCAGCACCAAATCTACACGCGGCATCTCATCAAGCAACTCCCGACAATCGCCGTGGTAGATCGTCACGTATTCATCTTGGAAATACGGATTCATTCACTTGATCCTTATTGACTTGCCCCTCTCACCCAGTTCGGCAAACGGCAACCGTTCGCCCGCTTCGAGCAGCTCGCGAATCATCGGATTCATTGGCTTGCGCACAAACTCGATGAACTCATCGGGAATCTCTTCGAGCGGTGCGGTGATCGTGAGCGGTGCAACCCCGCCATTCTGCGCAGCCGTAACGCGAAAGCGCGGCGTCTCGAGCGTCTTCAGTTGGTGCGCTTCGAAGAACCAGAGCAGCCTGCTTTTGAGACGATCAACGGCGCTGGCGTCTATGTTGCCTCGTTCCGCCAAACGCTTCGCCTCAGCTTTTCGCGCGGCTGCCCTGGATTCCAGTTCGCGGATCAGCCCGCAGTAGCGATCCACCTTTTCCTTCGTAGCTGTGCCCGTTTCCTCGAGCCACGCATCAATCGCGGCTTCCGCTTCGCCATCTGCCAGCTCGCCGCCGACTTCGGTCAGTAGCTCCTCGAGCGCAGCCAGGTCATCAGAGATAGCGTAGAGAGTAGCCATTAGCCTACATCCTCCCCTTCGCCGTGCTTCGTGACATACAGCTCATTCGCCCAATCCCCAAACGCCTCAATGCAGATCTCCATCTGCGCTTCGTTCAAATCAGCGCGCTTCTCAACACCAGTCAGCGCCTTCATGCGCGCCTGAATGTCCGAGTTCTTTGGCCCGTATTCGCGAATCTCGCGGATCAGATTGTCGAGCCGCGTCACCGTTGCGATCAGCTTCTCGCGCCCATTGCCGTTGCCGCCGTTGCCGTTTGGCTTCTTCCCCTCTTCGATGGCCGGCGCTTCGTGCAATACAACGTCGGGAATCGTTTCGATTTCGCTTTCATCCAGGAAGCCGAGCCCGCAGACGCTCAACGTCACTCGGCGCTTCGCCTTCGTCTCAGCCTTCATGATGGCGTTGCAGAGCACGTCGCCCTTGATGCTGCCAATCGAAACGGCACCAATCGACTCATCGGTGCGCCCTTCTTTTGTGGTTGCCCTGGCGGTGACGATGTAAACGTCGTTGATATGCTCACGGCTCACGATCTGGATCGAAACGTTGTGAATCTTTCGGAGCTGGTCCGTGCCATCGCGCCGGACATAGAGCGTGAGCTTGCCATTCAGGGTGATGTATTGCAGAGGTTGCGTTAACGGATTCCACCCAACCGAACGGCAGATTGCGTTGTAGTAATTGATTCGATCTGCGCTTGAGAGCTTCGCCAGGTCGCCTGTCGCAATCACCCGTTCGATGATTGCGGCGTAGTCCTGGTGCTCAGTTTGAGTTGCAATTGCAGTTGACACTGTTTTATCTTTCTCCTTCGTTACCATGTATGTAGTGACTGCCCACGTTTCCCGCGTGGGCTTTTCTTTTATGCTGACCTTTTGAAAGCCTTCCTCGGATCGAAGGGCCGCTCGACGTGGCGGTTAATCCAGTCGCGCACATCCTGCTCACGCCAGCGCAGCGTATGGCCGATCTTGACGCGCGGCAGAGTCCTTGTACCTCCACCGCGCACATAGATCGTGCGAACTGCGAGGCCGGTGATTGCGGCCACTTCCTCGATCGTTAGAAGCTTGTCGATCATTGCTTCAGCCTCTCTTCTGCTGCCAATCGCGCTGGTGGCGTTCGCTTGCCGTAACCGGCCCTTCGCCCTCGAACTGCGCCATGTAAGCCGCCTCGTCGCGGTCGCTCTCGTAGTTGTCTACGCACTTCTGATTGCAGTAATACTCGTCGCGGTCCTCGTCGTAGATTCCGGTTGCCTCTTTCCAGAGCTTGCCGCACTTGCGGCACTTTGGCTGATCTTCGAGCCATTCGTAGTAGCGGTCAGCGCGTGCGTCTGCTTCCAGTTCTTCGTAGGTCATCGTCCCACCGCCGTTCTTGCCGCGAACCAGGTATCCCAGTTCCGATCCTTCTGCTCGTCGATTGCATCAATCTCTGAATCGAGTTCGTCATTGCGCTTTTCCCACTGCGCGATGCCATCCATCAGCATCTTGATAGTCTTCTGCACCATCTTCTGCTCGTCGCGAAGCGCATCGCGCCTTCGTTGAAGCCCGCCCGGATCGCTCGCTTCAGCTTCGCGCTCGACCATTTCCCAGTAGGTGTCCCATTCAGGTTTGCTCATCATTAGAAAATCACCTCGTCATCTTTCGCTTTGCACTCTGCGCACTCCATCCAATATTCCGGCGGTCCATCTTCGAAGGCCGCGTAGCCGTAAGCCCCGACGTGGCGCAGCTCAATCGGATTCCCCAGCGTCTCCGGCACGCCGCAGTGATCACACGTCACCGTCTCAATGAGCATCTCAGCCGCTTCCGGTCTGAGCTTGGTTTCTTTGGTTGCCATTTGCTGAATCATTGCCCCTCTCAACTAGATTGACTAGACGTTGTCTAGTACATTCTGATTATACAGAGTGTCTAGACACTGTCAAGTGAATTTTAAGCAGCCGCTAGTTGAGGATATTTCTCTGCGAGCTGGTCCAGCTTCTCGCGCACGGCTTCCCTGGTCAAGGCGGACATCGTTGTATCTGTGAGCAAAGCCGCCTTTTGGAGACGTTTTGCAAGACTCTTGTCCGCTTTCACGAAAATGACTTCCGTTTTGGGCTCGCGCTTCATAAGGGCTCCGTTGGGTGTAAACAAATCACATAGTCAGTGACTAGACACTGACAAGTGTACTTTAACTGACTAGAAAACGTCAAGTAAAGATTGGAAGCCCACTCAGGAGACAGAAACGTCTTGACATATACTAGATATTGTGAGTACCAATAGAAGGCGCAAGGCGACGCTAACGGTAAAGATGGAGCCGGATGATTATGTCAATTTCAGGGTGGCGGCAAAACTTCTGGGAGGTACGCCGTCGAGCATCGTCCATCAATTTGCCGTTAAGGTTAGTCGCGAAGAGAGGATGCGCGATCCGGTGGAGTGGACGCGAATTTATCCAGAGATCGCACGAGAAGTGGCGGAACATAGTGCAAAGAGGAAGAAGCCCCCAGAATCCAATTCTATGAAAGATTTTGAAAACTAAGAATATCGTGAGAAAGAAATCACGCGATAAGTCGCTCCTCACAGTGAAGATGTCTCCCGATGTTTATGCCAGGTTCGCGGCGGCCGCTCTGCTTCGAGGGTCGCGACCATCGAGCCTGGTGCATCAATTCGCTGTCAGCATAATCCGGGAGGAACAGATGCAGGATCCGATCACCTTCGCCGAAACACTCGAAGAGGTCAAGAAGCGGATCGCAGAACATAGCGCACAGAAAAAGAAACTCAGCAAGGCTCGGCTTGTTGGTCAGATACTTGAAATGATCGAACCGGACAAAGTCGCCTAAAGCCCCAATTTTAATAGAAGGAAGTAATTAGAAAGTAAATGAAGAAAGCAATTCTCGCGAGCGCATTTTTGCTCGCATTCACAATGACAGCAGCCGGACAACCAGAGAACACACAGCCGCGTAAGGCAGCGCCCGAACTGCCAGCCGTATCAACGCCCGCGATTCCGCTAGCTGGCCCTCCGCCCGAAGGCAACTATCGGGAAGTGACGGCGGCGTTGGCTCAAGACGCCATCGCACAAGAGAAGCGCGACAAGTTCAGCTTAAACGAACTCAAGGCGTCCTATGAACGGCTACTAAGCGAAGCAATACCGGATTACAACTACATCAAAGTGGAGGCGGGACGCCATCACTACCACAAGTGTTTGGTGGGGCTGCATCCGTTCTTTAACCAGTACGCATTTAGCGCCGGACCGTTAGCCCGCCAGGTCGGACAGTGGCTAATGGATCATCGGACGGCGCTCAAGGCTCACAAGATAAAAGAAATAGGAGTAGCGGCATACTGGCACATCTCGCCCGAAAATGCGGCCTTTTTCGAAGTACCAAAATTACCATGACTGACGAAGTGAAAGACACACAGCCCCTACTGAAAGACATCATTGAAGAGGTGCGCAGCGGGTTGGCGCAGCTTCAGGAAGAAATGCGCGCCGGTTTCGCGGCAATCGACGAGCGGTTAACGCGGATCGAAGCTCTGCTAGACCGAATTGAAGCGCGTCTCGATGCGAGTCCACTGAGCATATGATCCACAAAGTTCTATCCAAACGCACAGGCAAGACAACGTGGGCGATTTCCGTCAGGGTGGGCGGAAACCGCTACCGGCAAGCTGGATTCAAGACAAAGGAAAAGGCCGACGAGTACATCCGGGATTTGAAAGATGCGTACAGAAACCGCATCATCGGGATTGAGCCGGAATACGAGCGCCGCGTAATTACGCTTCAGGATCTGTTCGACGCACGCGACCGCGATCCAATCAACAAGAGCACAGGATCGCGCCGCCAGCTACTCCGCCACTTTGCCGATTTCGTTTCGATTGATCCTGAACTGCCAGTACGTGACGTGACGGTTTCCCGCCTTGCGACTTATCGCGCAACGCTGATGAGCAGCTTCAAAGTGTCAACAATCGAGTTTGCCATTGCCGGAATCGTTGCGGGGCTCAATTCCGGTCGCCTCTACTTTCCTGAACTCGAAACCTTCCGCGCACCCGCGCTTGTCGGCTTGCCAAATCCAGGTCGCGCGGTTCTCGTTCCTCGAGCCGAGCTGGTAGCCGTTCGCGATGAGCTTCGCCGGATGGACCGGGACGCCGCTGCCGACATCTTCGAAATGCTGATCCTGACCGGATGCCGCGTAATGGAATTGCTGACGCTGCGCCCTGAATGGATCGAATGGGAGCGAGGCCTCGTGGGATTGCCAGCGAGCGCAACCAAAACTAAAAGCGCCCGTATTCTTCCAATAACGCCCACCCTTGAAGTTTTACTGCGCAGACGATCCAATGCCTCACCTTTGTGCTATGCAACGTTCTACAGGGCTGTATGTGCGGCAGGGCATGGCCGTGGCATCGTAGTCGGTATGGATAGCTGGAGGATTCACGACATTCGGCATACGGTCGCATCGGTGCTGGCCGAATCCGGGATAAACCAGAAGATCATTGCTGACCTGCTGGGGCATTCGCTTGGCGGTATGACTTCCCGCTACACGCACTCGACGCTGCCCGCACTTCGCGCCGCGTCGTCAGTCCTTGAAAGCTACTGGAGCGGCAATCGCGTTGCTCAATTCCCGCGCGCGGTGAATGAATGATGAGCGAACCAACGATTGATGAAATGATTGCGTGGGTGGAGCATCAGGCATGGGTAGATCACTCAGACATGCTTGAAGCCATCTGTTCCATTCTCAAAGAGCAGCGAGACCTGATGGCGCTAGGCTATGTCTTTCACTCCACAGGCGCCGTGATTATCCCAAAAGAGCCAAGTATGCAAATCATCCGCTCATTCGTGGAGCGGGTAATGGTGAGACTTAGCGGCAAGTACGGGAGTATGTCTGATCCGAGACTCGGTGAGTTGCTGATGGGAGCCATTCGTGATGAAGTTGACGCGATGGAGAAGGAGCTTAAATGAATTTGCTTCACACACGAATATCACTCTCAGCCCGCGTTATCGCGGGCTTTTACTTGATGGCCGCTTTTTGGCCACATAGAATGGAAAAGGGCAAAAAAACCGGCCAAAATGCGGCCATTAAGGTTTTCGCCCATTTCTTCGAACCTCTACAAACTACACACTTTAAGGAGGTTACATGCCCATATCGAAGACCCGTGGTACTATCCTGAGTAGTTTTGCATATCTCACCTAACTATCCGCCAACATTAGCAATTCCCCGTTTCACGTGAAACATTGATGGCCGCTTTTTGGCCGCTTTAAATAGAACAGAGCGCAAAACAAAACACGCCCCCCGTTTCTCACTTCGGGAAGCGTGTGGATCATATGTGTCGAAAATTGGCTGAGACCAGATGCGACTAATTGCCGCCGATTCTATCTCACGTGTCAACCCTACTTTGGTTGCGGCTGACCGCCAGGCGCAATCGGATTCGCCGCCTGCGGGTTGTTTGGATCTGCTGGCAGCTGCGTCGGCTGGTTCTTGTAGTGTGCGATGAGGCTCTGCACTGATTGCAGAATTTCATCGAGCTTAGGTCTGACGTTCTGTGGCACATCCACTTTCACCTTCTCGATGGTTACTTTGACCTTCTCGAACTCCGCATCGCCCTGCTGCTGCCATTTGTCTCGTGCCTGATCTGCCATGGTGTTCTCCCTTGGTTAGCTGCTGCATTATGGACTGTGTTTCGAGTGCTCACGCCACAAGAGCGTGGGCGCGGTAATGCCAGGCACACACTTAGCGTGCTGGCAGATTAGAACAGTGCAACTATCATGCCGCGATTGCCTTTGGCTTATCCTTGCCCGCCTGCTCGATCGCCTCGCAGAACTCTTCGAAGACACGATCAGCAAATGGCCAGATAAACTGATTCACGCGGGCAACGAGAAACTGGTGATCCGCATCCTCGAGCGCGAGCACCCCGGCATCTTTCTGTTCTTCGAGAGCGTTGAGTATGCGAAGTGCGCGCCGGTTGGTTTCGCGGTCAAATCCCTGGCGCTGGCCGTTTGCCCCGTCCATCGCCTCGCCCACGATCAGTTCGATCTGCTGGGCATAATTCAGGCGCACGTTTTCGCCTTTGCGCGTGGTGACTTCCTTGAGTTCGATGTATTTCATGACAATGTAAGCTGCGCCTCCCCATGGTAAATCACGTGGTAGTACAAAGTGAGTTGGCTGGCGCTGGCCATATTGGGAACTGCTGTGGCCAGTATCTTGTATGTGATTGCATTCGTTGCGTATGCGTTCGGCGTCGAAGGTATGTTGGTGCCGGTGCCCACTGCGCTGTCTGAATTGAGAGCGTGTGAAATGGCGGTTAATCCAGTGTCATCACTTGCACCGCCAGCACGAGCCGCCTGCACTTCAGTGAATGTCACCTGCATATCGTTATTCGCATTGTGGGCTACCGCAAAAGAGATGACCCTTCTATGCACAAAGATGTGGGGCAAACTTGAAATTAGCCCCTTAGCTACAAACAGCAGATGCACTTCACCACCGAGGGCTAACTGATCAGCAGTCCCAAAGGTGATGGTAAATAAATCCGTGAGAGTGGCATTGGTTAGTTGCTTTGTTCCACCGATCACGAGTCTGTCTAACGGTGTGATGGAATTTTCGTGACTTGTCTTGAGTTTGAATACAGTCGGTGCAGAAGTTGTCGAGAAGTTGTACTGTGCATCGAAATTCATTGCGGCACCCTGACGCTGACCCACTGAGTCGTACTGCCCATAAAATGCCGAAGTAAACAACGAATCACCCAACAGCACTGCACTCTTGCTGGATTCTGAACCTCTAGACTTCAGAAAGGATAACTGCGGAGCATTTGCACTTGAGTTGTAAAGACGAAAACTGAGCAGCACGTTCGAGTCGCTTTTCCAGATGGTTGAGCCAGCACCAAGCGTGATCACGCCCGAACCGTCCACGCTTGAACTTGTGACTGCGCCAAATGCCCCGGCGTCTCGATACTGAAGCTCTGATCCGCTACCGGCAGGCGTACCACCCGATGCGGTCATTGATGTACCGGTGATAGTCAGCCCAGTGCTGGCAGTCAGCCAGGTCACTACTCCCGCACTGTCATCCCAGAACAGGATGCGATCCGCGCCGGGATCAGTCAGACTTGACCCAGTACCGCCTCGAGCAAGTGCCAATGTGCCAGACCCGGCATCACTCATATTCAACGTGCCAAGAGTAGGAACTCCAAAGGCTACCTTCAAATATTGTCCGTTCGATCCAGTTGAAGTTGAGACGATTTGATTGGTAGAATCCGCGTATAGAACCGCGTTGATATTTGTTAGAGTGAGAAATAGCCCTCCACCAATTGTTAAATTTGTGCCGCTGACACTTGATGATGGCAACGCGCCAAATGTCGATGCCCCTGCACGATACTGTAATTCTGTGGCTGACCCGCCCGGTGCGCTGCCGCCTCCCGGTGCGGCTCCCCATCTTGGCTGAAGCACCCCTCCGCCAATATCAGTGACTGTAAGCACCTGGCTGACTGTTCCAATCGCGAGGGCTGCGAACCAGCCGCCTGAGTCTTTGTAGTAAGTAGCGCCAGTCGAGCCGTGCGAGAAGATGAAGCCGGATGTTTGCACTTGAAAGTAATTGCCGCCATTCGCACGCAGCGAAACAGCACCCACCGAACCTGACTCGACCAGCTCAACCCTCGTCAGACTGTAGGCACCCGCGCCAAGCTCAACAACGCCGATGTAGGTTGAGTCATATCGCGTCTGCAAATAACCGAGCTGCGTATACGTACCCGCGAGCCTGCCCTCAAAGAGCATCCGGCCTACGATGTCGCCGGTCACAATATTCGCAGCCGTCCCGCTTGAGCTGCCGTGCGCGCGCTTGATGTCGATGGTGAACGGGTCAGTTGTGTCTGTGTACTTGTAAAGCGTGATTGCTTGAGTTGTGGTTTGATCTACCTGCACCGTGCCGGATACGTGAAGTTGCGCAGCAGGAGTGAGCGTGCCAAATCCCACATCACCTGCACCAGACTCAGTAATGATGGCACGTTTATTTGTAAGCACCCCACCGCCGAATGTGCTCGGCGCAGTGATCCTGATCGCTTCCCAGTTCGTCACCGTCGCTGAGTTATGCACCCCAATACTGAGGGCGAGATTGCGAACTGTCAGTGTGTTGGCGTTGATGTTTGAACTGGCGCTGATGTTGGTGCAGACAAGGCTCGAATTAGCTACAGAGGAGCTGTCACGATCCAGATCCAGCTCAAGATTCGTCATCGCCAGCAGTGCTGTAGTGTTTCCTGTGTCATCCAGTCGTATTTCAGCATTGCTCATCGCAATGGCAGTGTTGCCTGCTGCGAGAGTAGTGGCCGCGTGCAGGATTCCGACAGACGCACCGCCAGTGTTCGTGTGATAAACGTTCAGCTTGTGGACGAGCCCTGATTCAGCACCTATCGCCACCTTGCCATCTACCCCAACTGAGAAATAGAACGCGCCTCGACCCTCAACCCTCAACGGGCTTTTGGTTGTAGATGCGCCAAGCGTGCGTAAAAGCAGCACCGATCCTGACCCGGGCGCATCAGTCGTCGATTGAAAGACCATGCAATCTTCATGGTCTGCACCCAAAAAGCTGAAAGAGATTTGGTTGCTGCCCATTCCAAAGGCTTTGACTCCTGGATAGGGCGTAACGATAGGATCAATAGGGTCGAGCACCTGATCGAGCCGCACGGAAGAACCACCGCCGCCTGCGAGGTCGGTCCACGCTCCGCCGTTTGCACTGTATTGCAACTGCGTTGAGTCAGGCTTGGCACGCAGCGCCACAGTACCAGCCGGGCTGACTGGCGCGCTCGCCATTGATGATGCGTCAAGGACCAAACCTGTGGACTTTATGCGCTTTCCGATGATTGCACCTCAGCTGAGACTTGCTCGATGTTGGCCAATACTTTATCAACCTCGATTTGCCAATTCATTTTCCAGTCCCATGTGACTGCATTGCACTGCTGACACTTGATGACAAAGACGCTTCTTTCTTTGACCAGCAGGACAGCGCCACCACAGAACCGACACAATATACTTTCCTTGCCCATTTATGGTGTATCCCAAAGGGTCATGTGGCCATCGTCAGGGTCGTATTCGAAGGCAATTGGATCAGCGTCAGTTTCCTGTTGACCCAGTGATAGCGCCTTGAAGTTCCAGGTATTGTCCTGTTCGATAATATCAAGCGGCACTCGGATCAGGCTGTCTGGATTCCAGAGAACAAATCCTTCATTGATTGCGTGCGTGGCTGTCATCGTGCCCGTATCACGCAGGCCACGCTTAAGCTGCGACAATCGCCAGACGCGGCCCGCCGCAAGCGAATAGGATGCGCTCACATCTGTCACGTCACGGAACTGCAAGACTTCCTTCCCAAGTATGCAGAGATTCGCCTGCGTGATCTTCGTGAATGCATCATTGTGGATACCAAGCACAGTGTTCGTGCCTGCGCCGTATGGGAAGTCCACATCAACAGTGTTTGTGGCATCAACACCGCTTCCATCAGCGAGCGCCGTACGCGCTTTGCCAATCACGGCTGCGGTTCGCGTTAGCGCAATCGCATAGTATTGCTTGTTGGTATCATCTGACCCGCACGCATTCCTGAAGAGCGTCGAGCCAAGCCAGCTGGGTGCTGGTGTTGTGGTTGGCACCGCGCGCGGCCCTGCTGCCCAGTAGATGCCATCAAACCCATCGTGATCGTCGATTAGTGGCGGTGCGTTTGAGAGGATGAAAATGGAATCAAGTGGCGGCACTTCATCACTCTCGCCTGGCGTGATCAGATCCGCGTCTGATGGCCCGACACCTGCTGCACGCAATTGGCGCACGCCCTCGATCTTTAGCTTATCGCCAGGTATGAACTCCATCCCGGTGATGCGCAGATCAAGCAGCTGCGAATTGGGTGCAGGTACAGTCACCACATCGCCGGGATGATATTTGACATACTTTGGCGGCAGTTCAATCTTCAGTGAATCTGTCTCCATTCGCGTGCGCGCAAGCAATCTGCTGGCCCTGTTGCGCATCTGCGCGCGATCTGACGCCATTGGCAGGAATATCTCTTTGACTGCCGCACCTGATCCGAATTGCAGGCCATAGCCAGCGGTGGCTTCCTCATACTTGAAATCAGGATCGAAGAACGTAATCTCTACTCGCTGCGCCACCTCAGTCAGGCTCTGCTCGCTTGATAGCGCAAACTTGATCGCTTTCTCTGATTGCTCCTCACGTCCTGACGAGACTGCACCAAGATCACCATCGGGAATGGTTACGCTCGAGGATTGCGGCTGTGTGATGAACTTGAGCTTGCCATCGACTTCCGCACAGTCAAAAGGCGCAACGATTGAAAGTGCTTCGAAGGTGTTTTTGGGTGCTGTCGGCCCTATCACAATCCAGCCATTCACAGGCTCGGCAGGCGCATCATTCGTGATCTGAGCAGCTGAGACGCCAGCATATGCGCACTCCGCTGTAACAATGTCCGAGATTAAGCCATCATTATTGACCACCTCGAATTGATATTGTGCAATCTGATTGTAAGAAGGCGTCAGGTCCACACCCTCGAGCCAGACAACGACAGAGCCGCGATAGCCCGGATAATCATCATCATCACCACTTGTGGCGTACCACGGACACCGATCAGTTTGCGTTTCATTCCCCAGGAGAATCTGCAATCGCTGCGCATAGAGCAGGTCCTGCCTGAATGGGCCGCCATACGAGCCCTCCGTGACATTAGCGCCGGTCAGTGTTACCGGGTCGCGCTCATAGAGCAAATTGCCATTGGCATACATACGCGAAATGCCACGTATTGAATCATTGCGGTTCTCGCAAACAAGCAACCCCATTGAGACATTCCATCCGTGTGTGGTGGGAGCCTGGCTCTTGCCCTGGCCCGCCCCCGGTACCGGATGTGGGCGAACTGGCCCCAGCCAGATAACTTTCGCACCTACAGCCGCCTGGCCGTATATGCGCGGAATTGGTTCACCCTCGCGCGATGAAGTAATCTGCAAATCAGTGTGTGGCGCTTCGGCTGGCTTCGGGCGTGGTGTGAGCACACGCTGAAGTAGATAGCTCGCACCAACAATGATGGCCGCAGCGAGAACGTCTGCCACGAATGCAAGCAAAGTAATCGCGCTGAATGGATCAGCCAGGGCAGGCGTCGTCAACAGGACAAGTGCCGCAATGATATGACTAACTCTGCGCCAGTCTAAAATCATAGAATCGCCAGACAAAATCCATTTCAAGTGGCGTCATAGTCACGAAAGGCCGATGGCCATTCAGGTCAACGCCAATCGCTTTCCATCGATCATCTACCCATGCCGCTATGCCCGAATGCTGCGGTGTGCCATTTCTCCCCAGGATTGCAACCGCACCGTGTGCGGGCCCTTCGCGCCACTGGCACACATCGTCAAAGCGCTCGAAGAGTTCCGCCTGTGGCGGGTATGCATATAAGGGCGGCTCATAGTCAGGTGGCAGGTATCCGCATTGCTTGCCCACCCAGATAGGTACGCCCACACAATCCAGCCCATATTGCGGATCACGCCCATAGGGACGAAAGAGCACGCGCGGTCGAAGCAGGCCGCGCGCAGTCCTGACAATCAGTTCCCTATCCACCTGCTGCGATGATTCCATCTGCTGCCTTGTAGATGATTGCGCCTGCGAGGTCAGGATAACCGCGAAAGTTGACGAGGTTGCCATCGGGCTGCGCTGCGTTTCGAAACTTGTTCTGACAGGTATGGTTGAACCGATCACACCCGGCAGTCGCACTGCACGTGTCTCCAACCTGAATGTCCTGGCCCGGCTGCATAATTAGCGACAGCGTCAGACTCCCAAAGCCGATAATTATCCCCGCGCCTATCTCTGCCGTGTATCCGGCATTATTGCCAGTGATCCATGTGAGATAGCCGCCATCAAACCAGTCAATGCCTCCGCTGTAGCCACTTACTTCAAATTCATTTGCAGTGTTTACGTCGGTAACTGTCAGCGTCTGCGTAAATGGCGTGCCTGTTCCAGCCTGCGTGGTTGCCAGATTGAACTTGCACCTCGCATCGCCCACGCGCTGCACATCGCACATCCTCGAAGTGACGCGGCCCACAGGCTGCGACAGCTTCTGGATCAGCCCGCGCAGCTCCACCGTGAATGAGTTGTCAGCCACATCCACGCGCCCAATCTGCCCTGACTGGTACGTGTAGCCGCCGTCGCCAGGCGAGTCGTAATTCGCAAACCTGCGCTCGAAAGTCGCATCCCTGAATTTGCCCTTGAGAATATCGGCCAGCGTGATTACGCCTGACTGGAAGAAGCCCTGCGCCTGCGATGTGTCAATTTCCATCTTCAGGCCGCTTTTCACCTCACTCACGCGCATTCCCGGTCGTGCCAGGTAAAGCTGCGAATCCACTGTCAGGTTCTGAATATGATTCGTGAAGGCGAGCACGCTGCCCACCGTTGGCGTCACCTTGATCAGCTCGCACAAACTTGTTCCGCCAAGTGCGATGTGGGCTGCAAGAGCTGCTGGTATGTTTCGAGGCATAGGCTAGATGATTCCCACAAACCCCAAAGGGCACTGAAACGACTCATTGCCGGTGTAGCCAATCACGAGCGCATCACGATCAAACCGCACATTGAATGCTTCACGCTGGAATGCAGTGCGCCTGCCACGCACGCACAGGAATGCGCTCAAGAGCGTCTCGAGGTCAGTGCGATCTGCGCAGAGCACATTGCCCTCAAAACCTACGCGACCGCTTGAGTACTGCGAGAAACGGTCCTCAGAGTAGCCACCGCCCTGCACCACGTACGTGCTCCAGTCCTGAAAGCGATTGCGCCCCACCTCGAGCGGAAGCGGGAACTCATATGTGATTGTCGATGCGAGCGATGCGCCTGATGCGCCTGGCAGGTCGTAGTCAAAAGTCTCGACTATCTCGAGCTGCACTTCGTGCCAATCCACAAAGAAGTTGCGCTCAGTGTATCTGTCACCTGTGAAGCGCGCCTGAATCTCAAACTCGCCTGACCATGTGCCGCCTGCACCGCCTGAGATAATTCCCGTTTCGTAGTCGAGCGTGCCACCGCCTGAGAAGCTCACCGTGCCGCTGATAGGTTTCACGATTGGCCGATCGTAGCTGACGCTCCCTGCCGTGTATCGCTTCACGAGTTGCCCGCTGACTATCGGCTCGCCACTCGCTTCGAAGTCGAACGGATCTTTAAAGCGAAACGAATCAGACTGGCCACGCCTCAGATCGAAAAACCCAATCACGAGATTTCGAACCGCATCGTTGATGGTGCTCGTGTCGAGGCGGAAGATGCGTCTCGCGTGCATCCCGCTTGCCGCATTGCGCTGCTCTGTACCATTGGCTGAATGCACTACAGTTGTCTGAAACATCGGCCCGCCTGTGATAGCGCCGTTCGCGAAGATCGCCAATTCGGGGAACGATGACGCATCGTAGGTTGCCATGTCACCTGGCCCCTTCGTTGCGCTGCGCTCGCTTCACTGCGTTCATCACAGTTGCCGCAAGCTGATCCTGCGTGCGCTTGTCTACGGTGCCTGATGGCGCATTCACGCCGACGCTGATGTTGAACACATTGCCGGCACTGCCTGCTGTCACAGGTGCGATGTGCATTGGCTGATTGCCGCTGAAGATAAGCTCCGGCCCCCGCTCGCCAGCCACGCCGAACTTGCCCGGCCCCAACGTGCCGCCGCTTGCGAAGAATCCGCCGAAGATGGTTCCAATCCCCTTCGCAATTCCACCGAATACGCCCTTCAGCCCGCCCGCACTCAAGCCGCCAAACAAGTCCTTGAGTGCGCTTTGAAGCATGTCAGTCAAGCCGCGAATGACCGGTGTGACAAACGACTCGCGCAGTGCTTTCGTGAACTCGATGGCGAAGGTGTCAACGACGCCAATGGCCAGGCCCGCGAATGCCTGCCCCACTGTCTTTTGCGCTGTCAGGATGCTGATGAGCATGTCATCGAAGATTGCCGAGAATTGCTCATCAAGCCGCGCCTGTTCTTCTGTTCGAACAGTGCTTGGATGTGGCGGAAGCCCAGAAGCCGACAGCCCTGGGATTATCTGACCTGGCCGCGCTTGCTGGAACGGCGAGCCGGACACTGCGAGCGGTACGCCTTCGGTGATGTTTGCAACTTGATTGCCTAATATTGTCAGGTTGCGTGCAATCTCACGCGCGTCCACTTCTGCCAGTGCGCGTGCCATATCCGCCGCATCATCTGCCTCGCGTTCCAGTCGCTCGAGCGCGGGGCGCAATAATGCAATGGGATCGAATGCACGCCCTAAAGGTAGCCGCAACTCAACCGCTCTAGCTGCCGCACGGCGACCAGCACCGCCGCCACCACCGCCTCCTCCCCTGCCACCAGTAACGAATCCTGCATTTGGCGGCCCTGCAACCTCATCCGCTCCCGCCAACGGTGCCAGCAGCCCTACGGGATTAACTGCAACTTTCCCCAAGCCCAGCAGAAGTTGCAGATATGTTGACTTACTTATGAGACTGTCAACCTTTTGCAGGCCCGCAAACGTAAGCCCCAAGCTCGTCGATATGCCATCAAGCGTGTTAGCGACTGTATCTCCCGCTGACGTGCCCGCAAGATTCTGCTTGAATACAGTCCACTGGTTATCAAGATGGTTGATCTTCGCGTCGAGTCGCCCCGCCGCGTCGATGGCCCTCTCTGTTGCGATCACACCCGACTCTTCAAGTTCCTTCCTTGAGCCTTGCAGCACTGTGGTCAGGTTCTCGGACGATCGCACGAGCTGGCCGACGCTTTTCCCGAACACTTCATTGGTAGCGGCTGCGCCTTCTGTGGTTGATCGGTATTCCTTGAGGTTGCTGATGGCCTTCAGGAATGCATCGCCTGTGTCCTGGCCCGCTTCGACTGCATTGATGCCCAGCACGTTCAGTGCCTTCGCCGCATCGCTCGCCGGATCATTGATTGCCGATTGAATTACGTTTTCAAATGTGCGGAATGATCGCTCTGCAAAGTCTGCGCTTTCGCCTGATAGCCGTGCCGCTGCTGAGAGACGCTGCACCTGATCAATGCTCAACCCTGTGCTTTCAGCCACGTCAAGCATCGAATCAGATACGGCAACACCCTCGAGTGTGAGCTTCACAAGTGCCGAACCGAGTGCTGCAACTCCGGCAATAGCAGCCACCGCCGCGCCGCCAGCCAAACCAAAGCTACCCGTGAGCGATTCAAGCTGCCCGCCCAGGTTCGAAATCTCGCCGCCAACCCGACCGACAGGCCCACCAAGCCCCTGCAATGCTGAACCGAATCGCTGCGCCTGCTTCTCCGAACGCTGCATCGAAGAATCAACGTTCTGCAGCGCGCGCGTCGCCTGCTTCTCACCAGCCACAACACCTGACGAATCAAGCGCAAGATGTACTAAAGCAATGTCAGCCATCAGCGTTTGGCCCTTGCCGATTGTGTCTTAGCCTTAACCTCTTGCCCCTTCGCACTTGCCGCAAGGTATATCTGGTCAATTCGCATGAGCATCTTTACCTGCCAGGCATTGAGCACGGTGCCCGTCATTCGCCTGTATGCATCAACTTCCGTGTAAGTGAGCGGGTTATAACCGAATCCGTTGTGTGATCGAGATGCATTCAGTTCCTGGAAGATTCCAAAGAGGTACGCATCGTGCAGTGGGAATGGCGGCTCGCGTTCACTGCGTGGCAACCTCGTGGCCCTGCGGTTCACTTCGATCATCTTCGAAGACGTACTGTCGCCCTCGCACGCATCACGCAGCGCGCTCACCATCAACTTGTTGCTCACGGCGAACTGCCAGAAGCACCAGTCAACAATTTTTTTTCGCTGTCCTCCACGACATCAGCCGGCACATGCCCATTGAGAGTGCCTTCAGGTGCGCCAAAGTTGGTCAGATCAGACACAAACTCGAGCAGCTGACTGCGCACCCACGGCAGGCCGTAGAGCCATTCCATATTCACAGGCGTACAGACAAGCGGTGCCCCATCGCGCTCGATGTGCTCCCATTCGCGTGTGACTGCCATATAGCACCGCACTCGATGCGCTTCAAACTTCTCTATGTCATCTGACTGCACCTTCCCAGCGTCACGCTGACGGCTCACAATGCGCTCAACCTGCCAGGTGCGGTCCATCTCCTGCCACCTTTTCGATAGAGGCGAAGTCAGCAGAATCCGGGCAGGCTCGTCGCCGCCTATTGGCTCGCCGGTGTAGGGATGCTTGAGCACAAGCCAGGCTGCGCGTTCCTGCCAGCTTTCAATCTCTTTTGAGAGTTGCCCGAAGTCTGCCATAGCTATGCCACCGTCATCCCGATGAGTGAACTGATGCCGGTATCGTACTGGCCGCGAAAGTCCACCGCACTTGCCATTGATCCGGCGCTATCACTTACCGGCGCATTCACTGCGAGCGCCTTTGGAATGCTGACTGTGAAGGTGTCCTCAGCTGCGCCCTCGCTTGACTTGAGCACAAACGTAAGCGGCGTCAGCGTGCCTGCAATCGCATCAACGATGAACGCATCGTCGCGATAGTAGACCTCAGCCGTGCCGCTGACTCGCAGATTCTTGTTGATGATGTGATCTGCGCTTGCGCTGCCCCACGCATACTTCGGGTCAGCCTGATTATCAAGCGTCAGCGATGCCGTGAATGCGCCAGGCACTGCCACCCCATCCCACGTAACTGTCGCGCCAGTGAAGCCAGTCGTGAATGGCGATTTGCCTGTAAGCGCGCCCATCGTGGCTGTGCCAGGCAATGCGCTGCCAACAGTCTGCGCAAGTCCAAAGATGTCGTAATTGATTGACACCTTGTCATTGAGCGGCATATCCATCGTGGCTGATGCCACTTCACAGCCAGTAAAGATCAGGTAGTCGTCACCTGTACTCAGTTCCATCTTCGCAATGATCGTGAAGAAGTAGCCAGGATCAGCATCGGCAACGATTGCGCCGCCTGCCCATGCCGCCGCGTGCAGCCATGCCCTCAGCAGGTCCTGCTGCCCCTGCTCATAATTGAGCACTGTCGGGATGCGCAGCCGCACAGCCCTCGAGCCGCCCACGGTGAATGACTTCATCCTTGTTCCGTCATACACATCAAACTCAGTGGGAGTTGATTCGTATGAGAGGCTGATGCCATCAAGGAATGGCACAGCTGCATATACGCCTGTAGTTGGGGCAGTCCCGCGCACAGTCTCACGCTGGATGCCTATGATCGTGTTCGAAAGTAATGCGGGATCTGGCATGATTGCTCCTCTTTAGTTAAAAGGGCGGACAAGCAAGCCTCGTGACCATCACATTGTTTGCATGTCCGCTGAATGTACATCGCTCAACCAACTCTACAGGGCTATGTCTTCGATAAACTCAAATGGGAACAGGAACGCTCGCCCCGCCCATTGCTGTTCGAAGGCCGTATCATTCGGCCCAAGCGACTCCCTGAAACGTATGCCATCACCAAATGACCGGCGCTCGAATGCCGCGCGCAGCGCGTCACTTGCAGCAATCAGCAGCGCATCGCCTGCATTGCGTGGTGCAAACACCTGAATGGCGAGTATGCCAATCGTTGTGTTCTGCACCGTGCCCGCGCTCCACGTGAAGGCAGCCGTTGACCATTGCGGGAAGGTGACGCGAATCCACGCGCCATTGCCAGGCTTCACGAAGTAGGTATTGGGCCACTCAATGGTGTCGCTCGTGTAGCCAAGGCCCGTCCACACCGCCTCAACTGCCGGTTCGATTACCGCGCGCACCTCACTTGTAGATGTGGCGATTGCGTAGCTCATGACGATCTAGCGTCCCTCGAAAATGCCACCTGAATTGCCTTCTGCCAGAGCAACTGCATCTCTGCAAGCGTGATTGCAACAATGCCGTTGGGAGCCTGCTGGCTCGAGCCGTGCTCGAGGTACACAAAATATGGCGCAGAGTTCACAAGCCATACTGTCTGGCCAATTCTGAAGAGCTTCACATCTCGCTTCGCTTGTGCCTTTGCCTTGGTGCCACTTGGATCGGTGCGTTCTTTGTCGAAGTTTTCATCGGGCTGCAGTCGCACAAACCAATGCGCTTTTGCCGCACCTGTATCCACAGGCGTACGATCTATCAATCGGTTGATTCCCTCGATGGCCGTTGCCTGGAGTGCCTTACTGAGTCGCTGCGGTGTCTCGCGCTCGACTTTCTTCAGCACCTGCTTGTAATTGCTTCTGCCTACAGCTGCCATCAGTTCCCCAGTGTCAGCACGTAATTCGCGAGGACGCTGCCAAACCACGCGCGCCGCAACTCGACCACGCGATATGAGATGCCGCTATGTTCGAGGCGATCGCCAGGCGAAGGCGTGCCTGGATATGCGCCTGAGCTGATCGTGAATGTGGTTGCGTAGGTGATTGCCCCTTCGGGTGCCGTGACTCGCTCTTCGCCAAATATGCCACTCACTTCGACACTTGCCGCCTCAGCCGGGCTGCGCGATTGCGTTGCCGTGCTATATCCCTGCAAAACAACCGGATAGTAAGTCACGCGAGTACCTGCAAGATTGACGAGCCCGTCAAGCTGCTCTTGATACAGTTCAGCTATAGTCAAACACGCCATAAAGTCACCATCCCTTCAGACGCGAAGCGAATCAAACAAACGGTGTGAACTCGCGGGCACGCGCTCGACACTGTTCGTGGAGCAGCGATGCCTCAATCCTTGAATTGCCTGCTGATGTGGTCACAAGGTGCGATGCGCGCGCTGCCTTGACTGACCACGCTTCGTGCGCAGCTGCGCGCACATCAAACACGTTCTCGTAATCCGGCCCAATCTCTTCCCAGTTCGCAGTGCCATCTGCCATCCTCGAGGAAGCGTGGGTTGACCAGTCAGGCGCAGTTGCTGAACTCGTGCCGGTCTGGATGCACATATACCGTCGCCCATTGCGTGGATATATCTGCACTTCATCCCCGTAGATGTAGAGCGTCGAAGGTGTCCACACCCCGCACCGCATATGCCGCTCGAGGATCGCCGCTTCCTCACCCACGATGCTTGGCGTGCAGTCAGGTTCTGCGTGCAGCAGAAGCTGCTCGTATGCCTGGTGGCGCATCTCTTCGAGGGTAAAATCAGCCATTACTTCTTCGGTCGTTTCACAAGTCTTGGTCCACGCTCTGCCTTTGTTTCAGGCGGCTCATGTAATGCTTTACCTTCAGGTTCTACTTCAGGTTCTACTTCAGCTCGCCTCAGCACTTCTTCCATGTCGATAAGTTCAGTGGTCACAAGCTCTTCTGGTGGCCAGCCGAGCCGTTTCGCTTCATCCTCATCGTAATAGTCGCCGTGCTTAACCCAGAGGAAGGCGGCACTCGGGTCGCCTTCCTCCACAAGCGTCTTGCGATCAGCTGTTAAGTAAAGCCTGCGATCTGCGATCACGTCTGAGTTCCTACCTTTGTCCAGGTCGGACCTGCCGCCGTGCCGGTGTTCACGTACAAAATGCCATTCGTGGTGTCAGTCAAGAGCGCGCCCTTTGGTGCGCCTCGCCCGCCTGAATCCACGCCTGGCGTTGTTGTGACCATTCCGGTAACGATGCTCGTGCCGGTCAATGAGCTGGTCACTGTCATGAGGCCCACATCCCGCTTGGCGAGTGCCCCGGTGAACGTGATCGTTGCCGTGCCAACACCTGCGGTCATCGTGCCAACAGCAGTCGTGACATTGCCGGTGCCGATGTTCGAAAGAGCCTCGAGAGCCGCATCAATCGCAGCTACGAGCGTGGCATTGACGTTGCTCCACGTGATCGCTGCGGTCGTGAGTCCTTCGAATGAGATTGTGAACGTCCCGCCTGTGATCGTGCCGCCCAGTGTGAGTGTCTGCACTTCATCAGTGCCGGTCGCCGGAGTTCCGGCATATTGAAGCAATCCAAAAGAGCCTTCGATGATTGGCATGTGTGCCTCCTATATGCCCGTTACGAGGCAAAAAGCCGTAGGCCGGATAACCGCGAAGGCCGCTCTGATTTCCGCGACTATGCTGCGCTGGTTCTTGATGAAGTCATCGTTCTGATAACCCACCTTGATGGTCAGCCCCTTGCGTTCTGCAAGCAGTGAATAGTTGGCGAAATCACCCACGATTCCAGTGCCTTCGGTAAGTCCCGCATCGAGCACAACCGGCAGACCCCAGATGCGATCCGGGCCCATCTCTGACGGGTTGCCCCAGATGTAGATGCCATCAGTGGTGCGAAGCAGCTTCACATCCTGCCAGTCATTGGGATGCGACACATACGCGCTTGGCATTGCCTGGCCAGTCACGCGCACCTTCGTCATCGCCTTATAGACTGCATCAGGTGTCGGGTCCGTTGCCTTCGCCTGCGTCTGCACGCCCACGACGTTGACAATGCCCAGCAGGTTCGGCGTAATGCCGCTGCCCACGAGGATCTGCGTATTCAGCCGCTGCCTGACCATGAATCCAAGGCGGTTCTCGATGTACTCCTGCATTCCAGGCACATCCTCGAGCTGCTCATCAGTGACTGGAATCCACACGGCAATCTTGCGCACAGGGCTCGTGCGCTCTGTCAATGCAAGTGTTGCTTCAGGCTTGGCCGAACCTTCAGCCGTCTCCACAGCTGCATTCGTGAACGTGGTTTCTTCCATGTAGATGAATGCATTCTGAGTGATCTGGATCGTCGGGATGAGATCAGTGACCATTGGCTGAGGCGTGGCATATGGAACTACTACGGTCGAGCGTACTCGCTCAGGAACCCAGCCGGTTGTAGTCGTCAAGAGCGTCTTCAGGCGCATATCAATGAACACGGCATCGGATTCCTGACCCGTTGCGTGATTGCGCAGAAACTCCTGATATGACTTCGATTCTACGAACTGCTGCCCGATGCCCTTCTCGGATGGCTCCGGCACATTGCCCTTTGGATTGCCGCCAAAGTTGGGGCGGTTTGGTTTCGACAGATCGTCCTGAATGCTCTTGACGCTTGCAGCGATCTGCTCAGTCTCCATCACCTCATCGCGTGCCTTGCCGATCGCGTTGATTTCCGCCATTCGCGCACGCACGTCATCAAGCTGCTCAGGCGTCAGGTCATACGTAGTCTTGCCATCCTGCTCAACCTTGTGTGCATCGAAAATCTTCTGACATTCTTCTGACTTTGCCAGGCGCAGCTGCTCAAGCTCCGTGGCTGTCTTGCCTTTATGGGACATTGCAAACTCCTATTTCTTGATCTGGGTGTTTAGGAACTCCGCTAAGAGCCGCCGCGCTTCAGCGTCATCTGCATTTACCTTTGGCTGAGACAGGTTGAAGAGACGACTAAACACGTCTCTGCACGCACCGATCTGCTCCCATTTGGCTGCTGAGAGATGACGACCGTCTTTTGCGCGTAGCTCGTGGATTGCTTCGAAGCGATTGGCAAGTTGATTCGCGCAGGCAAGCACGCTCGCAACCTGGCTGTCTAACGTAGCAGGCACGTCAGATTTGATTGTCAGAAGTTCAGTCGCAGGATTCATCCCAACAAGCACTGGGCTCCATTCGTAAAGCTCGAGTTCATCCAGCTGGCGGATGTCCTTCTGCTCCGAGTCGAATGAATCCTTCACGACGCGATAACCGATTGAGAACTCATCAATGATTCCGAATTTGATGTCACTAAACGCTTCACGGCCACGCTGCGTGTCGAGATTGAATTGGCCACGGATGACCAATCCTTCGCTTGTCTCACGCGCCTCGAGAGTCTTGGCGATGGGTTGCGACCAGTCGTGCGCCCATACGCCCTTTGGTGTGCGCTTCGCCAGGGACTTGCTGAATGCGCCCGGCATCACCTTCTCGCTTGCGTGATCAACGTTATTGAACACGCTGACAAGGGCGGTAATCTCCCCGGCATCACCTGGCTGCACATTGGCTGTGAATTGTTTGCGTTCAAGCTCCATCTGAAATGATGGTGCCTTATAGCATGGCAGGTGCCCTTACTTTTGGGCGGTACTTTTGGCGGGAGTTTCTAGCTGTCTGCCGTGGCGGATTGGCGGTACTCAAACTCGCATTGATCGTTCGCGCGGCAGGTGCGCTCGCCTACCGGCACAAGCGTCCCGATTGGCTGCCAGCCCTTGCCTGCCTCCTGAAAGCATTCCTCGCAATGATCCGCGTCCGGCTCGAGGAAGCTGCGTTCTTCCTGCATCCCTGCGTACTTCTCGCGCTGCCCAATCGACTCCGTGTAGCTGATCCAGCCTGATTGCCCGTACTGTGCGGAGCGTCCCGGGCTAGGCGTATCCTGCCCTGATTCGACGCCCAAGAGAAACCGGCTGAGGAAGCCGTATTGCTGCACGAGCAGTGAGCCGAGCTTCCCGCGCTGCCTTGCGCCCATCTGCTCCTTGCCACCAAAGGCAAGCTGCGACATGGCGCTGTGCGTTGCCTTGACGCCTTCGCGCATTGCGACTGCCCAGTCCTCGAAGCTGATCTTCCCGTCTACGTATGTCTGGGTTAAGTCTTCAAGCGCATCGGCACTCTTCGAAACGATTCTCAGCCCGATCTTGCGCTGTTCGGCAGGTGTGAGCGGCTTGCCGTTAGGTTTGATGTATCTGCGGAGTTTTGGGTCCCACTGGTAGTCAGGCACATTGTCACTCGTGCTCGATTGTCACTTTCGGTTTTGCCTTGAGCATCTGCGCCGCTTCATCCTCACCGAGTGCCAGGAGCCACGGAATTGCAGCATCCAGCACTGCATCATTGCCGCTTGCATTCGGATCGGCAGCTTTGAATGTGAGCACCTTGCCGCCCTGCTCACCATCCCTCATTGCGTCATCACCCATCGACGGTCCTCCGGTCTGTATTGGCGCATATATCTCGTCTTCAGCATCGAACTCGTAGCCTGCCAGCTCGCGCACTTCGCTGCGCTTCAGCCAGCCGCTTTTGTAGCCCACCGAGAGCCGCGCATACAGCGCGTCCTGATCTTCACTCAGCGCACGTATCGCAGTCAGATCAAACCTGAATTGATGGCGCTCAGTATCATCCTCAAAGTCACCGAGGAACTGCGTTGTGAGTTCTTCCTCGATGTAGCGGTACAGCGGGACGAGATATGATTCCGTTGCATATTCT
>Ga0137323_1000038_pt1 | contig 38407 bp, 39 predicted proteins | sample EasRivERMZT423_2_FD_102285 | JGI IMG/M metagenome (GOLD analysis project Ga0137323, IMG submission 102285) | Soil microbial communities from meander-bound floodplain in the East River, Colorado, USA - East River MetaG ERMZT423_2 | ecosystem: Environmental > Terrestrial > Soil > Floodplain ... | reverse complement strand
GCGCTGCACGCCGAGCAGCCGCTTGGCGCCGGTCTCATCGAGCCGCCGCGCCGCGTCCGCGATCATCGTCTTCTCGCTCGCTGAGAGCGGCCGCGCCTTGTCGGCAAAGCCTTCGATGGCGGGATCGTTCCCGTCCGCGGACACGAGCGTGTTCAGCGCCTGCACGAGGTGCCAGGCTGGGCTGTCGACGCGGGCCTTGTTGCTCGAGTGGATGTCTTTTTGCGGTCCGCGGCCCCAGCGCTCACCGGTCGAGACCAGCTCGACTTCGATGACGCCCTTCGCACCGAACGTGATGGTCACCTGGCCGTCGAGCCCCTGCGAGGCGGAGGGCATGAAGACGCCCACCGTGCGCTTCAGCGGGTCCAGGATTTCGGGACGCCGGACGATCTGCGCGAAGTGCGGCGAGCCGATTTCCTCCTCGCCTTCGGCGACCAGCACCAGATTCACCGGCAGCTTCCGATTCGCCCCACGCATCGCGTGCAACGCCGCGATGAACGACGCTTCGGGACCCTTCTGATTCACGGCGCCGCGACCCATGACGACCTTGCCGAGACCTGGCTTGTCCACGAGCGCGGCGTCCCAGGGCGGCGACGACCATTCGGCGGGATCGACCTGCTTCACGTCGTACATGAAGTACACGCCGAGCGTGCGCGGCGCCCCGGCGTCGAGCGTCGCGAAGATGCCGGGCTGGCCGTCACTGGGGACCTTCGTGACTTGGCCGAACCCCGCGTCGCGGAGCATCTGCATCGTGAGCTCGCAGCCCTCGTTCATGCCGCGATTCTCGGCCGCGATCGACGGCTGGCGGATCCAGGTCTGGAGCCGTGCGACGTTCGCATCGTGCTGTCGTTCGATTTGGGTGAAGACGGGTGCCAGGTCCGACTGTTGCGTCCACGCAACATGTGGGACGGTTAGTGCGGCGGCGGCGGCCGCCGAGTCCTTCACGAAGGTGCGGCGATCCATTTGAAGCCTCCGGACGGCGGTTGGCGTACGGCTCTACGTTGCTGCGACATGTTCGCTTGTGCTAGTCTCACGACACCGGAGGCTCTTCATGCGACTGGCCCTGATTGCAATTGCACCGCTCCTCCTTGCCCGCAGTGCGTCGTCGCAAGCCCGGAACTATCCGCTCGAGTCCGCCGCCGGTCTCCGGCTCACCAACGTGATTGCGGAACCGGCGACGCTCAATGGCAAGAAGGGCGTGCGACTGACGATGACTCCCGAGATTCTCCAGCAGATGGCCGCCATGACCCCGGAGCAGCGCGCTCAGGTCGAGCAGCTCGCGCAGATCGAGGGGGTGGAGTTCTCGAGCGGCGTCATCGAAGCTGAGATTGCCGGGGCGCCCGCGCCAGGCGCCGGTGAAGGCGCCCGCGGTTTCGTCGGCATCGCGTTCCGGCTGCAGCCCGACATGCGCACCTATGACGCCTTCTATCTGCGCCCGACCAACGGTCGCGCCGAGGATCAGGAGCGCCGCAATCACACGACGCAGTACATCTCCCATCCGCAATGGCCCTGGTTCCGGCTGCGCCAGGAGACGCCGGGTAAGTACGAGTCGTATGTAGATCTGATGCCTGGTGTCTGGACGAAGATCAGAATCGAAGTCCGGGGCGGCCAAGCGCGACTGTACGTGCACGACAACCCTCAGCCGGTCTTGATCGTCAACGACGTGAAGTCAGGTGCGGCGGCGCGCGGCGGCGTAGCGCTGTGGACCGGGCCAGGCACCGTGGGGCACTTCCGCAACGTGGTGATTACGGCCGACCGCTAGGTTCTCCGAGCGCGGCGCGCGCGCGCTGCGCCGACGAGCTTCCAGAACTGGCGGTCGCTGATGATTTTCACGACGTGACCCCGCGCCGCCAGGCGCCGGATTTCCATGAGCTTCGTGCCGCCGCCCGCGCCGGCGATCTGCAGCGCGTTGGGACGCCCGCGGACCAACACGTCTGTGGAACGACCCGGCTTACTGTGGATCACGGCGCCCGCTTTTCGGGCCGCCGCGATCGCTTCATCTCGAGGCCGGCTCAGGAACCCGGTGAACGACACCCGCTTGCCCGCGAGGCTGCTCACCCGTCCGAAGTGCGGCGCCGTGGGATGATGTCGTAACGCGGTGATCAGCGCGCCCGCCGCGTCGTAGCGCCGGCCGCGCGAGCCGAGGCAGCGGTGAATGACTTCCTTGAGATGATCGCTGCACGGCAGCGTGCGCACGTCCCGGCTGCGAATCGGGCTCGAAATGTCGCCGCGCAGCAACATCGCGGCGATCAACCCGACCTGATAGATGTCGTCGCGCTGCTGCCAGCGCCGGACCCTGCCCCACGCGATCTCGTTCGGGACGTTGAAGAGATTGAATGCATCCGCGGTCACACCGCGGCGGCTGAGCTGATGCGTCGCGATGCCGAAGTCGCCGAGCTTGAGCTGCTCGCCCTCGCACACGAACACGTTGAACGGCGTCAGATCGCGATGCAGCGCCTGGCCGCGATGCAGCGCATCGAGCACCGCTAGCACGGCCGCGATCTCGCGGCGGACATAGCGTTCGGATTGCGGACCCTTGCGCTCGAGCCAGGTGCCCAGGTCGCCGTGTTCGGCATATTCCATCGCGAGGCAATAGCGTGGGCGGTCCCCGTCCATCACCACGAACCGGTCATGGATCTTCAGCGCGCGTAGCTCGCGCCCGACCAGCTCGGCGAAATAGGCCTCGCGCAGCCAGGGGACTAGGCGCTCGCTGACCTTTATGCAGACTTGTGACGGTAACGCGCCTCGCGGCTCAGGCGTAGCGAGGTAAACTTCGCCGAACCCGCCTTTGCCGATCAGTCGCTCGAGTTTGTATGTCCGTCCGCTCTCGGAGCTGACGACACTCTGCGGTGGACGCGACTCGCGGAGCATGGACGCGGGCTGCGTCGCGCGCGAAGCGCGCGTCGTGCGCTGGACGGTGCGGGCTCGCGTGGGCGTCGCCATGTGATCGGACCGGGAATCTAGTCAGCAATGAACAGCATCGCACGCCGCAGACTCGGCAGTCAGCTTTTCAGGCGCGAAACGCCGTCCGTGTCACCGGATTGTCAGACCGCCGGACGGGCCGCTAGCGCGCACGAAACCGTTGCGACAGAATCCACATCCCTCTCATTATCGGAGTATCACAATGCAACCCCGAGTCCTGATCGTTATCCTGGCCTGCGCCGCGTTCCCGCAGATTGTTGCGGCGCAAGCGACCGCCGCCGCTGCTACACCCTCGTCGAGTCCCGTCGCCGACGCGCTGCGGAGCATGGGGCAGCGGTACGGGCGCATACTCGTTGCCGCTGCCGAGGCGATGCCGGCAGACAAGTACAATTACCGCCCCACCCCGGCACAGATGAGCTTCGCGCAGATCCAGGTGCACCTCGCGAACGAGGGCAACGACATGCTCTGCGGCAAGACCGCGGGCATCGAAGTGCCCCAGCGCACCGCCATGGATACGACGGCCACCAAGGAGCAGCTCGTCGCCCGCCTCAAGGAGACGTTCCAGTTCTGCGAGCAGGCGTTCGCACGCATGGACGACTCGAAACTGGCAGAGCCGGTCGCGATGTTCGGCATGAACCTGACGCGCGCGAACGCGGTGTTGATCACGGTGGCAGACTGGGCCGATCATTACAGCCAGGAAGCGAACTACCTGCGGCTGAACGGGGTGCTGCCTCCCACCGCGCAGCGTCGCAGCGGCATGTAGTCGGGGAGAACGCGAGCGTGGCCCCCCAGGATGCGAAGCACGATCGCCGCATCGATTACATCGAAATGGCCGCGACCAACATCGCGGCCACGAAGCGGTTCTATCACGATGTCTTCGGCTGGAAGTTCACGGACTACGGGCCCGATTACACGAGCTTCGAGGACGGCCGGATCGCAGGGGGTTTCTACAAGGCGGATGCGGCGAAACCAGGCACCGTGCTGGTGGTGATGTTCGCGGTCGATCTTGCCGCCATGGAGCAGCAAGTGCGGACCGCGGGCGGGAAGATCGTCAAGCCGATCTTCAGTTTTCCCGGAGGTCGGCGATTCCACTTCGCCGACCCGAGCGGGAACGAGCTGGCGGTCTGGTCAGATCGCTAAATCCGGGGTAACGTAGCGGCGTGAAACGAGCCCTCGTGTGCAGCGTCGCGGCCGCCATGCTCCTCCTCGCGTGCCGGCCCGCATCTCCGCCGGCGGTGACGATCGACTTTCCAACCGCCGGTGACACGGTGCGCGGCGGAGTGGTGCATGTGGTGCTCACCGCAACCGGAATCGAACTGGCGCCCGCGGCGGACGAGAAGCCCGGCACGGCGCACCATCATCTGTTCCTCGACGTGGACACCGGGCCGCTCGACCAGAAGATCCCCGCGGGCGTCACTGGAATCATTCACCTTGGGCGCGCGCAACCCAAGTTTCATTGGACGAGTGTGTCGCCCGGGACGCATCGCATCATCGCAGTGCTCGCCGACTGGCAACATGTGCCGCTCGCCGGCGCCGCAACCGACACGGTGCGATTCGTGGTGCGGCCGTAGTAGTGTGGGTCCCTGATGGCAAGGATCACACTCGATTGGCTGCACTTGATCGCGCTGTTAGGTGCCGTTCAAGGCCTCATTTTGGCCGGCGTGCTCATGTTCAGACGCAGCAATCACACCGCCAATCACGTTCTCGCCGTCGCCATGTTCGCTTTCACTATCTACCTGACGACATCGGTCTATCACGCGGCGGAGTGGGAACAGGTCTTCCCCCATTTCTTCGGCGCGGGATACCTGATGCCGCTGCTGTTCGGACCGCTCGTTTACCTGTATGCTGTCACCGCCAGCGACCGCTCACGCCGGCTCGGGCGGCGCGACGCGCTGCACTTTGCGCCCTTCGTGCTCGCGATCATCTCCTGCCTGCCGATTTACTTGATGAGCGGACCGGAGAAGATCGCGCTCTATCAGGCGCTCCAGCGTGGCGAGGTTCCGCTCGTCATCCAGGTGATCGATCCGCTGAAACTGGTCGCCGGTGTCATGTATGCGACTGTCACCCTTCTCTTCCTGCGGCGCCACCGCGCCAGAATACGAGAGAGCTACTCGTCGCTCGAGCACGTGGACCTGAAATGGCTCGTGCGGCTTGCCGTTGCAGGCGCGGCGATCTGGGCGCTGGCAGTCGTGATCGAATTCCTGCCAAACACCGTGCTCCAGCGCGGCGATGACATCATCACCTTGGCCGTCGCGTTGGTTGTGTATGGCATCGGATACATGGCGTTGCGACAGCCCGAGATCTTCAGGTTCGATACCGCAGACTATCCCGTTGTCGCGGGGGCACCGGGCGCACCACCCGGCAGCGGGACGCCGCCCTCCGCGATACCTGTCGAGCCTATCGCCCAAGGTGAACCGGAGGGCTCGCGGTACGAGCGATCGGGACTCAGTGAATGGGAGGCGGCGGCTCTGAAGAGCGCGCTCCTGAAGAGGATGGATCAAGACCGGCCGTGGCAAAACAGCGACCTGACGCTCGCCGACCTTGCCCAGCGGCTCTCCACCACGCCTCACAAGCTATCGGAAGTCCTGAATTCCGAGCTCGAGCTGAGCTTCTATGACTTCGTGAACGGGTACCGGGTACGCTACGTCCAGCATCGCATCGCCAGCGAGGACGCCCGGAACCTCAAACTCCTGTCTCTGGCACTCGATGCGGGCTTCGCGTCGAAGTCGACGTTCAACGACGTCTTCAAAAAGCACACGGGCAAGACTCCCTCCGACTACCGACGCTCTGTAGCCGCCTAGGACCACCCAACGTCCGATCCGATCGGTCCGGCTGTCCGACCGGGCCGGTCCGGACGACTCGTCTCCTCCGCTGCCGTAACCTGTCCACGTGAACAGCGACCAGAGCAGCGGTCGCGCAGTGGACTCAGGGTATGGAGGCGATTATGGCAGCGACGCAATGGATTACGGCTGTGGGCTTCGGGCTTGCTGGGCTGGCGGTCTTGGCCTGCGAGACCTTGGATCCCACGGCGCCTGGGAACCTCGTGCCGAGCACCGTGGCAGAAGATCCAAGCCTGCCGGCCATCGAGATGAATGGGTCACGATTCCACTTGGAGACATTCGGGAATCCCGCGAATCCCGTGATCGTGTTCCTGCACGGCGGTCCAGGCAGCGACTACCGGGGGATGCTCAGGCTCGCCGAGCGACGCGACGGCTATAGCTTGGCCGACGAGTACTTCCTGGTCTTCTGGGACCAGCGGGGGACGGGCCTCTCGCAGCGGCACGACCGCGACGTGCTGACGATCGACACGTACGTCAACGACCTCGACACGCTGGTTGGCCGCTACTCGCCGGGGCGGCCAGTGATCCTGATCGGGGAATCGTGGGGCGGCATGTTCGCCACGCGCTACATCAACCAGTACCCCGAGCGGGTGGCCGGCGCCGTGCTGATCGAGCCCGGACCGCTGGACGGCGCGACGATGGAACGCGTCAAGGACGACGTGAGCGGCACCCCGCTCGGATCGGAGTGGCTCAACGATTACGCGTGGGGCAGCCAGTTTCTCTCGCCCGACGACCATATCCGCATGGACTACGCGCGCATGCTCGGCGTGCGGGATGCGCAGCCGAAATCCCACCTGAGCACGGTGGATCCCCAGCCCAACTGGCGGATGGGCGCGGCCGCATCCCGCTACATCACGGAGGATGGGCAGAACGCGGACGGCGTGTTCACCTACGATTTCACGACCAACCTGGCGGCATACACGACGCCTGTGCAGTTCATCGCCGGCTCGTTGAGCGAGGTACTGGGCCCATCGCTCCAGCAGGAGCAGATACTGCGCTATCCCTCGGCGTCACTCGAAGTGGTCGATGGCGCCGGTCACGACGTCGCCTGGGTCAAGGCCACTGAAGTCCTCACCACCATTCGTGCATATCTCGACGCATTGAAAGGAGCAGCTCAATGAACGCGACTCTGCGAATCGTGGTCGCCCTCGTGGTCTCTGCCCTGGCGGCACGGGACGTGGCGGCTCAGTGGAACGTCGAGCGCTTCGGGACGGGTTCGACCCGGAATCAGGTGTACACGACGTTCGGGCTCGACCCTGCGCTGGTGACGTCGGTAGGATATGGAAGGGTCGTTCCCTTTCTAGGCCGAGCCTGGCAGCTCGGTGCGGAGGTGGGCGTCGTATCGGCGGACTGGGATACTCGGGATTTCCGGGCGCGGCTCCAGGCGCGGACCTCGTTGGTGCGCTGGCGGTCCCTGCGCCTTGTGGGTAGCGCTGCGTTCATCACCCGTGGAACGGAGAACTCGATTTACCGCGCGCTGAACTTCGGCTCCGACTTCACGGGAGCGGCGGGCGTGTACCGCCCGGGGTGGTTCCTTGCAGGGGAATTCGGGTTCGACAAGGCCATCATTACGCACATCACGCACAGTGACTGGTATCGCGACAATTACTATCCGGAGGCGAAAGACGGATGGTACCTGAATGCGGGCGGGACCTTCCACTACGGCGTGACGGGCGGGGTGGCGATCGGTGCCACTGAGCTCGCGCTGCGGGCCGGGTGGCTGCAGACGGAGGATTTCAATGACATGATGCCCCCCATGTACGCAGGTCTGGGCGTAGGATTTCGGTTTTGATGGACGGCGCCAACGACGAAGCCTCACATCGATGCGATGTGAGGCTTCTTTGGTCAGCGCAGCCGCTCACGATGCATCAGCCAGGCACCCGCCACGCATACCCCTGCGCCAAGCACCGACAACAGCGGTACGTGCTCACCGCGCACGCTCACGCCTAACAAGAGCGCGACCGGCGGAATCAGGAAGTTGGTCGCTGACGCACGCGTCGCACCGATACGACCGGTGGCGACGGTAAGCAAGACGTAGGCGACCCCCGTTCCGAGAGCCCCGAGCGCGAACAGCGAAAGCAATGGCACCGGCGTCTAATGCGCGGCACGGAGCTCCGGAACGCCGAGGGGTGCCGTCAGCAGCAGCGCGACGCCCTGTGCACGCCAGATGATCGGCAAGGCACCATTGCGGCGTTGTAGCGGCCCGGCGACGTTGAGCGCGATGCCGTACGAGGCAACGGCGGCGAGAATCAGCAGCACCCCCACCGTACTGTTGCGCCCCTCGTGGATCGTGGGCAGAGCCATGAGCACCGCTCCCGCCAATCCCACGATGAGACCTGTGAGCACGGGGCGCGAGGGCGGCTGCCGCATGTGTATGGTCGCGACGAGCGCGGCGAAGAGTGGCACTGAACCATTCAGCATCCCCGTAATCGCGGAAGAGACATGTTGTTCGGCGTGTGGGAAAAGAGTCAGCGGCAAGGCCATCCAGAGCGCGCCGACCACCGCCACCCCGCCCCACTCGCGGCGCGGAATGGGCTGCCAGGCGCGCGGGAACAGCGTCAGCGTCGCGAATCCGATGAGTATCCTCACGAACGCCACGCCGTTGGGGCCAATTGCCTGAAGACCTTCGGCGATGAAGAGGAACGATGCTCCCCAGATCAGCCCAGGGATGAGGACGAGCAGCCAGACTTTGCTGCCGTGCTGCGTCTCTAGTGCGAGATCGGAATTCAACAGCGCTTCAGGCAGGGCGTGCCGGTGTGCTGAGCGCCGCCCGCTCGGCCCCCTCGCCAATCACCAGACCCGTTCCCTCCGCCTGGGCAGCAACGGCGCGACGCAGCTCGGCGATCTCCGCATCCGTGTGGCCGGCCGCGCGTAGCTTGCGGTTCATTTCGACCGTTTTGACGGCGCCCTTGAGCGTGCCGAGCGCCAGCGTGGCGCACTGCGGGCGCGACTCCGCGATCCCGCGGCCAAGCAGATCGAGCATCTCCTCGTAGGAGAAGTCGAGGACCTCGGCGAACGTCGGCTGCTGCCGGTTGATGCGTTCGGCGAGGATCGACGCAGCCGCCTGGCTCAGCGTGCAGCCGACGCCCTCGAAACTGACGGCCCCCACACGATCCTCACCGTCCTGACCTTTGAGATACATGGTGATGATGTCGCCACAGCCCGGGTTGCCGCCGGGTATATGGGCGTCCGCGTCCGGCAGTTTCCCGCGGTGCCGTGGTCGTTTGTAGTGATCGACCAACCAGGCGACGCGCGTCTCCTGATCCATTAAGGCTTCTCCACCGGGGCTCTCACCAGGTTGCCCCACTCGGTCCACGAGCCGTCGTAGTTACGGACGCTCTCGAAGCCCAGGAGGTACGTCAGGGCGAACCAGGTGTGGGAGGACCGCTCCCCGATCCGGCAGTAGACGATGACGTCATCGCCGGGCCGCAGGCCGTTCTCCTCCTGGTAAATCGTGCGCAGCTCGCTGGCCGGCCGGAACGTGTGAGTCTCTGGATTGACCGCGCGGCCCCACGGAATGCTGCGCGCGCCCGGGACGTGCCCGCCGCGCAGCGCGCCTTCATTGGGATACTCGGGCATGTGCATCCGCTCGCCCCGATACTCCTCGGGGCTGCGCACGTCCACGAGCCGCTTGCCGCGGTTCACGTGCTCCAGCACCTGATCGCGGAAGGCGCGATGAGCGGTGTCGTTGCGGACCGTGATGCTGATGTTGCCCTCAGGGTAGCGCGGCGTCTGTGTCACGAGCTCGCGGCCTTCGTCCACCCAGCGCAGCCGCCCACCATCCAGCACGCGCAGATTCTTCAGGCCGAAGAGTTTGAACACCCAGAACGCATACGTCGCCCACCAGTTGTTCTTGTCGCCGTAAAACACGATGGTGGTGTTGTCGTTGATCCCCTTGAAGCGCAGCAGCCGCTGAAATCGCGGACCATCGATGTAGTCACGGGTCAACGGGTCATTGAGGTCGGCGACCCAGTCGACCTTGACCGCGCCGGGGATGTGTCCCGTTTCGTACAGCAGGACGTCTTCGTCCGACTCGACGAGGCGGACGGTGGGGTCCTTCAGGTGATCGGCCACCCACTCGGTCGAAACGAGCACCTCGGGGTGTGCGTACCCGCGCGACGCGATGTCGGCAACGGGCGCCAGAGTCTCAGGCATGGTTTTCTCCTCTCGAAGCGTGGTCCAAAAGCAACGCGACCGGCCACGGCCCAGGTTTCCTCGGGGCCTCAGCCGGTCGCGCGATTCGAAAACGGTTTACGCTATGACGAAACGACGCCCATGCCGGACCCCGGGAACGGGGCCAGGCTACAGAGGCAGACCGGCGTGCGAATCACCATGTTCGTGGCAATAACCACAAAACGCGGCGGCGTGTCAAGGACCTTGATCATGATCGTCGTGGCCGTCGTGATCGTCGTCCTCGCACGCGCGGAGCGATGCGCGAATGTTCTTTTCGATCGCCCGTTGCTTCGCTGAGTTCGTCGGATCGATCACCGCTCCTGATGGACCCGTAAACCAGCTGGCCACGTCCACGTCAATCGTCAGGTTCGTGGTGCCGGCGTCGACGGTCACGGGTGTCTCGAAGTTGATCGCGGTCACCACATTCAAGTTCGAGGTAAAGGTGAATTCGTGGTCTGCTCCCTCGGCATCGGTGAACACGCCCACCACCTTCACGCTGATCCCCTCGAACTCCGGGTGAGCGGCGAGGAAGTCGGCGACGCCCTCGTCGCCGGCCTTGACGGCGTGCAGCCGCGCTTGCAGCCGCTTGTACGTCCCGGCAGGAACCAACGCGTCGAGCACGACGGTGGTCGTCCCGTCGAGCGGCAGGTCGATCAACACCGGCCCGACTGTTAGCGGCGGGCAATCGTCATCGTCTTCATCGTGGTTTGCGTCGTCGTTTTCGTCTTCGTTTTGCTCATCGTTGTTGTCGTCGTCGGGCTCGTGAGCTCCCACGCCCGGCGCGCCGTTCGCGTCGTCCATGTCGCCGGCGTCCTCGCCCTCGTCGTCCACGCAGACGTCGTCATGCAGTTTGAGCCGCGACAGGACGATTTGTGCGGAGGAGACGCTCAGCGATCCTCCTTCACCACCAACGATCAGATCCGCCGTCACACCAGGGACCGCACTTGGCGAAGCGATCGCGACCAACACGCGGACCCGATGCATGGCGTTGGGTTCTGTGGATCCGCATGCGGCGAGTACAAACGCGGTGGGAACGATGACCAGCAGTCGGCGTACGTTGTCCATACAACCTCCAGAGTTTGCAGAGAGCACTGGAGCGAAAATTATCTCTCGATACACAGCGATGGGTAGTGGAGACCTGAAGTGAAACGCGCGACGCGCGGGCCAAATGATTGTGACGTGTGTCACTCGTTACTTTGGAATCGGCTCGGGCGCAATGGACCTTGGTTGGAGATGATTCAGACGGATGCAGCGATCAACCAAGGCAACTCCGGCGGACCGATGTTCAACATGAAGGGTGAAGTCGTCGGCATCGTGAGCCGGATTCTCACGCCATCCGGTGGTTTCGAGGGGGTGGGGTTCGCGATCTCATCCAACGTGGCGCAGCGGGCCCTGCTCACCACCAAATCGTTCTGGACGGGCATCGACGGCGTCCTGCTGCAGGACACGCTGGCGGCTGTGTTCAACCTGCCGCAGCCCGCAGGCTTCCTGGTGCAGCAGGTCGCCGCGAGATCACCGGCGGAGCTCCTGGGCCTCAAGGCGGGAACGGTGCGCGCGCGGTTCGGCTCGGAGGAGATCCTGGTGGGTGGCGACATCGTGCTCGCCGTCGGCGGGATTGCGATCGCGCCGAACGGTGCGTCACTCGAGCAGATCGTGAATCATCTCAGCACGCTGCGCGCGGGGGACAGCCTCAAGGTCAGCGTCCTGCGTGCCGGCAAAGTGGTGCGGCTCGCCGCCGTCAAACCGAGGTGAGCCCTCCGGACGGATTCAGCGAGCGGCTGCGGCCGCGGCACCAGCCGGCCACCGGCCCTCGAAGAACTCCTGCAGCGGCGCGGTGACCGCCGCGGGCTTCTCAAACAGGGCGAGATGGCCGACGCCGGGGAGAACCAGGAGCCGCGCGCCGGGGATCGCCGCAGCCCACGCCTTGGCTCCCTCCGGATTCGCGAAATAGTCGCGCTCCGCCTGCACGATCAGCGTCGGCGCCTTGATCGAGCGCGCGGCGCTGGTGAGGTCCCACGACCCGGCCGTGGCGCTCAAGTAGCCGAGCCATAACAGGGCGGCGTCGAGGTTCTCATTCGGTAGAGTGCACCAGCTCGCATCGATCCGGGACGCGGCCGCGCGGTCACCCACGAACCACCCGCCACTCGCTTTCCAGAACTGCCGGCACAGCGCTTCGCGGCTGCCACCGGTGTCACGCAACCGCATGAGCTCGCGCGCCGCGGTCGAATCGATGCGCGTCGTGCGCTCGGCGGGGCGGTAGTTGATCTGCAGGTCCGCGGTCGGAGCAAGCGCGTTGACCAGCGCGAGGCGAGCCACGCGATCGGGATGCGTGGCAGCGTATGCGGCGGTTACGAGGCCGGTCGTCGAGACGCCCACGAGTCGCATCTGCTCCAGGCGGAAGAACTTCCTCAGCGTTTCGAGATCCGCGACGATCGAGTCCAGCGCGATGCGGGACGCACTCGCGGTGTCGGACCGCCCGCGGCCCAGCAGGTCGTAGAAGATGACCGTGTGCGTCTGGGCGAGCGGCGCGAGCGCAGAGGACCAGAACGCGGCGCCGGGCACGATGATCGTGTCTCCCCTGGCGCCGGCGACCTCGTAATACAACCGGCCTCCGGCAGGCAGTGGAATCCAACCCTTGCCCGCGGCCGGACGCTCCTGAGCGGCGCACGCGCAGCACAGCGTCGCGAGTAAGACGAGTAGTGGAACCGCTCTGCTGAATGCGGACGACTGGTGCATGTGAATCCCTCACCCTCGAAGGTTGTGTAGGTTATTGGGCTTTGGTAGCACTGGGGCTACGGTCGAGTTTCCAGCGGTTTGTTCGCCCTCTCATAGAACTCGTTCTGCAGCCGCAGGCTTTCGGAATCCGCCTTGACTGCCCGGATCGCCGTCACCAGGCCGTTGATCCACGTCTTCGCCGCGAACTCGCCCAATTCGCGCGACGCCACGGCACCTTCGCCGGCATAGTGGTTCGGGAACCGGGCGTACCACCAGATGCCGGTGTAGAGACCTTCCGGCAGCTTGAGGCGCGCCTGGTCCGCGCCCGATTCCTGCGTCGCGCGGTCGAGGTGCACGAGGTCCGGTCGCGCGATCAGGCTCACCGATGTTTCGCTCTCACCCGCATGCATGTCGGTCGCCGGGTTCGATCGATGCCTCGGCTCGCCGGGCCCGGCGCGCATGATTCCCATCACGTACACGACATAATCGTGCGGAGCTTCGAGCTGGCTTTGCGCGAAAAACGGCAGCAGGCTGTTGTTGCCGCCGTGACCGTTCACGATGATGACCTTCTTGCAGCCGTTGCGCGCCATCTCGTCGGTCGTTTCCTGCAGCAACTGGAGCTGGAGTCCGCGACTGTAGGCGACGGTGCCCGGTTCATGCTTCGCTTCAAAGATCTGCCCGAAGTAATACTCGGGGAAGATGATCGCGTATTCCTGCTGGGCGGCGTTGCTCGCGACGTAGCGCACGTTGAGGAGGTCGTTCCCCAGCGGCAGATGCGGCCCGTGCTTTTCCATGATGCCGAAGGGGAGCAGGCAAGTCCCCTGCGCGCGGGCGATCCCGTCGCGGAATTCGCCCGCCGACAGCTCCGCCCAATGCACCGACAGCTTGCTTTGAGGCGCGGGTGCTTGCGCCCACGCGAGCGAGGCGCCCAGGACGTGGATGAACAGCAGCAGCGACTTGTACACCTATTCCTCCCGTGGAATACCCACCAATGCAAACGCGCGGACGTGAGAATGGCAACCTCAAGTCCGCGCGTGTCACTGCGAGTGGGTCGGGCGTTATTTCACGGCAGCCACCGGGGGCGGGGCCGGGGGGGCCGGATTCACCGTGACCACGGCCGTGCTACTGCGATCTTCGGTGGTGGCCGTGATCGTGACGCTGCCCGCCGCGATCGCGCGGACCGACCCCGTAGCGAGCACGGTGGCGACGCCGTTGTCGCTCGAGGACCACGTAATCGCTCGGCCAAACAGCGCGCTGCCGGTCGAATCGGTCAACGAGGCGCGCAGTCTCGTCGTATCCCCGACAACAAGACTCACATTGCTGGGCGTGACCGTCACCGCGTGAACGGGCACGACGGTCGTCGTAACGGTGATGGTGGCCGTATCCGCCGGCGCGCCGGTCATGCTCGCAATAATGAGGTAATAGGTGCCGGCCTGCGCAGGCGACTGATATGTGATCTGCCGGACGCCCCCGATCAGGTAATTGCCGGTGATGACCCCACCGGTCGTCGACCACTGCACCCCCTCCATCCCACCGCTGTCGCCATGCGTCGTCACGACGACGGCGGCGAGCTCGCCGGATTGGAACGGCATCAGCGTGAGGCGTGCCGGGGTGATGTCGATCTGGCCGATTCGTAGCACAACAGGCCCCGGGGCCGTGAGGTTACAGCCAAGGGCAAGCGCTAGGGCAAGCACAGCACCAAGCGTGGTCCGGTTCATGGCCTAGCTCCCCCCCCCCAAAAAACAAAAAAAGGCCGCCAGCGTGAATCGCTGGCGGCCAGGCGAGCATGGCGGTCAATCCGCTGTAGCCCCATGGCTCTGCGTCGCCGTCTTTCGACGGCTTTGCTCTGAGCAGCTAGGGCGAAGATGGTCGATACGCCCAAACCCCGTGGTGATCAGGCGCACTCGTTGACAAAACGAACGTTCGTGCTATTCTAGGGCATGCTGAAAGGCGCACGAACGAGGACGGCGATACTCGACCACGCAACGGGCCTCGCCAGCCAGGTGGGCCTCACGGGTCTCACGATCGGCGTCCTCGCCGATGATCTGAACCTCTCCAAGAGCGGACTCTTCGCCCACTTCAAGTCGAAGGAAGCACTGCAAATCGATGTGTTGAATCACGCCGCGGATCGGTTCCGTGAGGTGGTCGTGCGCCCTGCCCTGCAGGAGTCGCGCGGCGCACCGAGGATTCGCGCGCTGTTCGAGCGCTGGCTCGCCTGGGGGCGGGCCGAATCGCTTCCCGGCGGCTGCGTCTTCGTGGCCGCGACGGCGGAGCTCGACGACCGGCCCGGTCCCGTGCGCGAGCGGCTCGTCGAATTGCAGCGCGACTGGCTCACCGCCATCGCGCTCTCGTTCCGAAAAGGCATCGAAGCGGGTTTGTTTCGCAAGGACGCCGATCCGGCGCAGCTCGCGCAGGACCTGTACGGCATCATGCTCTCCTATCACCTCCACACGCGCCTGCTCGGCGACGCGGGGGCCGAGACGCGCGCGCGGCGCACGTTCGAGCGCCTGCTGAAAGACATCGCCACATGACGCTGTTCCGCTGGATCTTCCGCGTAGTGCAGCCGATCTCCCCTGCTGCTGCGGCGTGGCTCGCCGAGCGGATCTTTTTCACGGCGCGCCGCACCCCGTTGTCCCGGAGCGCGCGCGCGTTTCTGGCGAACGCCCGCCGCTTCACGCTCCGCGTCGAGGGCCGTCGCGTGGTCGGGTGGCGCTGGGGGGGGGGCAACGACGGCGCGCCGGTCGTCTATCTCGTGCACGGCTGGGGAAGTCGCGGCGCCCGGCTCGCGGCGTTCGTGGAGCCGCTGGTCGCCCGGGGATATGCCGTGGTGATGTTCGACGCGCTCGGGAACGGGGCGTCGGCGCGCGGCATGACGTCGATGCCCGAGTACGCACGCACCCTCGCGGCCGTGGTCGCGCAGCAGGGTCGCGGCGTGTCGCCGCACGCGATCGTCGGGCATTCGATGGGGTGCGCCGCCACCGCGCTCGCCCTCTCTTGGGGGCTCGAAGCCGGCCGGCTCGTGTTTCTCGCACCGGCGGTGGATCCGCCGGCGTGGGTGCTGCCGTTTGCGCGAGCGCTCGGCCTCCGTCCCGACGTGATCGAGCGGGTACGCGCACGCAGTCAGCGGCGGCTGCGCGTACGCTGGGACGATCTCAACGTGTGCGACATCGCGCGCAAGCTGTCGCACCGGCCGCCGCTGTTCATCGTGCACGATGAACAGGACGAGACGGTGCGCTATGCGGACGGCTCGGCGATCGCAGCGGCGTGGCCGGAGGCGCGCCTGATCACGACCAGCGGCTTAGGACATCGCGGCGTAACGCAGGCGCCGAACATCGTGCAGCAGGCGATCCAGTTCCTCACGAGCGGAAGTGCGGATGTGAGCGAAACTCGCGCGCTGGAGTGGGAAATGTTCTATCGCGAGGAGCGCATTTCAGACAGAGCCGGCCACCGGCCGGTGCGGGCCTAAGCTTCTCAATCGGGCCACGATCGCGCTCACCTGCTTGCGCCGGATCACGAGCACGATCGTCGCGAGGACGAGCGGCACGACCTCGCTCGTCATGTGGCGACCACCCTCGAAGATCAGGTGCGTGGCCATTCCGCCGAGCATGACGAGGATGATCGTGATCGCGCCAAGCGCCGCGGTGCGACCCCCGAGCAAGAGCAGCGCCGCCAACAGCTCCAGCACCCCGATGGTGATGCGAAACCAGTCTGGGTAGCCCCAGAATCTGAAGGCCTTCGCCCAACCGCTCGCATCGTTGAACTTCGACAGCCCCTGCGGCACGAAGATGAGCACGAGCAGAAGGGCGGGAAGCCAGGTTCCGACGAACTTGGCCGCGCGGATGAGGTTGGCTCTGGTCATGCGAGCATGATGTGACCGAACCTCCGCAACCACATCGGTCGAACGACCTAGGCTCGCGCGCCAGTTTGCACCATCTTTTGGCGTGATGAACCGGATCAGACTGGATCGCGCACTCGCCGCCGGCGTGGCTGCGATCGCGGCGTTGAACACGCTGTCGGCGCTGTCCATGCCGGTCCAGGACCGCAGACCGGCCCTGCCGATCGTGCTGGTCTGGTTGGGACTGATGTCCCTGCATGCGTTGGTGTACCTGTTCGGCGACCGCATTCGGAAGCGGTTCGACCTGCTCGGCTACACCGCGGCGCAGGCGACTCTCCTGTTCGGCATCGCGGTTTCCAATGCGCCGCCCCCGGTGACCGTCGCGCTGTTCATGGCCGCCGTCTCGGAGCTGGTGGTGCTGGCCGGCTCGAGCTGGGGAACGATTCGCATCACACTCGGCGCGATCGGTCTGTTCGTGGTGGCCGCGCTGATCACGTCGGATCTCTATCGGGCGACGACCGCGGGGCTGATGCTCGCGGCGACCGGATTGATCGCGCACGCGATCGCGGCACTCGTACACCGGGGGGGGCCTGTCACGCCAGCGCCACGCGAGGCCGCCGTTCCTATCAACAACGCGGTGAGCCTTTCCGGGCGTGAGGTCGAGATCCTGCGGGAGCGGGCGGGCGGCGCCCGCAACAGCGCGATCGCCGAAAAACTGGGGATCGCGGAGCGGACCGTGAAGGCGCATCTCGAAAGCATCTATCTGAAACTGGGTGTCGACTCGCGCGCGGGCGCGGTCGCCGTGGCCCTGCAGCGCAAGCTCATATGATCAGCATCCTGGCGCTTGCGACTCTCGCCGCCCAGGTCCCCACCGCGGCCCTGCCCCGTAGCTCGCCCGAGCGACAGGGCATCTCGTCAGCCGCCATTCTCTCGTTCGTCGCGCGGGCCGATTCCGAAGTGGACGGGCTGCACAGCGTCATGCTGGTCCGGCACGGCCACGTCGTGGCCGAAGGGTGGTGGCGCCCGTACGACGCTGCCACGCCCCACATGCTGTACTCGCTCAGCAAGAGCTTCGCCTCCACGGCCGTTGGGCTCGCGATCGCCGAGGGAAAACTGAGCCTCGACGATCCGGTGTTGAAGTTCTTTCCGCAGCACGCGCCGGCCGATCCCTCCGCGAACCTGCGGTCGATGCGCGTAAGCGACCTGCTGCGCATGAACACGGGACACGACCGGGAACCGGCGATTTGGTCGTGGAGCTCTTCGACGACGGCGCCCGAGCAGGATCCGTGGGCCAAGACGTTTCTGGCGCAGCCGGTCTCGTTCAAGCCCGGGTCACGCTTCCTCTATAACTCGCCCGCGACCTACATGCTGTCGGCCATCGTGCAACGGGTCACGGGGCTCACAGTCCTGGACTACCTGCGGCCGCGGCTGTTCGAGCCGCTCGGCATCGAGCATCCGATCTGGCCGGCGAGTCCGCAGGGCGTCACGCTGGGAGCTTTCGGACTCATGATCCGGACCGAGGACGTCGCGCGCTTTGGCCAGCTGTATCTGCAGCGGGGTGCCTGGCACGGGAAGCAGCTCATCCCGGCCTCATGGGTGGCTGTCGCGACGGCGATGCAGACCTCGAACGGCTCATCTCCCGAGAGCGACTGGGACCAGGGGTACGGTTACCAGTTCTGGCGCAGCCGTCACAACTCTTACCGCGGCGATGGGGCATTCGGCCAGTACTGTCTGATCCTTCCCGACGTCGATGCGGTCGTGGTGATCACGGGCGGCGTGCGCGACATGCAAGCCGTGATGAACATCGTGTGGCAGACCCTACTCCCCGCCCTGGGGACGCGCCCATTGCCGGAGAATGCCGCCACGCGAGGCCGGTTGACACAGAAGTTGGCCGGGTTGGTGCTGCGGACGCCCCCGGGGTCGAGGTCGAGTCCAGTCGCGAGGGCCGTCTCGAGCCACTGGTATCGGTTCCCGGAGAACGACCGCGGGATCCAAGCCGTGGCGCTCGAGTGGCACGGAGATTCCGCGGCGTTGCTCGTACGCACCGCGGCCGGCGAGACGCGAACGCCCATCGGTCTGGGCGACTGGGGTGGGGCCACGAGCCGCGGTGGCTTCACCAATGGCATCGATCAGTTCCTCAGCGTGCCGGCTCAGCCACTCGTTGCGGCGAGCGGCGCCTGGACGGCCGACAGCCTCTTCACCGTCAAGCTGGCGCTGTACGAAACGCCCTATGGAGCGACCCTGATGTTCCGGTTCGATGGCGCCCGCCTGGTTTTGGACGCGGAGTACAACGTCTCCTTCGGTCCCACGAAATCGCCACAGCTCATCGGCGAGCTGGCGCGATAAAGGCGGCCCCCCCCCCGGTCCTGCTGGCGCTGGCATTAGCCGGCGTCGCTGATCCTGCTGTTGCACAATCTGCCGACAGCACTGCACACCGCGTTCAGGTGGCGGGTGCCGTCACCGTCACCAACAAAGGCATCTCTCTCATCCCCGCTCTGACCCTGGGGAAGCCCGCCGCGATCTTCGATGTCGCGATTACGGGCGGAGCGCTGAGCTTCGAGCCCCAGCTCAGATTCGGGCTCGACGGAAAACCGTGGACGTTCATCTTCTGGGGGCGGTACCGGCCGCTGCGAGACGGGAAGTTTCGGCTCTCGGTCGGTGCGCACCCCGCGTTTGCATTCAAGACAATCCCCGTTTCGACGGGGGGGGGCGCGCAGGACAGCGCGATCGTGACCAGACGTTACTTCGCCGGCGACTTGTACCCCAGCTACTCCGTCGCGAAGCACTTGAGCGTTGGTGCCTACTATCTGTACTCACACGGCCTGGACCCACAGGCGTTCCAACACACGCATTTCATCGGGGCACGAGCGAACCTGACCAATCTCCCGATTGGCGATCAGTTTTTCATCCAGTTCGCTCCGCAACTGTACTACCTGTGGATGGATCGCGAGGAGGGCGTCTACGTGAACTCGGTATTGACGCTGGCCACGCGAAGACTCCCGCTTTCCGTCTCGACGCTCGTCAACTCGCCGGTGCGGAGCAGCATCGCGGGCGGTCAGAACTTTCTCTGGAATGTGAGCGTGACCTACCTCCTGAGGTGATCCTCGCGCGGGCGCCTACTGGAGCTTCACAAAGGCGAGCGCGTTGTTGGCATTCATCGGGATCACCAACTGGTTCGCCCCGGCGTCGTAGCACATGGACGCGGCGTTCGGCACGTTGCGGGCGATGAGCTCGGCGGGCCTCCCGGGACGAATGCGGGAGATGCCGCCATTCAGGACGCTGCTCACGTACTTCGTCCCGTCCGGCATGATGACCAGGCCATCGTTCCCCGCCTGCGCGGCGTGCTCGGTCTTGAGCAGCTGGCCCGCCGGCGAGAACGTCAGCACGTCATCGTTGCCGACGTTCAGGACCACGATGTTCCCCTGCGGGTCGAAGGCGATGCCGTTGGGCGTCCGGAGCGGTGCGCCCTGCGCGAAGACCGACACCTGGCCGTCCGGGGTGATCTTCAGGACCTGCCACGTGTTCGCGTCGGCATTCTCGCCGCGATCGCCGCTTTGCGTCGCGTACACGGTGCCGTCGTCGGCAACCTCGAGGTCGTTGAGCCAGGCGGATCCTTCGACGGGCGTTGCGCCGGCCGGCGCGCCCGTCCGCATGTCGAAGCGGCGAATCACGGCCACAGTCGGCTCGTTCGGCGTCGTGCCGCCGTCCCGATCGGCGACGTACAGCATCCCGTTGGCAATGTCACTGCCGAAGGGATCGTTGAGCACGAGCGGCGGCGTCAAATTGGCGCGCTCCGCGGGACTTTGGACGCCGATCCAGCGCGCGGTGTGAACGGATCCATCGTGGTTAATGAACGAGACCCAGGCGTTGTTTGCCTGGACGTTCTGCGGCACCCCGCGGTTGGGTACCACGATGACGCCGCGCGTCGCGTCATACGAGCAGCTCTCGGCGGAGTAGAGCGCGCCATAAACCTTCACGTTCGACGACATCGCCTCGAAGGTCGCGTCCGCGGCCGGAACGATCGGCAGGCCGAGGCTATTGCCGACGATAAAGGGTTGCTGTGCCGTCAACGGGCCGGCGCAGACTGCCATCAGCAACGCGGCGGAAAGGAATGTGGCTGGTTTCACGGGACCCTCGGAATGGAGGAAGTGCTCCAGTCTAATTCGCGCGTCAAAAACGGATAGCCGCCTACCGGTCCTGCCGATTACCGTAGGCCCATGCACAAAACGATCGATCCGACGATTCTCTATTTCGGCACCCCGGTTGCCTTGATCAGCACGCTCAATGAAGACGGCACACCCAATCTCGCACCGATGTCATCGGCGTGGTGGCTCGGGTGGAGCTGCATGCTCGGGCTCGGCGAGATGGGGCAGACGTCGGTCAACCTCCGGCGGACGAGGGAATGTGTCGTCAATCTGCCGTCAGTCGACATGGTAGAGCATGTCGATCAACTCGCGATGACCACGGGGCGTGATCCCGTTCCGGAGAAGAAGCGCGCGTGGGGCTACCGCTATGAGCCGGAGAAGTTCGACATCGCCGGTCTGACGCCGGTGCCGTCGCAAGTCGTGGGTCCCCCACGAGTGCTGGAATGCCCCGTGCAAATGGAAGGCATCCTGCATGACGTGCGTCCGTTTGGAAAGAACGTGTCCGCTCACGCATTCGAGGTGCACATCGTGAAACTGCACGTGGAGGAGTCGTTGCTTGTCGAGGGCACGACGGGCGGACGCCCCCACATCGATCCGGTGCGGTGGCGCCCCTTGATCATGAGCTTTTGCCGGTTCTTCGGACTGGGTGACGAGGTGCACCGCTCGCGCCTCGCCGAGTCGAACTTCATGAAGCAACTGACGCAGCCGGAGCGGCAGCCAGCGCGCGTTTAGCCGTCCTCCTCGACGAACCGACGCCCGCCGAGCCGCAATGGCCTGGCGGGCGCCGGACCTGCTCCAGCCTGCGTCAACTAGCGGCGATCGACGTCTCCGCCATCGCCGTCTTTGTCATCGTCATCGTCGTCATCGCCGCGCTCACGAACGATCTCGATCGTGAGATCGGCGCCGCCATTCAGCCCGGCGTGCTGGGAGTTCACCCACAGCGTCCGCCCCTTCCGGTCGAAGTAGATCCCGGTCGGCTCGGCTTCACAGTCGAGGAGGCGGGCAAACACCACGACTTCGCTGGCCACCGCGCCTGATCCGCGAGCGACCCAGATGTCTCCGGGGCTGTCGTCCTCGGTGATGTAGAGGTCACCGTTGGGAGCCACCTCGAGGTTGTCGGGATCGTCGAAGCCCGTGCCCGCGTCGCCGCCGACCTCGAAGGCGACGTTGACGCCCGGCTCGACGTAGTTGCTCACGAACGCGTCGTCGCCGTCCAACTCGATCTTGAGCACCAGCCCGGCATCCGGGGACACCGGCGAGTGCTCGGTGACGGCCACGTAGAGCACCTCGCGACCGCGCACCCGCGCGATCGCGATATCCTCGGGCCGATCCCACCCCGTTGCGCCAACGGCCTGAGCGGCCGCGTCGGAGTCGAACGTCGTGCCGTTGAGGTTCAGGAGCACCCACTCGGCAGGGCCCGTGCGCCCGCCTGCCACGCGAAGGGCGTACACGCGCCCGGACGACAGGTCGCCCTTGCGATTCGGCACGAACTTGAAGATCGCGCCCGACTCGCCGGGGTCGCCGGCATTCGCGATGCCGCGGGACTCAGAGATGCCGTAGAGGTTTCCGTGGCGGTCGAAACGCAGGCCTTCGTGGGAGCGGGCGCCGACAGCCGGCCGCGCCACCACCGCGCCGGTCCGCGGGTTGAGCTCGTAGATGAGGCCTCGCTCGATGTTCGGATGGGCGGGATCGCGTAACGACTGCACGATCCGCTCCTCGGCCATCAAAATCGTCCGCCAGGGAGTCCAGACCAGCCCGTCGAACGCTTCCCAGTCAGAGCGCTCGATGACGAGGGAGCTGACGCCGGTTTTCAAGTCCGTGACGCTCAGACCGGCGAACGGGCCGACCTCGTGTGTCCGGTAGAGAAACCGCCCAGCCTGCGGTCCGGTCTCATTCAGGGTCAGCATGTCGAAGTTGACTTCGGCATTCGTCGTGGCGACGTCGCCCTGGCGGGCGATGATCGTCTGGCGGAAGCCGGCGGGCAGCTGCAGCGGCTCGTTGATGACGGCCGTCTCGTCCAGACACGCCGCGGCGCCGGTAAAGGGGGTAATCGGATCGAACCGGAACCCGCGGCGACCACCGTCATCGGAGCGGGAGCGCGACAACGACGGCTCGACCACCGGAGACGATGACTCGTCGCAAGCGGCGCAGAGCGCGACCAGGGCGACGAGGGACAGGAGTCGAACATGGGGCATGAGGACCTCCGTGCGAGTGTCGTGCGTTCGGTGCTGCGGTGAGCTCTGAGCGGGGGAAGTAATCGGGGTGGCGTCACGAAACGGCTTAGGGCACGTAACGCAACGGTAGCGATGCGAGTGGGCACGTGGTCACGACGGGACCACCGCACCAATCGCAATTGTCAACGAAAAGGTCGGGAGGGGACTACCTCCTCAGATAGTCGTCGGTCTTCTTGAGCCAGTCCTCGCGCGGCGGATAGAAAATGTCGACGTCGAGCGTATCCTCGAGCGCGTGAGCCTCGTGGGGTACGTGGCCCGGCAGATGCAGCACCTCCCCCGCGCGCACGACGATCTCCTCACGGTCATCGTCTCCCACCAGGAACCGCAGCGCCCCCTCGAGGATGTAGGTGAGCTGCTCGTTCATGTGCGAGTGCTTCGGGACGACGCAGCCCTTCTTCAGATACACGTGCGTGAGCATTCACTGGTCGCCGGTGATCAGGCGCCGCGACAGGCGCTCGTTCACCTGCTCGAGGGGAATGTCGTTCCAGCGATACCACGTGGCCGTTCGCTTGGCGCCCACTAGCTTCTCCACGACTGATTTGAGCGACAACGCTACCGTCTCCCCGATGCCACGTCAAAACGCGATGGCCAAGAAACGCCTGCGGAGACCTCGGTGCTGCTGTAGCTTTTTGGCTCGGCTGGTGCTGTCCCACCCTCATCCCGCGAGTGAGCATGACCACGGTGTTACGCGATTTTCTGGAAATCCCCTACGACGAGCTCGAAGACCGCAACCTCGCCGCGAAAAAGCAACGGCTCGACCGCGTCGCGGCGGACAAGATCCAGGAGGAGCGCCTCAAGTACCTCAGGGACGAGAAGCGCATCAAGGCCGTCACGGTCTGTTTCACAGACCTCGAGGGCCGGTTTCACATGCTCGATTACGACAAGAAATTCCTGCTCGGCTCGGTGGACAATCTCACGTTCGACGGCTCCTCGATTCGCGGATTCTCGCGCCAGCAGGAATCCGACCTCCGCCTGCGCGTGGATTGGCCGGCGTTCTATTGGCTGCCCGCCGACGTGTTTGGTCCCGGGAAGGTCCTCGCCATGGCCGAAGTCCTGGAGCGCGACGGCGCGCCCTACGCTGCCGACTCGCGCGGCCTGCTGAAGCAGTACACCGAGAAGCTGTTCGCCAAGGACGGCACGACCTGCTTCGCGGCCAACGAGATCGAGGGCTTCGTCTTCAAAGGTCGCGACGCCGAGCGTCACTACCACGAAACGGGCAAGTTCGAGTTCCTCTCGACCGGCGGCTACTACCACTCGCTGCCGGGCGACGCGTTGCGGCTGTTCATCGATACCGCGGCCGAAGTGCAGCGTGCCATGGGGTTCGCCAATGAGAAGGACCACCCCGAGGTCGCGCCCTCACAGTTCGAGATGAACTACAGCTATGCCGAGGCGGTCATCGCGGCCGACCAGGTACAGCTGTACAAGCTGCTGTCGCGTCAGGTGGCGGCGCGCATGGACATGACCGCCTGCTTCCTGCCCAAGCCGGTCACGGGCGTGAACGGCAACGGCATGCACACCAACGTGTCGGTGGCGCGCAAAGGCAAGAATCTGTTCTGGGACGAGAAGGGCCAGGACCAGCTGTCCCAGGCTGGCTGGGATTTCATCAAGCGCATTCTCGCCAACGGCTCCGAGATCTGTCTGCTGCTCAACGCGAGCGTGAACAGCTATCGCCGTTTGGATCCGCATTTCGAGGCGCCGAATCAGATCAAGGCGTCCCCGATCGATCGCGGCTCGATGATCCGCATTCCGCTGGGCAACGAGCGGTCCAAGCGCGTTGAAGTGCGGTCCATCGCGCCCGACGCCAACCCGTACCTGGCGATCTACACGATCTTCAAGACCGGTCTCGAGGGTCCGATCGACGCCGGCAAGGGCGACGGCGCGAAGTACCTATCGGACAACATCTACGACGCGATTCGACTGCATCAGGGCAGCCGCTTCCTGAAAGAAGCGCTGGGCGCGGATGTCCACGGCAAGTTTGCCGAGCTGAAGCAGATGCAGGCGGACCGCTGCCCCAAGGCGCTCGGCGCGGAAGTGAAAGCGGCCGAGATCCAGTTCCACCACGAGGTCACGAACCAATACCTCTGGTCCAAGTTCTAGAGTCCTAAGCGAAGCGTTGGCCTAAAGTGCACTCGACTACCGAACCTTCTCGCGGGAGCATGTGACGAAGACCATGTCTTGCCTGATCACCCACGGCCTGGGGCGCGAGGTGAACCATCGGTGATGCAGGCCATCTACGAGTGGCCGATCTGGATCCCGGCGGTCACGATCCTCTTGCTCTCGCTGGGAGCAAGTGAGCTCGGGTTTCGGTACAGCCGTTCGCGCGAGGTTTCGGAGGCCGAGCGCGCGATTGTCACCACGATCCGCACGAGTATCCTCGGATTAGTCGCCCTGTTGTTGGGGTTTTCCTTCGCCATTACCAGCGGCCGGTTCAACGAGCGGTCACGCCTCGTCATGGACGAAGCCAACTCGATCGGCACCTGCTATTTGCGCGCCGGGCTGCTGAGCGAGCCCGCCGCCAGTCAGATCCGGACCGCACTGCGTCACTACACCGACCTGCGCCTGGAGAGCTACGAGCGAGGTACCAATTCGCGAGAGTTCGAGCGGCTTGCGGACAGCATGCATGCGACGCTCGACGAGCTATGGACCGGCGTGACCCATGCGTTCAGCGACGACCGCGTAGTTGTGCTGGCGAGCGCCATTATCCCGGCTGCGAATGAGGTCATCGATCTCGCTGCCACGCGCGAATGGAGCCGCCGCTTTCACATGCCGCCATCCGTGATCTGGCTGCTGGGGTTGGCGATCATTCTTTGCGGGGTGGTGTCCGGTCATGCGCTGGGCGAGGCCGGCCAACGGCACGCGGGCCTCATGCTGGGCTTCAGCCTCCTGATCGTGATGGTGGCGTTCGTCGTCCTCGATTTTGACCGGCCGCGTCGCGGCCTGATCCGCGTGGATCAGACGCCGCTGATTCAGGTGCAGAAGAGCATGAGAAGCTAGGCCACGCGAAAACCGCTACGAGCGCACGGACGCGAACCCGCGCTCGTGCGCCTTGGTCATCGCGATCAGCACGTCGGGCACGATCGTCACCTCGGGCAACGCATGCGCGGTCAGATCGGCGTGAATGTCGGCCGCCTTCCCCAAGCCCTGTTTCTCAAGCCGGCCGGACCACCGCTTGAGCGCATTGTTGCATAGTACGAACACGACGCCGCGACGCCGCAGCGCCTCAATGGAGCTTTCTGGTGTACCATCGGCCACCGCATCACCGGGCTGCGGGTGCGCAAACCAATTGCGCACGAGCGGCGCATTGGTCGTAGGATCCGTCAGGTTCAGGTTGGCCGCCGAGCCGAGCTGGTACTTGGCCCACATCGAGTCCTGAAGGCCCAAAGGAGGGGTCCGCGCGTAGAGCGTGACCACGACGCTCACGTCGCGCTCCGGGACTCCGTAGTCCTCGCGCCAACTGTCGAAGTAGTTGCGCACGTGGCGCAGGATCGTGCCGCCGTCCGGATCCGGCGCATCGAACAGTTGCCGATGCTTGCCCTTGAGCTGATCGAGCCAGGCGTCTGACGCGGGGGACGCGAGGATCGGTGTCGCATGAGCATCGGTACGGAGAACCGCCCCGGCGCCGAGGGCGGTGACGGCAGTCAGGAAGGCGCGGCGGTCGGTCATAATTCTTGCCTCCAGGTCTGGGATCGTACGAGCCCGTAATCGTACTGACACTGCGCGCCGGCTGCCAGCGTTGGCCTAAGGTGCCATCGACGACCGGGCCTCGCTGCTGCGAGCCTTGCTTGATCACCCACGCCTGGGGAGCGAAATGAACCTGCGAATCGGTGTGATCGTCGCGAGTGTCCTGTTCACGACAGCCTCCGGCGCGTCGGCCCAGTACATGATTTCAGGATTTGCGGCCGGCGCGACGAACAGCGACTTCGTGAACCCCGACTCGAAAGCCCGGTGGGGCTTCAGTGGGGGCCTGTTCGTCGGCGCGGCGACCTCTCGCAGTCTCACCACGTTCGAAGTGAGCTACACGCAGAAAGGCGGCGAGGGGGCGCGCATTGACTACATCGAGACCGGGATAACCGGCGGCGCAGTCGCCGGTGGGTCAGGCGGCTCGCGCGGTCGGCTGTACGGAGGGATCCAGGTGGCGTTTCCCATAGGTTGCGACGCCCCCTCCCTCCCGCTGTTCTGCGACGATACGCAGACCGAGTGGGGTTCGCCCCTCGGGTTCATGTTCGGCAAGTGGAATGCCAACGGCGGTTTCGTCGGCCTCGACGTCCGGTACACGTTTCCGTGGTCGGATGCCAGCCTGGGGGTCTCCAACCAGACGTGGACGTTCCGCTTCATCTTTGGGCGCCCCAAGAGCGGGTCTCGCAGGTAGGCACAGTGTAGTAGCCGGGATGCCTTCACGAACAATCACCAGCCTCGCCCTGCTCGCGCTGCTCGTGGTCGCGGGGTTCTGGTGGCGCGCCGTCTGGGTCACTCGGCATCTGCTGCGCGTGGACGCCCCCGCGGCCATCGCGGACAAATCGGGCAACGTCTACCAGGTGGCCGTCGGGCGCGTGCGATTCAACCCCGTGCGCCGGCGCGTGACCGTCGACACGATCCATGTCTCCACGAACGATTCCGTCAATGCCCTCCGGCCGCGCCCACGCTCGGCGCTGCGCCTGTCATTTCAGCACTGCACGATGAGCGGCGTGCGCGTGTTCAAGCTGACCTTCCGCCGCGGCCTCAACGCGGAGACGTTCGGCTGCGCGGCGGTCACGGCCGCGGTGGACGTGCCGCGCGGCGCTCCCGACTCCACGGCACCGTCGGACGACGCGGAGCGAGCGTTTTTCGTCCTCCAGCAGAGCCTGCGACTCCCCGCGTCCACCCCCCAGGTGCGGGTCGCACGGATCGACTTCCCGCAGGTGGCGCTCGACTTCCGTCTCGAGCGGGCCCAGGGTGAAGCGCGGCTCCAGCTCGAACATCTCCGCTGGCTCATGACCGATTTCCTGATCGACCCCCGCGATTCGACGGCGGCCGCCCGCCCGCTGTTCAGCGACACAGTCGAGATCGCGGCGGCCAACTTCGTCGGTCAGCTCGACAGCGTCACCGCCGTCACGGTCGCAGCGCTGCGGCTGAGCCTCAGCGACTCGACATTGGAAGTCCGCGGGGTCGCCTTCGCGCCGAGTCAGACCGATGCGGCGTTCGCCCGTTCGCATCCCTATCGTCGCACGCTGATCCGCACGGCGACGTCGCGCATCGACGTGCGGGGACTGGACGTGGGGGTGTTCCTGCTGCGCCAGGGCGTGCGCGCCCGGCGGGTGCAGCTCGATTCGCTGCGGCTGGACGTCTTCAGCGACCTGCGCCGGCCCCGCGATCGGCGGCGCCCGACGCGCCGCACGCCCCAGGCCTGGATCGCCGGCATCGAGCGCGAGATTCACGTGGACTCGGTCGTGATCCGGGATGGCGAAATCGTGTATCGCGAGCAGCGACCGCGCCACAACAAGCCCGGCGTGATGACGTTCGGGCGGCTCGAAGCCGTCGCCACCAACGTTCGCCACGTCACCGGCGGCGGTCGGCGCAGCACACGCACCCCGCTGACGCTCAACACGACGGCGTACCTTCAGAACGAGGGGAAGCTCGAGGCGCGCTTCGTCGTGCCACTCGACACGCCGCGGTTCACCATGGCGTTCCGCGGCCGGCTGGGCCCGATGCCCGCCACGAGCCTCAACGCCTTCATCGACGAGGCGCTGCCGCTGCGCCTCGACAAAGGCCGCATCGAGAGTATCACATTCTCGGCGACGGTCACGAACGGCGTGGCGCGTGGGACCGTCACCCCGCGCTACAAGGACTTGGCGGTGGAAGTCACCGGCGAAGGGTCGACAGGGATCCTGGGCGCGGGCGGGGTCATCGGCGGTGCCGCGCGCGGCGTCGCGACGCTCGTGGGGAATCTGACCGAGCTGCGTTCCGACAATCCCGAAGACGGCGCAACGGCCGCGCGCGCCGGGACCATCCACCACACCTTCAGGTCCGACGAGACGCTTCCGGCATTCCTGTGGAAGAGCCTCCGTGGCGGGTTACTGGCGGTCGTCCGGAAATAGGGTCACGGCCGCGCGAACCTGATGCGCCGCGCCGGATAGTCGAACGTGACGACGTAGTGCCGCATGAATCCGTAGCCGATGATGAGGTCGTGGCCCCAGTCGTCGCCCTCCAGTTGCGGAGGCGCGAGCATCACGCGTGGCGAGTCCGCGGCAAAGACGCCGACGGTCACGCGTCCCACGCGAGTGAATTGCACGCGCTGCCGGACCACGGTGTCGCCGCTCAGCATGCCGATGCCGACGCGGCCGCCCGCGCTGTCCAGGATTGGACGGAGCCCCGCACTCTCGATCAACCGCCGCATCGCGACGAACGCGCCTGCTCCGCCGGTATCAAACAGCCCACGCACCGCCTGTCCGTCCACAAATACCGAATCGCTGTACGGCAACGCTCCGGTTTGCGGCGCGAACACCATCGGGACCGACGTGTGGCGCCCATCCGGCGACGAACTGGGCAAGCGCGAGAAGAAACGCACGCGGCCGGCGGGGTAATCGATCTGCAGCACGAAATCGCGAAAGAATGCGGTGCCCAGCACGCCGTCGTACGGCCCGATGAGCGGAGCCAACGCCTGCGTCTCGAACACTTCGACCAGCGGATGTGTCTGACGCGCGCCGCCGATCGCGAGTGACGTCACCTGGGCTCGACCCAAACCATCGGCACCGGGAGGATCCACCACGAGACCGAGCCGCGCGGCCGCCGCGGAGATCAGCGCGACCGGCCCCCAACCGGTATCCAGCAGGAGATGCACAGTATCCCGCCCGTTGACGAGCACCGGGACGATCACAGCGTTCTGATGCAGGGTGAACGGAACCTGGGCGAGTGGAACGGTCTGGGAGGCGACGGTCAACAGCAGGAGAAACGGCGGCATGGCGGCTCCAAGCTCGGGTGGACGAGAGGACCGTCAATGATGATCCCTCGGCCCAGGCAGACGTCGCGTCGTGAGCGTCCGGCCCTTGTCAAGACAGCGAGCGTTTGCGGAGCATCGCGGTTGGCGGCAAAATTGGAGGGGATGAAAAAACGCGAGCGCGAGGCCGATCCGAAGGAAAAGCTCAAGGGCAAGGAGTACGAAAAAGAGCTCGGGCGGCTGCACGTCGAGCTGGTCAAGCTGCAGGAGTGGGTCAAATACAAGGGCCTCAAGATCTGCATCGTCTTCGAGGGCCGCGACGGCGCCGGCAAGGGCGGCACGATCAAGGCCATCACCGAGCGGGTGAGCCCGCGCGTATTCCGCGTGATCGCGTTACCCGCGCCGAGCGAGCGGGAGAAGAGCCAGATGTACATCCAGCGCTACCTCCCGCTTTTGCCCGCGGCCGGCGAGGTGGTGATCTTCGATCGCAGCTGGTACAACCGCGCCGGCGTCGAACGGGTGATGGGGTTCTGTAGCGAGGACGACGTCGAGAAATTCCTGCGCGCGGTGCCGGAGGTCGAGAAGGCGATCGTCGATTCCGGGGTGATCCTCATCAAATACTGGCTCGAAGTCAGTCCCGAGGAGCAGACGCGCCGGCTCGAGGGACGAATCGAGGACGGGCGCAAAATCTGGAAGCTCTCGCCTATGGATCTCGATTCGTACAGCCGGTGGTACGACTACTCGAAGGCCCGGGATGCCATGTTCGCCGCGACCGATACGGAGTACGCACCGTGGTACGTCGCGCGATCGGACGACAAGCGGCGGGCGCGCCTCAACATCATCGCGCACTTCCTCGATACCGTGCCCTACAAGAAGGCGCCGCGAGCGAAGGTGAAGCTTCCGAAACGGCAGAAGCCGCGCGGGTATCGCGAACCGGACTATCCCTACAAGTACGTCAAGGAGCGCTATTGAGGGTGGCCGATGCCCCAAAGGGTTATATCCCGCGCGCCTCCCATGGCTAACTGTTTCTCCTTCAAGTACGCGTTCGCCAAGACATCCTGAGGAGCAACGATCATGACCAGGATTGCCATCGCACTATTCACTCTGGCGCTGGCGGCGTCGTCCGCGCAGGCCCAGGGTGCCAGGCCGGCCGCCAAGCCCTCGCCGGCGCAAGCCGCCGCCCAAGCCGCGGCGGCACAGATCCAGACCGCCCTGGACGAGACGTATGCCATGTTTCGGAACCTGCAGGAAGGGAAGAACGCCGACTACATCCCGGCGCTTGCCAGGGTCGATCCAAAGATTTTCGGAATCGTCCTGGTCACCACCGACGGCAGGGTCTACACGGCGGGCGACACTGCGTCACGTGTCTCCATGCAGTCGATCTCCAAAGTCTTCACGCTCGCCCGTGTCATCGAGGACGATGGACCCGACGCCATCGAGAACACGATCGGCGTAGACGCGACCGGCATGCGGTTCAACTCGATCGTCTCGATCGAGTTCTCGCAAAAAGCGCTGGGCGGCCCGGAGATGAACTCACTCGTGAACCCGGGCGCCATCGCCACCACGTCGATGCTCAGGGGCGCGACCAGGGCCGCGGTGTGGGAAAACCTCCTCGCCTGGTACTCGGCCTTCGCGGGCCGACCCCTTTCGGTGGACCACGACGTGTTCAGGTCCGAAGCAGAAACCAATCAGCGCAACAAGGCCATCGGCGCGCTGATGTACGCCTACGGCTACATCAAGGCGAACCCGGATCAGGCGACTGATGTCTACACCGAGCAGTGCGCCATCGCCGTGAACACGCGGGATCTCGCCATCATGGCGGCCACGCTCGCGAACGGGGGCACGAACCCGGTGACGGGCAAGCTCGTGATGTCCGCCAAGAACGTGCCCTATGTGTTGGCAGTGATGGCCACGGCCGGGTTGTATGACGACACGGGGAAGTGGCTGTATCACACCGGCCTCCCCGCCAAGAGCGGCGTGGGCGGCGGAATCATCGCCGTCGCGCCGGGCAGGTTCGGGATCGCCGTCATCTCGCCACCGCTCGACGACGCGGGCAACAGCGTTCGAGCGCAGCGGGCGATTCGCGAGATCGTTACGCGGCTCAATGCCAACCCGTACGCGGTCCAGCCCCGTCCGGCACCCCCACCCTCCCGCTAGCACACCTGTGAACTAAGGACACCGGAGCGAATCACACCCGCTCCGGTGCTCCTCGACGAAAGGGACGCACGATGCGGAGACCCCTGGCGCTTGCCGCATACCTGCTCGCAGTTCTGACCTTCGGGTTGGACGCGCAGGAGGATCCGGGCCGAGATCCCGGAGACACCGTCAGGACGGCAGAGACCACGTTCCCCAATAACATCGCCGGCGAGTTCACGCCGGCGAAGGGTTTCGACCTCGCCAAGACCAAGATGGCCAGCCTGAATATCAGTTTTTACGGTTTGTTCCGGTACATGAATCAGCTTCCGGGCAACCAGACGTACACCGACCACCTGGGGCGAGTGCGCCAGGTGAAGGCGCGGAACGATCTGAACTGGCACCGCACGTTCGTGTGGCTCACCGGCTTCTTCTACCAGCCCAAATTCCGATACAACATCTCGCTCTGGTCGTTGCCCACGACACAGCAGACGTTGCTGTTCGGCAATCTCCAGTACCAGTTCGGCCCGGCGGTGAACCTCGGCGTAGGGATCGCGCCGAACCTCACGGTACGCTCGGTTCAGGGCTCCTGGCCGTTCTGGGGGTCGAGCGATCGTCAGATGTCGGAGGACTTCTTCCGCGGCGGGTTCTCGTCCGGCGTATTCGTCACCGGGCAACCGATCAAGCGCTGGTTTTACAACGTCTCGGTCAACACCAACATCAGCCAGCTCGGCGTGACCGCGAGCAACGATACGCGAGACTTCGCGTACAGCGCGAGCATCTGGACGATGCCGAGCACCGGGGAGTTCGGCCCGCGCGGGGGACTGGGCGACCTCGAGTATCACCGCAGGCTGGCGACGCGCTTCGGCGTCTCGATGGGTCACAGCCGTGAAGCGCGCTATGCCAACGACAGTGTCCCGCCCAATGCCACGCAGATCAAGCTCTCCGACGGGGTCAACCCGTTCGATGCGGACGCATTGGCCATCGGCGTAACCGTCGAAAAGCTCGATTACAATGAAGTCGCGTTCGACGCCGGCGCGAAGTACCGCGGATTCACGTTCCAGGGCGAGTACTACGTCCGCAAGCTCTCAAGTTTCCAAACGATCGGCGGCCCCGTGCCCCTCTCGTCCATCGTCGATCAGGGATTTCAGGTGCAGGGGATGCACATGGTCGTGCCGAAGAAAGTGGGTGTGTACGCGACCTACGGATCCGTCAACGACGAGTTCGGCAGGAATCCCTGGGAGCTGTCCGGTGGCGTTAGCGTCTATCCCAGCGGCACGCGCAGCTGGCGGCTGAACCTGCACATCATTCGCATCGAGCGCAGCCCGGCGGCATCGAATTTCGGATTCTACGCCGCCGGCCAGAGTGGCACGACCATCTCCATCGGCACGGACATCCTGATGTGAGATCCACGACGAGATGCGTACTCGTCGCTCTGGCCGTGGTCGCGGGACCAGCCCTGGCGCAAGCGCCGGCAGCCACGAGCGGAAACGAGTTCGATGATTCGCACTTCCACCTGACCAACTACGTGCAGGAAGGCACGGACGTGCGTGACTTCCTGAAGCTCATGGGGACGCGGGTGGGGCGTTCGACCTTGTTCGGAATCCCCTTGCAACAGATGTGGTCCTACGGAAACTCCGGGGAGTTCGCGCCGACCTATTATTTGCAGAGCGACGCCCCGCTCTACTACTACTCGTTCACGGACGCATACATCGCCATGGCCTACCGCTCGCTCACACCCGGGCAGCGGGCGCGGTTCGATCCGATGATCACCGGCTTCAACCCCGCGGACATGTACGCCGCCGACCATATCCGCCGCGTGTTAAAGACCTTCCCCGGGGTCTTCGAGGGCATCGGCGAGTTCAGCATTCACAAGGAGTTCGTCTCCTCCAAGGTCGCGGGCGAAGTGGCCAGCCTCACGAATCCCGCGCTGGACCGGATCCTGGACCTCGCGGGCGAGGCGGGTTTGGTGGTGCTGTTCCACAACGACATGGATATGCCGTTCGCGAAGCCTGGTGCCGAGCCCGTCTTCCTGACTCAGATGAAGGCGGTGCTGCGACGCCACCCCAACACCACGATCATCTGGGCCCACATGGGCCTGGGCCGCATCGTGCATCCGGTGCAGCCATCCGCGTCCGCCCCGGCCACGGAGCGCAACCCCAACCAGGCGGTGATCATCGAGGGCATTCTTCAGGACTCGACGCTGCGCCACGTGTATGTCGACATCAGCTGGGACGAGGTCGCCAAGTACATCGTGGCAAGCCCCGAGATCACGAGACGGGCTGCCGACCTCATCAACCGCTATCCGGATCGATTCCTCTTTGGCTCGGACGTCGTGGCTCCGAAGGACACGGCCCAGTACTTCGCCGTCTTCAACATGTATCGTCCGCTGTGGGCGCTGCTGACTCCGGATGCGAGCGCCAAGGTGCGCCGAGGAAATTACGAACGTCTGTTCGATGCGGCGCGCCAACGCGTGCGGGCGTGGGAGCGCGCGCAGGGATGGAACGCCCCGTGAGGCCGAGGTCGTTCAGAATAGCCACCCCGCGGTGATGCTGAGTCCGTAGTCGTGCTGCGCCGCGGTCGCCGACGGGGGACGGCTGTCGAACTTGTCAAACAGCGTCAGCCCGGTATTGAAGTCCCTGATGATCTCGTAGACGACGCTCGCGCTCAAGTCGGTGCGAATGCGCCCAAAGTCCGTAATGCTCGGATACAGCGTCAGCGTGAGGTCGACGTTGGTCCTGGGATAGTCACGCTTGAAGTAGTTTGCCTGTCCGCTGAGCAGCGCCTCCAGGTTCGAGGTTGCCGAGCCGCCGTAGAAGCGTTCGTTCGAATACGCGAGCCCGGCGAGTGCGCGGACCTCCGATCGGTTTCTTTGATGCAGGAATCGTCCTACACCTCCCCCTAACAGGCCGCGGAGCGCCAGGTCGAGCTCCTCGTTCTGCTCGAGCTGTCCGGCCCCCGTCACGAACCAGCGGTGCTGGAGAAACCGCAGCTGATTCAGCGCGAAGGAATTGCGGCTCGTTTGCGCGTCGCCTTCTTGCGATTGGAAATAGGTGCTCGATACCAGCTCCGTCAGCCGCTGCTGCGTCCGGTGTCTCGCGTCGACGTCCAGGCCAAAGCTGCGCAGGCGGTTGGCGCGTTGGAAATTCAGGCTCAGGTTCAGCCTGCCGTCGACACGCGCCCAGAACCCGCGACCAATGGGGTGTATCCTGACCACGTTCAGGATGTCGAGCGTATCGACGAACGAGGTCACGGCGACGACCACGCGCCCGTCGTCGGTCGACGATTGCAGCGCGCCGTAGTAGCGCCGGCCCGTCTGATCCTCCAGCTCGAAAAAGCGCGGGCTGACGATGTGGCTCACCTTGTGCCACTTGATCGTCAGCGTTCCCACATCGTCGGTGACATACGTCAGCACGCCCTGATCGAGCGTCTTGATTTCGCCCACGAAGCGATCGCCGTTTCGCAGCGTGACGGTATCGACCTTTTGCGCGCAGAGCGGCGCCACCGCGAGCCACGCGACGACACCACCGACCATGCCCGCTCGCGAGGCTCCGCGCATGAGCCGAAGCTTGCGTGTCCACATGAGCACCTGATATGCGACTTTCGTCCCACTCGCTAAGCTTTCGATCGTCCCCTACTCTGGTCCGCTCTATGCGCGACATCCGTGTGGCGACAGTCCAGTTTCAACACGCAGCGGGCGACAAGGCGTACAACTTCGGCCGCCTCCGCCACTATGTGACCGAGGCCGCGCGCACGCGCGTGGAGCTGATTGCGTTCCCGGAGATGTGCATCACGGGCTACTGGCACGTGCGCAAGCTCGCGCGCGCAGCATTCGAGGCACTCGCCGAGCCGGTGCCCGACGGGCCGTCAACGCGGGACCTCCTGGAGTTGTCCCGGAAACACGGGATGACGATCGGCGCGGGGTTGCTCGAGCGCGCGCCCGATGGTGGTGTCTACAACGCCTATGTCGTCGCGATGCCGGATGGGTCGTGGGCGGTGCACCGCAAGCTGCACGTGTTCGAACACCCAAACATTTGCGCTGGCAACCGCTACACCGTGTTCGACACGCCGCACGGGTGCCGCGTGGGAGTGCTGATCTGCTACGACAACAACATCGTCGAGAACGCCCGTGCGACGGCGCTGCTTGGCGCGGAGATCCTGCTCGCGCCGCACCAGACGGGCGGGTGTAACTCGGTAAGCCCGCGCGGCATGAAGCCGATCGACCCCGCGGTGTGGGCGCGTCGCCAAGAGGATCCCGCGGCGTGCGAGGCGGAGCTGTGTGGCCCCAAGGGCCGGGCGTGGCTGATGCGCTGGCTCCCGAGCCGGGCGCACGACAACGGCATGTTCCTGCTGTTCAGCAATGGCATCGGCCCCGACGACGATGAGATCCGCACCGGCAACGCGATGGTGCTCGACCCCTATGGGGACGTCATCGCGGAGTCGCGGGCGTTGGGTGACGACATGGTGGTAGCGGATCTCGACGCGTCGGTGCTGCCCACGTCATCCGGCAGGCGCTGGCTCAGGGCGCGGCGGCCCGAGCTGTACGAGTCGTTGACGCGTCCCACGGGGCAGGAGCAGGAGACGAGGCGGGTGCGGTTCGGCGAGTGACCTGACTCCCCGCGCTTACCTTCTTTACGTTGCGGAGGGCAAACGGCGTATGTCTGAAGCCACGACCTCCGGCACAGGTTCCTTCCCCGAGAGCCAATCCCGCACTTCAGTTGGCCACACGCCGAGTTTCTCAGCGAGTCGCGCGTTCCCCCACGAGATGCGCCGTAACTCGCGCTTCAGTTGTGCAGGCGTCAATATCCCTCCGATTGTTGAGCGGATGCTATCACGAGAGGGAGTATAACATCCGGAGGCTATGATGGTTGGACTGTTGCTTGTACTGCAGCTGAGCACCCTCTCGGCGCAGAGCCCAGCGAACGCTGTCTACGACCGCGTAATCCTCGGCGGACACGTGATGGATCCGGCCTCCGACCTCAATGGGGTCCGAAATATCGGGCTCCTGGACGGACGAATCGCCGTCATTACGACCGAAGCGGTCAGTGGCCGGGACACGATCGACGCACGGGGCCTGGTCGTCGCCCCCGGCTTCATCGACCTGCACGCCCACGGACAGACAGCCGAGACCTACCGGTTCTATGCGCTGGACGGCGTGACGACAGCGCTCGAGCTCGAGCTGGGCACGGCGGACGTCGCTGGCTGGTACCGCGAGCGCAGTGGCGGCGAGCGAATCAACTACGGCGTCAGCATCGGCCACATCAAAGTCCGGATGGCAGTGATGCACGATTCGGGCACCTGGATGCCGGTGAGCGACGGCGCCTATCGCGCGGCGTCGCCCGCAGAGATCGCCGAGATCGCGCAACGCATCGAGACTGGGCTCCGCGAGGGCGCGGTGAGCATCGGCGCGGGGTTTCCGTACACGCCGGCGGCAACACGCGATGAGCTGCTCGGGGTGTTCCGTGTCGGGGCCATGATGAAGACGCCACTACACGTGCATATTCGCCCCGGGGTCACGGGTCTCAAAGAAGCGCTGGCGCTCGCCGGTGAAACGAACGCCGCATTGCATGTCGTGCACATCAATAGTGCGGGCATCGCTGAGACCCCGGCGATGCTCGAGATGATCAGCGATGCGCGTGCGCACGGTCGCGACGTGACCACGGAGGCGTATCCCTATGATGCCGGGATGACGGAGATTCAATCCGCCACGATCCAGGACATGTATCGAGCTGCGTCCGACGACAGCCTGGCCACCCTGGAATGGCCGCGCACGGGCGAGCGGCTGAATCGTGAGAGCTACGATCGGTATAGCCGAACCGGCGGGCCCGTTGTGGTGCACACGAACACGGAGCAGATGGTCGCCGCGGCAATAACGAGCCCGCTCACGATCATTGCGAGCGACGCATACTGGCAGAACGGCACCGGCCATCCACGCACCACGGGAACGTACGCGCGAGTACTCGGCCGCTACGTGCGCGAGGCAGGGGGTCAGGGGGTGAGGCTCTCGCTGATGGATGCCATCCGCAAAATGACGCTGCTGCCGGCGCAGCGACTCGAGGCGCGCGTGCCGGCGATGAAGCAGAAAGGACGCCTGAGTGTGGGCGCGGACGCAGACATCACGATTTTTGATCCTCGGGCGGTGATGGACCGCTCGACGTACCGCGAGCCGTCGCTCGCGCCCGTCGGCATGCAGCACGTGATCGTAAACGGCGTGTCCGTGGTCGCGAACGGGCAGGCAGTCGAGAACGTCACACCAGGGAAGGCGGTACGAGCACCGTGACCGAGTCGCAGACCGATCCCGATCTCCTCTACGTCGGGACGTATACCGAAAGCATCTATCTCGTCCGCATGGACCGGAAGTCCGGGGAACTGCGCCGCATCGGCGCGGTAAACGCCGGTGCGAACCCGTCGTTCCTCACGATCCATCCGAACGGCCGCGTGCTGTACGCCGTCAACGAGCTCGACAAGGGCGCGGTGAGCGCGTTCGCGATCGAGAAAGG
>Ga0137323_1000035_pt1 | contig 40768 bp, 37 predicted proteins | sample EasRivERMZT423_2_FD_102285 | JGI IMG/M metagenome (GOLD analysis project Ga0137323, IMG submission 102285) | Soil microbial communities from meander-bound floodplain in the East River, Colorado, USA - East River MetaG ERMZT423_2 | ecosystem: Environmental > Terrestrial > Soil > Floodplain ... | reverse complement strand
ATCGGTCTCGTAGACGTCGGCGCGCGGTTTCCACTTGGGAGACGCGACAAAGCCCACGGGGCGGCCGTGCGCGACTTCATTGAAGTAGACGTCGAGCTCGTCGGCGAGGTGAACCGTGAGGGAGCCAGACCCGCGGGACGGCCGATTGGGGGGGCTGCTGTCAGTCATGCGTGACTAAGATAATGCGCGGCCAGACGCCTTGCGCGTGCCGTAGGTCACCGCTAGCCTCGCGCATGCCAGAATCCACCGCTCCGAGCCTGGACCCTACAGCCCTGCGGCGGGTCGTCATCGCGGCAGCCGTCGGCAACATCATTGAGTGGTACGACTTCTACGTCTTCGGCAGCCTCGCCTCGATCCTCTCGGTCAAGTTCTTCGAGCCGACGCATCCCGTGGCGGCGCTGCTCAGCACGATCGCCCTCTTCACCATCGGCTTTCTGATCCGGCCGCTGGGGGCCCTGCTATTCGGACGGGTCGGCGATCTCGTCGGCCGCAAGTACACGTTCCTCGTCACCCTGACAGGCATGGGCGTTTCGACCGCGCTGATCGGTATCGTGCCGACCTACGCGAGCATCGGACTCGCCGCGGCCATCCTGCTGTTCCTGCTGCGCCTGATCCAGGGCCTGTGTCTGGGCGGCGAGTACGGCGGCGCGATCACGTACGTCGCCGAGCATGTGCCGGATGCAAAGCGGGGGTTTTACACGGGCTGGCTGCAGACTTCCCCGACACTGGGCATCGTCGTCTCGCTCGCCGTCGTCGCTGGCACGCGCATCGCGCTCGGGACGGAGCGGTTCAACGCCTGGGGCTGGCGGATTCCGTTCCTGGCATCGCTGGGGCTGGTCGCGGTGGCGATTTACATCCGGTGGAGGCTCCAGGAGACGCCGGTCTTCCAGGCGATCAAGGCCGCGGGTCAAACGGCGGTCAATCCGTGGCGCGAGGCGTTCACCGGGCCGAACCTCAAGTACGTGGGCATCGCGACCATCGTCGTGCTGGGTCAGGGATGTGTCTGGTATTCGAGTCAATTCTGGGCGCTGTTCTTCCTGCAAAACGTCAACAAGCTCGATCTCTTGAACTCCAGCGTGATCGTGGGAGCAGGGCTGCTCATCGGCACGCCCACACTGGTGCTGTGCGGTTGGCTCTCCGACCGCATCGGCCGCAAGCCGATCATTCTGACCGGATTGTTCCTCGCCGCCGCGACGTACTACCCGCTCTACGCGGCGCTCGGTAAAGTCGCGCTGCCCGGTGCGATCAATTTTCCGCTGGCGATTCTGATTGTGGTCATTCTGGTGTCATACGTCGGGATGGTGTACGGTCCGATCGCGGCGTTTCTCGCGGAGTACTTCCCCAGTCGCATCCGCTACACGTCCGTGTCCGTTCCGTATCACATCGGCAATGGTTGGGGCGGCGGGTTGGTGCCGTTCATCGCGAACGCGGTGTGGGCCAGCACGCACCAGCTCGGCCCGACGCTGGCGTATTCGATCGCGCTGCCGGCGGTGGCGTTGGTCCTGTCGATCTTCTTGATGCCCGAGACGCGCGGGATGCGGATCTGGGGAGCGACCGGGACGGGGTAACTAGTTGGTGACGCCGTAGCCGCGGGCCATCGCGGTCGCCGCGAGCACCATGAACACGACGAGCGCGGCCTCGATGACACTTGTGATGGCCAGCGACGCCGCGTTCGAGCCGTCGATCGCTCCGCCCTTGGCGAGGCGGGTCCGCCACTTGATGAAGGTGATCATCGGAATGATCTCGAGCAGCAGGATGCTGCCGAGCATTCCCATCTTGACCCAGAAGTAGTGGTTGTGCGTGTAGTACAGCGTTCCCTTCTCGAAGCCGCCGAAGGCGCGGACGAGACCAGTCCCAATCCAGAGAATCGCGGCGATGCCCCACCACGTGTCCGCGTAGAGCACGCGGCGCACGCCGGCCGTGTCGAGCGGACCCCGCAGCGCCAGGGCGCGCGCCCAGATCGCGCCCAGGCCGATACCGAGGGCCAGGAGATGAACGGCACCCAGGATCCAACGGATCACGGGTCACAATATATCGGACCCGCTTGCCGACCACAGCCTGACACCGCTAGCATAGCGCTATGCGCTCACTCCAACTCATTGCGATAATCGCCGTCGCCGTTGCCGCGGCCTGTCAGAAGTCCGCGGACAAGGCGCCCGCCGGGACCAGCGGCAGCGCCGTTCCCGACTTCCACAATCCCGCCGATCCCGGCTTCGCGACGCAGGCGCCCGACAGTTTTCGCGCCCGCTTCTCGACGACGAAGGGCGACTTCGTGATCGCCGTGCAGCGCGCGTGGGCGCCCCGCGGCGCCGACCGGTTTTACAACCTGGTGCGCTCCGGCTATTACGACGGCGTGCGCTTCTTCCGCGTGCTGCCCGGCTTCATGGCGCAGTTCGGGATTCACGGCGACACCGCGGTCACCGCCGTGTGGCGCGAGCAGCGCATCCAGGACGATCCCGTGCGCCGCACCAACATTCGCGGCCTGGCGACGTTCGCGACGGCAGGACCGGGCACCCGCACGACCCAGATCTTCATCAACTACGGCAACAATGACCGGCTCGACGCGATGGGATTCGCGCCGTTCGGCGAGGTGGTCGAAGGGATGGAGGTCGTCGATCAGCTGTACGGCGGGTACGGCGAGGGCGCGCCCCGCGGGCGCGGGCCCGATCAGTTCCGGCTGAATGTCGAGGGCGAGAAGTATCTCGGCCGGCAATTCCCGAGGCTCGACAAGATCAACAAAGCAACGATCGAATAGCCTAGGGTCCCGGGCGTGAGAGCTGGCGGAGCCTGTTTTGCGCTTCGCCGTTTGTCGAATCGCGGCGGACCGCTTCGCGAAATGCCGCGACGGCGCCCGCCGTGTCGCCTTTCATCAGCGTGATATTCCCGCGGAACACCGCCGAGCTCGACGAGTTCGGGAATTGCTCCTCGCTGAGCTTCAGAATCGCGAACGCTTCATCGAACTTCCCCGCGCGCCCCAGGCGGAACGCCGCCACGTTCAGGGTAGGCTCGCCGAAATCGTACGCGGCGCGGCCGAAGTAGCGCTCGCGCAGCGCGCGATAGACGCGCGTGGCTGAGTCCGCGCCCGCGCTCTGCGCCGTCTCCTGGATCAGCTGCTCGAGCGGCATGGGCCGACTGACGCCGCGATGACAGGTTGCGCACGTCACCTCGACGTGACTCGTCTGCTCGTAATGTCCGGGCAGCGTATCGACACGATGATTGATCTCCTCCACCATGCGCATCATCTGCCGGGCGACGAGCTTGGTGCGCTTCTCGTCCTTGGCGAAGTCGAATTGCGCCAGCGGCATCCCTTCCTGCCCCACGTGGCAGAACTGGCAGCGCACGCCGAGCGCGCCGGCAAAGTTGCGCATGATGCCGACGACCTGAATGGGCGGTGTGTTCTTGGGAATGACCTTGACGTTGATGAGAGAGTCGGGCGGAAAGCGGCCGGGAGCCTGGGCGGGCAGCTCACTCGAGACAAGGACGAGTCCCGCGGCAATCAGGAGTGATTTCATGCTCTACACTTAGTGCCCGCCAGGCCGAGTCGCCACCCGAACGGCGTGCCTCCCCACCACTTTCTGACGCCTAGAGCCCCTTGCTCCGAAGCCAGGAGAGCGAGGTGTTGGCGACGTCCTTCCAGCCCCTGTCGACCGTCAGCGAATGCCCACGATCAGGGAATACCTTGTAGTCGGTCACACTCGGCGACTTGCGATAGAGCTTGAACGCCGCACGCGAGACGATTTCGGGCACCGTGTGATCCTTGCCTCCGCCGGTGATGAGCAGCGGGCCGCGCGCGACGGTGGTGTTCACCTTGGCCGGCGTGCCGGGCAGGAAATTCGCGAAGGCCGCCTCGAACAGCGGCTTGCCCGGCGCTGGAATGTGGTACCTGGCGTGCAGCTCGTTCGACTCCTGCTCCGACACCGCGTTGCCGAAGCCGTAGAAGAACTGCTTGGGCGTCTGTGAAATCGCCTTCCTGTAGTTGAACGGATTGCCGAGGATGGGGAACGCGCTTTTCAGTTGCGCGAGCGGCAGCGGCAACACGCCACGGATCTGCGCCGGATCGAGCGCCACCGCGCCCGAGGCGAGTCCCATGCCGAGCAGCTTCTGCGCGACCAGCCCACCGAATGAATGGCCGATGACGATCGGCTTCTCCGGCAGCCCGCGAATGATCCGGGCGTAGTGCTCGACGACGTCATCGATGCCGACGTTCGCGAGCTGCTCGGGATGGGCGTTCGCTTCGGCGACGGTCGCAGGCTCGCCCGGCCAACCCGGCGCGATGGGATCGTAGCCCGCGACGCGGAACCACTCGAGCCAGGGCGTCCAGGAATCGGCGTGCAGCCAAAGGCCGTGGATGAAGACGACGGGGGTGGCCATTACCGCAGGAAGTACTCTACGGTCGAAACGACGCGCACGATCTTGTTGACCTGACCTTCCTCGGAGATGCCGGGCGCCTGGTCGCGCGGCAGAATCAGGAACACGCCCTGGCTCGCCTGGCGAATCCCGCGCAGCGACGTGCGCGAGTCCGTCGCGAACTGCTCGGCGGCTGCGCGCGCGTTGGCCGTCGCCTGCGCAATCATCGCCGGCTTCACGTCGTTGAGCTTGGTGAAAAGGAACGTGGGCCCACCGCCGCGATACTCCTCCGACGTCAGCACGACGCCCGCGCTGACCAATTCCCCCACGCGCTGACTCGCCGCCAGCACCGTCGCCGGTTGGGTCGAGCGCACCATGAGGGTCTGGCGCACGATGAAGCGTGCCGCGATCTCGCCCCTCGGCCGATAGCTCTGGGCGAAGTTGTCGGTCACCTGCACTTCCTGCAGCTCGATCTGGGTCGAGTCGATGCCGTTGCGCCGCAGGAACGCGCGGATCCGGTCGAGGCTGCGCGACACCGTGGCCTGCGCGGCGGCGAGATCGTTGTCCGCTGTCGCCACACGCAGCGGCCACAGCGCGAGATCAGCCTGCACCTCCCGCTCGGCCACGCCCTTCACCGTGACGTAGCGATCGGCCGCGCGCGCGCGCGCGAGCCCGGCACCCGCAAACAGGCCGCCGAGTGCGAGGCCGGCGGCGATGATCAACGCCGCGATGGTGGTGGTGGAGGGACGTTCCCAAGCCCAGGGCATGGACGGAAGTTAATGACTCGTCGCGTGATGCTGTGCCCGCTGGAACGCGAGAAACTGATGGATGGCCGTGATCGCGGCGGGATCGCTGGTCTGCATCCGGACTTCCCCACCCCGCGGCCGATCGACCACGTCGTAGCGGATCGCGGCGCGCCGCGCCGCTAAGACGTCGGTCCCGGGCACCGTTTGCGCGTGTACTTCAAACGGCTTGGTGAAATCGCCCGCGCGGAACGCGGCCGCGATGTCGCGCATGTGCGCGCGGATCGTCGTGATGTCCGCGGTGTCGGCAGCGTCGGCGCGCTCCAGCACGACGCGCCCGCCGTCCGGAAGATCCTCGAACACGTGGGCGGATGTGTACTGGTTCACCCCCATGACGTGCGCGCCGCGCATCTGCATCGCCGAGAACTCGTTAGTGTCCTTGGAGCGCCCGCAGGCGATGAGCAGCGTCAGGCCGAGCGCGAGCGATAGCCGAGCCGGAACGCTTCGCGGCGTGGTACTCTTAGTCATGGCGCACAAAGTAGCCCTAAACGGGTAGATTGCGGAAACACACAAGGCCGACGAATGCGCTACGTACTCCTTGGACTTTCCATCGTCATTGCCGCCTGCGGCGAAGACTCGAGCGGTCCCGCCGAAGGCTTTGGCTGCGTAGACGACCCGTTGCCCACCACAGCGCCATCCCTCGTAACGGTGAATGGCCAAATCTTCGCCAACGCCCTATCCCCCGGCCCCGTCAGCAATGCGATCGTGATCGCGTTTCGCGTGGGAGCCCCAGGCACAGACACCCTCGCGTTCGATACCAGCTTAACGTCCGGGCACTACGCCGTGTCGATCGCGACCGGCGGCACCCCCGTGAACGGCTACCTCAAAGTGACACACAGCGGCCAGCTCGACACCTACGCCTATCCGTCGCGCCCGCTCGCCGCGAACCTCACGACCAACGTGCTCATGCCCACGCAGAACGAGCTGGACTTCCTGGGCGTCGCGGTCGGGGTCACGCAATCAGCCGGCAACGGGTTCATCGGCGTGGTCGTGAAGGATTGCTTCGGCGCGACGGTCGCAGGAGCCACGGTGTCCACAAGCCCCGCAGGGACGGTGCGGTACAACTCCGGCACCACGCCGAGTGCGACGGCCATGTCGACGTCGACCGACGGCGTCGCGTACGTGTTCAACGTGCCGGCGGGCGATGTCACGGTGCGCGCGAATGGCGGCGGTGAGACGCTGCGGCAGCACGTGGTCACCGCACGCGCGGGCACGGTGACACTGACGGAAATCCAGCCGTAAGCCAGTGGTCTAACCAAGGTTGGTTGCCACGACCACCTGCTCCGGAGCTCCGTCCACGAGCGGGCCGCGGGCGAAGTCCCCATATACGTGTCGCACGCGGAATCCCGCGCGCGCCAGCAGATGCTGTAGCTCCGCGGGCAGGAACCAGCGCATCTCGAACGCCTGCACGTAGCGTTTGCCGGCGACGTAATAGATCAACTCCGATTCGCTGACCTGATCCACCCAGCGCACGCGCGCGATGCGATAGCTGCGACGGAATGTGCGCCCATCGGGCAGGCGTTGCTCGGGCGTATCCTCGCGCTCCACGCCGTCGGCGCCGACCAGGATGTCGAAGCGCGGGTTGAACACGTCGAAGATGAAACGGCCCCCGGGCGCAAGATGGTGAGTGACCTTCGCCAGAAACCGCAGCTGCGCAGCGACGGTCGTCAAATGCTGGAAGACCCGGAAGGGCGCGATGATCAGCGGAAACTGGGCGCCCAGATCGAAGTCGTGCATGTCCCGCTGCTGTAGCGTGACACGCTGCTGCAGCGCCGCGGGCTCTCGTGCGAGATTCGCGCGGCAGCGCTCGAGCATGTGCGTCGAGCTGTCGAGACCCACGATGGTGCTGCCGGCGCGCGCGATCGGCACCAGGATCCGACCCGTGCCGCAGCCCAACTCCAGCACCGGCCCGCGCGCGGCTTTCGATTCCTCGACATAGAACCCGACGTCCGTGCGCTCGAGGTACAGCGGCACGTGGTCGTACAACAGTCCGAAATCGGGAATGGCGTCGTAAGGCGAGGAAGCCACTACGATTTGATTCTGACGGTCAGCACCCGGCCGTCGCGCGACACAGTCGCCTTCTTCGCGCGCAGCGAGACGAGCGGCGACTCGACCTGCACCGCACCCTCAGGGCCGTCGATCACCTTCACGGTGGAGTCCGCTCCCACCACAGCCCGCAGCGTATTCCGTTCTTGCACGACAGGCGCGTTGAACGTCGCCTGCAGCACGTCGCCCGTGCACACCTGCACCCAGCGCGTGTGCAGCAACACGCCGGGCTCGACCTGCAGCAGGTTCTGGGGATCGATCCCGCAGGTTCCAATCGAGCGACCTTCCACCGTCACGACGAGCTGGACGCCCGGAACGGCGAGCGCGCTGTCGACCTGGGCGCGCCGGACCGCGCGCAAGCTCGCGACGCTTGAATCGGCCGCGGCGCGCAGCGAGCGCATCACGAATGTCGACTCCGCCTGCCGGCGCAGCGCCAGCTCGTTGGCTCGATAACCGGATGCATCAGCCAATGCATCCTGCACCGTCAGATTCTGATCGATGAGACGACGCTTCCATCGGGGGCCCTCGAGGGCATCGAGCAGGATCCCGAGCGCCGGACCGGTCGCGTAATACCGCAGCCGGATCGAGAGCGTCACATCCTCGGTGAGCTTGTGGAGACCGGTCAGCTTCCCCGTCTGAAGCCAGGAGGCGCCCTGCCGGTCAGGAAAGTTCCGCTGGCGCGCGGCCAGCTGGACCGCGCGTACCAGCGTGTACTCGGCGAGTCCTTCATTCAGCTCGGCGAGCTGCTCGAAGTCGGCGAGGTCGGCGCCGAGGGCGCGGTGCCGCGACTCGCGCACCGCCAGGAACTGGCGCGCGAGCGTCCGCTTGCGATCCTTCGTTGCCGCGCGCATGGCAGCCTCGAGAATGCGGCCCTCGAGCGCCATGCCGGACTCGTTTTGCGGATCGAAGACGGGGTAGGTCGTGACCAGAAACGCATTCTCGCCCTGGCCGAAGCGCTTGCCCGGCGCGCGGGCGGCCGCTTCGAACACGTGAAACGCCTCGTGCACACTGAGACCCACGAGGATCGCGATGCTCTGTGTGTCCACCACGACCTGCGCGGTCGGCCGGCCGGCGAGCGCCGTGCCCGTGCTTGCCGCGCCACGGTCCGCCGCCGACTGCCAACCAGTACCGCTGGGCGGATCCCTAAGGTCGGAGACCATCGGAACAAAACCCGCGGGGAGATCGCCACGCCAACCGAGCAGCAGCGTGCCCTTGCCGCGCATGACGTACAGCACCGGAATCGTGTCGGGACGAAAGCCGGGCCAGATCGAGTCACCCATCTGCGCCCCGAGCTTCACCACCCACTCTCGAGCGGTGACGGCTCGCCGCACCTCATCGACGGGGGGAGGCTCTTGCTGCAGGACCAACACCAGAGACAGCGCCGCCGCTACCACTCGATGCTACGGCTTTGGCTTGGCGGTGCGCGGATCGTCGCTCGCCTTCACGTACGTGATGGCAAATGGACCCTCGCCGCTGACCTGCAGGATCGTCTCACCGCGAGCGGCCGCGAAGTGATGCGCATTCGCCGCTGCGGTGATGAATCCACCAGCCGAGAGCTGCTGCGTGTGGGTCAGGTCGAGCGTGTCGCCCATCCCGACGAGGAACGTGCCGGACAGCACGGTGACATGCTCGTCATTCGGATGAAAATGCGATGGGAACTGATAGCGATCGGGCAGCCGCAGCCGAATCGTGTACCCGCCCGCTTCCCCGGGGTCACCCTGCAGGACGGCGAACTGGGCACCTGGCGGAATGAAGTCCGGGCCCGGGCCCCACTTCACAGCGGCGCCGGCGCTGACCTGGGCAAAGGCCAGCTGCGGGAGGACTGCCGCGACGGCGACGGTGAGGCCGCAACGCAACACGATGGCGAACGCGCGCATAGTGCGCTCCGAGAGGGTTGGGGCGGAGAGGATAGACCGGCACGCGCATGGTCGCAAGACTCACGTGCTATCCGCTAACGCGTTCAACATGTAGCGGAAGATGCGCCACTCGCCGCCTTCGCGCCGCCAGATCGTCATGAACCGGCCGCGCCAGCGGTTCGGCGCGCCAGTCTTAGGAACCTGGATCTCGTCGTAGGTCCCGATGTCGATCGCGTGATCGCCACGCACGATCACGTCCTGATGCTGCAGGGTGAGGCTCGGAATCTGGTAGGTCGTCATCTCGTCGCTGAAGAGCTTGCGGGCAGCTGCTTTCCCAACGATGTCGGGAACGCCCGAGATCATGATGCGGACGTCGTCGGTCACTCGGCGCAGCGCGGCCGCCGTGTCGCCCTTGAGCCACGCCTGGCGGTATTCCTCCAGTGCGGCCATCACCGTGGTGCTGTCCGCCGATGTTTGAGCGGGCGATCCGCCGCGCTGAGCGCACGCGCAAACGACAAAGACGAGTGCAGCGGCGGCGATTCGGTTCACGGCCTCTAAGCTAATGCCGCCGCGGAGTCTCACGGGAGGCGCGGCAGCCAGCGGCCCACGCGCTGCGTGTAACGATCATACGACTCGCCGAATTGCCGCCGCAGCGCGGGCTCCTCGTAGAAGCGCACGAACAGGTTCACCACCGCAAAGAAGATCGCCCAATAGAGAAGCAGCGCCGTCGAGCGCGCGAGCAGCGCCTGGCCGAGCACCATAGTGCTGACGCTGAGGTACATCGGATTGCGGACGTAGCGGTACAGCCCCTGAACGACGAGCTCCTTCGGTGGATCGGCGGGGGACAGCGTGCCGCGGCCGCGCCGCGCGAACTCCCAGATGCACGCCGCCAGCAGCGCGGCGCCGATCACGATGAGCCCCAGCCCCAACAGGTCCAGAGGATTGGTGAAGTCGACCTGAACTCGCGAGACCCCGAAGTAGCGCCAGGGGAGGTAGACTCCAAACATCCCGGGCAGGAGCAACGTCCAGAGCAGACTGCGCAGCGCGAGCAGCAGTCCCGACACGGTCACGTTCTGCTCTGGTCGACGACGGTTGCCACGGTCATGTGCGAGGTCACGTTCAGTGTGGTCTTGAACATGTCGGGAATCGCGTCCACCGCAATCAGGATCCCCGCGCCTTCCGCCGGCAGTCCTAAGCCGACGAGCACGGGTGCGAGCAGAAACAGGCTCCCGCTCGGAATCCCCGGCACGCTGAAACTGATGAGGGTCGCGGTGATCACGAGCCCGATCAGCTCCGCTCCGCCGAGCTCCACGCCGTAGAGCTTGGCGAGGAACAGCGCGCCGACGACCCACGCGATCGGCACGTTGAGCCGAAAGACCGACACCGCGAACGGCAGCACGAACCCGGTGACGGGTGGTGATGCGTGCAACCGCTCGCGCGCCCCCGCGATCAGCGCCGGCAGCGCCGCGAGCGATGAGCGCGAGCTGAAGGCCACCGCCTGCGCCGGCGCGACAGCCGCCGCGAAGCGTCCCAGCGGCATCCGCCCCACGACGACGGCCACGCCGTAGAGCCCCAGCGTGAACAGCAGCAGGACCACCGAGAGCGTGATCATGTAGAACACCAGCGCGGCGGCGGCTGCCGCGCCAAGCCGGGAGGCCAGACCGAGGGCCAGCGCGAAGATCCCGAGCGGCGCGAACGCGAGCACCCAGCGCACCACGACGAGCATCACGTCCCCGATGCTCTCGAACACCCGGACGACGGGCTCGCGCTTGTCGGCATGGAGCTGTGCCAGCGCCACCGCGAAGAACAGCGTGAACACGATGATCGGCAGCATCGCCGCATCCGCCATGGCGCGGAACGGATTGGCGGGCACGGTCGCCAGGAGACGGTCCACGAGGCTCGGCAGCTCCGGCGGTCTGTTCAAGTCCTGGGTGCTGGCGCGCAGCGTCGACGCGACGCCCTCAGGAATGGCCAGGTGATCCAGTGCAAGCGGGGCGAGCAAGAGTGCGAACAGCCCGCTCGCGAGCAGGAGCACGACGAACGCCGGCAGCGCGCGCAGTCCGAGCCGGCCGACGTAGCGCACATCGGCGGCGGTCGCGACGCCGGTGATCACGAGCGCGATCACGAGCGGGATCACGGTCATGCGAATCGCGTTGGTCCACAGCGTGCCGAGGGGCTCGATGCCGCTCGCGATCGCGATCAGCGCCGGGTGACCGGTCGCCAACGCAAGCGCGCCGAGGGCGAGCCCGAGGACGAGCCCGCCCAGGACGCGAACGGTAGGACTACGAAACGCGCCTACTCAGTCCCCTGCTTCGGTGGCGGCGACTGCCAGATCACGCTTACGATCATCCATCAAGAAATGGGTTCGAGCCGCACGATGCGGCCGTCGTCGTCATCGGTGAGCAGATAGATGTACCCGTCCGGCCCCTGCACGACCGCGCGGATACGCTGGCCGTAGCCTCCGAGCAGCCGCTCTTCCTGCCCTACGCGCTCGCCGTCGAGCTCGAGCCGCGCCACGAGCTGAAAGGCGAGCGCGCCAACGAACGCGTTGCCCTTCCAGTTGGGGAACTTGTCGCCCGTGTAGAACATCAGCCCGCTGGGCGCGATCGAGGGGTCCCAGTAGTGGACCGGCTGCTCCATGCCTTCCTTGCGCTGGCCTTCGCCGATGCGCGCGCCCGAATAGTCGACGCCGTACGTGATTACGGGCCAGCCGTAATTCCTGCCGGCCTTGGGCGCGTTCAGCTCGTCGCCGCCCATGGCGCCGTGCTCTACAGTCCAGAGCTGTCCCGTCACCGGATGCAGGGCGGCACCCTGCATGTTGCGGTGACCGTACGACCAGATCTCCGGGCGCGCGCCCGTGCGATTTACAAACGGGTTGTCGGGCGGGATCGAGCCATCAGGTCGAACGCGGATGACTTTGCCCTGGAGCTTCGAAAGATCCTGCACGAACGGCCGGTTCTGGCGATCGCCGGTGGTGATGAAGAGCGTGCCGTCGCGCGCGAACACGAGGCGTGAGCCGAAGTGCGCGCCGCCGCGGACCTTGGGCTCCTGACGGAAGATCACCTGCACGTTCTCGAGGCGATTCTCGCCCAGGCGCGCGCGGGCGACGGTGGTACCCGCCGTTCCGGCATCGCCCGGCTCAGCGAAGCTCAAATAGATCATGCGACTCTGCGCGAAGTCGGGCGCGAGCGCGACGTCGAGCAGCCCGCCCTGCCCGTCCGCGGCGACGTCCGGGACGCCCCCAAGCGGGTCGGACAGCGTGCCGTCTGCTGTGACGATCCGCAGCCGGCCAGGGCGCTCCGTGACGAGCATGCGCCCGTCCGGGAGGAACGCGAGTCCCCAGGGAAACTCGAGATCATCGGTGAGTGTGACGGCGCGGAAGCGGTGCTTTTGAGATTCGAATGTTTGCGGCGCCGGTGGGGTCTGCGCGCAGGCGGTGCTGGGCAGCAGGGACGCGAGAATGAGCGGGACGGTGCGGTTCATCTTCCTCCCAGCCAGCGAAGCAATGTTGGCACGTAATCGGGGGCGGTGCGTGGCCAGCCGCCAGGCCCGGCCGCGAGACGGAAAGTGTGATCGGCGCCGGGCAGGATCCTGACTGTTAGATCCACATCAGTGGCATTGCGTTGCAAGGTCGCCGAGATGCGCTCGGCGCTGGCGCGCGCCGGGACGCGCTGGTCGTCGGCGCCGTAAATCAGTAGCACCGGGACGCGCACCCTGGCCCACCACTCGAGCGGTCGATACTGCGCGTACTGGCGGGAGAATGCCCAGTACGAATTCTCCGGTGCCGGAGGCGCGAAGTACCAGGGGCGGTCGCGTAACGCGGTCGTGAGCGAGTCGAGCTGCGCACGCGGGCGTCCATGGTATGCGACAGCGACGAGCTCACCCACGTAGGCGCGCGCGTCGGCAGAGTCCTTGGCGGTGTTCGCGCGCGGATAGACCGAGTTCAGGATGCTGAAGATCTCGACGGAGTCCATCGGCAGCCCGGCGCCGGCCGAGGCGATCACGAACGCGACATCGGGCGACTGCACGGCGATCATCGGCGCGAGTGTACCGCCCTGGCTGTGGCCATGGACGCCGATCCTGCGCGGATCGATGCGCGGTTCCTGGCGGAGCCGGGCGAGCGCGGCGGCCGCGTCTTGCGCCAAATCGTCCGGGGTGGCCTGGCGCCAATCCCCCGTCGATTGGCCGACGCCGCGCTTGTCGTAGATCAGCGCCGCGATGCCGTGAGTGGCAAGCTGACTCGCGAGGAAGCGCGAGGCCCAGCGCCCTTCGGGGCCCGAGCCGTGCAGGAAGACGACGGCGGGCACCGCCTTGGAGCCGGGCGGCAGGAGCAAGGAGCCGGAGAGCCGCACGGGGCCATTGTTGAACGTGATCTCGCGCTCTTCGAACGCCGCAGCCGAGCTCTTGCTGCGCGTGTAAGCGAACGTCCCTTCGGGCGATCCGTCTTCCGTGAAGGTTCCCTTGATCGAGTCCCCGCGCAGTGCGCCGCGGAACGTGGCGGTGGTGCGATCGCCGCGCAGCACCATCGTCACTTCGCTCCCCTGGACGAGCATTTCGGTGAATGGGATGCCGCTGACGCGCAATCGATCCGCATCGAACGTCGCAGCGTAACCTGCGGAGTCACGGCGGATGTGGAGCGTGACGGCCATCGTGTCGCCGGCGCGGGTCCAATCGCCTTGCCAGGTGCCGGCAAGCCTAGTCTGGCCCGCAAGGTCGTGGGCGATGAGAGACAACAGGATGGCGATGATGGTCAAACGCATGGGCAGGGGATAGTACGAGGGGAGACAGCGGAAAGTTAGGCGGACCGATACAGCAAATGCGGTACTCCGTCCGCGACGATGTCGCGCTCGTAGACCAGGCCCGTTTTCTCGAGCACACGCTGTGAGCCGATGTTGGCGTGGCGCGTGATCGCGACCATCGTGGGCAAGCGTAGCTCGCTCAGGCCAAGCCGTAGGAATTCCCTGGCGATCTCGGTGGCGAGTCCCCTGCCCCAGTACGCGGGATAAAAGCCGTAGCCGAGCTCCACTTCATCGGTGCCCTCGACGTCGAGGTGGCGGATCACGCCGCGCCCGATGATCTGGTCGTTCGTGTCCCGCAGGATCCAGAGCCCGAACCCGTGGACGTCCCAGTGCTTGAGGTTGCGATCCATGTACGCCCGGGTCTGATGTTCGGTCCGCGGGCCGCCGAGCAGTGTCATGTAAACCGGATCGGCGTCCATCGCGCGGATCGCGTCCCAGTGCGCAGCACTCAAGCGCTCGGCGCGGAGCCGATCGGTGAGAAATGAGTCAGGGAAGGCCATCGACTGCAGGCCTAGGGCGCCGCGCGCACTCCTTCGCGCACCGTCCGCGTCATGACGAGGTAGGCGGCGAACAACAGCACCTCGAGCGAATCGACGACGAGCGCGATCCGGATGGGCTGGGTCAGGTAGCTGCTTCCGACCGTGAGGAGCAGTCCGATGAACCAGATCTTGCTGATGCCGGTGATGGTGAGAATGAAAGGCCGCCCCGGGGGATCGAACGCGCCGTAGATCAGCATCACACCGATCAGACCGATCAGGAAACCCCAGTTGCGCACGATCAGCTCGGCGAGCGGGCCGGCGGGCTCCAGGTTGTGGCCGAAGTTGGAGGTCAGCGCGGCGTGGGGTGCGAGCGCGGTATAGAACATCGACGCGGTGAGGATGCCGGCGATGAGCATGATCCACTTGATGTGTGCGACGATCCATTTCATGGAGCGCTCCGAGGTGAGATGATTGGCGCCGGCATAGGGTTGGCGCGCCAGCGAATCAGGACGACGCCAAGAATGATCATGAACAGCGGCAGCAGATAGTTGTTCACCTCGGCGATCGGTGCGACCACGTCCGTGACGTTGCGGAACATGCCGATGAGACCAGCCACGGCCGTGGTAACGCCGACCCACCCGATCCAGCGCGCCCCCCCCCTCCCCCGCTGCGATGATCGCAGCCAGGTGAGCGATGTCAGAAGGAAGAACAGGCTCACCGCCATTTCACCCAGGAATTCACCGATGAAGTTGCCGAGATAGGTATTGAGGCCGTCGAAGATGGCGGCGATGGTCGCTTGCTCCGCCGTCCCGGCGTGACCGTAGGCGAGCGCGAGATGCCAATGAATGCTCGGCCACCGCATCAGTCCCAACATCATGGCGATCGCCGCGAGCACGGCAAAAAACATGGCCAGCCGCATCGCCCCACGGCGGACCGGTGACAGTGCTTCGAACGCCGCGACGCCGGCCGGGATCCAGATCAACGGCAGGAATGCGTAGATCGTCCACACCAGTCGACCGCGCGCGCCGGTCGCGAGCAGGCTGGGCAGCACGGTCGCAGCCGGTCCATCGAGCACGTCCGGGTAATTGAAGTTCGCCCCGAGGTAGCTGAACACCACGAGGAACGCGAGCGCGCCACCGGCCAGACACAGACCGCCCGCGCGCACAATGCCGCCCGCTCTCAGCCAGTTCATAGCGATTCCTTGATCATGCGCGAGAGTTTGCGTCTGGATCCACGGACCCGACACGCGCGGGCATGCGCACGAACCCGACGTACAGCAGCACCAGCGCCGCCGCCTGAATCACGTGATACACAGCGTTGTGATCGAACTGGGTGGGATGCAGGGCGATGCGGTATTGCTGCGCCAGCGCGGCGAGGGCCGACAGCGCGAAGCCGCCGGCGACCAAGCGCCACGCGGCCGTGCCGGTGCGAAGCGCCTCGCGCGTCGCCAACGCAATCACGAGGAGCAACACCGGGCCATAGAAGCGCACAATCGTGGAGAACGACTCGTCGACGAACAGCACGAGCGCCGCACATGCTCCCGCGTAGCCGCCGACGACGATCCGCCGCAGCTGCCGGGATGCGCCCACGAGTGACAGGCTCAGCCAGAGCAGTGCCGCCGCGACGACGACGATCGACAGCGCCACCAGCATCCAGACGCCGAATCCCAGGGGCGTCGCCGTACGGGCCGGAAACAAGGCGTGGAAGAGCGCGCCCCAGAACGCGGCGCTGGCGAGCGCGGCCATGACGACGGCGCCGATACCGCGTCGCAGCCGCATCGCGAAATAACCGCCCAGCAGCGCGAGGGCGAGATCGGTGAAGACGACGTCGGGCTCGTGAATCCCGATCACTGGTCGCGTAACGCGCGCGCGCGCAACGGCTGATCGGAGATGACGCCGTAGGGGCGCCGCGCGAGAGCGTGCCGGAGGCCCGCGTCGTCATTCGGCGTCCAGATGAACACGGGCCACCCCTTGGCCATGAGCCGCGCGGTGACGGCGGAATCCACCTCGTGATTGATGCTGAGCAGGTCGGGCTTGATGAGCTTGCGCAGCGCCCGCCGGATCCATTCCTGGCGCACCACCCACGGCAGGTCCACGCGGTCCCCCGGCTTGACCTCAGCAAGCAGCTCGGGATTCCAGTTCGTGTCCATGAAGATGAATCCGGTGCGCACGTTGGGATCGAGCTGCTTCACGCGGCGCAGCACGAACGGATTGAACGAGCTGAGTACGACGTAGTCGTGGGCGCCGTGGCGGCGGATGATGTCCACGGCGCGCGCTTCGATCCCGGTCGCGCCCAGGCCCGGGACCTTCAACTCGACCATGAGGATGCCGCGCCCTTTCGCGGCGACGACGAAGTCTTCAAACGTGTGGACGTTCGCGCCCGTGAGCTTGGGGTCGAACTTGGGGCCGAGGTCCAGGGCGAGCAGCTGCGCGCGCGTCAGGTCGCGCACCCGCCCCGAGCCGGCCGTGAGCCGGTCGACGCTCAAATCATGGTAAATCACGAGCTCGCTGTCGGCGGTGGACTGGCCATCGACGTCCACGCCATCCATGCCGGCGGCGAATGCGTGCTCGGCGGCGTACAGGCTGTTGTCGGGTCCGTGGACGCCGAACCCGCGATGCGCAAAGATCAGCGGGCGCGCCGGCACGGTCACGAGCCGGCCCGAGTAGCTGGGTTCGCAGCCAAAGACGTAAACACCCGCGACGAGCAACGCCGCGAGCAGCGCGCCGGCGATCGTGCGTCGCCTAGGGAGCCCGGCCATAGGCCTCGTAGAACTGGCTGGTGAACAGCTCGTCGGGATCGTAGAAGCGCTTGCGTTCGAAGGCGCGCCGGGCGTTCGGATAGGCCCGGTGCAGCTGCTCGACCGTCGGATACAGCTGGTAGGTCAGGTAGTAGGTACCGCCGAATTCGATCGCCGCGTCCACGAGCCGCCGCGTGACGTCGCGCGCGCCGGCCTGGGAGGCCGAGTCGAGCCCGACGTTGCTCATGTGGATGATCGCGAAGACGGGGCGCGTCGGCGCGTACGCGAGTACCGGCGTTGCGTTCGGGCCGACGTAGCGCACCGTCGAGCTGATGACGTTCATCCGGCCGTCGCGCAGGACCGTGCGGAAGCGGTCCATGAAGGGGACGAACTGCTCGACCGGGATGTAGTACTCCTGAAGGATGTCGGTATTGCGGCGGCTGTGATAGGTGAGCAGCTCGAGCGGAGCGAGTGGCGGCCGCATGGCGTTGTTGCGCGACATCACGCGCCGCTCGGCCGTGCCCAGCTCGATCTTTTTCTGGAGACTCCACCGCAGCTTCTTGGCCCAATCGAACCGGCGTGACAGACCGAGGAAGAAGCGGTCGCGCAGGACGTGTTGCTCTTCGGTGAGCGCGAACGACGCAGTATCGCCGGGCGACGCGTGGCGCCAGGTGACGACCGCCATCTCGCGCAGGAACGCCGCCGAATCGGGATCGATCGACGGCCGCGCCAGCAGGAACACCACGCCGCTATCGCTCTGAATGTGTTGCGCGAAGTAGGCGGGAAAGTCCTGGTAGTCGACGATCGTGGCCCGCTGCTCGTACAGCTCGTCGGGGGCGACGTGCAGCGTCACGTCGAGGATGATGCCGTACAGGCCGTAGCCGCCGATCACGAGGCCGAACAGCTCGCGGTTCTCGCCGCGGCTCACCTCGACCACGCGGCCGTCGGCGAGCAGCAGCCCGAAACGCTCCACGACTTCCACGACCTGGGTCACGTCGAGGTCGCGTCCGTGCGCGTTGGCGGAGAGCGTGCCGCCGACGGTGAAGATGTTGGACGACTGCATAACCTTGATGGCCAGGCGGTGGGGCGCGAGCGCGCGCTGCAGCTCAGCCCAGGTGGCGCCGCTCTGGACCGTGACCGTGCCTTGGACGGTGTCGATCGCGAGGATCCGGTTGAAGCCACGCATGTCGAGGCGCACACCGCCCGCGGTGTAGGTATGGCCGCCCTGGCTGTGGCGGCTGCCGGCGATCGAGACCTTGAGGCCGCGCGCGCGCGCGTCGCGCAGCACGGCGCGAAGCTGCTCCACGTCGCGGGCGTGCTCGAGGCGCGCGATGCGCGCTGGGGCGATGCGGGCGACGTCGCTCGCGAGCAATGGATCGGCGGAGCGGAACCAGGTGCCGTAGGGGATCGCGAAGGTGCTGGCGTACGCGAGCAGCCCGAGGAGGGCGGCGGCGGCCGTGGCGGCGATCAGCCGGCCGCGACGCGGGCGCCGGGGGGGGAGGAGCATCAAGGCCCCAGAGTACAAGTGTCTCGACTTCCACGCAACGGTTACGCCGAGTAGAATCCGAGCATGTTACGCTTCCTGCTTTTGCTGCTGGCGCCCACGCTGGCCCTGGCGCCGGCCGCCCCCGCGCAATCGCCCGTAGCACCCGAAAGCAAAGACTACACGCCGGCCGACGTGGCGTTCATGTCGGGCATGATTTACCACCACGCGCAGGCGCTGCTGATCGCAGGATGGGCGCCGTCGCACGGCGCGAGCGCGGATGTGCGGACGCTGTGCGAGCGCATCGTCAGGGGCCAGCAGGACGAGATCGTCATCATGGCGCGGTGGCTGGCCGAGCGTCACGAGCCGTTGCCGCACCCCGATCCTGAGCACATGAGACACGGCACCCTCTCGCACATGATGCCGGGCATGCTCACGGCCGACCAGCTCGCGCAACTCGATCGCGCGCGCGGCACGGAGTTCGTCGAGCTGTTCCTGCGTTTCATGATCCAGCACCACGAAGGCGCCATCACGATGGTCAACGAGCTGTTCGCCAAGGGTGCAGGAGAAGAGAATCCGGTTTACAAGATCGCGAGCGACGTGTTCGCCGATCAGACGACCGAAATCGAGCGGATGCAGCGCATGCTGGCCGACAAGATGTTCCCCGTTCCTGCCACCACCAATCCGAGATAGGGATTTGCCATGAGATCGTTCCGTAACCTTCTAGGAGTCGTCACCGCGCTCTCTGTCGCCGCCTGCGCTTCGCGCGGAAGCAGTGGCACCAGCGCATCCAGCACCTCGCCGGCGCCTGACATGTCCACGACGGCGCCCCGCCCCGACCCGCGCGTCGGTCTCAAGGCGGGACTGCACAACGCGGCCCAGGCGACGTGGAACCTGCGGCTCGTCACCAACGTGCCGTCGCCCGCGAAGTTCGACAGCTCGACCAATTCCGACCTCGCGTTCTACAAGAATTACGCGATCCAGGGCAACTACAACGGCTTCCAGGTGTGGGACATCTCGAACCCGGCGCATCCCACGCTGAAGATCGGCTACTACTGCCCCGCCTCGCAGAGCGACGTGTCGGTGTTCCGCAACCTGCTGTTCGTCTCGGGCGAAGGCACGGGCGGCCGGCTCGATTGCACCGGGACCGGCGTCAGGGACTCGGTCTCGACAGAGCGGCTGCGCGGCATCCGCATCTTCGACATCACCGACATCGCGAGTCCGAAATACATCGCCAACGTGCAGACGTGTCGCGGCTCGCACACGCACACGGTGGTCACGTCGCCGAGCGACCCGGCGAACGTCTACATCTACGTCTCGGGCTCGGCGCCGGTGCGCTCGCCCAGCGAGCTGCCGGGATGCGTGCGGCAATCGCCCGACTCCAATCCGAACAGCTCGCTGTTTCGGATCGAGGTGATCCGGGTGCCGCTCGCGGCGCCGCAGCAGGCGGCGATCGTCGGCGGGGCGCGATTCCTCGACTCGCTCGCGCCGCCGCCGCAGCACGGTGAGGCCCCGGAGGACATCGCCCGAGCCAAGCGCTTCGCCGACAGCGCGCGGGCCAAGGGGGCGATCGTCGTCGAGCTCTTCGGCGCAGAGCGTGTGCTGCCGAACCGGTTCCAGGCGATGCTGCTCGACAGCATCGCGAAGGCGCGCGGAGCCCCCGCGGGGAGCACGCCGACGGCGGCCGACACTCAAGCCTTACGCGACAGTGCCCAGACGATCGTCAACAAGATCTTCAACGCCAACGCCAACCGCCGGCGCACCGGTCCCAACCAGTGCCACGACATCACGGTCTATCCCGCGATCGGCCTCGCGGGCGGCGCGTGCGGCGGCTACGGGATCCTGCTCGACATCAAGGATCCCGCGCATCCCCGGCGGCTCGCGGCCGTGTCCGATTCGAACTTCTCCTACTGGCACTCGGCGACGTTCAACAATGACGGGACGCAGATCCTGTTCACCGACGAGTGGGGCGGCGGCGGCGGGCCGAAGTGCCGCTCGTTCGATAAGCCCGAGTGGGGTGCGGACGCGCTGTTCACGCTCGACAACGGGCAGATGACGTTCCAGAGCTACTACAAGCTGTCCGCGGCGCAGACCGAGAACGAGAACTGCGTGGCGCACAACGGCTCGCTCGTTCCGGTGCCGGGCCGCGACATCTTTGTGCAGTCGTGGTATCAGGGCGGCGTGTCGGTGTTCGACTGGACCGATGCCGCGCATGCCAAGGAGATTGCGTTCTTCGACCGTGGGCCGGTGGATTCGACGCAGATGGGGAATGGCGGGACGTGGTCGGCCTACTGGTACAATGGCTACATCTACAGCTCCGAGATCGCGCGGGGGCTCGACGTGCTCGATCTGCAACCGAGCGGGTTGTTGTCGGCGAACGAGATCGCGGCGGCGAAGCTGTTCCACCTCGAGTACTTCAACACGCAGGATCAGCCCAAGATCACCTGGCCGGCGAGCTTCGCGGTGGCGCGGGCGTATGTCGATCAGCTCGAGCGCTCGAAGGCCCTGAGTCCGGACCGAATCACGGCGGTGCGGCAGGCGCTCGATCGGGCGGAGCGGGCCAACGGCCAGGCGCAGCGGGATGCGTTGACGCAGCTCGCGACGTCACTCGGCCCGGACGCGGCGACATCGAGCGACAAGGCGAAGGTGCAGAAGCTCGCGGGGGTGTTGACTGGTCTGGCGAACGGAACGGCAGCGGGAGCGGGCGGGCAGTAAGGCGGGAGTTGGGAGATAGGAGCCGGGATCTAGGGATCCCGGCTCTTTTGTTTGGCAGGCGCTCACCTCAACAAGTCTTCGAACGTCCGATTCAGAATCGGATAGCGCTGCCAGTCGCGGTAATCGAAGTGCCACCACTCACTCGGATTGGCCATGAACCCCTCGGCCTGGAGCACGCGGCGTAGCAGGGCGCGGTGCCAACGCTGGCGCGACGTGCCGCCTGGGAAGTCGGCTATGGCGCGCGGTGTCGCCTCGTCGTAGGTCGAGGGCATCTCGACGGGCTTCCCCGTCGCGAGATCGTACAAGGTGATGTCCACCGCCGCGCCGCGGTTGTGCTTCGAGCCCTGCGCGGGATCCGCGACGAGCCAGCGCGACTCGGGCGGCGTCGCGTCCCAGAAGACCTTCGTCACGTACCACGGCCGGTAGGCGTCGTGGATCAGGAGCCCGTAGCCGAGCGGCCGCAGCACCCGTGCCGCGCGCGCCACTGCCTCGGCGGCGGGCCGTTGAAGAAATGCGTGGGCGGAGGAGTAGAACACGCTACCGAGAAAGTTGTTGGTGGTGGCGTAGCGGATGTCCAGGTGAATGCGCGGATCGAGGCGCGCGGGCTCGAGGAGATCGGGCGCCAGAAACGCCCCGCTCTCGGCGGGGGGCGTGAGGTTGCGATCGATCTGTATGAGCTCGGCGACCGGTCGCACCGGCGTGAGCCGGAGCTGCCCGCCGTGCGCGGGCCCCATCGCGAGCCGCCGCAGCGTCGCGCGGCCCAGCTGGATTTCGCCGGCGCGGAAGATGACGCGCTCGTCGTAAGCCCGAGGACTTGTGAACGTGAAGACCGATTCCGATACCTGGGCGAGCGTGACCGGCGCCGCGGGCCTCTCGAGCAGCGTGAGGGCTCCGCGGTCTTCATAGACGTAGAGCGTCTCGCTTGCCGATGCGTACGCGCCGATGAGAGCAAGCCAGGCCGACGGCGGGGGTGCGGGCTTCGGCGGCGGCGAATCGGAGAGCTGGAGGAGGAGAGCGAGGACGAGCATGTGGCGTTCAATCTACGCCCGGACGGATCGACTGGGTGGGTTTTTTCCCGTGCGCTGAAGCGCCGGCTCGGCCACTACGCCAGCCCTTAAGGGCTGTTGGTGTGCAGGCGCGGCTTTGGCTTCCCGTGTTTGAGCTCCTGCAACCGAATGTAGTTCGCGACCTCCGGGAGCTGCTTGATCCCTACCGATCGCAAATCGTACCCGGTATCCCACCGAAGCGACTCGTGCCGCGCGTGCCCGTCCCGGTTGGCGAGTCGAGCACTCGCGCCCTTCAGGCCCTGGACCAAGCGTGGGACTTCGTATTTCGGCGGGAGCTCGAGCAGCAGGTGTACATGATTGGACACGACGCCGATTTCGATCACGCGAGCACCGTGACGTTTTGCTTCAGCTAGGAAGAAGGGCGAGAGAAAATCGGCCACCGGCTGATCGATAAGTGGTAGACGCGCCCAGGTCGTCCAGGACAGGTGTGCGTATATGCGGACCGGCATTGAATGAAAACTCGAAGACGGACGCGTTGAGACGTAACCAGACGAACGCACCCGGCGTCCTTTAGGACGCGTGACGTGGCCGAGCCGGCCCTTTAGGGCACGGCTTCACCGAAGGGCTCGGGTTCGAGATGCTGGGGAGCGCTGAAATCGTGCGGTCGCGTCGTACGCCGTGCGCTGAAGCGCCGGCTCGGCGAAGGCGTGAGCCCTAAAAGGCTCGTCGTGTCCTCAAGTTCACAGTTTTGGTGCACGCCCATCTGTTCGATACAAAGCCGAGATCGGCCGGCCATCGATCAGGGCGGGGAGAAAGCTTCGCGATTGCCACGAGCGCGTGATTTCGTCGTCCACGTCGTGGAGACCGGTGGATTGGATCAAGCGGACGGTCTTGGCCTCTCCGGTCGCCGCAACCAGTACTTCAACGGATACCCGTGTTGGTCGAATCATCGACGGCATCACCTCGCCGGCTCGAGGCTCGATGCGTACCGGCGCGCGAGCGACTGACTGTGGCATTGGGACGGGCGGGCAATACACCGATCGCTCGAGTGTCAGGCCGGGTGTCGTACCTCCGCGAACGCGAACGCGCACCGCCCAGACCCCCGCCGGTTTCTGAGGCCGCACGGTACTGGCAAACAGCACCAGTGCGTCAGCGTCTACGACTTCGAGCAGTCGAACGGCCGGTAGCGAGTCTCCTGCATTGAATAGAAGGCTGAAGACAACCCCTTCCCTCGGCACCCCCATTGGCTCGAGTTCGGCCATGGCTTGAGCCGAATCGATGAGCGCGCTGGGTGCTGGCAGCTGCTCGGGGTTCTGCGCGTTGCCGCATTTGCGCTGCTGCGCGAGCGATGTGGAAGGAACGGCAGCCAGGCTGAAGCACGCGAGCGTGATGGCAAGCGAGCGCATGGTATCTCCGCGACCAGGGCGTCGAGTCTTGGTGAAATCGTACACCGAACGTTGGATTGGTGCGAGGCGCGTCCTTTAGGACGCGCGTAGTGGGCGAGCCGGCCCTTTCGGACACGGATGAATCGACGGCTCGGCGAAAGCTCCGCTACCCGACTCGATTCGCAAAAGGCCGCCTGTGATACTCCTTCAAGAACTCGCCAATCAGCGCACGCTCGGTGTCGCGCGTGCGTTGTCCGGCTTCGAACCGCCATGCGACTAGGAGTTCTGACGAGTCTGCGAGCTGCCAGATCGCCCGCCCACCCCAGTGAGCGGCGGATGCCCCTGCCCCATGACGCAGGTATGCCCGGAGGCGACTCCTGAGCGTAGCTCTTGTAAGCAGACCTCCCGCCTTGCCGATGTACAGGACGGTGGATGAAGGCAGCCACGCAGCACGGAGCTCCGCAAGCGGCAGCGTCGGGTCTCGCTTCTTGAACTTCCCCGCAGGGCTTTTTGACAAGAATCGCGGCGGCTGTTCGGCGTCTCGAAGAATGAGATAGATCCCAGGGGTTTCCGGGACGGGGGCGAGGAGGGAGCCTCGAAGGCTCGCGATGCTATGGAATCCCTCGAACCCGGCGGCCCTAATGCGCTCCAGAGAATCGAACCTCATCTCTTACTGGGGCGCCAAATGGGCCGTTTGGGCATCAATCAGCCTCTAACTGCAAGTATTCGTGAGGACTCGAACGCGGCGTGGTTGTCCGTGCGCTGAAGCGCCGACTCGGCGAAGACGCGAGCCCTGAAGGGGTCATCCATTCTTCATGGCCGTTGCAAACCCAAGACGCCTCGATTCATCCTCAGAACCGATCGGTCATTCAACCAAGAGATGGCTACTTCCGTCGAGTCTTAAATCCAAGGCTCTTCAATAATTGAGTCAAACGTCCGCGAGCTCTCGCGATCTCTCCGTCGGAGTACCGATGCAATGCGACACGCCGTGCGCGAAAATCACATACGCCTACCTGAATTTCGCTTGGTGAGACACCCAGCGGGCCAACCGATAGTCCGTGCTGGATAAGGGGAAAACGAATTTGACGCTCCCAACCGACCCCAACGTCGCCTGAGAAAAGCCATCCTGCGTACCCACCGGCTGGCACCAAATCAAGGCGACCAACTTCTCCCGAGCACACGGGCGGAGCTACAAACGCTAGTGGCGGAGGGATCATGAGTCGTACAGGAGCCTGAAAGGTTTGCCAGCCTCGGGTAGCATGTTCGTCGACATACCACTCCAGATCATCCATGGTCTCGCGAATCCTGGCTGGATTCCGAAGCCGTTGGCTGTTCGTGAGACGGCCCTCAAGATATGCGAGAGCCACTTGCGAATCTTTCGTCGAGTGGTAACGGAAAATGGCTTGCCGCAATGCTCCGGCGTAGGTCTCTCCGAAAACTTGCTCGTTGCCACTCTCCAATTGGCTACGATATGCGGAAGGATCCCGCAGAGCGTTTTCGATGTCCCCTAAAGGAATGCGAGGTGGTTTCAACTCAGTAGCTGCTGTAGCGCCGGGTATCGCGCAAAGACGCGCCGTGCCTCACTTGTGAAGCGGCGATACATACTGGCGACCCTAGATCGGTCAAAGTGCTGGTTTACAAGCTCGGGATAAAGACTCTCAAGTTCTGCCTGAGATGAAGCCGCTTCGAACCCACGAATGAACTCGCCAATCTCAACAATATTCTTTCGCCCATCATCGTCTCGTGGCAATGAGGAAAGGTTCTGACTGAACAAGTCGCGTTGGTACTCATCGATGTTTACGCCGTTCGCCTCACTAGCCAAGCGTCGTAGGACACAAGGAACACAGAACCCGCAATGCTTCTTGCCTGTCCCCAGACGTGACGCCTTCCAGCAACTGACGGCTATGTCGAATGCATTCCGATGCGCCGACAGCGGCCGTGCGACAACTTCCGCCTTCGTGCTGTAAAGGAAGGGGTTATCGACGCTAATATCGCATCGAAGCAAGGTACTGAAGAGGCGGGAAGCTGTGTGCAGGAATTCTGGATGGGCGGTTTGTGTTGAAAAAGCGCCGATGCGACCAGCGCTAAGCGGCAGATGGACAGCCATCTGACCATTCTCGGCGATCACCACAACACGCGGACAACCCTTTCGCCGCGCCACCAGAAATGCCAGTGCCAGAAACAGAAAGGAGCGGGTTCTTTGACTGTCTTCTCGATTCTTGTCGGACGGAAATGGAAGGCCTCGCTGAGGTCGACTAGCCGCTCCAACTCGTATCCCGAAGTGCTCGATCATCGTCGGGAACTGGGAACGCAAGTGAGCGACCAAGCCTTTTTGCGCTTCCGACACTGCCCTGTTGGCGGTCAAATGACTAACCAATGCTAGACATTCGTTCCTCTCGCAGTAATGAATCGCTCCGGCGAGCGAATCCAAACCTCCTGAAAAGAGGAGCACCTTGCGGTCAGGATCCGACGGCCACGAGACGTTTCCTTCGGGAGTGCCATCCCTCGCAGTGAACCGAAGATCCCAAGCATCGTGGCTCAAGCGGTACAGGGCATATACGATTTCGTCCCTCACTTGCTGGAAGGACGCGAAGTTTGTAACTGGAACGCTCAATCTGATCCTGCGAGTAATGTTCTCTCTTTCTCCCCTTTTGATCCCCAAGTCGGCGCAGTAGACGGCCGAAGCAACAGTTAGCAGATCTGTCTCCAGGGACGTCGCTGCACTGAAATAGGTTGCGAAGTGGCGTTCGCCCGTGATGAGATTCACTCCAGGCGACAGCAGGAGATCCGTTCCGCTCAAGCGGTTTCCGCTTAGAGAGACAGCAACGTTTGTCATTCTTGGTTGGGCGCAATCGACCGCAACTGCGCGATGACCCGATCCACATAGGTTTTCCATTGCCGAGAACCATGCGGCTCCGGTCCTCGCACGCCCGCCACGACCTCAGCAGCGCGTTGGCGGAGACTGCTCTTGAAAGCGAGCGCCTGACTTACGTTTTCCGCTCTACCCCCGGCTCCGACGAACCCAGGTAAGTCACGCGATACAAGGTAGTTAGTAGCTTCCGCAAATAGACTGGCTAGAAAGGATGTGACGCGGTCCCCGCGAGCAAAGCTCAACGCAACCGCTCGCTCTGCAATAGTGCTCGCGAGCGAAGCTTCCCCGGATAGCGCGATGGCGGATGATGCCTTGGCCAGCGCCGCGTCCCTTGAACCTTCAGACGAAACGATCTCTAGACAGCGGGCAACAATCGGCGACGATAGGCCAAATGCAATGTTTCCTTCCTCCTGATTAGTTGCTGCCCGCCATATCTCCTGCAGGGCGCGATCCAGCGGGATGTCTCGGCTCTCATACGCAAGCTGTGCTGCTCGCCAATTCGGCGTTCGGGGAGATCCTTGGTTCGTAGACGTGCCCATTCATGAGCCTCGTGTTACGATTCGGTCGGCCTGTGCCGCGTGGAGAGCTTCCTCTACTCCGTTCAACTCAACGACTGGTGAGGCAAATATCCTCGCCCAGTCAATCGAACGACGATATGCCGGGTTCGCCGACATCAGTCGCACAATGCCAGCTAAGGTTTCGGCTCTCATGAAAGACAATGGAATACCAGCCGAGGCGATGAACTCTTGATGCCTTTGCGTGAGTGCCGCATCACCCTGAGCAAAGGTCGACGAAATGACGATGAACGAGTTTAGGCGCAATAGGTATGCTTCGTAACGCGAGACAAAGTCATCTACATAGGTTTTGAATTGTCGGAGGCTTTCGGCGGTTACTGGGTAACCGTTCGCGTACGCCTTCGCGTCGTACAGTGCTCGAAATCGCTCGTGAGGCAAAGCAATACCGTCGGGGCGCACCTCGAATCGCCGATCTTGGCCGTACCGAATCACTCGACCAGCCAAGATGAATTCAAGTGCGGCTTGAACATGAAGCTCAAACAGTTCGTCCGGCCCTCCAGCCAGACCGGTGGGGAGTCGATTATACCCGAGTTCAACCAATTGTTGGGCGAACTCGGGCTCGAGAGGGCTGGTGCTGTTTATTGGTCCGCCGAACAGATTCGTGAATCGCTGCCAACTAAGAGAGGGAATGCCCACTCGTGAATCACCGATGATCACCAGTTGGCTACGGTGATGACTGGCGGTTATCGCTGCTGTTTCCACATCCGTTTCCGACAGGCGATGGTCTGTAATCGCGAAGGCTAGGCTCTGAATTGCGCCGAATTCGTCAGCTCGATGAACGAGTAAGATCGCAAAACCAGGATTCCGAATAACAGATTCAAGCGTGAATCCACCTACGACGAGTACACGAACAGCAGAGGATAGGCTGGGAGAAGTTGGGCTCAGAACCGGTCCGGTGCTTGTGATGCCGGCCTCATAGGTTCAGTTCAATCAAGAATGAGCTTGCAGTGGTTCTGACCTGCGCCCGGCTATTATTCTCGAGTACGGGCGTAGTCGCTAGGGCGTTTTTGCTGCATTGTGGGGCGGATTTGCTGCACGGGTTATTACGCTACCAGGCCAACGCCGTCACGAGAAGCGCAGAGCCGACAACGTAAAGAGTTCTATACACCGCTCGGTCCACTCGTTCTGGAAGGGTGTTGCCATTGAACGTTTGAATGTTCCAACCTTGTTTCGCGAGCGTCGCCCATAGCAGAAGTCCAATACCAATGTATTGCATGGCATTGATCCAGAGCGGTAGGGGTGGACTAGAGATCCACCGCAGAACCCCCGCCAGTAGGTACCCGATAAGTACAGCCACGCTCACCAGGCCCAACGACAAACCAAGGGCCCGTCTCATGTCTCGTCCAACGCTTACAAACTGCGGATCCTTACCTGGTCGATTATCCTGTCCGAGAGTACGAGCGTGTGCATCGGCCTGTTTTGCGAACTCGGCCGGACGAAAGACGAGCAGGAGAAGCGCCTTGAATGTCGACACCGGGAGAAATACCTAAGAGTCCCTCACCCGACCCCCACCCCCTTCGCATACAGCGGAAACTCCTCCACCAACTCCCGCACCTCCCGCTTCACCTTCCCCACCGTCCCCTCATCCCGCTTCGTCAGCACCTCATCGATCAGCTCCGCCACGCGCTCCATCTCCGCGACGCCAAAGCCACGCGTGGTCACCGCCGGCGTGCCCAGGCGGATTCCACTCGTGACGAACGGCGACTGCGGATCGCCCGGGATGGTGTTCTTGTTCACCGTGATCGCCGCGCGATCGAGCAGCTGCTCGGCATCCTTCCCCGTGATGTTCTTCTTGCGCAAATCGACCAGCATCAAATGGCTGTCGGTCCCGCCCGAGACGATCGCATAGCCGCGCGCGATCAGCGCGTTCGCCAGCGCCTGCGCGTTCTTCACGACGTCCTTCGCGTACTGCTTGAAGTCGGGCTGCGACGCCTCAAGTAGTGCTACAGCCTTCGCGGCAATGACATGCTCGAGCGGGCCACCCTGGGTCCCCGGGAACACCTGCTTGTCCACGGCCTTTGCAAACTCGGCCCGGCACAGAATCAACCCGCCACGTGGGCCGCGCAGCGTCTTATGGGTGGTCGTCGTTACGATCTGGGCATGTGGAACGGGAGACGGGTACACGCCGCCGGCCACCAGCCCCGCGAAATGCGCCATGTCCACGACGAGCACCGCGTCCACGTCATCGGCAATCGACCGCAGCGCTGGGAAATCGACGATGCGCGCGTACGCGCTGCCGCCACCGATAATGATCCTGGGCTGCGCCTTCCTCGCCACCTCACGCACCTGGTCGTAATCGATGCGCCCCGTGTCCTCGCGCACCTGATACGCCGTCGCCTTGAACAGCGTCCCCGAGAAATTCACCGGCGAGCCGTGCGTGAGATGGCCGCCGTGCGGCAGCGCCAGGCCGAGCAGCGTGTCGCCGAACTTCGCGACGGCGAGATAGGCCGCCATGTTCGCCTGCGCGCCCGAGTGCGGCTGCACGTTGGCATGCTCCGCCCCGAACAGCTGCTTCGCGCGATCGATCGCAAGCTGCTCGACTTGATCGACGATCTCGCACCCGCCGTAATAGCGCTTCCCCGGCAGCCCCTCGGCGTACTTGTTGGTCAGCGCCGTGCCCATCGCTTCGAGCACCGCGATCGAGACGAAATTCTCGCTCGCGATCAGCTCGAGGCCGTGCTCCTGCCGCGCGACCTCCTGATTGATGAGGGCCCGGATTTTCGGATCGACGTCGGACAGCGGTGCTTGTCTGTCGGTCATGGCTATCGGCTATCGGCTACCGGCTATCGGGTAGCGGCTCATTTCTCGATTTTCTCGATTCTCCGCTGGTGACGGCCACCTTCAAAGTTCGTTCCCAACCACTTACGCAAGATGTTCACTCCCTGCTCTTCATTCACGAACTGGGCCGGCAGCACCAGCAGATTCGAGTTTCCATGCTGGCGCGATAGCTCCGCTACCTGCTCGTTCCATGCCAGCGCCGCCCGCACCTTGGGGTAGCGGTTCGCCGTGTACGACATGCCTAAACCTGTACCACAAGTGAGCACTCCCCGTTGCACTTCCCCACTACTCACCGCCTTCGCCACGGGCTTGGCATAGTCGGGATAGTCGTCAGCGGGATCGAGCTGCTTCGGCCCGACGTCGATCGGCTCGTAGCCGAGTTTCTTCAGCTCGTCCACCAGCCGGTTCTTCAGCTTGTACCCGACATGATCGGCGCCAACGTAGATCTTCTCAGACAAAGTTCTGCCTCACCTTCGCAATCGCCGCGATCCGCCGCTCCGCCAGGCGATCGGCCGCCCGATAACTCGGGATCCGCTCCTCCTTGGCGATGTCGAACACCGTCAGAATCGTGTAGTAGATCTCGCCCGCCTTGTTGCGCGCGCGCTCCATCGTCCACCCCTGCAGCTCGGCGTTTACGTTCACGAGCCCGCCGGCGTTGATCACGTAGTCGGGCGCGTACGTGATGCCCTTCTCCTCCAGCATGTCCCCATGCCGCTCCTCGGCGAGCTGATTGTTCGCGCCGCCCGCGACGATGTCGACCCTGAGCTGCGGAATCGTCTGATCATTGATGATCCCACCCAACGCGCACGGCGCGAACACGTGGCCCTGCACGGCGTGAATCTCGTCGGGCCCCACGGCCTTGGCCCCGAAGTCGGCCAACACGCGCTCGACCTTGGCCTTGTCGATATCGGCGACGACCAGCTCGGCCCCTTCCTTATGAAGCAGCTCCGCCAGGTAGTAGCCCACGTTGCCGCAGCCCTGAATCGCCACCTTCTTGCCACCGAGGTCCGAGCTGCCGTAGCGGTACTTGGCGCACGCCTTCATGCCGCGATACACACCAAAGGCCGTGACGGGAGACGGGTCTCCCGATTTCCCGATCAGCCCTACCACATGATCGGTTTCCGCCTTGATGAACTCCATGTCGCCGACCGACGTGCCGACGTCCTCCGCCGTGATGTAGCGGCCGCCCAGCGCCTTCACGTGCCGGCCGTGCGCGCGGAAGATCGGCTCGCGGTTGCGAATCTTGTTGTCGCCGATGATGACCGCCTTGCCGCCACCGAGGTTGAGACCGGCGACCGCGGCTTTGTAGGTCATGCCGCGCGCGAGCCGCAGGCAGTCGATCAGTGCTTCGCGATCGGTGGAGTAATTCCAGAACCGCGTCCCGCCCAGCGCGGGGCCGAGCGTGGTGTCGTGAATGGCGATGATGCCGCGATAGCCCGAGGACGGCTCGTACACGAGCGACACCTGCTCGTGCTCGTGCTCCTCGAGCAGCGCAAACAGCGCCGTCGCTTCTTCTTTATTGGCGCGTGAGAGCGCGGGCGATGACGACGCGCTGGATTTCGCTGGTGCCTTCATAGATCTCGGTGACCTTTGCATCCCGGAAAAGTTTCTCCACGGGGAAATCTCGCATATAGCCATAGCCCCCGAAGAGCTGAATCGCCTGCGTCGTCACCCACATCGCGGTCTCGGACGCGAAGAGCTTGACCATGCTCGCGTGCAGCGTGACGTCCTCCCCGGCATCCTTGCGTGCCGCGGCCCGGTGCGCCAGCGCCCGCGCCGCTTCGGTGCGGGTGGCCATGTCGGCGAGCTTGAACTGCACCGCCTGGAAGTCCTGGATCGCCTTGTCGAACTGGTGGCGCTCGGCCGTGAACTTGAGACAGTGCTCGATCGCGCGCCGCGCGATCCCCACCGCCTGGGCGCCGATCCCGAGCCGCCCCGCATCCAGCCCTTCCATCGCGTACACGAACCCCATGCCCTCCTCACCGAGCATCTGGGTCGCCGGGACGCGCAGATCCGATAGCTCGATTCCCGCCGTGTTCGAAGCCCGGAGACCCATTTTGTCCTCCGGCTTCGCGGCGGTGTAGCCCTTGGTGTCGGTGGGCACGATGAACGTCGAAATCCCCTTGGCGCCGCGGCGCGCGTTGGGCGAATCGGTGCGCGCCATGATCATCATGAGATCGGCCTTCCCTGCGTTCGTGGCCCACGCCTTCGTGCCGTTCAGCACCCAGTCTTTCCCATCCCGGGTCGCCTGCGAGCGCAACGACGCCGCGTCGGAGCCCGCCTCGGCTTCCGACAGGGCGAAGCCGGCCAGCAATTCGCCGCGCGCCATCGGTTTGAGCCAGCGCTCTCTCTGCGCCGGCGTGCCGTGCTTCACGAGCATCGTCGTGGGAATCGCGTTGTGGATCCCGATCGAGACGGCCAGCGCGGCATCGGCGGCAGAGATCTCCTCCAACGCCATCAGATACGTCACCGTGTCGAGCCCCATGCCGTCGTACTCCTCAGGCGTGCACATGCCGAGGAAGCCGAGCTTGCCCAGCTCATCGATGACGTCCCTGGGGAAATGGCTGGTGCGATCCCACTCGGCGGCGAAGGGCTCGATCTTGTCGCGCGCGAATTCGCGCGCCAGGTCCACGACTTCGCGTTGCTCAGTCGCGGTAAGCATAGAACCCCTGGCCGGACTTCCGGCCGAGCCGGCCGGCGGCGACCATTTTTCTGAGCAGCGGCGCGGGACGGTATTTGTCTTCGCCGAGTCCGTCCTGCAGCACTTCCATGATCGACAGGCACACGTCGAGACCGATCAGATCCGCCAGCGCGAGCGGGCCGAGCGGATGGTTCATGCCCAGCTTCATCACCTGATCGATCGCGTCCGGTGTGGCGACGCCTTCCTGCACGCAGAAGATCGCTTCGTTGATCATCGGCATGAGGATGCGGTTCGAAACGAATCCCGGCGCGTCGTGCACCTCGACGGGCGTCTTCCCCAGCTGCTTCGCGACCTCAACCACTTTCGAGGCTGTCTCATCCGATGTCTGAAGTCCGCGCACGACCTCGACGAGCGGCATGAGCGGCACGGGATTCATGAAATGCATACCGATAATCTGCGCGGGGCGCCTGGTCTGAGCCGCGATCTGGGTGATCGAAATCGAGGAGGTGTTCGACGCCAGGATCGTGCCCGGTGGAGCGAGCCGGTCGAGATCCTCGAAAATCTGGAACTTGATCTCCGGGTTCTCGGTCGCGGCTTCCACGACGAGATCGGCCTGCTTCACGGAATCGAACGACGTGCTCGTCTCGATCCGGCTCAGCGTTTCTGCTCCCTGCTCCCTGCTCCGTGCTCCCTTTTTCACCCGGCGTTCGATGTTCTTCTCGATGGTCTTGAGCGCACGAGCGAGTGGATCCGCGGCGACGTCGATCAGGGTCGTTTGCCAGCCGGCATCCGCAAACACGTGCGCGATCCCGTTCCCCATCGTCCCCGCGCCCACGACGGCGACCCGGCTCATGCCGCGACACTCTCCTGGGGGGCGGCAGACGGCTGATCGCTGAACGCCGCTTTTCGCGTCAGCAGATACAGTGTGCCGGCCACGAGCGCGATTGTCGCTACGATGCCGCCTTCCGGGCCGAACGCCCCGCCGTCCACCCACGCGCGCACACCGGGCGTGTACTCCACCACCGGCACCTGGAACGTGAACCCGCTCACGGGCGCATCGAAGAGCAGCGCGAGCGCCGAGTTCCAGCCGAAATGCGCGCCCCAGGCGAGCGGCATGCCGCCGGAGGAGAAGAACGCCACCGTCAGCCAGATGGCGGCGAGCGCCACATTCACCGTGCTGAACACCGACGCGCTCGGATTGCCGGTGTGGGCGAGGCCGAACAGCAGGGCCAGGATCAGCATGGCGGGGAGCACGCCGATCGCATCGGACAGGCGGCGCATCGGATAGCCGCGGAAGCCCAGCTCCTCGGCGAGTGCCGACAGCAGCAGGCCGGCGAGCAGCGGCAGGGCGACGCCGGCCCAGATGCTCCAGTCACTCGTGAAGCGCAGCCGCGCGCCGAACACGACCGCGAGCCCGATGGCGAGCGACGCCATCAGGGCGCCGATCGCGGTGCCGCGCAGCAGCACCAATCGGGAGCCGCGTGGCCATCCCATGCGGTCCCAGGAGTATTTGTTGAGCAGTCGCCCGACGACGAGGGTCGCAAGCCCGAAGCCGATGAGGGTGTACACGCCGTTCCGGGTCACGAACCAGCGCTGCCCGCCCCACTCCGGCACCAGGTTGGCCAGGCCGATGATCAGGCCGATCCCGATCGCGGCGTGCAGCACGACCCACCCCAGCGCGATACCGATGCGCTTCACATCCGCAAACGAAACGCGCGCCATCAGAGGCGCGCGCGAATCGTGGGGGTGAGCTTCGTCAGGACTGGCACGAGTATGGCCAGTTTCAGCAAGTCTCCCAGCAGGAACGGCACCGTGCCGAACCGCGCCGCGGCGGAAATGTCGCCGGTGAGAATGGCCAGCTGCGCTAGTCCACCCAGGTGAATGAGCACAAGACCAGCGAACACTCCGAGTGTTGTTCTCAACCACGGGTTGCGACTAACCCCGGGCGGAAGCCCGGGGTTGGCAAAACCAACGGCCACCGTTTCGTTGACCCCGGGCTGCCGCCCGGGGTTAGCAAACCAACCCGCGACCCACGCCGCAACCGGATACGCCAACAAGTAGCCACCCGTCGGCCCCAGCAGCCGCGCGACGCCCACCAACGGCACCGTTGGCGTGAACACCGGCAGTCCCGCCGCACCCATCGCCAGATAGAGGATCATGCTGAGCGCGCCGAGCCGCGCGCCGAGCAGACCGCCGACGAGCAGCACGGCCATCGGCTGCAGCGTCATCGGCACGGGCGTTCCGGGCAGCGGCACCGAAACCTGTGCCGCGGCGGCAACCACGAGAGCACCCAGGACCACGGCGAGAGCTCTCACGCCCTGCGCCGCACGCCGCACGTCCAACGTCGCATGTGTCATCAGAGCATCTCCACTGAGAGGGCGACCGCGTTGCCGCCGCCGAGACAGAGCGTGGCGAGACCGGTCTGCTTGTTGTACTGCCTGAGCGCATACAAGAGTGTCGTCAGCACGCGCGCGCCGGAAGCGCCGATGGGATGGCCGAGCGCGATCGCGCCGCCGTGCACGTTGACCCGGCTCCAGTCCCAGCCGAGCGCTTTGCCGTCGGCCAGCGCCTGCACGGCGAACGCCTCGTTCGCTTCGATGAGATCGTAGTCGGAGATCTTCGCACCCGTTTTCTTCATCAGGTTCTGCACCGCGACGATCGGCGCGAAGAACAGGTCCTTGGGCTCGCCGCCGCCGGTCGCGTATCCGGTGATTTTGGCCAGCGGCTTCAGGCCGTGCGTGTTGGCGAATGCGAGCGAGGTCACCACCAGCGCGCTCGCGCCGTCATTCAAGCCCGGCGCGTTGCCAGGCGTGACCGAACCGTCCTTTTCAAACGACGGCTTCAGCGCCGAGAGCGCCTCGAGCGTCGTGTCCTTGCGAGGTGACTCGTCTTTGTCGATGACGGTCACGCCCTTCTTCCCCGGGATTTCGACCGGCACCGTCTCGGCCTTGAAGAAGCACGCCTCCATTGCCTTCACAGCCTTCTTGTGGCTCTCGAACGCGAACTGATCCTGCTGGGCGCGGCTCACGCCGGCTTTCTTCGCCGTGTACTCGGCGAGGTTGCCCATGTGCGTGTTGGAGAACGAATCCCACAGGCCGTCGTGGATCATGCCGTCCACGAGCTGCGTGTTGCCGGCTTTGATCCCACCGCGCATCCCGTAGACGTAGTGCGGCGCGTTCGACATCGACTCGAACCCGCCCGCCACGACGCACTGTTCGTCGCCCGCCTTGATCGCCTGCGCCGCGAGCATGACCGCCTTGAGCCCCGAGCCGCAGACCTTGTTGATCGTCAGCGCCGGGATCGTACCGGGCAGGCCCGCGTGAATCGCCGCCTGGCGTCCCGGCGCCTGCCCTTCACCACCCTGGAGCACGTTCCCCATGATCACTTCGTCGACCTGATTGTCGGGGACGCCGGAGCGACGCATCGCTTCGCGAATCACCAGCGCGCCGAGACGGGGACCGGGTAGCGGCGAAAGACCACCCAGGAATTTGCCGATGGGCGTGCGGCAGGCGGAGAGGATGACGGGCGTGGTGGCGTCGCTCATAGCGTTCAAATTAGCGGCTTGAGACTCCTACTGTGTACTTCTTGTTTGAGCTTGTCCGCAAACTCATCCACCGGCATCACCACCTGCTTGTTCCCCGCTCCCCGGCCGCGGACGGCGACCGAGTGAGCCTCGGCTTCGCGCTGCCCGACGACCGCCATGTAGGGCACTTTGTGCGTCTCGGCATCGCGGATCTTGTAGTTCAGCGTCTCGGAGCGCTCGTCGAGATGTGAGCGAATCCCCACCTTGCGCAGCGTCTCGTGCACCGCCCGCGCGGCATCGAGCTGGGCATCGGCGATCGGGAGCACCCGCACCTGCTCGGGTGAGAGCCACAGCGGGAACGCGCCCGCGAAGTGCTCGATCAGGAACCCGGTGAACCGTTCGATCGTGCCGAAGATCGCGCGGTGCATCATCACGGTGCGGTGCGGTTTGTTGTCAGCGCCCGTGTACTCGAGCTTGAAGCGTTCCGGCAGCTCGTAGTCGAGCTGGATCGTGGCACCCTGCCACTCGCGGCCGATCGCATCGTTGAACTTGACGTCGATCTTGGGGCCGTAGAATGCGCCGCCGCCTGCATCGATTCTGTACGTCAGGCCTCTGCGCTTCAACGCGCTCTCCAACGCCTTTTCTGCAACCTCCCACATCGCGTCGGTGCCGAGCTTTTTCGCGGGCGGACGCGTCGCGAGGTCGAGCCGGTACTGTAGGCCAAACGTCTTCCCCATCACCAGCTCGACGATGTCGAGCATGTTGAAGATCTCTTCCTCGATCTGATCCTCGCGCAGGAAGATGTGCGCGTCGTCCATCGACAGCCCGCGCACCCGCAGCATGCCGTGCAGCGTGCCCGAGCGCTCGTTTCGGTACACGTTCGCGATCTCGGCGAGGCGGATCGGCAGGTCGCGATAGCTGCGCTGCTGGCTCGCGTAGATCAGGATGTGCATGGGGCAGTTCATTGGCTTGACGCGATAACGCACGTCCTCCGACTCGCCTTCGCCCGCCGCCATCGCGGGAAACTGATTCTCGGCATACAGCGGCAGGTGCCCCGAGCGCAGGAACAGCTGTTCGCGGGTGATGTGCGGCGTATAGACGAGCTGATAGCCGCGCGCGAGGATCACGTCCTCGATGAAGCGGCGCAGCTCGAAGTTCAGAATCGCGCCCTTGGGATGCCAGAAGATCAGCCCCGGGCCGACGTCTTCCTGAATCGAAAACAGATCGAGCTGCTTGCCGATGACGCGGTGGTCGCGCTTGCGCGCCTCCTCGAGCCGCGTGATGTACTGGTCGAGATCCTGCTTGCTGAACCACGCCGTCCCGTAAATCCGCTGCAGCATCTGGCGCCGCTCGTCGCCGCGCCAATACGCGCCGGCCGCGTGCAGCAGCTTGAAATGCTGGATCTTCCCCGTGCTCGGCACGTGCGGGCCGCGGCACAGATCGACGAACGGCCCGTCCGTGTAGACCGAGATGACCTCGTCTGCTTTCAGATCATCGATTCTTTCCAGCTTCAGCGGATCGTCGACGAACCGCTTCTTTGCTTCAGCGCGGGACACCTCTTCGCGCGTGAACGCGTAGTCAGCCTTCGCGACCTCGGCCATCTTCTGCTCAATCGCGCCGAGATCCTCCGGTGTGAACGGTCGGCCAATATCGAAGTCGTAATAAAAGCCGTCCTCGATCGGCGGGCCGAATCCGATCTGCGCCTTGGGAAAGAGCTGCCGCACCGCGGTCGCCAGCACGTGCGCCGAGGAGTGGCGCAGCACGTCGAGCGCCTGCGGGTCCTTGTTCGTCAGGATCGAGACGGTGACGCCGTTGTCCAGCGGGCGTTGCAGGTCGCGCACCTCGCCATTCACCCGAATCGCGAGTGCCGCCTTCGCCAGGCCCGGGCCGACGGCGCGGGCGAGGTCGGCGCCCGTCGCGCCGGCCGGCAGGGTCTTCGTGCTCTCATCCGGCAGGACGACCTGAATCTCGGATGCGGGCATGTCTAGGGAGTCGTCGTCGCTGGCGTTGGCGTGGTGCCGAGCGGCTGCACCCGCAACCCGAACCGGAAATAGAGACCCACGGAAAACAGAATCACCGCGCCAAGCAACACCCAGCGCACGAGGCGCGCGGGTGGGAGACGTTCGTCAGCGGGTACGGACTTGGGAGGCGTCATTGGACGATATTCTAGTGGCCGCTTCTATATTAAGGAATGGCATACGATCCGCGGCCCGTCGAACCGGCCATCTACAAGCGCTGGCTCGACGCGGGCGTATTCCAGCCCAGAGCCGACGGTGAGCCGTATGTGATCGTGATGCCGCCCCCCAACGTCACCGCTGTGCTGCACATGGGGCACGGGCTCGACATCACCACACAGGATGTGCTGATCCGGTTCGAGCGGATGCGCGGCCGCGCGGCGCTGTGGCTGCCGGGCACCGATCACGCCGGCATCGCGACCCAGAACGTGGTCGAGAAGCTGCTCGCCGACAAAGGCCAGACGCGCTTCGATGTGGGCCGCGAGGCGTTTCTCGCTCGAGTCTGGGAGTTCGTCACGAAGACCGGCAAGACGATCCTCGAGCAGCTCAAGGTCATCGGCAGCGCGGCGGACTGGAGTCGCACGCGCTTTACGCTCGATCCCGATTATTCGCGCGCCGTCCGCGAGGTGTTCGTGCGGCTGTGGGAAGACAAGCTCATCTATCGCGGCCACCGGGTCATCCATTGGTGCCCGCGCTGCCTGACCGCCCTATCAGATGAAGAGGCCGAGCACCACGAGACGAACGGTAACCTCTACCACATCGAGTACCCGCTCGTGGACGGGTCAGGCCACGTCACCGTTGCGACCACCAGGCCCGAGACGATGCTCGGAGACACTGCGATCGCCGTGAATCCCGAGGATCCGCGCGGCCGGCCGTACATCGGCAAGATGGTGACGATCCCGATCGCCAACGTGCAGATCCCGGTGATCGCCGACGAGGCCGTGGACAAGGAGTTCGGCACGGGCTTTGTGAAGGTGACGCCGGCGCATGATGCGAACGACTTCGAGATCGGCGTTCGACACAAGCTCGAAATGCCGCTCGTGATGACCGAAGACGGTCGCATGGACCCCGCGTCGCCGCGCGTACCGAATGAGTTCAAGGATCTGGACCGTTTCGAGGCCCGCAAACTCATCGTGCGCTTGCTGGACCGGTACCTCGTGAAAACGGAGCAGCACCGTCACTCGGTGCGGCGCTGCTACCGCTGCGATTCGGTGGTCGAGCCGCGGCTCTCCGATCAGTGGTTCGTGAAGATGAAACCGCTCGCCGAAAAAGTGATGCGGGGGTACGAGAAGAACGAGTTCACGATCGTCCCCGACCGCTGGCGCGCCACGTTTGAGAACTGGATGAACAACATCCGCGACTGGAACATCTCGCGACAGCTGTGGTGGGGGCACCGGATTCCGGTGTTCACCTGCACCAAGTGCAAGCACCAGTGGGCCGATCGCGTGGATCCGAAGCAGTGTCGCAAGTGCGATGGGCCGGTGGAACAGGATCCCGACGTGCTCGACACCTGGTTCTCCTCCTGGCTGTGGCCATTCGCGACGCTCGGCTGGCCCGAGGAGACGTCAGACCTCAGGCGCTTTTATCCAGGCCACACGCTGGTGACAGGCCCCGACATCCTGTTCTTCTGGGTCGCGCGCATGCTGATGTCCGGCTACCACTTCATGGGGAAGAAGCCGTTCAGCACGGTGTTCCTGCACGGCATCGTGCGCGACACCAAGCATCGCAAGATGTCGAAGTCGCTCGGCAACGGCATCGACCCGCTCGTCGTGGTCGAGAAGTTCGGCGCGGACGCGCTGCGCTGGACGTGCGTGGCAAACACGGCGCTGGGCCAGGATTTGATGCTCGATCCGGACGATCTCGAGACGACGTTCGCGCCGGGCCGGAACTTCGCGAACAAGCTCTGGAACATCGGCCAGTTCGTGCTCGCCCAGCTCCCCAAGACGGTGGCGCGAATCGAGTCCGTCGATCGCCGCTCGCTCACGCTGGCGGACCGCTGGATTCTCGCTCGCGCGCAGAACGCCATCTTCACCGCGACAGGTCAGCTTTCAGGCTTTCGACTGGATGAAGCTGCCAAACGTGGCTTCGAGTTTGCGTGGAATGAGCTGGCTGATTGGTACGTTGAGGCGGCAAAACCGCGCCTCACCGCGAACGACGATTCCTCAAAGGCCATCGTTCACGCTGTCTTGACGTATTGCTTCGATACTGTCCTGCGACTTCTGCATCCGGTCGTGCCATTCATCACCGAGGAGCTTTGGCAACGTTTACCGGGGCGCAGAAACGGTGAACTGCTCGCGGCGGCGAACTGGCCTGAGGTCCTTCGACAGTTCGTGGACTCCGATGCGGACGTACAGTTCGAAAGAGTGAAGAGAGCCATCGAGCTGATCCGTTCGATCCGCGCCGAGTACCGCGTGTCGCCCAAAACCAAGCTGCGCGCGACCATCGTGGCGCGCGGCAACGACCAGGCGGCCACGTTCGCAGGCGAGCGCGACACGATCGTGCGGCTCGCGCAGCTCGAGACGCTTGCGCTCGATGGCGTCCCCCAGGGCGCGGGGGCACATGCCGTGTTCGGAGATGGCAGCGAGGTGGTCGTCGCGCTCGAAGGCTTGGTGGACGTCACGCAGGAGTGTCGGAGGCTATCAGAGGAGTTCGAGCGTCTCGACAAGCAGCTCACGAGCCTCGCTGCTCGGCTGACCAACGAGAGTTT
>Ga0137323_1000031_pt1 | contig 42253 bp, 35 predicted proteins | sample EasRivERMZT423_2_FD_102285 | JGI IMG/M metagenome (GOLD analysis project Ga0137323, IMG submission 102285) | Soil microbial communities from meander-bound floodplain in the East River, Colorado, USA - East River MetaG ERMZT423_2 | ecosystem: Environmental > Terrestrial > Soil > Floodplain ... | reverse complement strand
GCGAGGGCCAAGTCCGCCTGCTCGCGGTCGTGCCGCCGGCCGGCGAGCGCGCGGCGCTGGAAGTGTGGACCGTCCGGCGGATCCACGCGAACACGGCGCTGCAGTGGTTCACGCCGCGTGAGCTGCTGGATCGCGTGGGATCCCCGCTCCTGCGCGATCCCACGACGCTGGCGGCGCTCACGGTCGCGGCACGATCGCCGCTCATCCCCGAATGGTCGACTGCGGCCTTCGGCGCAAGCGACGACGGGGGGGGAGGAACCGACGAGGCACCGGCAGCGATCGCGCGCGCGAGTCGCGTGACCCTGAGCGAGCTGCGGGCACCGGTGTTGACGCCCGAGCAGATCGATCCGGCGCGCGCGGCACCCGAGCAGTTTCTCAACCCCGAGCTGTCGTGGCTCGAGTTCAACGCGCGTGTCCTCGCGCTGGCCGAAGATTCCCGTACGCCCCTGGCGGCGCGCATCCGGTTCCTCGCCATCTTTTCCACGAATCTCGACGACTTCGTGGCCACCAAGATCGCCGCGCTGAAGCAGCTGGTCGCCCGCCAACGCGGCGGGGCCCCGTCCGCCGACGGGCTGCGGCCGCAGGAGACGCTGGACGCGCTGGCGATTCGGCTCCCACCGTTGATCGCGCGACAATACCGGCTCTTCACCACGCTGCTCCGCGGTCCAGACGCCGGGCTCGCCGTCCGGTACTGGGGCGAGCTCACCGAGCAGGAGCAGGCCCAGCTGCGCTCCCGTTTCACCGCCGGCGTCCTGCCATTCCTGAGCCCCAAGGCATTGACGCGCGCCCCGGGGCATCCCTTTCCACGCGTCGCCGAGCGCCGCCTCATCCTGCTGGTCGTGCTGCGCGACCACGCCGGGGCGCCGCCGCACTATGCGCTGGTCGAAATCCCGGAGCTCGCCGCGCGCTTCGAGTACGTGGACCCCGCACACCGGCGCTGTATCCCGGTCGAGGATCTGACGCGCGCCAATCTCGACCTGCTGTACCCCGGCCGGATCGTCGCCGCGGCGCACGCGTTCCGCATCACGCGCAGCGGTGATCTGCAGCTCGATGAGTCGTCCACAGCAAACTTCCTGCAAGCGTTCGAAGATGAGCTGGCGCGTCGCCAGGTCTCCCCCGTCGTCCGCATCGAGATCGAGCCCACGACCCCGGAGCCGTTGCGAGCGCTGCTGCAGCGCGAGCTGCATTTCGAGGAGAGCGAACAGGAGGGAGCGCTCGGCGCCGCGGATGTGTACGTCGCGGACGGTTCGGTGGACCTCGGCCGGCTCCGCGATTTTCCTCTCCCGCCGAGCCTCGCGGACTACCCTCCCCTGACGCCGCGCAACGCGTTCGCGCCGGACCGGCCCGTTACCGGCCAGCTCGATGAGCACGATGTCCTCGTGCAGCACCCGTACGACTCGTTCAGTAACAGCTTCGAGCGTTTTATCGGCGAAGCCGCCGACGATCCCGAAGTCCAGGCGATCAAGCTCACGCTGTATCGTCCCGGCGCGGGAGCCTCACCGATCGGGGACGCGCTGCGGCGCGCCGCGGCGGCCGGCCAGGAGGTGTCGGTGATCGTCGAGCTGAAGGCCCGGTTCGACGAAGCGCGCAACATCGCGTGGGCGCGCGGCCTGGAACGCGACGGCATTCACGTCGTGACGGGTCTGGTCAGCCTGAAGACGCACGCGAAACTCGCGCTTGTCGTCGCGCGGGGCCCCGGCCGGGGCGGCGCGCGACGCTACGCCCACATCGGTAGCGGCAACTACAATCCTGAGACCGCGCGGGTGTACACGGATGTCGGACTGTTTACGGCGGACCCCCGCATTACCACCGATGTGCATGCGTTCTTCAACGAGCTCACCGGCTCGACCCGGCCGCCTCGTGGCGGATTGCCACATCTGCTGGTCGCCCCCGCGGATCTACTCGAGCGACTGCTGGCCCTGATCGAGCGCGAAACGGCTCACGCGCTGGCGGGGCGCCCGGCGCGGATCCGCGCCAAGCTCAACGGGCTCGCGGATTCGACGGTCGGGCAAGCGCTGTACCGGGCGTCGCAGGCGGGCGTCGATGTCGATCTCATCGTGCGAGGGATCTGTACAATCCGCCCAGGCGTCCCCGGCCTCTCGGAGCGGATCCGCGTCGTGAGCATTCTCGGTCGCTTTCTGGAGCACTCGCGGATCTACCATTTCGTGAACGGCGGGGGCGATGGGGAAGAGTACTTCCTCGGGTCAGCCGACTGGCGCCCCCGGAATCTCCGGCGCCGCGTGGAGGTGATGGTCCCGGTGTTCGATGCCGCGGCTCGGCAGACGCTGGACAACATCCTGACCACGCAGTTGGCAGCACCAGACGCCTGGATCTTGAGGTCCGATGGCGGCTACGACCACGTTCAGTGAAACGTGATGCCGACCTAATCAGGGGAGGCCCACCTTGCCGAGCAGCGCGGCAAACCGCGCGTCGGAGCGCAAGTCATCGAGTAGCGGCCATACTCTTGCGTAGACCAACCAATGGGACCGCTCGTCATAGGCCCGGTCGAGACAGCCCAACGCTTGATTCTTATCGCCGAGCCCAATGTGGACCAGTGCCTCGCAAAATGGCGACACGTAGTCCGCAGTCGATCGCTCCTGCAACTCGTGTAGGATTTTCGTCGCTTCGGGTAGCTTCCCTCCCTTCCCGTACGCGTAGCCGAGCGCGGCGCTCGTGAACGACGCCCCACCGGAAAAACTGACGGCGCGTTGCAGCGCGCCGATGGCGTCGTCATACCTCGATGCTGCCGCATAAACTTGACCGAGCACGGTGTAGGTCATCAGGGAATGGGTGTCCAGGTCCAGCGCCTTACCGCATTGGGCGATTGCCTCATCGTAGCGGCGCTCGAAATAGAGCGCCCAACCCAGATTCGCGTTGACGACGGGCGACAGCGGCGCCAGGGCCTGGGCGCGCGACGCTTGATCCACGCTTTCCGCGGCTCGCCCCATCGACCACAGATAGCATGCATACCAGAAATGGGCGGTCGAATAGCCGTCCTTCAGCTGGATCGCTCGCAGGAAGTCTTGCTCTGCGCGCGGCCAGTCCCAGTCGTACAGCAGGGACACACAGGCGCGCGAGGTGTGCGCCTCGGCCAGGCGGTCGTCGATCCCCACTGCTGATTCGGCAGCCGCCCGCGCACGCGGAAACACTTGCTTCGGAGGAAGGTAGTTCCAGTATCCCAGCGTGACGTAGGAGTCGGCCAGCCCGGCATGCGCCAGCGAGTAGCACGGGTCGAGGGCAATGGCTTGCTCGAAGTACTCGATGCACTTCGTCAATGCGCCGGCCGATTTTCTCCTCCACAGGTAGCGGGCCTTCATGTAGAGCGCGTAGGCCTCGAGGTTGTCGGTGTGCGGCTCGACCAAGACGGCGCCGGACTCGCGCTCCAGGTTCACCTTCAACGCATTCACGATGGCTCGAGCGATCTCGTCCTGAACCGCGAACACGTCCTTCATCTCCCGGTCGTACGTGTGGGACCACAGGTGAAACCCGTCCGCGGCGTTGATGAGCTGGGCCGTGACCCGCAGCCTTGTGTCTGCCCGGCGCACACTGCCCTCCAAAACCGTCCGCACTCGCAGCTTCTCGCCGATCACCCGGATGTCCTCAGTGGTGCCCTTGAACGCGGTTGAGGACGTGCGCGACGCAACGCGCAGCGCAGGGAGGGCGCTCAACGCGTTCAGGATCTCTTCCGCCATGCCGTCGCAGAAGTACCCGTTCTCCGGATCGGCGCTGAGATTCACGAACGGCAACACCGCGATCGAGTGCTCGGGAGCCGGCGCCGTCTGGGCGCGGATGCGGGTCGGCTCCACGACCGTGACCGGGCTGGGCGGGCTCAGTGCTGCAACGAACGCCGCGGCGCCCTCAAACCGATCCACGGGCGCGTTCGCGAGCGCGCGCGTCACCGCCTGCTCGAGCCACTCGGGTACCGTGTCCCGGAATGTGCGGAGGTGCGGCATGGGCTCTAGCAGCTGCCGGGCCAGAATCGCCTGCGCCGACCACCCGCTGAACGGTGGGCCTCCCGCGAGCATCTCGAACAGCACGCAGCCGAGGCTGTAGACATCGCTGCGGCCGTCGAGCTCGTCGTCCCCCCCCGCCTGCTCTGGGCTCATGTATCCTGGGGTGCCGACCGCGATGCCCGTGCCTGTCATCCTGCCCTTGCCTGCCACGTTGATCGCGCGGGCGATGCCGAAGTCGCTCACCACCGCATGACCGGTTTGGAAGAGGATGTTCTCCGGCTTGATATCGCGATGCACGATGTCCTGGTGATGGGCGTACGCCAGGGCATCCCCCACCTCGCGCGTGATACGCAGCGCGTCCTCGATCGGGAGTTGCCGCTCGCGGAGCAAACGACCGCGCAGCGTCTCTCCCTCTACGTAGGGCATGACGAAGTACGGGAGATCATGGGCTTCGCCGGAATCGTGCAGTGGCAGGATGTGGGGATGCGCGAGCCGGGCGGCGATCTGGATCTCGCGTAGGAAGCGTTCCGTCCCGAGGCCCGCAGCCAGCTCTGGACTGAGCACTTTGAGGGCCACGGGCCGGCGGTGTTTCACGTCCTCTGCCAGGTACACCGTCGCCATGCCCCCGTGGCCGAGCTCTCGTTCGATCGTATAGCGCCCGGCCAGGGCTTCTTGGAGACGGTCCAGCAGATTCTCCATCCGGCAAGATACGGCGGGGATCAGCGACCGGCGACTGCAAAGCTGTTACATGCTTGTCCTACCGACAGGCCCGGCAGGAATCGAACCTGCAACCCCCGGTTTTGGAGACCGGTGCTCTACCAATTGAGCTACGGACCTAAGAATTGGTGCTGCTGAACTTATGGAATCCTAGTGCTCTTTGGAAGCCTCTGAGCTTGCCGTAAGCTTGTCATTACCGAATCGTTTTGCCACCGCGCGGGCTAGGTCTTGCTCGTCAATGACGTTGTAGCGGTCGAACATCGAGCGGGTTTCCCAGCCGCACAGTTTCATTACCTCGCCCTCCGAAACCCCTGCGCGGCGGAAGTCTCGGGCTGCTGTGCGTCGAAGATCGTGAACCAATCGTCCCGCAAGTCCCGCACGTTTCGTGGCTCGTCTCCACGCGCTGCGGATCGCCCCGATGCCAAGCGGCTGCGCGTCACGGTGGAACACATAGAGTCCGTCGCGGGCTGCCCAACGCTTGTCTATCAGTGCCTTGAGTGATGGTGCGAGGCCGAACGGAAATACACGACCGCGCCCCGACTTCGAGCGAGCTTCCTCCAGTCGGATCGTTCCGCCGTCCATGTCCACTGCTGCCCACTGCAACAGTCGGCCCTCGTCACGTCTCCAACCAGTGGAGCGAAGGAATTGCACCAAGTCTCCAACGTCTGGCGGTAACTCCAACATCAACGCGGCAAAGCCATCCTCCTCGAAGAATCCACTGCGCGCGTTGTCAACCTTGGGTAGGTCGAAAGTGGGCATCACCGCAAGTAGCGACTTCTCAACCCCTAGCTTGAATCCTCGGCGGAGCGCCGATAATTCATTGTTGACGGTCTGCCTTGCCGCGCCTTGCTAGGTCCGTAGCTCAATTGGTAGAGCACCGGTCTCCAAATTCAACGGCTCCATGCGGGGCCGTTGTTTTTTGTGCTCGTTTGTACTCAGGGGCAGGGGTACGGGCAGGTACTGACACCTTCGGCCCGACAAGCTTTGCGGCAAGCCCCCCATTGTCCGCGTTGCACGTTGTTGGCGCGATTTCGGCAAGCGTAGGCCGCAGGGACAATCGGGCTGGTAACTCAACCGCTGTTTGCTTCCTCGAACGCGGCTTTCAGCACCGCAAAAGCCTTGTCGCGTTGCTCTCGCGCCCGCTTTTTGGCGGCCTCAGAAGGTGCTTTCAAGACTTCGCGCACCTAGTATTGCCATTCTTCAACTAGCCGTGCGACATCTTCGAGACTGCCCGCCATAGTTGCCTCTAGTAATTTGTGTTCCATTATAACATGGCCCATTCAAAAGAAGTTGGATTGCTTAGCAGATTGCGTGCGCGGCTTTTCGGAAGCCCAGAGCAGCGCGAAAGATCGGCGCAACTTCGCAAAGCTGATGCGGAGGCCCTCGCCTATCATCATGGAGAAAGAGACAGAGAGGAAAACCAAGAGAGCCAACCCCCGTCCGATGAAGCGATCAAAATCTGTTGCCTTTGGGTTGTGGAGTTCTACGGTCCTTCGCAGCTCCAGAACCTGTTAGACGGTTTCGCTAGACTTGGATGGGATAAACGCAAGTTCGATTATCGGGACTCAGCGACCGAATTTGTGCTGAAGGTTAGGAAGGAGAACGGCACGGGCGCATGGATGGGGTTGGACGCCATTTATAGCCCCGACTACCCAAGGCGCTCCTGGATGGATGGAATTACTTGGGAGCTTCCGAATGGAGTTGAGTTTGCAATTCCGAATCTGCATCAAGTCATGCCGAGCGTAACCGCTGTCTCACTGCAGTTCGTTTTTGATGACGCAACAGCAGGATGTTTTCAGGAGATTTTAAACGAGACGTACGAAACGAACATGCGTAAGGTTGGCGCTAGAGCACGGCAGTATGTAACTCCCCCGACCCAAAAGGCAGAGAGAATAGAAGAAGCTCGCCAGTCCTTACGATCACGTTGTCAATATTGGTTCGAGAGAAATCTTCCGGGTGTGTTCTGTACGGCTTCGCATCCGCATTCTTTTCCGGCCTGTGAGTTCGTAACACTGTCGAAAGGTCTTCCATTTACAGATTCGGAAAAGCCGCGCCATGACTACCTTGAAATCCTCGGGCTAGATCGCACTTGGGACGCTTGGGTATGCCAAGACATTCCACCCATCAAATTGGGATGGCGTACCCTTCGACTTTGGCGCGACGAATACTTGTTGCTCGCTGTCAATGAAGGCGAAGTGGCGGCTTGGGGTGCCCAGCATCCGGGAAGCGCTACGGACGGGCGAACCTTGGCCCTAAGTCAACTCGGCTTGGAGAGGTGGCTAGTTCGGTGGTCGCTCCGCGCCCTCTTTTCGCATTACGGAAGCTCCGTTATTGCGCTGCGGGACCAAGCATTGCGCGCATCTTCAACGGGGGTACTCTCGAGATCGCTGCGGAACACTCAAAACAGCTTGATAAAACTGCGGCCTGACATTGTAGCAGTCGTTGAGGACATAGAATCATTGAAGGAATGGGGCGGACTCCTCAGAACGAGCGAACACAAGTGCGAGACGCTGAATCCCCATGGGTCCACGAAAGAACTTCTCCAAGTTGTTCTAGACCGCGTTCACGATGAAGCGCAACGATTGGCAATGGCCGTCCGCACAATCACTGATGATCTGTTGACGAGCGTAAACTTGCGTCTGCAGCGAGCAATAGCCTTCTATACGCTAGCCACTCTCTTCCTAGCACTTGTTGCCGCAGGTTTTCAGGTATTTGGTTCATGCGCCGGTACCCCGAAGAATGCGGCCCCGGACGCGCCCACACGTAACGGGTCGCGTTGATTGAGAATCAGAGCTTTTCTCAGCGAGCAAGGTTTAGGCTTCCGCCATGGATGAACATTTCTATAGTGGTTTGGCCAACGAACTGGAAGCCAAGCTCCGCCGGGTGTCTTCGTTTGTTTCTCACAACCCAAGCATCGGTGCTTATCACGAAGAGGCACTTCGTGCGGTGCTGCGCCACATGCTGTCAGATCGCTTCTCGCTCAAGACTGGCTTTGTCTGGTACAGCAAGGATGAGGCGTCACGTCAAGGCGACATCATCGTTGTAGACGAATCCAAAGCAGGGGCGTACTACTTCCGTGAAGGTGACTTCGCAATCCTTGACAGTTCCGCCGTAGCGTGTGTCATCGAGGTTAAGACGGTGCTAACAAAAGCGACATTTCTTGAGGGCATCGTGAACCTTGCATCTTTCCACCGACCTAGAGGAGGCATCTTACCGTCATTCTTGTTCGCGTACGAAGCGTCACCGTTTACTCCCGTCCAACTCGATGAGTGGTACAAGGAAGTGACTCTAGCTGACTCTTTGTTGTTCTATCATTGGGCCATCTTCGCGTTGAATCAGGGGATCATAAGCACATGGAAAGATTCAGCAGGTCAGTGGGCACACCGTCTACTAATGGGTGATTCAACACACCCAACAAAGCTGCGGTCACTTTCCTTCTTTTTGCAAACTTTTCGGAAGGCACTCCTGCTGCACGCGGGAGAGGAGAAGAACCCCTTCGAGCACATGCTATGGCAGGGAATGAGCCTCAGCCAGCAGGCGTTCCGTTTTGGTCATGGAGCAACCGAAGCGGCGCCGATGATTATAGGGTAGCGCGTTGCAAGTGAACCTCTAGGGTGTAGCCCTGGCCAAGGACAACCCCATGTCTGCTGAAACCGTCTTGAATCTAGTTGGGCTGTTTTTCCTAGTAGCGAGCGGAGTGATTCTCGCTTATAGCCCAAACCCTCTACTCGATGCTGTGGTGAAGGGTCTAGCACCCTCCGTCATAAACATTGGTCGCACCCCCGACCAGAGCTTTCTAACGGAACGGGCAGGACAAGTCACGGCTGGTGCCGTACAGTCGCGGAAACGAGTACGCATCGGATGTGCCGTGCTAATTGTTGGCGCCCTACTCCAAATTGCGGCGCTCTTGGTCCACAGTGGGCTTCTCTAGCCCGAACCATTTTAATTCTACGGCATACCATTTCATCTCAAGAGTTGAGATACCCCCTCTATAGTTTTGAGCACGAACATTAGACGTTTAGAGACGGGGATACCCCGGCAAAGATCGAGCGAAAAGCGACCTGCTAGGGGGTGTGGGGTTTGGGGGTCTGAGGCTTTTCTTGGCGAATGCGTTCGAGAATGAAATCGCGAATCGTCGGGTCCATCCTCGCAAGGATCATCTGGCCCGTAGTGGTATAGACGCCAACGTAGAGGTTGCGGCAGTTGAGCCAACGCCAACGCGAGTTCCGTACAAGCGCGAATATCGAGTCTTTCGCTCCGGCCTCGAATTCTGCCAGAGTCACCATAAACGTGGCCTCATTTGCGGCCGGTGGAAGTTTACAGAATCGGGGACGGCCGTGGAAGCCTCGGCGTAACCCTCTTGGTAATAAGAGGACAGGGGTCTTAACGCATCCCATTTGGGGAGCGTCAAGACCCCTGCTATCTCCTACCTGTATCAACTACTACGGCATCAACTACGGCTGATTAACGGCCGTGGCATTGAGTGTCACCGCGGTCTGCGCCAAGGCCCGGCCCGTAATCGCGGCGCCGGTGTTGAACGCAATCAGCGTCTTGGAAAGAATGACGCCCTTGAATTCTGAGGTCGTGCCGAGCGTCGCCTGACCTGCGACTTGCCAGAACACGTTCTTGGCCTGTGCACCGCCGCTCAACGTGACGATGGCGGCATTGCCCACCGTGAGATTCTGCGCGATCTGGAAGATCCAGACGTCATTCGCGCCACCCGAGAGCGTGACCGCGCTGGGGATGGAAACGCCCGTTCCCCACTTGTACAGCCCGGGGACGAGGGTCATCCCCTGGATGTTGCCGGCACCGAGCTCGGTGTAGCCGGGCGACGTGCGGCCCGCTGCGTCGGTATACGCGGCCTGCATGTCGAGCACGGCGGCAGTCAGATTCGCCGGCGTCGGCACCGCGTAGTTGGCTGCCCACACCTTGCCTGTGACCTGGGCGGATGTCGTAAACGTGGTCGGCGGGGATGAAAGAGCGAATCCGGTGACGAACGACGCGGCGGCCGGGCTCAGCCCGATATCGCCGACAACGGCCGTGACACCAGTGGTGGACACGCCGGACTTGGCCAGAATGACGTAGTCGCCGGCGGTGCCAAGGATCAGAGCTTTCGGACCGAGACCGTTCGGATTAGGCGGGTTGTTCTGAGGGCTCGTGGAATTGCTGCTGCCGCAAGCCGTGCCCAGCAAGGCGACCGACGCGAGGAGGATCGTGAAGCGTTTCATCTGGACTCTTTTCAATGAGGGTGATGGTCGAGGGAGCCAATATCGACCCCACCCCTCGGCACATCCCGCTCCGGTTTTCACCATCTCCCGAAGCGTACGGGCAATAGACCGCGCTGTACTATAATAGTCAAGTAACACAATTGGAGTACTCCATTGTTAACTACTTACAGTTAACCACTCTCGGGCTTAGCAGTAATCCCAGCGACGCGTGTCCCCCGCCGATCAGACTCACCGTGAGGATCAGGACGGCGTTGGCCGGCATGCTGTCCAACTGCGCGGCCACAATCGAGCAGTCACGCGCAGCCGTGAAGTCAGCATGGACTGAGTCGCTCGGCCACCGAATGCTCCAGTGCACGTCCTGCGTCCCTTTGAACCACCCGCCAACCATGAACAGACCGGTCAGCGGCGGCAGGCCCGGCAGTTGTGCTCCCAAGAGCGTGCAGGATGGGTTCCCACAGGCAAAAGCGGCCAAGCGGGTGATGATCGGCAGGCGGGGCTCGAGACTACCGGCCACGCACGCCAGCACGGCAAAGCGCAGGCATAGACGGGCAGAACGGGTTCGCCAGACCATCTCGAACTCCTCGGTCGTGGGGAAGCCGACCGGGGGGTCCGTCGAAGAGAGGCGGGTGTCGGAGCGGTAGTGTAGACGGCCTAGTCACTCGTGCTTCCTTAAACAAGGACGTAATTTCCGGGCATGGCCAAACCAGCGATGCGCCCAGCCCCGGTTCGACCGGTGCCCAAATCTCCGACGGGCATTCAGGGGCTGGACGAGATCACCGGCGGCGGGTTGCCGCGCGGTCGGCCGACGCTCGTTTGCGGCGGACCCGGGTGCGGCAAAACGATCCTTGCGATGGAGTTCTTGATCAACGGCGCGCGCCAGTTCGACGAACCGGGCGTGTTCCTGTCGTTCGAAGAATCCATCGACGATCTGACGGCGAACTTTGCCTCGCTGGGGCTCGACCCCCGCCCGCTCTCGGCCCGCAAGAAGCTCTCGCTGGACTACGTCCGCGTCGAACCCAATGAGATCCAGGAGACCGGTGGGTACGACCTGGACGGCCTCTTCATCCGGTTGGAGCACGCGATCAACTCCATCCGCGCGAAGCGGGTCGTCCTCGACACGATCGAAACGCTGTTCTCCGGACTGACCGACACGCACGTGCTGCGCGCCGAGTTGCGCCGGCTCTTCAATTGGCTCAGGACCAAAGGCGTCACGGCCATCGTGACGGGGGAACGCGGCGAGAGCGGGATGACGCGCCACGGACTGGAAGAATACATCACCGACTGCGTCATCCTCTTGGACCACCGGGTGGTGGACCAGAATGCGACGCGGCGGCTGCGCGTCGTGAAGTACCGCGGCTCCACCCACGGCGCCAACGAATCGCCGTTCTTCATCGACGAGTCGGGTCTCTCGGTGCTGCCGATCGCGTCGTTGGGATTGCAACACCGCGTCTCCCCCGCGCGCCTCTCGACCGGAGTGCCGGATCTCGACGAGATGCTGGGGAGCAAAGGGTACTTCCGCGGCAGCAGCATTCTCGTTTCTGGCAGCGCGGGGACGGGCAAGACCAGCCTGGCGGGCTACTTTACGGAGGCCGCATGCCGCCGGCGCGAGTCCGCCCTGTACTTCGCGTTCGAAGAGTCGGCCGCCCAGATCGTGCGCAACCTGCGGTCGATTGGCCTGGACCTCGAACCCTTGCTGCGCAAAGGATTGCTCCAGGTCCACGCGGCGCGCCCCACGACCAGCGGTCTCGAAGGGCACCTCAACGCGATGCACCGCCTGATCGAGGAGAAGAAGCCGCGGGTCGTCGTGGTCGACCCGATCAGCAACCTGATCTCCGTGGGCACGTCCATCGAGGTCAAAGCGATGCTCGCGCGCTTGATCGATTTCATGAAAGTGAAAGAGACGACCGCGCTGTTCACTTCGCTGACCATGGACGATGGCCATCCCGAAGGGAGCGATCTCGGCATTTCCTCCTTCATGGACACGTGGCTCGTGCTCCGGAACATCGAAATGAACGGTGAGCGGACCCGTACTCTCGACGTGGTGAAGTCGCGCGGCATGCCGCACTCGAATCAGGTGCGCGAGTTTGTCCTGACGCGCGAGGGCCTGAAACTGCTCGAGGTGATGCGGCATGAGGGACGTGTGCTCATCGGGTCGCAGCGGGCGGCCCACGCGAGCGACGGCCCGGTCGCGCCACGGCGCTCCCGCAAGCGCGCGCCGCCGAGATGAGCGCGAAATCGGCCCGACGCGCGGGCAAACCGCGCAAGATCAAGGCGACCCCGGCGTTTTTTGATCTCCGCCTGTACATCGCGGGTCAGACCGCCCGGTCACTCGCCGCGCTGGCGAACCTGCAACGCATTTGCGACGAGCACTTGGCGGGACGCTACCGGCTCGAGGTGATCGATCTCCTAGAGCGCCCGCAACTGGCGCGCGGCGATCAGATCTTCGCGCTGCCCACCCTCGTCCGCAAACTGCCCGTACCGATCCGCAAGCTCGTCGGTGATCTCTCCGACACCGAGCGCGCCCTGGTCGGATTGGACCTGCGCCCAAGATCGTCCGGTAGGTCGTGAAGAATCGCCGCCGCGTCTCGGGAAAGCGCCGCAGTTCCAACCCCGGACTCCGAGCCAGGCTGAACGAAGCGGAAGCGACGCTGGCGGCCATCCGCAGCGGCGCGGTTGACGCGGTCGTCGTGTCGGGTCCCGGCGGCGATGAGACGCGCGCCTTCGAGGGCGCGACACATCCGTACCACGTCCTGCTGAACGCCATGAGCGACGGCGCCGCGCTCCTGGGCCCGGATGGGACGATTCTGTTCGGTAATCGCCGCTTCGCGGAAATCGCGCACGCACCACTCGAGCGCTTGCGTGGCTCGCTCCTCCAGCAGTTCGCTGCGCCCGCAGAGCGCCACCGCCTCGAGGCATTCGTACGGGAACCGCGAAATCACGGGCGTGAGTTCGCCATCATGGGTGAAGACGGGGCGGCGACACCTGTGTGGATCGCGCTTTCTCTGGTGCCGCTCGGAGCGTCTCAGGGGGCCGACGGGACGGCGCGAAACGGAGACACCGTTCTGATGGCGATCATCACGGATCTGACCGACCGGCAGCGAGCCGAGACCACACGGCTTGGATTGCTCAAGCGGTTGCTCTCCGCCGAGGATCAGGAGCGGCGACGGATCGCGCGGGAGCTGCACGACGAGACCGGGCAGTCGCTCACCACCCTGTTGGTGGGCCTCCGTGCCATTGGGGACATCACGGGGCTCGCGGAAGTCCGCTCGATGGCGAAGCGGCTTCGAGAAGTGGCGGCACACACGGTGGACGATGTGGGGCGGTTGGCCCGCGGGCTCCATCCCGCCGTCCTGGATGACAAGGGGCTCGTCGCGGCCCTGCGGCGGCACGTGAGCGACTTTGGCAAATCGTTTGGTGTGGTGGTCGACCTTCGCGTGCGCGGCCGCGTCCCGCACAGGCTGGCCCCACTCGTGCAGTCTACTATATACCGGATCGCGCAGGAGGCTCTTACGAACGTGGCCCGGCACGCCCGGGCACGCGTGGTTGGTGTCGTGCTGAAGCACGAGAGCACGATGCTCGAGCTCGTGATCCAAGACAACGGCGTTGGATTTGACGCAGAAGCCGTCTTACGGGAAGCGTCGGGACTCGGCCTGCACGGGATGCAGGAGCGCGTCGCCCTGTTGGGCGGGTCGGTGGAGATCGCGTCGCAGCCGGGACAGGGTACCACGATCCGCGCCCGCATTCCCGCCGACCGTGGCACCCATTAAGGTCCTGATCGCCGACGATCACGCCGTCCTGCGGGCCGGACTTCGCATGTTGCTCGAAGCGCAGCACGACATGGAGGTGGCCGGCGAAGCGGGCGACGGATCGGAGGTCTCTCGCAAAGCCAGGGCGCTGCAACCCGACGTCGTCCTGATGGATCTGTCGATGCCCGGTCCCAGCAGCGGCGATGCCATCCGGCAGGTGTTGCGAGCCTGTCCGTCGACGCGCGTGTTGATTCTCACGATGCATGATGATCCGGCGTATCTCGCCTCGGCGCTGTCCGCCGGGGCCGCGGGATATGTGGTGAAGAAAGTCGCCGATTCGGAATTGGTGCAGGCGATTCGCGCCGTCCATGCCGGGCGTACGTTCGTAGACCTCACCCGGACCACCCGCCCGCGGGAACAGCGACCAAAGAACCTGAGCCAGCGCGAGCGCGAAGTGCTGCGGCTGCTCGCGCAGGGGCACTCCAATCAGCAGATCGCCGCGCAAATCAGCGTGAGCGTGAAGACCGTGGAGACGTACCGGACTCGGCTGAGTGAGAAGCTCGGTCTCAAGGGCCGGGCGGCGCTATATCGCTTCGCCGTGGAGTCGGGCATTCTCGATCCGTAACCCTACCCTCCACAATTGCGGAGGATCGGCGCGGCGAACACGCCGGTGTAGGGGTTTCCCCGACATCCCGCGGCGCGTGCAGGATTCCCCTGCTGTCCTTGTGGGGGAGCAGCATTATCATGCCTTGGTGGGAATCTCTGACGTCGGGATCGCGCCGTGATTTCAATAGCCCTGATCGAAGACAATCGCTTAGTGCGCGAAGGGATTACCGCGCTGCTGAGTCAGCTCCCCGACCTCAAGGTCGTCGCCAGCGCCTCCGGCGCCGATACCTCGGCGCTGAAAGACGCAAAGCCGCAGGTGGTCCTCCTCGATCTGGGGTTGGGACACGGCGACAGTCTGCGCGTCGCGGAGCAGGTCAAGCAAGAGTTTCCGGAGTCCAAGGTCATCGTGATGGATCTCCTCCCGGTGCACGAGGACATCATGGAGTTCGTGAACGTGGGCGTGGCCGGGTTCATCATGAAGGATGCCACCCTCGACGATCTCGTGAATACTATCCGGTCGGTGGCGCTGGGCGCCCACGTGCTGCCGCCGCAGATGACCAGTACGCTTTTCTCACAGATCGCCAAGGACGCCATCGCCAAGGGCCGGCCGGAAGCGCTCGACTCCGTGCGCATGACGCCGCGGGAACGCGAGGTGATCAATCTCATCGCGGAGGGACTAGGGAACAAGGAAATCGCCGGTCGGATCAACGTGGCGACCCATACCGTCAAGAGCCATGTCCGCAACATCATGGAGAAGCTGACCTTGCACACGCGGCTGCAGATCGCCGCCTACGCCAACGAAAGACGAATCTCGGCGCCTTGACGCAGCCGCAGTACCTCGTTTTTCATGCTTTCGTGCGATATCTGTCGAGCCCCCGCTCCGCTACTCTCTCCTCATACTCTGTCTCGACTGCGCGTCCTGCAGTTCACCAGGGGTGGACTCAGGGGACGGCGCGTGAGGAACATATGGCACTCAAGAAACGCACTCCGCCAGCGAAGCCGGTTTGGGCGTATGCCTATCAGATTCTGCCGCCCCAAGCCGAAGATCGGCTGCACACGATCAAGACACTCCTGGACAAGGAGAATGCGGACGCGCAGCGCGCCGCGAGGACCTGGGCGGGCCGAGTCGTCGTCGAACAGCAGGTCACGCACATCCTGGTCGTGAGTGACAGTCCCGAGCAGAATCACGACGTCAATCACAGGCTCGAGGCCCACCTGAATCAGCTGAACGCGGGATTCTCAATGACGGTGCCGATCGCGGTTATGGACGAGCCGGCGGTCACTCCCAATGCCGTGGCGGCCGAGACTCTACCTCATCCGTCGTAGCTTTGTTGTGCGATTCCTGCCGACTGTCCTTTCCGCTATACCTCTTCCCATTCTCAGCATCTCACCCTCAACGGAGCGCATCATGAGATCGACATACTGGAGCACCTTAATTACCGGACTAAGCCTCGCGTCGCTGGCCGCCTGCCAGCCGTCGGGCCAAGCGGCGGAAGTCTCGTCAAAGACGCCGAAGGCGCCAGCGGCGAGCGCCACCCGCACACTCGAAGCGTGGAGGCAGTTCTCCATGGCGACGACAGCGACGATCAGCTCACGCACCGCGAAGCCGGGCGACGTCTTCACGGCGACGGTCGTGGCGGATGTGCAGGATGCCGCAGGCCGCGTCGCTATTCCCGCAGGCTCGCTCGTGTCCGGCACCATTACGGACGTCAAGTCCGCGCCGAACCCGAACAGCCCGGGCACTCTGACTTTGGCAGTCAATAGCGTGGCCGTGAATGGCCGCAGCTATCCGATCAACGCCAGCATCGATTCCCTCGCCACCCAACGGAACGGCCGCCCGATCAGCGGCGGCGATGCCGTGAAGGTAGGCGTCGGCGCAGCTGCCGGCGCGATCGTCGGCCAGATCATCGGCAAGAACTCCAAGGGAACCATCATCGGCGCCGTTGTCGGCGCAGCGGCCGGCGGGGCGTACGCGGCGGCCACAAAGGACGGCGACATTAGCCTTCCCGCCGGGACCCACGTCCTCGTCACACTCACGCAGCGTCTCAACGTCACCCGGAGCTGAGCATGCCTACGCATCGAACCACGCACCGCAGCAGCGCCGGCAAGAAACTCTACGCCGTGCGCGATGCCGAAGGAAAATTCCTCGACATCCAGAGCTACAAGCGCGCGCACCGCGCCGATTTGTCGAAGAAGAGTAAGGCGGAGAAGGCGCAGGACCGGAAGAACGGGTCATGAAGCCTCAGCTGATGGCGGGCATTCTGCTCGCGGTCCTGGGGGCGTTCATCGTGTTTCGAGGCCTCAGCTACGGCTCGCAACACAGTGTGATCCAGGTTGGAGACGTGAAGGCCTCGGTTGACGCGCGCAGCACCATTCCGACATGGGTCGGTTGGGGTGGCGATCGTCGGTGGAGTGCTGCTGATCGGCGCCGGCGTTCAGAGAAGGCACCGTGGCGCTTGAGGGCGACAGACTGATCTGGACCGTGGTGATCGTGTTGATCGCGTTGTGGGCGCTCGGCACGGTCAACGCGGTGGGTGGACTGGTTCACCTGCTGCTGGTCATCGCCGTCGTCGTGGTCCTGGTTCGCCTCATTCAAGGTCGAAGGATCCTGTGAAAGTCATGCGGGTGATGTGGTACGCCTGCCTGGTGCTCATGACGCTGGCCTTACTGGCGGCGTTCCCGACCGCGGTGGTGTAACTCGCAGGCACCCTCGGCTGCCTATCTGGGCGCGCCGCGCGCCCAGCGGCCCTGAGGAGTGAATCGCACGCGTATAGGGCCATACCCCGCAGGCTGTACCCCATGCGTCGTACCTCGGTTTTTATCCGCTAGTTCTTTCGAATCACCAACCCGGATTGTTCGTACCGCATCGGGCTGTCACTCGATTTTCACCTCGTTGTGCGATAACTGCGGACGCCTTCCCGCACCTAATTGTCCTACCAGTAGCCACGATCATGACGATGATGGCGATGATGACGACCATGAAGGGCATTAACGCAGCAACATGAGGAGGCTCCCCATGAGTGACCCAAAGAAGCATCTCGTATTCAGGGCGCAGGAGGGCAGCACAGTTTTTTCGTTGGACTGAGGGATTTTCGCTTGCGCACGCGCCAGCAGATTTCGTCCCGTACGACACGCAATACCCGGAGGAAGCACATGTTCACTGTCTCCCGATCCACGGCCCGACTCCTCGTCATCGTCCCGTTCGCGGCACTGCTTGCGGCGGCGTGCGAGCATAACGAAGGCCCACCGGCTGCCGGTCAATTGTTCGCCATCACCGTCTCACCCAACCCGGGGAGCGCGCCAATCGCGAACACCATCCAATACACGGCCGCGGGCCAGGACGCGACCGGCGCGACGGTGACGATTCCTCCGCCAATCGTCTGGGCCAATCTGAACGCCACGGCCGGAGCCATCAACAGCAGCTCGGGCCTGTTCACCGCGGGCGCGACGAAGGGGACGTACACCAATACGATCCGGGCGAGGAGCGGCAATATTTCTGGCTTCGCCAGTGCGATCGTGACCGACTCCGTGCCGAACCCGATACTGGGTACCGCCGCGACCTACGGGATTCTGGCGGGCTCGACGGTGACATGCGTCACCGGCGGCACGATCAACGCCGATGTGGGCGTCAGCCCGGGCAGCACGACCACGGGATTCCCTCCCTGCGTCATCACGGGCAGTACTCAACTGGCGACGGCTGCGTCGGCCCAGGCTCAGGTCGACCTCACCGCCGCGTACAACTATCTGGCCGGTAGGCCCTGCGGTACGATCGTCACGCCTGCTGATCTCGGTGGAAGGACGCTCGCGCCGGGAGTCTACTGCGTCGCGTCGTCGATGGCGGTGACGGGAACAGTCACGCTCGACGGCCAGGGCAACGCCAACGCGGTGTGGGTGTTCCAGATGGGGTCCACGCTCACGACCGGCACCACCGCGAACATCGCGCTGATCGGTGGCGCCCAGGCGAGGAACGTGTGGTGGCAGGTCGGCAGCTCCGCCACGCTCGGGACCGGCACAACGTTCCGAGGCAATATCATCGCGCTCACGACGATTACGCTGGTGGACAACGCCACGATGCTCGGCAGAGCCTTGGCGCGAAACGGTGCCGTGAGTTTGGGTACCAACAACACCATTACCCTGCCGTAGCCGGTTCGCACGCTGGCGCGGGAGCCGGAGACCATCCCGGTCGCCGTCTCCCGCACCCGCCGGAAGCGATGACTCTAGAAAGATTGGGGAGAGCACATGCGTGACCAAATTCTGAAGACTGTGCGGACGCTGGCGGCGTTTCTGCCAATGCTGGCGCTCACGCAGCCGCTGGCGGCCCAGAGCGAGGGCCAGCAGCGCGAAGGTAGCTGGGAGTGGAGCGCGGGTCTCGGCCTCTGGTACACGGACGGTGCCCTCAACAGCTTCCTCGGGAGCAGTGGCTTCGGCACCAGCGCCGATCCGAGTCGCCTCGCGCCCGCCGCGGCGGTGCGCGTGGGCTACAACGTGAGCAACCACTGGGGGTTCAGCATCGGCACCTCAGGCGCCAAGACTTCCGGCATCAAGTTTCTCACGCCCTTGGCCGCGGCGACCTACACGTTCAACCTGAACGCCAAGTTCAGTCCCTTCCTCACCGCCGGGACGCAGTTCACCCGGATTACCGGCCAAGACGGCCGGAAAACCCACCCGACTTGGGGTACGCACCTCGGTGTGGGGTTCCGGAACATGCTCAGCCCGAATGTTGCGCTCCGGGTCGAGGGCCGGATGTTGATCGAGCATTACGACGACCTGCCCGGGGCCAAGACGGCGTACAACAGCGTCGCCACGATCGGCTTCTCGTACTTCGGTCCCGGCCGGCGCGCGCCGCCGGCGGCGGCGGCCGCGCGCGTGGATACAGTGCGTGTGGTGCGCGTCGATACGGTGCGTCTGGCGCCGCTTCCGCCCCCACCGCGCAGGTGCGTGCACGGTGTCGCGCCGGCGGGAGCTCCGGTCGATCAGTACGGCTGCCTGGTGCTGCGCGACACGCTGCTGCTGGAAGCGGTGCACTTCGAGTTCGACAAGAGCGTGATCACGCCCACGGCCATCCCGATCTTGGACCGCGTGGCAGAGTCGATGCTGGCGTACCCCGAGGCCGTCTTCGAGATCGTCGGTCATACCGATAGCGTCGGCACGTTCGCCTACAACTACCTGCTTTCGGCGCGGCGGGCGGCGGCGGTCCGGAACTATCTCATCGGGCAGGGAGTGCCGGCGTACAAGATGACGGCGGTCGGCTACGGCGAAGGGTTCCCGATCGCGCCCAACGCCACGGTCGAGGGACGTGCCCTGAACCGCCGCGGGATTGAGCTGCGCGTAAAGAGACCCTAGCGCGCAGGAGCCTGATTGACTTCGAGCCTCGTTCCGGACCATCGGAACGAGGCTCGATGCTTGTCTTCCGGAGGTTCTTTTTGGTTAGGCGCGATCCGTTCGTCTCGCTCTGCGCCGCACTCGCTCTCGTTCTGGCTGCCTGCAAGCAGGAGGATACGGCTCGTACGGCAGACATCCAACCCACGACCGCGTCAGAGACCAGTGCGCCGTCCCCAGCCTCTCCTCCCGATACAGGCACGGCTTTGAGTCTCGTGAATCGCTTCATCGTCGCCGAGTCCGTCGGCAACTGGTGGGCAGCAGACTCGCTGGTTGCGTGGCGCAACTGCGATCGGGACCCGGCGACTGACTTCTTTCCGGTCACGACGGCGTTTCATGTGCGGCCCGTGCAACCAGTAGGCGATTCGGCGCTCGTCCAAGTGATCTATGAGATGGTCGGTCGTGTTTGGTTGGCCGACCCGCCGAGCATCGGAACCCAGCGCACCCGCTTCGCTGCCGAGGGCTCGAGCGACACGGTGATCTACCGCGTCTTTGCCGACTCGACGGGGCGTCTGTGGATGGCCTGTGGGGATTTCCACCAGAACCACGTGGCGGTGTCGCAATTGCAGGATTTCGTCAGGCGCTTTGATGACAGTGCTCTGGCTGCGTGGAAGGCAGTATTTCCGAATGCGCGCCGCTGATTGTCAAATCGGCGCTACTTCATGTGCCGTACCTCGTTCTTCATTCCCTAGTTCTTTCGAGTCACTGTTCATACCGCATCGGGCTGTGACGCGTCTTTCACCCGGTTGTGCGATACCTGCCGGAAGGCCTCTGAACTACCGTTGCCCGGAAGCGCTAGCGTGCAGCGAGCGAAGCGAAGGGAAACCCGGACTCTCACGGCGGGCGAGACTCGATGTGGACCCGCAGCCATTCACAGTTTTGGCGCACAGGAGCAATCCCCATGAAGGTCACACAGTTGATATCGTCCATGGCGCTGCTTACCACGCTCGTGCTCGCGACACCGGCGGGCGCGCAACAGCCCGTGCCCGCAGCCCCGCAGGCGGGCGCGGCATCCAACAGCAGCACAGCCGGACCGCGGCTTGCTCCTGATTTCCCACGCGCTGAGCCGACGCTGGCTCGCAGTTCCACGTCGACAGGGTCGTCTCTCGCGGCCGCGAGCGGCCAACAAACCATCGTGGTTTCGACGCTGGTCTTGGTGCTCGCCGCCATCATCATCGTGTTGTTGATCACATGAGCTACCGCGCCGCGTTATTGCTCTTCGCCGGCATCACCGCGAGTGGCTGTGCCATCAATCCGGCCACCGGAAACAAACAGCTCATGCTGGTCAGCGAAGCTCAGGAAATCCAAATGGGGCAAGAGGCCGATGCTGCCGTCGTCGCGAGCATCGGGCTGTATCCCGATGCCGTCTGGCAGCGCTACATCCAGCAGTTCGGCGCCCGGCTCGCCGCCACCTCGGAGCGCCCCAATCTTCCCTGGACGTTCCGGGTGGTGGACGACCCGGCGATCAACGCCTTCGCGATTCCCGGCGGCTTCATCTATGTGACGCGGGGACTCCTCGCCCACCTCACCTCCGAGGCACAGCTCGCCTCGGTCGTCGGCCACGAGATCGGCCACGTCACGGCTCGACACACGGTCGCCGCCATGAGCCAGCAACAGCTCATCGGACTGGGACTCGCGGTCGGCAGCATGGCAAACTCGCAGGTCGCGAAATACGCCGGCGCCGCGAACCAGGCGCTCGGGATTCTGTACCTCAAGTTCTCTCGTGACAACGAAAGTCAGGCGGACCAGCTCGGCCTCCGCTACGTGCGGCGCGGCAGTTACGATCCGCGCGAAATGCCCGGGGTTTTCGTCATGCTCGACCGGCAGGGCAAGGCCGCGGGTGACGCCGGCCGGCTCCCCACCTGGCTCGAGACGCACCCCAGTCCGGCCAACCGCGTGGCCGCCATCAACGGACAGATCGCGGCGCTGCCGCAGGATTTCTCCGGGACGAGCGTCAACCGCGACGCCTACCAACGGCTCCTGGACGGTCTGATTTTCGGACTCAATCCGCGCCAGGGCTTCTTCACGGGCAGCCAGTTCTCTCACCCCGACCTGCGCTTCCGCATCACGTTCCCCGATGGCTGGACCACGCACAATGGGGCGCAGGCGGTGGTCGCAGTCAGCTCCCAAGGGGATGCGGCGATCGAGCTGTCGCAGGCGAGCGAGCCGAGCGCAGACGCGGCCGCCCGCGCGTTCCTGGCGCAGCAGGGGATTACCAGCTCGTCTTCCACGCGCATGAGCTTGACCGGGGGTCTTCCGGCGGTCAGCACGCCGTTTGCGGCGGCGACCGAGAACGGCACGCTCCGCGGCACGGTGTTGTTCGTGGAGTACGGCGATGCGGTGTACGGCATTGTCGGCTACGCGCCCGAGGCGCGCTGGTCCACCTACCAGGCGACGGCGGGACGCGCGCTGCAGAGCTTCCAGCGGCTGACCGATCCCGCGGCGTTGAACGTCCAACCGCAGCACATGGACATCGTGACGCTCACGCGGGCCACCACGATCGCGCAGCTCGTCCGCGAGCGGGCGTCGCCGGTTGCCGGCGCGACGCTCGCCCTGATCAACCAAGTCGAGCAAGACACGCCCTTCGCGGCCGGGCGGCTCGTTAAGTGGGTTGTCGGAATCGCACCACCGATTCCCTGACTTCCGACGCCGCGCGCGTGAGGCAGGCCCGTATGCGAAAGCATACGGCCCTGTCTCACGCGCCCCTACCTCATTCGTCGTAGGTCGCCCGTCATCACGTAGTCCTTTCGTGTCACGAACTTGACCGCTTGGTACCGCATCGGGCTGTGACTCGTCTTTCACCTCGTTGTGTGATACCTGCTCGCAGACTTCCGGACTATACCTCATCCAGAATCTCCTCATCCCGCTTTTGGGGAGGAATTAGGTCGAGAACGCTGCTCATGTTTGCTCACATCAAGGTTGTTAGAGGAGTCCTATGAGAATCACCATGAACAATCGAACGTCGCGGGCGCTTTCGCCGCGGGGCATGATCGCGCGGCTCGCCATCGCGGTTTCGCTCGCCACCGTGTTGTTTGCGGCGTGTGACGTCCATTCAGCCCCATCCGGTCCGGGCTCCGGCCCAACGCCGGGTCCTGGTCCGACCGGTCCCTCCCTCGGTGCGGCCCAGTCTTACGGCATTCTCGCGGGGTCCACGATCACCTGTGTCGGCCCGGTGGGCACCATCTCAGCCGATCTCGGTCTTTGGCCCGGCAGCGCAGTCAGCGGCTTTCCGACGTGCACCGTGTCGGGCACCAGCAACATGGCCAATGCCGTCTCGCAGGCAGCGCAGGGTGACCTGACGGTTGCCTATAACTCGCTGGCGGGCAGGGCGTGCGGTACGACGATCTCGGCGAATCTGGGTGGAACGACACTCGCGCCCGGAGTCTACTGCTCCACGTCGTCGGCGGGTTTGACGGGAACGCTGACGCTGGACGGTCAGGGCAACACCAACGCGACGTTCGTGATCCAGGTCGCGAGTGCCCTCACGGTCGCCGGGTCGGTGAACCTCATCGGCGGAGCCCAGGCGAAGAACGTGTGGTGGCAGATCGGTAGCTCCGCCACCATCGGGAGCGGAAGTGTGATGAAGGGCAACATCGTCGCCTTTACCACGATCACCCTGAACGACAACGCGACCCTGCTCGGCAGGGCGTTGGCGCGCAACGGTGCGGTGACGATGGGCAGCAACAACACCATTACCCTGCCGTAACGCTGGCGGGGGCGCCGGGGCCGGACACAGGTCCGGCTTCGGTCTAGGTCAAGTCGGTTTGCGAATACTCAAGAGCTTTCCAAGGAGAATCACAATGTTCAAGACAGCAATCATGGTCGGCGTCGCGGTGCTCGTCGGGGCCGTGCCCGCCACCGCGCAGCAACGGGGCACGATGGAGTTCGGTGCCTTCGGCAGCAACACGTCCTGGGATGCCAGCCTCAACATGAACAGCAGCTGGGGCGCCGGCGCGCGCGTCGGCGTGTTCATCACGCCGCGGCTGTCGGCCGAGTTCGAAGGCGGCGGCGGCAGCGCGAGCCGCGGTTCCGGGCTCGAAGATGTGAACGTCGGCCTTCTGGCGGGCCGGTTGACCTTCGTGCCGTTCAAGACCGGCGGCGTGTCGTTCCTGCTGGGCCTCGGTGCCAATCACACGGATACCTACTTCTTTGAGAGTTATGGTCTTGACGGGCTGTTGGGCGCGAAGATCCGTCTCTCGGACTTCGTCGCACTGCGCGTGGATGGCATCCAGAGCTGGATGGCGAACGGCAACGGCTCGAACGCGTCTCTGCATCTCGGGCTGAGCTTCTACCGGAACCCGGGCGTCAATACGGTTACCAACACAGTCATGGTGGCCGGGCCGCAGCTGGCCCAGCGGCCTGATTCGGTCAGTGCGTACGAGACGCGGCGTCTCCGCGCGTCCGAGGCCAGCTACCTGGCGCTGCGCGATTCGCTCGGCAGGCCCTACGCGGCGTCATCGGCCGAGGCGCTCGCCACGATGCAACAGGTGATCCACTTCCAGAACGATCAGTCGAGCCTCAGCGATTCGGCGAAGGCGATCCTCGACGACAAGGTCACCGTCTTCCGCGCTAACCCGGCGATGCGAATTGTCATCTCGGGATTCGCGAGTCAGCCGGGCACCGCCGATTACAACATGGCACTCGGGCTTCGTCGGGCCGAGTCGGCCAAGGCGTACCTGGTTTCGCGCGACGTCGATCCGATCCGGATCGAGATCGCGACGAAGGGCGAAGGCCAGCTGTTGGTTGAAGGTCCCGGAGAAGTCGCGGACGCGCAGAATCGCCGCGGCCAGTTCCGGCTCTTGATCGCCGATCCGTATCTCGCGGCGCCGAAGCAGTAAGCCGATTGGACGCCGAGAGGATTCGCCGGGTGCGGGAGACCGCGCCTGGCGTCTTCTCACGAAGCGAAGCGAAGCGCTCACTCAGACTCGGACCTGTTCCAAGGAGATGCACCATGCACACGCACCATCGTTCCATATTCGCTGCAGGACTGCTCGTGGCGACGGCGTTGCTTGCCGCGGCATGTAGCGATCCCACGGCCAGCAGCAGCTCGGCCCCGCTCTTCCACAGGTCGGGCAACGGCTCATCGGGCGGGTCAGCCGGTTTCTCAGTCCTCGCCAATGCGGCGGTAACCTGCACCGGTGGGAGCATCATCGGCGACGTTGGCACCTTCCAGACCACCCCCCCCGGCGCGATCACTCAAACCGAGGGGTGCGTGATTGATGGGGCGCTTGACATCGGCGGTCCCGCCGCGGTTACGGCGTACAATGCCTTCCTTGACCTCTACGCGGCACTCGCCCCACAGCCGGGGGACGTTTGCCCGATCATCACGGGGACGCTCGCGGGTCAGAGTTTCGCGCCCGGAGTCTACTGTGTCAGCGCTGAGGCGAAGACGGGTGTGGTGACGCTCGACGGGCCCGCGAACGGGATCTGGGTCTTCAAGGTCGCGCCCGGCGCCTTCACGGGCACCAGCTTCTCAGTCGTTCTGGCCGGTGGCGCGCAGGCGTGCAACGTGACGTGGTGGGTTGACGCCGCCGCGACGATGACGGATTCGGATCTCAAAGGAAACGTGCTCGCCGGTGCGGGGATCACGGCGACCCGTGGCACGTTCGCTGGCAACGCGTGGGCGGGAGCCGCTGGCGTTGGTGACGTGACGTTCACGAACACCGCGTTTGTCGGCTGCGGTGGGGCAGGATCCTCGGTCTGTCGGATCTCCAGGGATCACGTGACGGGCGGTGGATGGATTCGCGGCTCGTCGAGCCGCAAGGCGACGTTCGCGGTGAGCGGCGGGTTCAATGCCAAGAAGAACGCGTTCCGGGGTCAGCTCGAGTTCGACGACCACGGAAGCAACGGCCCCAGGGTGAAGGGCACGGGGGTGACGGCCTATGCGGCGGTCGACGCCGTGACCCGGCGCATCGAGGGCAAGGCAAAAATGAACGGCGTCCGCGGCTTCACCTATGAGGTCGTGGTCAGCGACAACGGCGAGCCGGGCCGGAACGACGGATTCGCGCTTCGCCTGTGGAACGCTTCCGGTGCGCTCGTCTACAGCGCCTCGGGCACGCTCGGTGGCGGCAACATCCAGCTGCACCAGTCGCGCGCGCGTGCGTGCAAAGACAATGATGGGCATGATGGTCAGGGTCATGACGATTGCGACGACGACGAAGATCACGGTCCCGATAATCGCAACAACGGCCATGGCCATTGAGCAACACTTGATGGGCTGAAGCTGTAAGCGAGGAGAAGGGGTGCGGCCCAATCCGCCCTCCTTCTTCTCCAAGCGTGAAAGGCTGGAGCGATGCAGGCACCTGCGCAGAATACGGCCGTCGTCCGCTTCGAGATCTCTCCGCGCTCGATCGCGTGGATCCTGGCGACGATCGTGGGGGTGTGGTTGTTCCTGCAGCTTCGGGCGGTCGCCTTGCTGCTGGTGGTGGCCCTCGTCTTCGCCGGCACGTTCAATCCACTGGTCGAGTGGATGGAGCGGCGCGGCATCAAGCGTATCTACGCGCTCACGCTGCTCTTTGTCGCAATGCTACTCGTCACGTCGCTGCTGATCTTCCTCACCGTCCCCCCGCTGCTCGAGCAGCTCGCGCAGATCGTGCGCGACGCCCCGCGCCATCGCGAGCAGCTGATCGCCCTGCTCCAACAGCGGGAGTTCACGACCCCACTCGCCCATGCCTTGCAGAACGCGGGTCTGGAGCAGACGCTCGCCCGCATCGAGACCTTTTTGCTGAGCTACTCGGGCCGAGCCGTGACGGCGCTGGGCTGGGCGGTCACCACCTTGTTCCTGACCTTCTATCTCCTCGCCGACGGCAAGCGCACCCAGGGCGCGCTCTATGCCGTCGTGCCGCGCGACTACCACATGCGCCTGGCGCGCATCCTCCAGAATCTCGAGACGATCGTCGGCGGCTACATGCGCGGCCAGCTCATCACGTCGGCGGCAATCGGGGTCTTCACGTATCTGCTGCTGGTCATCTGCGACGTCCCCAACGCGCTGTCCCTCGCGTTGTTTGCCGCGCTCGTGGACGTGATCCCGTTCGTGGGAGGGTTGCTGGCCACCGCCCCTGCCGTGCTGGTCGCGCTGTCCAAAGGACTGCCCACCGGCCTCGTTGTGCTGGTCGCCCTCTTCATCTATCAAGAGGTTGAGAATCGCGTCCTGATTCCCAAGGTCTACGGGCACGCGCTGCGGCTGTCCCCGACCATCATCGTGCTCGCGTTGCTCGCCGGCGGCCTCCTGCTCGGCGTGATCGGGGCGCTGCTCGCCCTTCCGATCGCGGCGGGGCTGCAGATGATGCTGGCAGAGCTCCGGGTGGAGATGCCGGGAGACGACAGCGACGACCGCGCGGCACAGGCCCGCCATGCAAAGACCGAGGCCACCTACGAGCGCATGAGTGCCGGGGCGACGGCCCCGGAAGCCGGACGGATCGCGAAAAACCTCGCACACGATATCCGTGACGCCGACGCCGAAGCCAAGGAAGCGGCGGAGGTCACGCCATGATCACCACACGACTCGCCCCGCGGGCCGGGATCGGCCCCTCGGTGGAGGCGGTCAGCCGGCTGAAAACGGGCGCCCTCCAGGACGCGATTTTCAACAGCGCCAATTTCTCGAGCATCGCCACGGACGCCAAGGGCGTCATCCAGATCTTCAACGTCGGTGCCGAGCGGATGCTAGGCTACACGGCCGCCGAAGTGATCAACAAGATCACGCCGGCCGACATCTCCGATCCGCAGGAAGTGATCGCCCGCGCCAAGGCGCTCAGCGTCGAGCTCGGCACCTCGATCACGCCGGGCTTCGAGGCCCTGGTGTTCAAGGCTTCGCGCGGCATCGAAGACATCTACGAGCTGAGCTACATCCGCAAGGATGGTAGCCGCTTCCCGGCCGTGGTGTCGGTCACGGCGCTGCGCGACGCGCAGGACGCCATCATCGGCTATCTGCTGATCGGCACCGACAACACCGCGCGCAAGCAGGCGGAAGAAGCGCTGCTCAAAGCGGGCGCCTTGCAGAACGCGATCTTCACCAGCGCCAACTTCTCGAGCATCGCCACGGATGCGAAGGGTGTGATCCAGATCTTCAACGTCGGCGCCGAGCGGATGCTGGGCTACACGGCCGCCGAGGTGATCAACAAGATCACGCCGGCCGACATTTCCGACCCGCAGGAAGTGATCGCGCGCGCCCAGGCGCTCAGCGTCGAGCTCGGCACCCCGATTACGCCGGGCTTCGAGGCCCTGGTGTTCAAGGCCTCGCGCGGCATCGAGGACATCTACGAGCTGACCTACATCCGCAAGGATGGCAGCCGCTTTCCGGCGGTCGTGTCCGTCACGGCGCTGCGCGACGCGCAGGACGCCATCATCGGCTATCTGTTGATCGGCACCGACAACACCGCACGCAAGCAGGTCGAGGAGAAGCTGCGGTGGACCGAGGAGGGCTTCCGCTTGATGGTGGAGAGCGTAACCGACGCCGCCATCGTCATGCTGGACTCCGAGGGTCGCGTGGTGAGCTGGAATACGGGCGCGCAGCGGATCAAAGGCTACTCCGCCGAAGAGATCGTGGGCCAGCATTTCTCACGGTTTTACCCCCCGGCGGACATCGCGCGCGGCACCCCGCAGCGCGACCTGGACTCGGCGGCGGCCGAGGGACGCTACGAGGTCGAGGGGTGGCGGGTGCGCAAGGATGGATCGGTGTTTTGGGCGAACGTGGTGTTCACGGCGATTCGCGATGCGGCGGGCAACGCGCGCGGGTTTGCCAAACTGACCCGCGACCTGACCGAGCGACGCCAGGTCGAGCAAACCCTGACGCTGGCCAAAGGCACCGCGGAAAAGGCGAACCTCGCGAAATCGGAGTTCCTGTCGAGCATGAGCCATGAGCTGCGCTCGCCGCTCAATGCGATCCTCGGGTTCGCCCAGTTGATGGACTCCGACGCCACGCCGGCGACGCCCTCCCAGAAAACGAGCATCGACGAAATCCTGCGCGCCGGGTGGTATCTCCTGGAGCTGATCAACGAGATCCTCGACCTGGCGCAGATCGAGTCCGGGAAGTTGTCGCTGTCGCCGGAGCCGACGTCGCTGGCCGAAGTCATGCTCGAATGCCAGGCCATGATCGAACCGCAGGCACAACCCCGCGGCATTCACATGACCTTCCCGGTGTTCGACGTCCCGTGCTTCGTCGCCGCCGATCGCACGCGTCTCAAGCAGGTGCTCATCAACCTGCTGTCCAACGCGATCAAGTACAACAAGGTGGGGGGCACGGTCGCGGTGGACCTCGCCGGCAGCACGGCGGATCGGATTCGCCTCAACGTAAGGGACAGCGGCGCAGGACTGCCTCCGGACAAGCTGGCGCAGCTGTTCCAGCCGTTCAATCGTCTGGGACAGGAGCACGGCGCCGAGCAAGGCACGGGCATCGGTCTCGTGATGAGCAAGCGACTGGTCGAGCTGATGGGTGGCGTCCTCGGTGTGGAGAGCAGCGTCGGAGCGGGAAGCGTGTTCTGGTGCGAGCTGGGCGCAGCGGCCGCGCCGGCGCTCGAAGCAAGAACGGCCGAGCCCGCGGCCGTTGCCGATCCCCAGACGCAAGCCCGCGCGCCGCTGCGCACGCTGCTCTATGTGGAGGACAACCCGGCGAACTTGCAGCTGGTCGAGCAGCTCATCGCCCGCCGCTCCACCATTCGCCTGCTGACCGCGGTGGACGGCAATTTGGGTATCCAGCTGGCGCGTGCCCAGCAGCCGGATGTGATCCTGATGGACATCAATCTGCCGGGCATCAGCGGTATCGAGGCCCTGAAGATCCTGCGCGCCGACCCCGACACCGCACACATCCCGATCGTCGCCCTCAGCGCCAATGCGATGCCACGTGATATCGTGAAGGGCCTCGAGGCGGGATTCTTCTCGTACCTCACCAAACCGATCAAGGTCAAAGAGTTCATGGAGGCGCTGGACGCCGCGTTCCAGTCGGGGCAGGCCCATGCGTGAGGCCGCCGATATGCTCCACGCCAAGATCCTCATCGTCGACGATCTGCCCGCCAACGTCCTCCTGCTCGAGCGTATGCTGGGTGAAGCCGGGTATCAGTCCGTTACGTCCACACTCGATCCGCGCGCGGTGCATGGGCTGCACGAGACAAATCGCTACGACCTGATCCTGCTCGATCTCCAGATGCCCGGCATGGACGGCTTTCAGGTGATGGACGGACTGAAGGAGCTCGAAACGGACGGGTACCTCCCGGTTATCGTGATCACCGCCCAGCCCGATCACAAGCTCCGCGCGCTCAAGGCCGGTGCCAAGGACTTCATCAGCAAGCCGTTCGACGTCGCCGAGGTCCTGACGCGCGTCCACAACATGCTCGAAGTCCGCTTGTTGCACGTCGAGATCCGCCGCAAGAACGACGAGTTGAAGACGCTGTTCGACCAGGTCGTCGCGGAGCGGAAAATATCGGAGCGGCTGGCGCTCCATGTGCCGCCCGATTCCATTGCCGCGCGCTTGCAAGCGCGCCCGGACGTCTCGGCGGACGTCTTTGCCGATGTGAGCGTGTTGGTCGCGGACATCGTGGGGTTCAGCGAGCTGACCCCGGCGGCGAGCCCCGAAACCCTGACGCTCCTCCTCGACGAGATCTTCACCGGCTTCGACGGCCTCGCGAACGAGCGCGGCCTCAAGAAAGTCAAAACGCTCGGGAATTCGTATATGGCCGCCGCCGGTGTGCCCGTCCATGCGGGCGATCACGCGACGCGGGCGGCTCATTTGTCGTTGGATATGATCGATGCGCTGGACCGATTCAATCAGCGTGGTGGCCACTCGCTGCAGGTGCGCATCGGCATCGCGAGCGGCACGGTGGTCGCCAGCGTCATCGGCAAGCGCCGCTACCTCTACGATGTGTGGGGAGACGCCGTGACCATCGCCAGCCGGATGGAATCCCACGGCGTGGCTGGCCGCGTGCAGGTATCGGAAAGCACTCGACAGCTCCTGGGCACGCCGTTCCTGCTGGAGGAGCGCGGTGCGTTCGACGTCGAGGGCAAGGGCGAGATGAAAACGTGGTTCGTAGGCGGGCGGAACAAAACCGAAAGAGGTTACGAGGTATGGCAACACGAACAGACCGCTTAATAAGTGCGGCGCTACGCACCGCACGGCAAGCCAAACAATGGGCGATCGTGGCAGCGGGCGAGGCTGACCGTCTGCTGCAGGAGGTCCGGCAGCGGACCAAATCCGAAAACCGGCGGCGCCGGCTCAAGCAGACACTGCTGAGGACGGGGCGCGTGCTCAGGGCCGCCGGGTGGGCGGCCCTCGTCGCCGCGGTGGCGGCGGGAATCGCGGCAACTCGCGCCGAACGCAATGGCCGAACCCTGCCGCAAGGTCGGAGACGCTAGCACGTCGACGGTGTCGGCAGTGAGGAGCTACAGTGAAAGGACCGGGGAGACGCCCACGTAGCCTGTGGGTCGGCAGACGCTGGATCGTCACCATGGCGCCGGTCCTGTTGATGCTGTTGGCGCTCGGCCTCCTCGCCCGCGACGAGGCGCGGGCGTCGTGGCTTCAGGCGCGGTACTTCACCGGTCAGTCGTCGCATTTGACCAGCGCGCTCGGTGACGGACCGAGTGATCGGATCCGCTTCCCGGGCGATGGGCCGCATGACCGCCGCTTCGGGTATTCACGCTTGCCGGCCGCGCTGCAGGCGGCATCCGAGCGGGACTTCCACATCGTAGCGCAGGTCCGCGTCTCACAACGGTTCGCCGAGCTGGTGGACCGCGGTGTGTCGCCCATCTTCCGTGAAAAGACGCAGGCGGGGCTCCGGATCCTGGATCGCCGCGGCGCGACGCTGTTCGTATCGCGCTACCCCGGGCGGATCTACTCCTCACTCGACTCGGTGCCTCCCGTCGTCTGGCAGACGCTGTTGTTCCTCGAGAACCGGGCGTTGCTAGACCCCCGCTTTCCGAACCACAACCCATCGGTCCAGTGGACGCGCATGGCGCAGGCAGGGGCCGCACTGACCCTGAGCTGGCTGGGCTCCGCCCGCTCGGTGCCCGGCGCCAGCACGCTGGCCACCCAGCTCGAGAAGCTACGGCACTCGACGGAGGGCCGGACGCGCTCGCCGCGGGAGAAGCTGCTCCAAATGGAAGCCGCAGCGCTGCGCGCGTACCTCAGCGGCCAGAACACGGAGGCCGTGCGTCGCCGCATCGTCGTCGATTACCTCAACTCGGTGCCGCTCGCGGCCATCGCGGGGCACGGTGAGGTCACCGGTCTGGCCGATGGGCTGTGGGCATGGTACGGGGCTGATCCAGACGAGGTGAATCGGCTGCTGGCCTCCGACGCCGTGGCCGTTGCGCGACGCGCGATCGCCTACCGCCAGGTACTCACTCTGTTGCTGGCGCACCGCCGGCCGTCCTACTTGCTCTTGCAGCCGGACGGACGCGACGAGCTGCGGACGCTGACGGACCAACACCTCCGGCGAATGGCTCGCGAGGGGATCATCCCAACACAGCTGCGTGACGCCGCGTTGGCCGTGGACCTCACGCTCCGCAGCCGCGCGCCGGAGGTCCCCCGCGTCTCATTCATCGAGCGCAAAGGCGCGGACGCGGTGCGCACCGAGCTGCTCGGCGTGACCGGCGTGGGCACGCTCTACGAGCTGGACCGATTCGACCTTGCCGCCCGCACCACGCTGGATCTTCGGGCGCAGGAAGACGTCACGACTCTCCTCGTGCGGCTGACCGATCCGGCGTCCCGCGTGCTCGACCGCGGCGACCCGGCGCGCGTGGTGTACGCCGTCGTGGTGCGGGAGCGCACGGAAACCGGCAACGTGGTCCGCGTCCAGGCGGACAACTTCGACTCCCCGTTCAACGTGAATGAGGGCAGCAAGCTCGCGCTCGGCTCCACGGCCAAGCTCCGCACCCTGATCAGCTACTTGGAAATCGTGGAGCAACTCTACCTGCGGAACGCCGGCCGGCCGGCTGTGAATCTGCGTGCGGACCCTGTCGGCGCCCGTGATGGGATCACGGCCTGGACGCTGGCATACCTGGCCGCCAACCCGGGCGCTTCGCTCGAGCGAGTACTGGAGGCCGCGATGTGGCGCCCCTACTCGGCCAGCCCCAGCGACAGCTTGACGGGCGGCGATCACCACATGTTTCGCAACGTCGACACCACCGACGACCAGCAGGCCCTCTCCGTGCATGATGCGTTCGTCCGCTCGGTAAACCTGCCGTTCATTCGAATCATGCGGGACATCGTCCACTACTACGTGTACCGGTTACCGGGCAGCGTCTACCTGCTGCGAGATCATCCGGTAGACGTGAGCTGGGACCGTGACGACCGCGTGGCCGACGGCGAGGGCCGTGAGATCATCGAGCAGTTCTACCAGAAGTATGTGGACGCGGACTCCGCAGGGGTGCTTGAGGCCTTGACGCGCGGGCGGTCCGTAACGCAGCTCGCCTGGGCATACCGCTCCGTCACGCCGGAGGCCGGACTGGGACGGTTCCGCGCCTTCGTCGCGGAGCGGGCCCCCTCCCTGTCCGACGCGCACATCGCGAAGCTGTACGACGGGTCCGACCCGATCGGATTCTCGATTTCCGACCGTGGGCGCTTCGCCGGCATGCACCCGCTGGAGCTTTGGCTGGCTGCGTATTTGTACCGCCATCCGGCCGCGCTCCAGCAGGATGTTCTCGACGCCAGCGCATCCGTTCGGCAGGAGATCTTCGGCGGCCTGTTGCCGCCCGCGCGCCCCGCGGCGCAGAACCGGCTGATCGGCTCGATCCCCGAGGCGGAGGCCTTCCGCGAGATCCACCGCGCGTGGCGGCGCCTGGGCTACCCGTTCGCATCGCTCGTGCCCTCGTACGCGACCGCGATTGGCAGCTCCGCCGACCGGCCGGACGATCTCGCCGAGTTGGTGGGCATCCTGCTCAACGACGGGGTCCGCTACCCGGTCCAGCGAGTGGAAGAGCTCCATTTCGCCGAGGGCACGCCCTACGAGACGCTGCTGCGTCCGTCGCGGCCTCGTGGCGACCGGGTACTCTCGTCCGAGATTGCTGCGGTTGTCCGGGTCAGCATGGTCGACGTAGTCACCCAGGGCACGGCCGGACGCGGGTTCGGCGCCGTGCGCGCCGCGGACGGCTCGCCCATCCTGATCGGCGCGAAGACCGGGACCGGCGACAATCGACTCCGCGTGGTGGGGCGAGACGGGATCGTCAGCGAGGACCGGGCGATCGACCGGACCGCGACGGTTGTGTTCTTTGTTGGCGACCGTTTCTACGGCGCTATCACGGCCTTCGTCTCTGGGCCGGCCGCCGACCGCTACAGCTTCACCAGCGCGCTGCCGCTTCAGATCCTTAGGATGCTGGGCCCGACACTCGAGGGGCTGATCGCTGATAGAGTGATCGCGGAGCCGTAGATGCGACACGCGCCCTGGATACTCGCCGTGCTCCTGGTCATGGCGCCGCCGAGTCCCGCTCTCGCGCAGTGTGTTGGCCAGATCGTCTCGGCGATCGCGATCGTAGCGCGGGACCCGTCGTTCATCCGGGTGCCCCGACCGCTGCGGCCGATCGCGCGCGGCGTGGGCTTGCACCACACGACCACGAAGCAGGACGTGATCGGTCGCTTTCTACTGTTATCGGTCGGACAGCCGTGTACCGAGCGGCGGCGAGCGGAATCGGAGCGCATCCTGCGCTTCCAGCCGTTCCTCGCCGACGCGACGGTGCGCGCGTTCCCCGACGACGTCGGGGGCGTGCGTATCGAAGTCGAGACCATCGACGAAATCCCTACCGTCTTCACCTTGCGCCTTCGGGATGGGCGACCCGTGGCGCTGCGTGTCGGGAACAGCAACGTCGCCGGCCGCGGCGTATTCCTCGCGATCCGCGGGGAGCGAGGGTTGGCCTATCGCGACGGTATGGGCGTGCAGCTCGTCGCGTATCAGGCGTTCGGTCGGCCCTACACACTCGAGTTGGTGGCCGACCGCACTCCGCTGGGCAGCACGGCGAGCGTCGCCCTCGGGCACACGTTCATCACCGACCTGCAGCGGAACGCCTGGCACGTCGGCTTCCGCGACCTGCACGACTACACGTTGTTCCTGCGGCCCGATGGCCAAGCCATCGCGCTCGGCGCGCGGCGCCGCTTCGCGGACGTCGGCGCCGTTGTGCGCATCGGCGTCCGCCGGCGGAGCGCGTTCCTTGGTGCCCTCGTTACCGAAGAACGGATGACCGTGGCAGCGCAGCCCGTGATCGTGTCTGACTCCGGCCTGGTCGCGGACACGAGCATGCCAATCGCCGGCCCGTTCGCTTCCGTCCACAACGTGCGGCTCAACGCGGTCGTCGGTCTGCGCTCGATCGCGTTCCTGACGGTCCGCGGTTTCGACGCCCTCACGGGGGTTCAGGACGTCGCCAGGGGCGTGCAATTCGGCGCCGTCGCCGGCCGGAGCGTCCCGTGGTTCGGCGCGGGCGACAACGACCTGTTTTTCGCCGTCGATTTCTATGCCGGCCTGGGTTCGGCCAGTTCCTTCGCCGGGTTACGGGTCGAGGGCGAGACGCGCCGGGATCAGAACACGGATCGCTGGAGCTCCATGATCGGCAGCGGTCGGCTGGCCTGGTACTTCAAGCCATCCGCCGCGTCCGTCCTCATCAGCAGCGGCGAGTTCGCCGGCGGGCGGCTCGCGCGGTTCCCTTTCCAACTCCGGCTCGGGGACCGCGAAGGAGGAGTACGGGGCTATGCCGCTTCACGCGTCGCCGGCGGAGTGCGGACTGTCGCTCACCTCGAGGCGCGCCAGTCGATCGGTCAGCTCAGTCGTCACCTCGCGCTGGGGCTCACGAGCTTTGCCGCCGCGGGCAGGGTATGGGCGGCCGACGCACCATTCGGCGTCGACAGCAGAGTCAAAGTGGGTGTGGGCGTGGGACTGCTGGCGGCCATCCCACCGCGGTCCCGCCAGCTGTGGCGCCTGGACGTCGCGGTTCCCGTGAGTGCGGACGCGCACGCCGGCTGGGAGCTCCGTTTGACGGTCACGCGGGCGCGCGGCTTCTGGCGCGAGCCGGGCGATGTAGCGCGGGCGCGGGCCGGTGCGGCACCCGCCACCATCTTTACCTGGCCGTGATCAGCTGGGTTGGCGGGCGTGCCCGCAGGGCCTTCCAGAGCGGTGCGTCCCGGTCGTGAATATCCCGGCGGAACTCGATCGTCCCATCACCGTCGGCCCAGGCAGTCCAGTAGAGCAAGTGGATGGGCATCGGCTCGGGCAGCGGAACCGCGAGGTCTACCGCGTCGCCTAGTGCGCTCACGATCGAGTCACGGGTCCAGCGTGGGTTCTCCCGTAGCAGATACGCGGCGAGCGCGATCGGGTGCTCGATCCGGATGCATCCATGGCTGAAGTCCCGCTGCGATTCTCCGAACAGCGGGCCGGCGGGCGTGTCGTGGAGATAGATACTGTACTTGTTGAGGAACATGAACTTGACGCGTCCGAGGGCATTGAGCGGCCCCGGATCCTGCCGCAGCCAGAAGGGGAAATGGGCGGGCGTGATCGCCACCCAATCTACAGTTGCGGGATCGATTTCCTGCGCGTCGGGACCCGCGCTCGGGAAGACCCGCATTTTGTATCGCGTCAGATACGCCGGATTCCGCTCGACCTTCGGCAGCAGCTCCTCGGCCGCGATACTGCGAGGCACGTGCCAGTAGGGATTGAGCACCAGGTATCGCATCGTGTCGCTGAGTACCGGGGTGCGGCTGAAGGGCCGTCCAACCACAACCCGCATGGACAGGACTACGGCGTCCTCATCGACCACGTCCAGCTCGAAGGCCGCGATGTTCACAATGATGTGGCGTCGTCCCAGGTCATTGGGCAGCCAGCGCCAGCGCTCGAGGTTCAGCTCCAACTGTTCCACGCGCCGTTCTACGGGCACGTTGAGCTCGGCGCGAGTCGCGGCGCTCACCACACCATCGGCCGTCAGGCCATGGCGCCGCTGAAATTTCTGCAGCGCTAGCTCGAGCCCTGCGTCGAAGCGGTCGACGCCATGGTCGTCCGCGGCCCGCTCGACGAGATCGTCTTCGAGGCGCAGCCGCTCGCGCAACGCGCCCACGGCATTGCCCGAGTCGCCCCGCTGCAGCGTCGCTGCGTCCGGGATCGTAGGCCACCCGCCCCCTGTCGCCACGACGCGGTAGCGCGCCAGCGCCTCGCGCAACCGCCGGTAACCGTCCTGCGATGGCACCAGCGACTCGAGCCACCTGGCGATGCTCCCCGACGCCAACGCCGACTCCAGCACTGCGGCGATATCGGCCGTGCGCCGGTTCGATACCCACTCCGGCGTGAGAGTTTCGGGATTCACCCGCCCTGCCTGGAGATGCGCCCCATACACCAGGAACGCGTCCGTCAACAGGAGATCGAGCTCCGCCCATCGGTCGGGGGCCAGTGCCGGCCGGCTCTTGGCATCGTCGGTCCTGACGGCCGCCAGTACGGCCTCGATACCGGCAAGGTGGTAGTCCTCCGCCCGCAGTCCCTCGGCATCCGCTCGACGCAACGCCCCGAGAAAGTCATCCGCCAGCCGAGTAGCTCCATGCTCGTCACTCCACGCCGGGCTGTAGAGCCGCCGTTCATAGAATTTGGGGAGCACGTCGCTGGCGTAGACCGGCTCTCCGGCCGCCCGGAGGTCCGCGACCACGCCGGCGGCTTCTATGCGCGTGCGAATATGCTCGGCCACCAACCCGGCCTCTGTCCTGGGAGGCGATCCGCATCCCGCGAGGGCCGCACTCATGAGCAACACACCCTGTATCATGAAGACGGCAGGGATGGAGGGGGGCGTCAAACGGGTCGCGCTGGCCATTCTACACCTGCTGCCGACGATATCTGCGGGCCGGCGCCAGATCGATCGCGAGCGCCACGACGATGCCCACCACCGGCCAAAGCGTCCACTGACCCCCAAACCAGCGCTGCACCGCTGAGTACCAGAGCAGCGTCGTAGGCAGGAAGATGAAGCCCGCTGCAAGCCAGAGAAGGGACGAGAACATGCCCTCGAACCAGCGCGTGGAGAACCAGAGGAGCGCCACGACCAGCCGCGGCATCACGAGCGCGAGGACGACGAGAAAACACGGCATTCCCCTTACCTCCAACCTGCTGGTGACCAACGTGACACGGCCCTCATTTATCTCTTTACAACCGCGAGGAGCCCGTCGCGGACGCTGGCCCACAGAAACGCCGGGAGTGTCTCGTCCGAGGTAAACGTGTGTCGGATCGTACCGCTGCGCGGCGTCGCTGCTGCATCCTCGGGATTATTGGCGCGCACCTTCATCCAGTTGCCCACGAACGACGCGATGCCGCGCGCGGCGCCGCCAAGGACCCCGCCGCGGCCCATGATCCCCGTCGAGCCACGTCGGGTCACCGCCACCGACAGGTCGTTGTAAAGCGGTGTGACCAAACCGCGCGCGACACCATTCGTAACCGTCGCGTGGAAGCTCATGCCCACCACCTGACCATTCGTGAGACGGATTGCCATGGTCTCCCGAATGAAGGGATTGAAGCTGGCCGCGGGCATGGCGCCGAGCGTACCGCGGAAGCTCATGTCGAACCGCGGGGCGTCGAGCGGCACCACGAACTGCACGTCGAGTCGCCCCACGTTCTGCAGGTGCGCCGTGGCGCTGACGGTCATGGGATCGCTGCTGGTCCGCCGCCCCATGAAGTGGCGCACGTTCACCGCAACGACGTCGAGACGCGCAAACGTGAGCACGCCCGGCTGCGGGTGGGTGCCGCGCCGCTCGCGATACACGATCTCTCCATGCCGGATCACAACCGAGTCCACGCTCACCGTCCGGCCGAGACCGGCGATCCAGCCCTGGGGCGTGCGGCGATGTTGGCGCTGCGGATTGGAGGCTCGGCGCCGGTCGCTCATGATGTCCAGCCGTAGCGAATCCAGCTCGACCCGCCGGGCGCGCAATCCCCGGCCGAGGACAAAAGCACCGACATCGATCCCCTGCACCGCAATGCGGCCGACCGTGGTCTTGATCAGGCCGCGGCGGTAGCGCTGCGACCGGCCGAACGCGGCATCGCTCACGGTCGGCGCGAACGCGACGCTGCGCACGTCGAGTGTCGAGTCGGTGAGGCTCGCCTGAAGTGCGCCGACCCGCACCGCGGTGGCGCTGTCGAGCAGGGCCACGAAGTTGCCAGTCGCAAACTCGACGGTTCGGCTGAACAGCGGGCGAGCTGCCGCCGCCGTATCGGCGGGATCGATCGCGAACCCGCCGATGCGCCAGCGCAGATCTTTCAGCTGGAGGCGGGCGTCCCCGGCTCGCGCGCGCTGCAGGCGGAAGTCGAGCGAAACTCGCGGGAAGTCGCTCCGTGCGATTCGGACGCGAGGGGCGAAAGACGGAAGCCGGAGGCTCTGTTGGACGGCACGAAAGGCCCGCGGGGCGGCCCGCAGTTGTCCCACCGTGTCGGGAACGCCGCCGGAGGCGGGCACAACGACCGCGACGCTCACCGAGCGGCAGCCGAACGATTCGGCAACGAGGCCACCGTTGAGGATGAGCGTGGTGAGATGCACGCCACTGATGGTGCATTGGTGAAACGCGAAGCGCAGCGCGGCCAGCGGTCGGGGCCGCAGCGCGTTCAGTGTCCGGTTCGTGGTCACCAGGATGGAATCGACGGCGACGCGCCGGAGCGCGAAATTGAATCGTACGCGACCGACATCGAGCCGGTACACGTCACCTGACTTCTCCGCGACGGTCGCAGCGGCCCACGAGCCCAACAGATGATCGACGATCCAGGCGGCGCGCCACCACGCGCCACTGGCCAGGAGCGCCGTGAGCACGGCGAGCCCGAGGACCGTCCGCCGGCGCGTCAGGATGCTCGTCACAGGGGAATGTTGACAGCACACCGCGGGCGGTGCTATCGCACAAATGTCTTACTACTCCAAAGACGCGGCGCCCTACTACCGACCGCTACACCTTCACCAGCTCGCCGCCGCTACAGATCCTCACCACCGCGCCTTGCGATCCCGAACGTCGACATGGACAAAGGGACCGTGCGCAGCCGTCGAGGGATACTTGCCTAACCCCCCGATAAGCCCCTGCGCCTCCGGTCGGGCGGCGGCGCCATCGATCAGCCGATAGAGCACCTCCGCGTCGCGGACATCGCTGCGACCGTCGCCATTGAGGTCGTCCATCACGCCGTCCGCATTCTCGTCGATGAAGATGTCCGCGGCCGCGCCCCACTGGTGCTGGCTGTAGCGCACATTGCCGAGCGACCGGTTGTAGGCCGGAGTGCGGTACCCACTCATGACGTGGAAACTGGTCGCCCGATAGCCGGCCTCGTTCACCCGTTCGAGTGCATACTCGAGGGCGAGCAGGAGTCGCTCGTCGATCACGACGTACTTCCGGGAGCCGGCCGGCTGCTTGCACAGGAACTGGTTGAGTCGGAAGTGCGGGGAGACCAGGACGTCTCCGTTCTCCGGGGTGACCTCGACGAACCCGGCCGGGGGCCTGTACCCGGCGAGCCCGCGGAGTGGCTTCTCGGGATAGCGGCCGATCCGATAGCCGTTCAGGATCTCGCCCTGTAGCCGGTCGTACGGGACGACGACGAACGCCTGCAGCGTGACCGAGTCGCCCCCGTCTGCGGCAACCACCTGGATGGGATAGAGGCCTGGCGCGGGCGGGGCCGTCCATACCCAGCGCCCTGTGCCCTGCGGCTCGAGCCGGCCGGCCGCCGGCCGCGCCACGTACCCCGATTCCCTATCGCGGGCCACCACCTCGAAAGTCACCTTCCCGCCCGGGAGCACCGTCAACGCCCTCACGCGGTCGGTCGAGATCACGTTGCCGTACCGCACCGCGAACACAGCCGCCACCGTCGCAGTCGGCTCTGCGGGTCGAGCCGCGGCGACGACGGTCAGCGCCCCAAGCGACAGCGCCGCGTATGCGAGGAGCTGCATGAACGGTCGGGGCCAACGGCGTAGTGCCAGGTCGCTCACCCTATGGTCGTCGAGTCGTCGCGGGTCAGTCATTGAACGCCGAATGCTAACGAGGTGCTGGGGAAAAGTCATCCTCGCGAGGGAGGCCTATCGCACAAACGTCTTACTACTGTGAATGCCCCGGAGCGCGAGCGAAAACCGCCCCCGCCACGGCGAGGTCTCCTTCACCGACGGTGTCGGAGCGGTAGAGCATCAGACGGTAGCTCTTGTACTTCTTGAAGTTCAACCCGTTGCGCCGTCCGCTGAAGTGTTTGTCTTCGTAGCGCTGCATCTTCTTCTTGAATTTCCACCTCACGAGCTTCATCACCCAAGGATACTTGGCCTCGAGCCGCGAGAGGATCAGCCTGTAGGCCGGCTCAATCGCTTCGCGGTAGGCGGCGTCGAGCATATCGAACGTGGCCGCGATGCCGTCGGTCATGTCGAGATCGAGCGTGGGGGCGAGGGGGAATCGGGCGATGGTCTCGCGGAAACGCGGCAGCTCGTGGCCGCCGCCGATGGGGCTCTTGCCTTCCGCCGGCACGCGGAAGATGTCGGTGATCAGGACGTAGCCGCCGGGGTTGAGCAGCGAGAGCGCCTTGGTGAACGCCTCCTCGAGCGGAATGAACAACAGACTCTCGCTGAACAGAATCAGATCGTAGCGCCGCTCGGTTTGGAGATCCTGGAAGCGTGTCTCGAAGAGATCGCCGCGCCCCTGCAGAACCTGCTTCGCTACGCCGCTCAGCACGCCGTTCGGTGAGACGCAGTCGACCGTGAATCCGCGCTCGAGCAGCTTCCGGGCCGTGTTCCCAGCTCCGCAGCCCACGTCGAGCACTGATTTCACGCCGGCGGGAATGTGCGACATCAAGAAATCGGTGTAGTTCGCCTGCGCCTGCGCCAGGTTCTGCGGCACACGCGGAAGTCCCTCGGGCCAGTATCCGTAATGCAGGTCCTGCATGTTGAGGAAGTGGTGACCGATCACAAACCCCAACGCGAGGCCGAACTCGCTCGACGGCAAATTGCCGTTCGAGGGGATTGGCCTGCTGGCGGTCGATTGCTGCGGGGCAACGCTCGTAAATCCTCCTGGATGCTATAAGCTTGTGACGTGCGTCTAGTGACCACTTCCGCAACTTCGCCGTCTGGGCAACTTCGCAACTTGAGAGAGGGTGGCTGACGGGGATTGAACCCGCAACCTCCGGAGCCACAGTCCGGCGCTCTAACCAATTGAGCTACAGCCACCGTGCTACTAGACGTCTGGACGTCTAGACGTCGAGACGTCTAGCAGTTCCAAACCTAATCGGGCCAGAACGCTGATGAAAGTTCGGCCGTTCGGGGATCACTTGGCGCCGGCTGACCCTGAAAGCTGCCGATCTCCACAACGCCTCGGACCGCGTTGACGAGGAACATGCTGCGTCCCGCCAAGTCGGAAACAGGTTTGCGGGCCTCGTGCACGCCGGCCAACTCCATGATCCGACTGCGCCCGATGCCGGGCAGGATCCCCAGCTCCTCCGCCGGTGTGAACAGCCCCTCCCCGCCCCCCCCGGCCCCATTGTCCCACCAAAACAGACTCCACGCGGTCCCCTCGGCCACATACCCCTCGGCTGTGACGAGCAGCGCGTCGTCGACGCCGAGCCGTCGCGCATTTGCGAGCGAGCGGCCGAATTGCTCGCGGCGAGTCGACTTGTGGGGATAGGGCCGATAAGCCTCGTCCGACACCATCAGCGCGACTGCGCCTTGCTCGGGCACGTCACGCGTCGAG
>Ga0137323_1000027_pt1 | contig 45037 bp, 30 predicted proteins | sample EasRivERMZT423_2_FD_102285 | JGI IMG/M metagenome (GOLD analysis project Ga0137323, IMG submission 102285) | Soil microbial communities from meander-bound floodplain in the East River, Colorado, USA - East River MetaG ERMZT423_2 | ecosystem: Environmental > Terrestrial > Soil > Floodplain ... | reverse complement strand
TCGTTTCGCTGTTCGATGACTGTCCGGATGCTGTCGCCACCACTTTGGCCATCGCGGAGCGCTGCAAAGCCTTCGACATCACCCGCGACCTCGGCTACACCTTCCCCGACTTTCGCGGGGCAGAGCGCGCGCCCGCGCCGCAGGCGTTGGCCGAGCTGTGCCTGGCCCGGCTGGTGGAGCGCTACCCTCCAGGCTCCATCTATCACGCCCAGGCGGTGCGCCGGCTCGACGAAGAGCTGAAACTCATCGAGCATCACCAGCTCAGCGGGTTCTTTCTCGTCTATCACGATCTGTTCGATCTCGCGCGCGAGGTCGCGGTCGACGTGCGCCGCGGTTCCCGGCGCGCCAGCGGCAATCTGCTCCCCGGCCGGGGCCGCGGCTCCTCGGTGTCCTCCATCGTCTGCTATCTGCTCGGCCTCTCCCATATCGATCCGATCGCCAACAAGCTCTTCCTGGGCCGGTTTTTGAACGAAACGCTCGCGTCCGTCCCCGACATCGACCTCGATTTCCCGCGCGAGATCCGCGAGGAGCTGATTCGGCGTGTCTACACGCGCTACGGCGTAGAGCACGTCGGACTCGTGTGCACGTTCCCGACGTATCGCCTGCGGTCGGCGGTGCGCGAAATCGGGAAAGCGCTCGACTTGCCTTTGGGCGAGATCGAGCTCGTGGCAAAGCTGTCGGACAGTCGGACGGACGGACTGTCGGACGAGCTGCAGCATCTTCCCGGCTTCGAGGGACGCAAGGATGCGCCTCTTTGGAAAGAGCTATGTGAGCTGGCGGCAGAGATTCGTGGGCTGCCGCGTCACGTGTCGCAGCACCCCGGCGGGATGATCATCTCGTCGCGCCCGCTGGTCGAGCTGGTGCCGCTCGAGCGCGCCGCGATGGAAGACCGCGTCGTGTGCCAGTGGGACAAGGACTCGTGCGACGACGCGCGCTTCATCAAGATCGACTTCCTCGCGCTCGGCATGCTGTCGCTCGTCGAGGAATGCGTCGAGCTGATCGCGCGCCACACCGGCACGCCGCCGGATCTCTCGCGCATCGATTTCGAGGACCCCGTCATCTACGACCGCATCTGCGCCGGCGATACGATCGGCCTGTTTCAAATCGAGAGCCGCGCGCAGATCCAGATGATTCGTCGCAGCCGGCCGCGCAATCTCGAAGACCTCGCGGTCGAAGTCGCGATCGTCCGTCCGGGACCGATCGTCGGCGGAGCCGTGAACCCGTACGTGCGCCGGCGCGAGGAGCAGCGTCGCGCGCACGCCGCCGGCCTGCCATATGAGCCGCCCGTCGATCATCCGTTGCTCCGCGCATGTCTCGCCGAAACGCTCGGCGTCATTCTATACCAGGATCAGGTGCTGCAGGTATGCCAGGCGCTCGCGGGATTCACGACCGGACAGTCGGAAGCGCTGCGCCGGGCCATGAGCCGGCGCCGCTCGCACGACTTGATCGCGGGCTTCTGGGAAGAATTCCGTCAGGGTGCTCTGGGGCGCGGGGTTCCCGAGGCCACCGCGGAAAAAGTCTTTGGCCAGGTGACCGCATTCAGCGAGTTCGGGTTTCCCAAATCACATGCCGCCGCGTTCGGCCTGCTCGCCTATCAATCCGCCTGGCTCCGGCACTACCACCCCGTCGAGTACTACGTCGCGCTCTTTAATAACCAGCCGATGGGCTTCTACTCGATCGATGCGCTCGGCCGCGACGCGATGCGCAACGGCATCGAATTGCGGCTACCTGACATCAATCAGAGCGATGTCTGGTGCACCGTCGAAGCCAACCAGGGTGGCGAGCCCCGCGGCCATGCCGCGGGGCACCCGGGGCACCAAGGGGCTCTCCGCGTCGGCTTAGGCTTCGTGCGTCACTGGAGCGAAGAAACCACGACCGCGACGGTCGCAGAGCGAGAGCAACACGGTCCATTCACAAGCGTGGGCGACTTCATCCGCCGTGCGCCGGCCAAGCTCAAACGCACCGCCATCGAAGCCCTGATGTGGGTCGGTGGGTGCGACCGCTTCGGTCTCACACGGCGCGAGCTGCTCTGGCAGGTCGGGCTGTGGCTGCCACCCAAGTCGTCGCGCTCCGGGGACGGCAGGGGCCGGCGGCAGCTCGAATTGGCCTTGAACCACCCCCACGAGCATCTCCACTTTGGCGGATTGGCCGCCCACGAGCGCCTTCTCGCCGAGTACGCCACCCTCGGCTTCTCGGCGAGCGGGCATCCTTTGTCGTTGGTACGTAATGCTTTACCATCTGACCTGACACTGAACCAGGATTTGGACAAACTGAAGGCCGGAACTCCCTGCCTGGTCGCCGGCCTGGTGGTCGCCCGCCAGCGGCCCCAGACCGCCAAGGGAACGGTGTTCCTGCTGGTCGAAGATGAGACCGGCATGACGAACGTGATCGTGCGGACGGATGTCTACGATCGCTATCGTGCGGCGATTCGCGGTGAGCCGTTCGTGCTCGTGCGCGGCAAGCTCGCCAAGGACGATGGGACGGTTAACGTGCTGGCCGAGGAGGTGCGAGGCTTACAATGCGACATCAAATCCCCGGATCCCGCTCCCAGAGAATCTCCCGCCCTCCCATTCAGCTTCTTACGGGCGATGCGGCGCGTCGCACCCGGCTCCAAAGACTGGGGCTGAGCCTGGTCCTGATCGCCGCCTGCGGCGGGAAGCCTGAACCCGAGAAGACGGCGCCGGCCGCCGGGCCTCCCGCGCCGGCCCCCGTGTTCCCTCGCACCCTGTACGCGTTGGACGTCAACGGCACGCGGCTCACATATCGCCTGATCGGGGATAGCGGCGCCACGGCGATCGTGTTCGTGCACGGGACGCTGGGCGACTTCCGCTCCTGGAACGGTCAGGAGACGGCGTTCGCTCGAGCTTATCGCGTGCTGGTGTACAGCCGTCGCTATCATCCGCCCAATCCGCAGGTCATCGACACCAACCAGGTGTACTCGCCCAAGGTGCATGCCGAAGACCTGGCGGCGATGCTGCTCACGCTGGACATCGCGCCGGCACACATCGTCGGCGCGGGGTATGGCGCGTACACGGCGCTGGCACTCGCGCGCGATCATCCAAACCTCGTGCGCTCCCTCGTGCTGGCCGAGCCGCCGATCCTGCACCTGTTGACCGTCTCGGAGGCTGGAGACGCTGCGCGTCGGGCCTTTTCCATTAACGTGCTCGATGTTTCGCGCCGGGCGTTCTCCCGCGGCGATTCGGTCACCGCGTTGCGAGTGTATTACGACGGAGTGTACGGGAGGGGGCGGTTCGACGAGCTCCCACCGGCGACACGTGCTGATGTGCTGGCGCACGCATTCGAGATGCGCCAGGAGATGCTCGCGAACCGTGAAGAGTACTTACCCACTGTCTCGTGCGCCGCGCTGAGTCGGACGACGACGCCCGTGTTACTCGTGAGGGGCGAGCGCAGCCCGCGGGTGTTTCAGCTCATCACTGACGAGCTGGCGCGCTGCCTGCGGAGCGACACCACCGTCGTGATCCCCGGCGCCGGCCATCCACCCAACGTGGGCAACGCGGCATACTTCAACCAGATGGTGGCCCGCTTCCTGTCATCCCACTAGTCCGTATCGGGGGGGCGGTTATGCTTTTGTTGTGAGACGCTGTTGGTTGTTGACCGCCGTGCTCTTTGTCGCAGCTCCGCTCGCCGCGCAGAGCCGCAGCGCCGAGCTCCTCGCCGGCGCGCGCGCTCACATTGCCGCACAGCAATGGGACAGCGCTGATGCCGAGTTGTCCGAAGCTCTCGAGTTCGCCCCGTACATCATGGACAGCTCCTGGACCTACATCTGGCGCGGAGTGCTCGAATACCAGCAGGGCCGGCAGCAACTCGCCCGCGTCAGCTTCCGGCGCGCGTTGGCACTCCACCCTGATCCGGGCGTGCGTGGGCTCGATACGATCTCGACCGGTCTCGCGAATCTGTACGATCGCGAGTTCCGCGCGCTGCGGACGTTTCGCAGCTGGGATCTCGACCAGCCCGCACGCTGGACGACTCGGCCGGAGTTCGTGTACCCCCGCGGGCTGTCCGCGCGGCGCCCGGCGGGAGAGGCGATCGTCCGGGTCATCGTCGATACGTCGGGCCGTGTCGAAGACCGTAACATCGAGATCATCGCGATTCCCGACTCGGTCTTTACCGAGCCGGTGCGACAGATGATGACCGAGGTTGTGTTCACGCCGGCGCGCATTGGTGGAAAGCCGGTGCGCAGCCTCCTGTATTACCGGGTCAACATCGTTCCGCCCGGACCGCGCGACCCGATCCGCCTCATCGAGCTCGCGCGGGTCGAGCTGCGAGCCGGGCGCGTCGATGGCGCCCTGGCACACCTCGAGGACGCAGTCGATTCGGTCAACCGAGCCACGCCCGCGATTCGCGTCTATGCGGAGCTCGTGCAAGGGATGGCGTGGCAGACCAAGGGCGATCGGATGCGGGCCGCCAGTAGATTCGATGCAGCCCTCGCCCATTTTGAAGAGCTCCGGATGCAGGGCGTGGATTTCGCGCCGTTCCTGCGCAGTCTGGCCGACTCCATCCGCTTGACAGCCCGGCGAGAATGAAAGCATGACGACTCAGCTCGCCACGCTCGCCGGCGGCTGCTTCTGGTGCCTCGAAGCGGTCTTCGAGCAGCTCAAAGGTGTGAAGAAGGTCGAGTCCGGCTACTCGGGTGGACACGTCCCCAATCCCAGCTATCAAGCCGTGTGTACCGGGACGACCGGTCATGCGGAAGTGGTGCAAGTCAGCTTCGACCCCGACGAGATCTCATTCGGCGACTTGCTCGGCGTCTTCTTCACGCTGCATGACCCAACGACGCTCGACCGCCAGGGCGGCGACGTAGGTACGCAGTACCGCTCGGCAATCTTCTATCATGACGATGAACAGCGGCGCGTTGCGGAGGACCTCGTCCGTGAGCTCGATGCCGAGCACGTCTTCGACGATCCGATCGTGACGAAGATCGAGCCGCTCAAGACGTTCTATCCCGCCGAGGAGTACCACCGGGAGTACTACAGAAGGAATGCGAACCAGCCGTACTGCCGCGCGGTGATTGCCCCCAAGGTTGCCAAGCTCAGGAGCAAGTATTTGGCCATGCTGAAACAACAGGTCTAGCGGACGCGCCTCGCCGCCGGTATAACAAATTCCTGCCTTAGCGAGGAGTCTTCATGGCCGTCATGTCATTCGGCGCGCTGCTCTTGGCGTTCCTGCCGGCGAACGCGCCTCTCAGCCGCGACACCGTTCCGCTCTACACCAACCTCGGCAACCATCACCGCGCCATCACAACGGCTAACCCCGCGGCGCAGCGCTATTTCGATCAGGGGCTGCGGCTCGTCTACGGCTTCAACCACGCCGAGGCGATTCGCGCTTTCACCGAAGCGGCGCGCCTCGATCCCAATTGCGCCATGTGTTACTGGGGAATCGCGTACGCGTACGGACCGCACGTAAATGCCGGGATGGATTCGGCGAGCGGCGTGGCGGCCTACGCGGCCGCGCAAAAGGCGCAGTCGCTGTCGCGGCGCGCCAATCCGGCCGAACGCGCCTTTATCGCCGCCGTCGCGAAGCGGTATGCGCGCGTGCCGCCCGCCAACCGCGCGGCGCTCGACTCGGCCTACGCCACCGCCATGTGCGACGTCAGCGCGCGCTACGCGGAAGACCTCGACGCGTCCACGCTGTGCGCGGAAGCCAAGATGGATTTGCGGCCGTGGAACTACTGGAAACAGCCCTCCGGCGAGCCATACCCGGGAACGACAGACATCGTGGCGAAGCTGGAGCGCGTGATCGCGCGTGATCCCAACCACCCCGGCGCGTGCCACTACTACATCCATGCCGTCGAAGCGGTGCGGCCTGACCAGGCCGTCCCGTGCGCGGAGCGCCTCGCCGCGCTGATGCCCGGCGTTGGACACATGGTGCACATGCCGGCGCACATCTACATCCGCGTCGGCCGCTACAACGAAGCCGTCGAGAGCAACATCCACGCGGTGCACAACGACGAGGTGTACATCGAAGGCCAGAAGCCCCAGGGCGTGTATCCGATCGCTTACTACCCGCACAACGTGCACTTCCTGTCGTTTGCCGCGACGATGGCGGGTCGGAGCGCGCAGGCGCTCGCCGCGGCGCACACCCTGAGGGACAAGACGAACATGGACGTGGCACGCGTCGTCCCGATGGTGCAGGCGTTCGTCCCGTTCGTCCATCTGACGCTCGTCAACTTCGGTCGCTGGGAGGACGTGCTCGCCCAGCCCGTGCCCCCGGCCGAGATGAAATACGCCAGTACGATGGCGCATTACGCGCGCGGGGTGGCGCTTGCCGCGACCGGAAAACCCGCCGACGCGGCCGCGGAGCTTGAATTGGTGAAGCAGGCTGCCCCCGGGGCCAGTCCCGACGACAAACCGGTGATCGACATCGCGACGCACGCGTTGATGGGAGAAATCGCCCAGCGCGCGGGGCGCCTCGACGAGGCGGCGGCGCATTACCGCGCGGCGCAAGCGGTCGAAGACGGCATTCTGTACTTCGAGCCGCCCACGTGGTACTACCCGATTCGCCACTCGCTCGGAGCTGTGCTGCTCGGCGTCGGCAAAGCCGCCGAAGCGGAGGCCGTGTATCGCGAAGACCTGAAGCGCTTTCCCGAAAACGGCTGGGCGTTGTTCGGCTTGATGCAAGCGTTACGCGCGCAGGGCAAGAACGCGGAAGCGACGGCGGTGGACGCGCGTTTCCGCGCCGCGTGGAAGGACGCCGACGTGACGCTGTCGGCGTCGCGCTTCTAGCCGGCTCGGCTTTTTCCCAGGTAGGTACGAACCAGCGGGGCCGGCCGGCGCCGCAGCAGCGCGCCGCGCAGCATGTCGCGCTCCTCGGCCGGCACATCGACCACGAACCGCTCCTTGCCCTCGCTCTCTTTCACAACGATGGGCACACCGTCGCGGTAGAGGATTCTGTTGGTCGTAATCGCAGGGACGGCCTCATCGGGCGTCAGTATGCCCACGAGGTTGAGCGGATCCGCTCCACTCACGGCGATGAGCTCGTCTTCGCCCCGCTCCTTGCGAGTACTTCTCAGCAATCCGATCGCCTCCGGCAAGGCATACTGCTCTCCTGAAAAGCCCCCGACAAACCGGCCACCGCGGATCTCGCCGCGTGCTTCCAGCCGGCGGAACACTCGCAGGATGTCGCGCCAGGGCGCGAGCAAGGTCTCTCGCTGCACCAGCCGGCGGAACACGACGCCGTAGCGGCGCAGCAGCTGCCAGGCGATCGTCTCGGCCACTTGCTCTTCTGGAATGGCTGGCCGTGAATGCGTGCGGGCCCAGCGGCCTGCGTTCTCGACGCCGAACGGCGCGATGTGCCCGCGCCGCCGGTACCCGCCACCGAGCGGGCGCCGTCGATCCGAGGGCACAAGCAGCGCGCGCAGTCCGGCGAAGCTGTCCGAGGACACCAGTCCCCAGGCCACCAGCTCAGCCAATCCCTTCTCCACTTCGGTGCGCAGCAGGCCGGTCGTGTTGACCAGATCGCCAAAGAACAGCGCCCCGCGCGCCTCGAACGCGCCGAGCAGCGCCTTTGCGGTGGACGAGAGCGGCAGCGTAGCCGGATCGACCTCGGGAAGCCCGGCGCGCCAGATCTCGCCACGATCGCGCCGATACAGTGCGATCGGCGTGCCGCGCACCGGACCAACCTTGCGATTGCGCGTTCCGGCTTCCGCGTTGCGGATCGCCGTGAGCCGTCCCCACGCGATCTCGCCCGAGAGGCACAGACCATCCAGCCAGAGCGGATCGTAATTCGTCAGCCTCGCCGGCAGAACCTCAGACTCCCACGCGCCGGCGGCCACCTCGTAGCCGTCCAGCAGATCGAGAACCGCCGCCAGGCCTTCGGGGCCTTCGCCGCGCGAGCCCGTGGCCACACGCTGCCACTTGAACAGGAAGCGCAGGAAATCGGCCGCGGCGACCGGCTCGATCTCTTTGCGGAGGCGGTCGAGCGTATAGCGATGAATGCGCGCCAGCAGCCGGCGCTCGCACCACTCGGTTCTCTCCACTCCCGATGAGAAGCGGCCGCGCAGCGCGAACCCCTCATGCTCGAGCGCAGCCAAGGCGAGGTCGATGTCACTCTGCGGGATGGCGAGCGCGGTTGATACATCGGCGGCGGTCGTCGGACCGATCACCTCGAGGCGGCCGCGCACCAGCTCGCGGATCGCATCTTCCCTCGTCCAGCTCTTCGCACGTTCGCGCTCGGGAGGCGTGACCACCGGCTCGACCGGAGCGCTGGGGAATGCGGCTTGCACCAGCGGCACGCGCTCGGTCGCGACCCAGAGCTTGCCGTCGAGCACCGTGGCGCGACCAGCCGCGACCAGCGTTGCGAAGTCACCGCTCCAATCCCTGGTCTTTCCGCCCTCGGCACTTGGCACCGCGCCCATGACGAGGAGTGCATCGTGCAGCTCGTCTGCATTCTCAGGATCGGGCCACGCCTGCTCCCTGACCAGGTCGATGGCGGCCTGATCGAGCTTGCCGAACTCCTCGGCGCTCTTGACGTCCAGGCCCCGACGCGTAATCACCGCGCGGGTACGCCGCTCCTCGAGCGGCGCGTCGTCGAGGAAGGCATAGGGGCGAGCGTTCAAGACTTCGTGTGACAGCGGCGACGGCTCACTCGTGTCGCGGGCGATCATCGTGCACTGCCCCGCCTCCATCCCCTCGAGCACCTTTTTCAAGCCCGGGAAGTCCATCGCCTCCAGCAGGCAATCGGCGATCGTCTGGTTGACGAGCGGATGATCGGGGATCTCGCGATCGCCAACGAGATTCTCAGGGCACGCGAGCTGATCCGGGAACACCGCCGCCACGAGGTCCTCCGCCTCCATGCGCTGGAGCGGCGTCGGCACCTTCCGGCCGCCGCGGAACCGCAGCACCGCGAGGGCGCGGGTCGCATTCCAGCGCCACCGCGTTCCAAAGACCGGGGCATCGAGCATCGCCTGCACGAGCAGATGCTCCGCCGTTGCCGGCTTGAGGTACTGGAAGACGTCTTCGAGCGGGAAGCTGTGCTGTGGCCCGAGCGACAACACGATCGCGTCTTCGGTCGCGGCCGCCTGCAGCTCGAAGTTGAAGCTGCGACAGAACCGCTTGCGCAGCGCGAGGCCCCACGCCCGGTTGATCCGGCTGCCGAACGGCGCGTGCAGGACGAGCTGCATGCCGCCCGCTTCGTCAAAGAAGCGCTCCAGCACCAGGCACTGCTGCGTGGGGATCGTGCCGAGGATCTGCCGCGTGGCCGCGAGGTACTCGACGATCTGCCGCGCGCCGGCATCCGTCAGTCCGACCGTGTCGACCAGCCACTTGATGGCAGCCGGCTGATCATCGAGCCGGTCCGCGACATCCTGCCGAAGGCGTGACACCTCCTCGGACAGCTCGTTCGTGCGTCCGGGAGCCTCGCCAAGCCAGAACGGCAGCGTCGGTGGCTGTCCTTTGGCGTCGGCAACGCGAACCTGACCGGACTCGACTTTGACGATCAGATACGACGTGTTGCCCAGCTGGAAGATGTCGCCCGGGTTGCTCTCGATCGCGAAGTCTTCGTTGAGCGTGCCGACGAACGTCTCGGTGGGCTCGAGGATCACGCGGTAGTCGCCGAGATCCGGAATGGCGCCACCGGAGGTGATGGCGGCGATCCGCGCGCCCCGACGTCCCTTGAGCTTCTTGTTGATGCCGTCGTAGTGGATGTGCGCGCTGCGCCGGCCGCGTCGAGTCGTGAAACCTTCGGCCAGCATCTGGACGACGTCGTCGAACTGCTTCCGCGACAGATCCCGATAGGGATAGGCCGAGCGAACGTGCTCGTAGAGCCGGTCCTCGTCCCACTCTTCACCCGCGGCCGCCGCGACGATCTGCTGAGCCAGAATGTCGAGCGGCTTATCGGGAATGATCAGCCGGTCGAGCCGGCCCTCGCGGGTGGCGCGCAACATGGCGGCGCACTCGATGAGCTCGTCCCGCGACAGGACGAACACGCGTCCTTTGGGAATCGCGCCGAGCCGGTGCCCCGCCCGTCCCACGCGCTGCAGCAATGTCGCGATCGAGCGCGTCGACCCGACCTGGATCACGAGATCGACGCTGCCGATGTCGATGCCGAGCTCGAGCGACGCGGTGGCGACGAGGGCCTTGAGCTCGCCCTTTTTGAGACGCTCTTCGGCTTCGAAGCGTTTTTCTCGCGACAGGCTGCCGTGGTGACTGGTGACATGTTCGGCGCCAATCCGCTCCGAGAGCTGCATGGCGAGCCGCTCGGCCAGGCGCCGCGTGTTGACGAATACCAGCGTCGTCCGATGCTGCGAGATGAGCTCGGCGATTCTGGTATTGACCTCTTCCCACACCTCCGCCGACATCACCGCCTCGAGCGGCGACGACGGAATCTCGAGCTCGAGGTCCAGGGTCCGGATGTGCCCCGCGTCCACGATCGTGGGCTGCGGGCGTCCCGTCCCGACGAGGAATTGCGCGATCTCCTCGATGGGCCGTTGTGTCGCTGAAAGACCGATGCGCTGCGGCCGCGTCCCGATGAGGGCGTCGAGCCGGGCGAGTGTCAGCGCCAGGTGGCTGCCGCGCTTGTCGCGGGCGACCGCGTGAATCTCGTCTACGATCACCGTGCGCACCGAGCGCAGCATCTCGCGGGCGCGCTCGGACGTGAGGATCAGGTAGAGCGATTCAGGAGTGGTGACGAGAATGTGTGGCGGCTTTTTCAGCATCGCCTGCCGCTCGGACTGCGGCGTGTCGCCCGTCCGCACCAGCGTCCGGACCTCTACATCGGGAAGCCCCTGCTCCGCTAGCTGCGCGCGAATCTCGGCGAGCGGCTCCGACAGGTTCTTTTGAACGTCGTTCGAGAGCGCCTTGAGCGGGGAGATATAGACGACCTGCGTCTCGTCGCGTAACTCGGCGTTCAGACCCTGGCGCACCAACCCGTCGATGGCCGACAGGAAGGCGGCGAACGTCTTGCCGGACCCCGTCGGCGCGGCGATCAACACATCGCCGCCCTGCTGGATTACCGGCCAGGCACGCCGCTGAGGTTCAGTGGGCTCCGCGAATCGGTTGGCGAACCAGCGTTCGATGGCAGGATGAAAGAGAGACACCGACATAAGGCCCGAAATATACCCGAAACCTGCGCGCTAGTGAACCTGTCGGGGTTCCGGGTCCACCGTCTTATCGGATGAGCCGCCCAACACGAGCGCGAGGTGGGACGAGTATTTCCACACTCCTGAGGGTCCGCTCGTCCGGCCTGGTGAGGTCGATCGGTTTCGCGGACGGAATGTGGCGAATGCCACTCATAGCAGGACCGGTCAGCTTGCGACGAGGGACAGGCCGCGCAGCGCCGCAATGCGCTCGATGGTTTCGCCGATCTTGTTGTTCGGGGTCGAGGCGCCCGCCGTGATGCCGATCGTCAGCCGCCCCTCGGGTAACCAGTGCTCCCGACGCTGCTCCGTGGCATGAACACCCACCGGCCGGTACCGAATGCTCCCGCCGTCCACATCGATGCAGGCCGCATCCTCGATGTGGTAGGTGGTCACCTTTTCCTCGCAAATGGCGGCCAGGTGCGTCGTATTACTGGAGTTGTAGCCGCCGATCACGACCATCACATCGAGCGGCTCAGCAATGAGCTTGAGCACGGCATCCTGCCGCTCCTGGGTCGCTGAGCAGATCGTATCGAAGGTGCGGAAATGCTCGTGGACCGAGCCGTTGCCCCAGCGACGGGCCATGCTCTTCCCCACCTCGGCGGCGATCGCCAGTGACTCGCCCGACAACATCGTGGTCTGATTCGCGACCCCGACCCGCTGCAGGTCCCGATCCGGATCAAACCCAGGTGACACTTTGCCTGCGAATTGCTCGAGGAACTGCTCCCTGCTCCCTGCTCCCTGCTCCTTCCCTTCGATATAGTCGCAAACAATCCGCGCCTCGTTCATATCGCGAACCACCAGGTATCTGCCGCCCGGATACTTGTTCACCTGGCTCGATGTGGCCTTCGTTTCCTCGTGATAGTTCTTGCCGTGAATCAACGCGGTGAATCCGTCGCGCGCGTACGACTCCACTCGCTTCCACACATTCAACACGGACCCGCAGGTCGTGTCCACGAGCACACAACCGGTTTTGCGCAGCCGCTCGAAGTCCTGAACCGTCACGCCGAACGCGGGGAGTATGACCGCATCGTCCGGCGTCACCGCGCTGAAATCGAACTCGCCGTCGCGGCCCTCGGGACGGTGCAGGAACTTCACCCCCATCGCCTCGAGCTTCTGGTTGACGTGCGGGTTGTGAATGATCTCGCCAACGAGAAAGGTGCGCTTGTCCGGAAACTTGGTGCGGGTTTCGTAGGCGTACTCCACGGCGCGGTCCACACCGTAACAGAAGCCGAACTCGCCCGCGAGACGGAAGGTCAGGTCGCCGATGGCGAGCGTATAGCCGGACGCGCGGATCGCGTCCACGACGCGGCTGTGGTAGTCGGCGGTCAGGGCGCCTTCAATGGCGCCTTTGAGACCGAATCCTTTCCGGAAGTAAGTCTGTTCCACGGACCTCAATCTAACCGCACACCGCGCCCGCCGCGGATGGCGTCGAGCACACGCTGCACTTCCCAGCCGTCGCGGAACGTGGCGGGCTCGCCCAGCGGGATTCCGCCGCGGATTACGTGCACCATCTCCCGCATGAGTCGCACGAACGAGCGCGCCCACATGTTGTTTGGCTTCGTCTTCTCCCACAGGTCATCCGCCGCGGAGACGTCTTCGAGCGGCCCACCGGATTTGCCGAACTCGAGCGTCGTCTCGCCGCTGAGCAGGAGCGTGCCCTCGCTGCCGGTCACCTGCCCCAGGTGCCCCGGGCCATGATGTGCGACGGTGCTGAGCGTGATCGTCGCCACGACGCCGCCAGCGGTTTGCAGGACGCAGCTCGCAAAGTCGTCGGCCGTGACGTGCCGCGTCTGCGCCGACTCGTCCGTCCGCTGCGTGACGAATGTTTCCACGAGTCCGGCGACGTACCGGATCTCGCTGCCACACCAGAACCGGCACAGATCGATGAGGTGCGACCCGACGGCGCCGAGTATTCCGCCTCCGCGCGCCGAATCGAACCACCAGGTCCAGGGCGCGTCGGACGCTTGCGGTCGCCCATCGCCGCGCAGGTACGGCTTGAGCGACAGCTCAATGTGGCGCAGCTCCCCCAGCGCATTCGAGCGAATCAGCTCGCGCGCGCGCCGGCGGTTCGGCTCATAGCGCAGTTCGTGGTCAATCCACGCGATACTGTCGGGATGCTGTGCAGATGCTGCCACCATTTGGGCGGCCTCAAACGCGTCGATCGCCATGGGCTTTTCGCACAGGACGTGCTTTCCCGCTTCGAGGGCGGCGATGGCGTAGCGGGCGTGCGAATCAGGCGTCGATGAGACGATGACGAGATCCACGTCCGGCGATCGCGCCAGCTCGATTCCGTCGCTGAACACAAGCGGCAACCCAAAGTCGCGCGCGACCGCGTCGGCGTTGGCGCGATGGCCGCTCGCGATCGCGACGGGTTTCGTTCCGGGGACGAGCGCGAGCCCGGGCAGCTGCACCCGGCGCGCGAATCCCGATCCGATGAACCCCACCCGCACATCGCCGCGCGTCATGACGCGGAGGTGCAGGGCACCGTGTCGGTTCCAATCGGAACATCGCGGGACTCGATCTGCGCGCGAATCCGGATTGCATTCTCGACGCCGACACCCGTACTCGTGATCCGGATCCTGGGGCCGTCGCGCTGGACCAGGACGCTGCCGCTGTCGAGCGAATACCCGTGCGGCGTGTCGTGAACGAAAAACCGGATGCCCACCACCGCCGCCGGGACGGCGGACGTATCCTCGGGAATCACGATCGGTACAGAATCGGAGCTGAGACTGTCTCGGTAGCGCAGGCGCACGAGCACACCGCTGCCTTCCGGGCTCAACGATTCGAGCAACAATGAACGCCCGTCACTGCACCACGCGGTGGTCGCGGGCAGCGACAGGCGAATCGTGTCTTTGGGTGGAAACGCAATCGTCGCGTCGAGCCGCCGCGGTGCTTGCTCCGGTTCGTCAGAGCCGCAGGCCAATGAAAGAAGAAGGGGGACGGGAGTGAAGATCTTCAGCGCGGAGATACGGCGACCCCCAGAGACTGACGAGCCGCTTCTGGAGTAAGGGTGTGCGGGGCCAACGCCGCGATCAGTCCGCGTGGCAACGGGGTTGGCTTGAGCTGCTTCCGATCGACACACACCAGCACCATCCATCCCGCGGCGCCGAGCGCGTCGCGGTCTGCGCGCAGCACGTCGAAATGCAGGGTCAGCGACTTCGTACCGACCTTCCCAACGTACGCGGCGATGCGGAGCCGATCGTCCAAACGGGCGGGCCAGTAAAATTCGCTGTGCACAGCTTTGCGAGGCAGGAAAATATCGTACTCGTCGAACATCCTGGCGTACGCCAGTCCGCAGTGCCGGAACAGCTCCGTCTCGGCGATCTCAAACAGCCGCACGTAGGACCCGTAAAAAATGATTCCCGCGAAGTCTACGTCCGACCAGCGGACGTACTCTTCAATGACGAACGGAGCCGGTGCTGCGGGGTCGGGGGATGGCATCCCCCGGAGAAGCTAGGACCCTACGGAGAGGCGCGAAAGCCGTCCACGCCATAGGACTTGAGCCGCCGCCACAACGTGGTGCGGCTGATGCCGAGACGGCGCGCGGTCTCCGCGAGCTTGCCGCTCGTGTCCTGGAGTGTGTCGGTGATGGCCTGGCGTTCGCGTGCGGCGAGGGTGAGAGGACCCGCCTGAGGAAGAATCGCTGCTTCGCCGAGACTCTGCGCGCCGCTTTTGAGCGGTGCGAAGCGAGCACCGAGACTTTGCAGCCGGTTACGCACGTCGCCGTTCTGCCCGTCGATCGCCCGGCGCGCCGGGGCGTTGGCGTACAGCATGCGACCTTGCTGATCGAAGATGACGACCCCTTCGGTGACGGAGTCGATGACCGCGCGAGCGAGCGGCGAGAAGGCGGCGGGGACGGTGCCCGTTGAAGCGACAGGTTTGTCGATCATTGGTTTGTCATCCTCATACAAATCTCAGGGGTCCAAGGTTTCATTCCGTACAGCACCGGTGTTAGGGTCGTGTCAAGATGAGACTCGGTCGTCGGGCAAAAGGTTGCTGGTTTGTTTCGACTTGCGCCTTCCGAGCTGATTCCCATTATTGACCGCCAGGACAACAACGTGCCCAAAGACGCATCCTCAACCCGCGCCGGGATCCTTGCGGCGGCTGTGCAGACGCTGCAACGCGCCGGCGTCGAAGGATTCACGCTGGACGCGGTTGCTCGGCGCGCCGGCGTCGTCAAAGGCCTCGTCCTCTACCACTACGGATCACGCGCGCGATTGCTGCGCACAGCCGCGTCCCAGGTAGCCGACAACCGCGATACCGGACTGACGAGGGCGCTCGCCACAGGAGCGGGAATGGCGGGCGTTGACGCGTGCTGGGAGGAGCTCCGCCGTCAAGCGGAAGACGGGACCGCGCGAGCGTGGTTGAGCCTGTGCGCCGCCGGGCTGATTGACCGATCGGCCAGGAATAACGGTCTTGAAGAAGCGGCCCGCTGGGTTGTGGTGGATGGCTGCGCGCTGACGCTCGCGTCCGGCGTGCCACTCACCGATGCCCGCGATGCCTACAACACTCTGTGGCTTGCCCTATTGGAGGTGACCGAGGAGCCCTAGTGTCGCCGCGGCCGCCGGCCGCCTCGCGCGACTCGAGCCCGGTGCCCGCTCCCCAAACTGCGGAGGCCGGACCGGAGCTCGTCGAGCGAGCTCGCCCGGACCGCGTCGTGCTTTCCGCGCGTGACCGTGAAGCGCACGGGCCGGTCGAACGGCGGCAAATCCCGTGGCTGGAGCCGCCGCGCCTGCCCTTCCTTCAGCCGTAGCCGCACCACTCCTCCGACGCCCGGCTCGACATCGTAGTCCACAGGCACGCGGTCTCCGTAAAGGAAGACCGACGCGGGCAGGGCATCGAGGCCATGGCGTTCGCTCTCGGCGATCGCCTGCTCCGGATCGAGCGTGACTCGTGCGGCGATGAACGAATCCCACGACGTGACGGCGCTCAGTTGCGCCGCGATTTGGCCCTTGATGTGCCCACTTTCAGCCTGCGCGAGCCGCCCGCCCGAGCGCCGCCAATAGTAGCCAAACCGCTCCAAGGCGCGGCGGACCTTGCCCTGATCGGGATGGGGCGTCTCACCGGCCACGAGCGCGTCCGCCAGCGCTCCACGAGCGGCGTCGGCCAGGTCGGCGGGGAATGGCGAGTGCAGGGGCTCCACTTCCCGGTCGAGCGTGAACCCGAAGTACTCCACCGTGCGCACCAGCATCAACCCTTCGCGACGGCGCTGGCGCTCGAACACGACGTTGGGCCGGCCGCGCTGTGCGTAGTGGCGAATCGCGCGTTCCGGGATCTGGGTTCCTTCGATACTGGCTCGGGGGACGCCGAAGCGATCGGCGAAGTAACGCAGCGTCCCGGCGATCGCACCCCAGCTCCCGCAGACGGAGCTGCGACTCACGCGCGCCTCTCTCCCGTCCGGCGTCTGTTCGTCGATGACAAGATCGAACGGCATGATTTTGGCCAAATGGTCAGCAAAAAGCTCCAGCGCTTTGCGATCTCCATACGGGAGTTTCGCCGGCAGGGGCAGCTCGAGCTGGCGGTAGACCGACGCGGTACCCAAAGCGATGTCCTCAATGGCCTTCACGAGGACGCCGCGTTCTTCAGCCCAGTGCTCGATTTCCTCTTCGCGGAACAGGTGGCGGGGGAGACCGTACACCTCGCCCAGAAAGCCGTACTTGTTCACTGCCTCGGCGTAGACGTTGTAGGCCGTGATATGATCGGAGCCGGGGACGATCAGGCCGGCGAGCTGGCGCTCCTCGCGTGTCATGCGATGCAAGGACTCGATGTTGGAAGCGACCGCGACGATCGGCACAAGCGCCGGGTCAGCGTGGTAGAGCATCTCACCCCAAGGCCGCTCCACCGGCATCGCCTCGACCTCACGGCCGTAAGTCGTTAAGCGGCCGTGCTCTATGAGTCCACGCCCGGTCAGCAGCGCGACGCTGCTCTTGTACGCGCGGCGGTCGAGCGGCACGGGAAGGTCCAGCTCGGTCGCGTCCACGCCGATGGCGGCGCAGGTGATAGCCACGCGTTCGGCGTCCCCCGCGAGCTGGAACTCCGGTGCCGTGGGGCGCAGGTCTTCGAAGGCCAGGTCGCGGTCGCTGAGGATATAGACCTCGCCCTGCTGGACCCGCCCATGCACGCGCCCCGCCATCTGCAGGATCTCGTTCGCACCGAGGTACGCCCGGGTCAGGACGTTCTTGCCGCGCTCCACCACGTTGGTGTAGCGGGCATCGTAGATCACCACTGTATCGAGGCCGCGGATATTGAGCGCCGATTGACCGGCTGCGGTCATCGCCAGTAGGAACGGACGTTTGACCAAACCGTCAAGAAACGGCCGAATGACGCGAATCGGCTCACCCCCATGGTAGAAGGCCGTGGCCAGGTTGGGCCAACGATCGCCAAGCTCCTTGGCGATCTGCTCGACCTCCGCACGTGTGGGGACGAAGACCGCCACGCCGCGGCGCTCGCGCATGACCCGCTTGATCAAGCGGTCATTGAGAAACTCGAGCGGTTGCTCGGCCAGGACATTCACCTGCGCCGCTTTGGCGGGATCGAAGGCCCGCGTTTCCAGCACTTCGGCCGACGTGAGGTACTCCGAGTAGAAGCTCGGATCCACCGTCGCCGACAGCCAAATGAACCGGCAGCGGGCGCGCTTGCCGAGCGCTAGGCACAGCTCCATCTCGGCGGAGGTCTGGTGGATTTCGTCCACCACCAGGGTGTCTTGCGACGTGATGAGCCCGTCCTGGAACCAGCGCCGCGCGATCCCGGTGGTGATGATGACGACGTTCCAGGTCGGCGTTTCGGGCGTGGCTTCGCGCTCGCGATTGACGACGCCGACCTTAAGCGGTGTCTTGAGGATCGTTTCCGCCATGCTGCGGATCGCGAGCGTTTTCCCGGTACCCGTGCCGGCGATAATCCCGAACCCGTGGCCGGAAACCGCCAGACGCCGGATGTCATCGCCGTGCTCGCGAGCGAGCAACGTTTCAAGCGTCAGACCGAGCGCCAGCTCGATGGTCTCGCAGGCGGCGCGCGTTGGCGCGATGACAATGACGCGGCCGGTAGACGGCTCGGCGGCGAGAAATGCCTTGGGATCGGGAGGAAGAGCATGGTCGCGGGAGATTCGCACACCGCAAGATAAACCTATCGCCGGCTGCGGTTCAGCTTTCGACGATCAAGACGGAAGGACCATGGGTGCGTTTTCACAACGACAGGGCCTACTCCCGCCAAGGGAGTCGGTGCACGCGATCGGGTTGCAACCGCGCAGCAGCTCGATCACTTGCCCGACAGTGAGTCGCGGCGCACCGATATCGGCAGGAGTAGTCCGTGCGCGAGGCAGTGGCCCAGGAACGTAGCGCGCCGGCCCGAGGCGAGGAGCGCACCCCGCCAAGAGGATGACGAGCGCTCCCACCCCGAGCCAGCGCAGCGTGTTCATGCCCTACCAGCCGCGATGATATCTGCGGTGTTTGCGATGCGGCTTTACGACGACGACGCGCGGCTCGGCATGGTAGCGCGGCGCGACAACGACCACCGGCGCCCGGTGGTAGTACGGACGATAGTGGTAGTAGTAGGGGCGCGCGTATCGATGGTAATACGGCTGCCCAATTACGACCTGGCCGTTGAAGTAGGGGTCTCCAAAGCTCACTGCGACTCCAACACGCGTTTGGGCCTGCGCGACACCACTGGCCAATCCCACCAGCAATCCGACAATGACGAAGATCCGTTTCATAGCTGCCTCCTGTCGCCACCGCGTACAAGGAAGAAGCATGCCATACACAGGAACCCAGTAAGTGACTGCTCGGGAACGAGTTAGTTGGAATTGGCGAGGTTTGCTTGTCCTACGAGAGCGACACCTGTGTCCGTTCAGTCTCCGAAGCTGACTCCGAGATCGCGCGCGGTCGCAATCGTGTCCGAGTCGAGCGGCACGCGCTTCGGCGTTGTGATGGCATCCGCCAGCAGGACGGGAACGATACGCGGCGGTTGCAGCGCGACCATCATCCCGAACTTGCCCTCGGCGACGAGACGCACGGCCGCAGCCCCGAATCGCAGTGCGAGCAGCCGGTCGAACGTTGTCGGACCGCCGCCGCGCTGGAGATGTCCGAGCACCAGCGAGCGCGCTTCCTTCCCCGTCATCTGCTCGATCGAGTGCGCCAGCTTATCGGCAATGCCGCCGAGGCGCGCGTGCTCGGGATCGATGAGTGACACCGTGCCGCCTTTGGGGACGGCGCCTTCGGCGGCAACGACGATGCTGAAGTGGCGGCCTTCGGCTTCGCGACGCCGAATCTTGTCGCACACCTTGTCAATGTCGAACGGGATTTCGGGAATGAGGATGACGTCCGCCGAGCCGGCGACGCCGGAGTTCAGTGCGATGAAGCCGGCGTGGCGCCCCATGACCTCGACCACCATGACGCGCTCATGGCTCTCCGCGGTGGAGTGCACCTTGTCGATCGCGTCGGTGGCCGTCGCGACCGCGGTATCGAAGCCGAAGGTCGCGGCCGTGCATTCCACGTCATTGTCGATCGTCTTGGGAACGCCGACGACCGGCAATCCTTTCTTCCACAGCTCATGCGCGATCCCGAGCGTTCCTTCGCCGCCGATGGCGATCAAGGCATCGAATCGGTAAGCCCGGAATGATTCGAACAGCTCCGCCGTGCGGTCGCGCTCCTCCCAGGTGCCGTCCGGTCGCTGGTGGCGCCACTTGAGGGGATTACCGCGGTTCGACGTACCCAGGATGGTTCCGCCGAGATGGGTGATGCCGCGGACCTCGTGCGGGCCGAGCGGCATCGGCGGCTCCTCGCCGAGCAGACTGCCGAATCCGCGTCTGATTCCGAAGCATTCCCAGCCGCGATGCACGGCAGCGAGGACGGCGGCGCGGATGACGGCATTCAACCCGGGAGCGTCACCCCCGCCGGTGGAGATGGCGAGCCTCACCGCTCCGTGGCGGCCCTCTCGCGAATCAGGCGCACCACTTCACCTGTTTCGGCGTGGCGTTTCAAGGATTTCTTGGAAAAGATGCGGCGCCCGTCGACGTCCACTTCAAAGACGCCGCCAGACGATTGGATCAGACGCACTTCGGCATGAGGGTAGGCATCGCGGATCTCGGCCGCCAGACCGGTGGCCCGAGGTTCGTAGTTTCAAATGACGCAGTATTCAATCGTGACGGTCATGGTGTAAACGATAGTCGCGCTTGACACACCGCGCCACGGCGCCGACCTTGCGCGAAACCTTCTATGCGGCGAGCACTCCTGGTCCGCGCGGTGGTATCGATCGCCGCACTCGTCAGTTTTGGCGCGGGGCTGGTCGCCCTCGCGCGGGGAACGTCCCCCGCCGGCGGCAATCTGCCGCTCGCCGGCGTCGTGCTCGTCCTCATCGCCGCGTTCAGCCGTCGCTACGGCATTGCGCTTCCCGGCAACGGCTTCTCTTCCTACGTCGTCGGCGTGTTGCTCTTCGCTATCCTCGATCGGGGCTGGGCTTTCGCCGCCGTCATCGCGCCGTTCTCCATGCTCGTCGGGGACGTGCTGATGCGCCGGCTCCCGGTCCGCGCCGCGCTCGGCAACGCGGCGCATCTCACCGCGGGTACGACGTTCGTCGGGCTGATGTACGCCCGTATCGGTGGCGCGACCGGCGCCGCCGCGCTGTCGGTGGACAACGTCGGACCGCTGGCGGTCACGATCGCCGTGTTACCCATGATCGTGAACGGGACGTTCTACCTGGAGCTCGCGTTGGGGCAGACGATCGCGTGGGTAGACGCCCGGCTCACGCTGCGCTGGGAGTCCATCGTCTACCTCGTGTCGGCCGCGCTGGCGCTCAGCTGGCTCGCGCTGGCGCATGCCGCCCTCCCGACCGGTCCCCGGCTGCTGATGCTCGGGGCACTCGGGCTCGCTACGATCGGCAGTCTGCATGTGCTCCGCCTCGGCGTGCGCGCCGACGAGCTGCAGCTGATTCAGCGGCTCGCGCACGCGATCGCGGCGGAGCTGACGCTCAGCAAGAGCTTCACGCGCGTCCAGGAGCTCACGCGCCAGCTCGTCCCGTGGGAGCAGATGGGGTTCGCCCGTTACGATGCGCGGACGCGCCAGATGGAGCTGGTGGCCGACACCGCGGCACAGCCCGGAGCGTCGTTTCGCTTCGATTCGGACGCGGGGCTCACCGGGGAAGCGCTGCGCTTGCGCCGTCCCGTGGTTGCCCATGGATTGGCCCCGGATCAAGTCGTCGTTCCGGGCGCGGAGACGCCCGGCTCGGAGATGCTCGTGCCCCTGTACCACGCGGGGCAGCTCGTCGGACTCTGGAGCGTGCGACACTCCGATCCCGCGATGTACCGTGAGTCCGACGGCGAGCTGCTCGAGCTCCTCGCCCCGCAGCTCGCCCTCATGGTCGCGATCGACGGCTCGCTGCGCCCGGTGACTGGCGCGTCCGACCAGACGACGCAATACGTCCAGACGCTGACGGCAACGACCGAAGAGATTCACGCCTCCAGCGAGGAAGTATCCGCGTCCGCGCAGCGCGCGAGCCACGGCGCGGGACAAGCCGCCACGCTCGTGGCGACCGCGGCCGGCGAAGCGGGACAGCTCAAGGACAGCGCCGCGCAGCTCGCCGCGGCCGGCGACCGCACGCGCGAGGCGGGTTCGCAGATGGAGAAGACGGCGGAACGCGTCCGGACCGGAACGCAGGGCGCGGTGCGCCAATTGACCGACCTCGGCGCTACGACCGAGGAAAGCGCGGCCGAGGTCGGGCGGCTGCGGGACGTCGCGACGCAGGTCGAGAAGTTCTCCGAGACGATCGGGTTCGTCGCGAATCAGACCAACCTGCTCGCGTTGAACGCGACGATCGAAGCGGCGCGCGCGGGGATTCACGGCCGCGGCTTCGCGGTCGTCGCCGACGAAGTTCACAAGCTGGCCGAGGCGAGCGGACGCGAGGCCCGCAACGTCGGCAAGGCGGTGCAGGACACCCGCCGGACGCTGGATCGCGCCGCCCAACTGATCGAGCGCATCCGCGGGGACTTGACCCAGGTCGTGCAGAATTCCGCCGCCTGGGTGCAGGATCTCGACCGGATCGGCGAAGCGGCGATCGAAACGGCGCGCGCCGGCAAGCAGGTCGCGGAGCTCGGCCGCCACAGCGCGGCGCTGGCGAGCAGAATCACCGACTCGCTCGTTCAGGCGCGCGCGGCGGCGCAGAGCTCGAGCCAGGAAGCCGAGGCCGTCGCGGCCGCCGCGGCCGAGCAGCTCCGCGCTATCGAGGATCTCGCCCAGGGAGCCACCGAGCTGTCCGCCCTCGCCGAGCAGCTGTCGCAGGCATTGCGCTTCATCCGCGGGGGAAATGGTCATCCGTAGGTCGCTCGCCGCCACTGCCGCATCTGTAGCGCTCGCGACAACCGTGGGAAGCTGTGGCAGCGACAGCTCGTCGCCCGCCGCGCCCGTCCGCATCGACTACATCGCCGGCGCCATCGAACCGTTGCTCACGCGGGGCGAGCGATTCACGATCGAAGGGTACGGGTTCGGCGACGACCCCGGCGTGGTGCTGGTCACCCGCACCGGTGGCGGCACGATCGAGAGCCCGGTGGCAGACTCCGCTTGGACGCCGTTCGTCATTGCGTTCACCGTGCCCGATTCGGCGGCCGCGGGACGCGTCGGGTTCGGCATCGAAACCGCGACCGGCATCAGGGTCACCGCGACGATCAACGTCCTGCCGCGGACGACTATCAATCCAGCGACCCTCACGTGGGTTGCGCGCGGGACCTTCCCGGGGGCGACCTCGGGAATCGCGCTCGCGACCGCTCAGTTTCCAGGAACCGAGGCGCTGCCGACTTCACTCTATGCTGCCGGCGGCGCCGAGCCGCCCGCGCAGACGCCCGACTCGATCAGCGGACGACGCGTCTACGTCGCGCGCGTGACCACCGGTGGCTCGGGTGCGATCGGCTCATGGAATCCCTCGCGGCTGCTGCCCGCACCACGTGCATTCGCGACCGCCGTGGTCGGGACGCCATTCAATTCCCGGTTTCGCGGCAATGCCCTCTACGTCATCGGCGGACTCGATTCGCTCGGTCGCGCGCAATCATCCGTGTACGCCGCCGATGTGACCGCCGACAGCGTGAGTACGCCGTTCATCACCATCGAGCCACTGCCGGCGCCCCGCGCCGGCGCCCTCGCCGTGATCCGCCACGGCAGGATCTACGTCCTCGGAGGGACCGACACCGTGGGGCGCCCGCAGACGACGGTCTACACGGGTCGCATCGGCGCCGACGGACACATCGACGGCTGGTTCGTGCAACCTCCGTTGGCCGAGGTCCGGGCGTATGGCGCTGCCATCGCCCGCGCCGGCCGTGTGCTCACCGTCGGAGGCGTGGTCCACAGCGTGCCTCCCGGAGGGGGCCTGGATGCGGGTATCCAGCGCGTGGTGACGGGGGATACAGCGGCGGTGAGCACCCTCTCAGGATTCTTCACGGGCGGATGGGGGGCGGGACCGGGGCTGCTGCCGGAGGGCCGGTCGCAGTTCGCGCTGTTCGACCTCGACTCCATCGTGCTCGTCGTCGGCGGGATGTACGCGGGTGCCGCCAGCAACTCGGCCGAAGCGCTCGCGGCGACGGTGGTCAACGACTCGGTGGGCCCGTTTACCGGCCCCGTCGGCACGAACCAGATCGCCGATCTGATGTGCCTGACGGAACCCGCGGGAACACTGGTCGGGCCGGCGGGAATCGCGTGGCAGGAACTGGATGGGACGCGTCGTGGCCTGCTGGTCGGCGGCCTCGACTTGGCCTCGCAAGGGCGCCGAAACTGCGCCTGGGGTTGGTGATTTAGAGGCCGATCATTAAAGTGGTGTGCCGTTAACCCGGGGAAAGACATGCGCGCTCAGACCTCGCTGGTGCTCGGTCTACTGCTTGCTCCCGCCATTGGCGCCGCCCAACACACACATCAGTTCGAGATGGGCGCGTTCGGGTCGTACACCCGCTACGACCAGGTATTCAACCTCGACAAACAGATCGGTGGCGGCGGACGACTGGGCTACTTCTTCAGTCCCGCTGTGGGCGTCGAGCTCGACATCGGAATTCAGCAGCCGTCTCCTAAGGGCGGCGGAGCCTCCGCCGGGCTGACGGTGGGCGGCGGTAGTCTCGTGTTCAACTTTGGGAACCAGAAGAACCTCTTCTATATCCTGGGCGGGTACTCGAGGCTCAGCTTCACCGACAACCCTGCATACACGTTCGACGACAACGCAGTCCACGGCGGGATCGGCGACCGCATCTTCCTCGGCGAGCGCGTCGCGCTGCGGATCGAGGGCCGGGCGCTGTACGCCCCCAACACCAACTATCCCAGCGGCACGTGGGCAGGACACATCGTCGCCTCGGCCGGCCTTTCCATATTCACCGGGCCGAGCGCATTCAAGGACAGTGATCAGGATGGCATCGCGGACAAGGGTGATACGTGCCCCGCCACACCCAGCGGCGCCGTCGTCGACGCGCAAGGGTGCCCGAGCGACGCCGATCGTGACAAGGTCTTCAACGGTCTCGACGCGTGCCCCAACACCGTCGAGGGCGCCGAGGTGGACGCTCGCGGGTGCCCCAAGGACGCTGATGCCGACGGCGTGTACGACGGCATCGACAAGTGCCCCGCGAGCGCGACCGGCTCGCGCGTCGACGCGACCGGATGTCCCACGGACTCCGACGGGGACAGCGTGTTCGACGGGCCCGACCAGTGCCCCAGCACGCCAACCGGCGCGACCGTGGATGCGAACGGCTGCCCGATCGACAGCGATCGCGACACCGTGCCCGACGGCATCGACAAATGTCCGAATACTCCGGCCGGCACCGAAGTCGACACGGCCGGTTGCCAGCGCGCATCAGACTCCGACGGCGACGGTGTGGACGACACGAAGGACAAGTGCCCCGGTACATCGTCCGGCACGCGTGTCGACGCGGCGGGCTGCCCGATCCTGTTCACAGAGGCACGCCAGCCCGTGGTCCTGCGCGGCGTGACGTTTGAGACCGGGCGCTCGGCGCTGCGGCCCGATTCCTACACGATTCTCGACATGGTCGCGATTTCGCTGGTGAACAATCCGGACATCAACGTCGAAATCTCGGGTCATACCGACAACACGGGATCGGCGGCGACGAACCTGCGCCTGTCACAGGCCCGGGCCGATGCAGTGCGCGCGTATCTGGCCAGCAAGGGCGTGGCGCCGGAAAGAATGGTGGCGAAAGGGTACGGTCCGGAGCAGCCCGTCGCGCCGAATACGACGCCGGCGGGCCGCGCGCAGAACCGGCGCGTCGAGCTGCGCCGGACCAATTGAGGACGGAGACATGAGCGCTCACATCGCGAGAACGTTCACTGCGGCGGTCGCCGTGCTCGTCCTGGGCTCGGCAAGCCTGTCGGCGCAGTATGACCGCCGATACGAGGTGGGACTCTTCGGAGGCTTCACCAAGTACGACGACGCATTCCAGCTCGCCAACAAGAGCGGCGGTGGCGTGCGGTTCGCGTATTCATTCACTCCCCTGATTGCCGTGGAAGTCGAAGGACTGTTCCAGTCGCCCCAGGATGTCAGCTCGGTCCACGTTGAGCCGTTGATCGGCAGCGCGAGCCTGGTCTTCAACGCCTTCAACAAGAGCCGGATGAGCGCTTACCTGCTCGGCGGTTACACGCGCCTCGACTTCGGCAATTCGAGTCCGTACGACTTCACGGACGGGGGCTTCCACGGAGCCGCGGGCGCGAAGCTCTACCTGAGCTCGCGGGTGGCGCTGCGCATCGAGGGACGCGGCATCTACACAGCGGAAACCAAGAGCACGTTCGCGAGTGCCTCGCAGAGCGCCACGCATATCGTAGGGTCCGTCGGCCTGTCCTTCTTCCAGGCGGGCGGCACGCCCTCGGTTGACACCGACCAGGACCGCGTCGAGGACAAGAGCGACGCCTGCCCCAACACGCCGCTTGGCGCCAGTGTGGACAAGCGCGGCTGTCCGGGCGACGAAGACACCGACACCGTTCTCAATGGGATCGACAAGTGCCCCGGTACGCCGAGCGGCGCGGAGATCGATGCGACCGGCTGCCCGCATGACCAGGACAGCGACCGGGTTTGGGACGGCATCGACAAGTGCCCCGACACGCCGGCCGGTACGACCGTAGATGCGCGCGGTTGTCCTCCCACGCCGGGGGACAGCGACGCTGACGGCGTGAACGATCTACTGGACAAGTGCCCCGCCACGCCCAGCGGCGCGACGGTGGATTTCAACGGCTGCCCGATCGACTCCGATCGCGACATGGTCTGGGATGGCCTGGACAAGTGTCCCGACACGCCCATCGGTGCGTTGGTGGATCCCAACGGCTGTCCCAAGGACAGCGATGGTGACCGGGTGTTTGACGGCATCGATCGCTGCCCCGACACGGCCGCCGGCACCCCAGTGGATGCGTACGGCTGTCCGGCGGACAGCGATAAGGATGGCGTCGGAGATGGGTTCGACAAGTGCCCGAACACGCCGCCCGGTACGGTGGTCGACGCGAATGGCTGCCCGCCGGCAAAAGACACCGACGGCGACGGCGTGATCGATCCGCAGGACCGGTGCCCGAATACGCCGGCCGGACAGCAGGTCGATCAGTTCGGGTGCATTGTGCTGTTCGCGCCTCCGCCGCCGGGGGTGCCGCCCACGCCGCGCCCGACCGTGATCCTCAAGGGCGTGAAGTTCCAGAGTGGCCGGTCGGTGCTCACGGTATCGTCGTATGCGGTGCTGGATCAGGTGGCGGCGTCGCTGATCGCGAATCCGGAAATCCGGATCGAGATCGCCGGCTACACCGATTCCACGGGCGCGCGCATGATGAACCTCCAGCTTTCGATGGCACGCGCCGGCGCGGTGCGCGCGTATCTGGCACGCCGTGGCGTCAGCCCGATGCGGATGTCCGCGAGAGGATTTGGGGCATCGGGGTACATCGCGCCGAATGCGACGACTGAGGGCAGAGCGCAGAATAGACGGGTCGAGTTGCACAAGTTGAACTAGGACAAGCAAAAGCTAGGAGTGAGGGGTCGGGACAACACCGCTTGTCCCGGCCCCTTTTTGACTGTTTACCGCGGTGCGTCTGTGCAGCTAGTTTCTGCAGGTCCTGCTTGTATTTTTGCTCGCCCCGTCACCCGAGTCTTCTATGCGTTTGCGTCATGCGTTGGTCGCAGGCTTTCTGATTCTACCCGTCTGTCCGACGGCCCCACTGTCCGCCCAAGCTCGCTCCTGGCAATCGACCGACTACTATCGGCTGACGGTCGTCAGCGATCCGGAGCTGGCGCCCGATGGCCGGCGCGTGGCGTTCGTCGTGACGACGGTCGTTGAAGACAAAGACCGGCGGCACAACGAGATCTGGATGGCGGCCACCGACGGCTCCGCCGCGCCGTTCCGCTATACCAGCCCGTCCACCGAGGCCAGCAATCCCACGTGGTCGCCGGATGGGTCGTTGCTCGCGTTCTCGAGCAAGCGCGAAGGCTTCGACGACGACCTCTGGTTCCTCAGGACGTCGGCGCCCGGGGGGGAAGCGTTTCAGATCAAAGGCGTGCACGCCATGCCCGCGTTTTCCCGCGACGGCCAGTGGCTGCTCTACTCCTGGCGCGGGGAAGAGCCCGACAGCCTCAAGAAGGAACCGTGGCGCGAACGCGTGTCGCCCACCGCAATTACTCGCGGCTCCGACCCCAAACGCTTTGACGGGCGGGTCTACACGTCGATACCGGTCGTGGCCGATGAGCGCGGGTACCTGCCCCCACGGGAGACGCGGCGCCCCAGCCATCTCTACCTCGCCCCTCTCGCCGGCGGCACGCCGCGCCAGCTCACCCGCGGCGAGCTGAGCCAGATGTCGCCAGCCTGGTCGCCGGACGGGCGGCTGATCGCGTTCGAACAGGACACGAGCGAAAACCGCGAAGTGCGCGAAGACGGCTGGCCCGCGCTCTTTGTCTACACGCTCGCCGACAGCACGACGCGCGCGCTGGCGACCGGCTATCCCCAGAGCAGCGACCCGGCCTGGTCGCCTGATGGCCGCACGATTGCGTTCAGCTGTTCCAAGGGCCGGGGCATGGAGAACGACGTCTGTGTCGTCCCCGCGAGCGGCGGGGCAGCTCGCAATCTCACCGCCGACTGGAGTCTCGACCCCAATGGCATCACCTGGTCGGCCGACGGCAAGACGATCTATTTCTTTGCAGAGACGAGCGGCAACGTGCATCTGTTTTCCGTCGCGACGGCGGGCGGCCCCGTCCGTTCCGTGACGACTGGAGAACGCCAGCTGCGCGGGTTCACCTTGAGCGCGGACATGCGTTCCCTGGCGTACACCTCGAGCGACATCATCCACGGCACCGAGCTCTATGTCACGGCGGTCGGCCGTGGCCAGGAGCGGCGGCTCACGTCGTTCAATGATTCGCTGTTCAAGCAGGTCACGCTGATCCCCGCCGACACGTTCTGGTTCGCCGGCGTCGGCGGCTTGAAGATCCAGGGATGGCTCATGAAGCCCCACGGCTATCAGCCGGGCAAGACGTATCCGCTGGTACTCTCGATTCACGGCGGCCCGCACTCCAATTACGGCAACGTGCTGTTCCCCGAGTTCCAGATGCTCGCTGGCCAGGGCTACTGGATGCTGTTCACCAATCCCCGCGGCTCGAGCGGCTACGGACACGCGTTCACGTTTTCGACGCGCGCGCGCTGGGGCATGGAGGACTATCAGGATCTGCTGCAGGCGGTGGACGTCGCGATCGCGCGCGCCAAAGGCGGCGTGGACACCACGCGCATGGCGGTGCTCGGCGGCTCGTACGGCGGATTCATGACCAACTGGATCGTCGGCCACACCAACCGCTTCCGCGTGGCCCAGACCGACCGCTCGATCTTCAACTGGTATTCCTGGTACGGCTCGTCGGACGCACAGGGACTCACCGAATACGAATTCAACGGCCCGCCCTGGGAGGCCGACTCGCTGTACCACACGCTCTCGCCGATGACGTATGCGAACAACATGCGGACGCCGATGCTGATCGTGCACTCCGAGAATGACAAGCGCACGCCGATCACCGATGGGGAGCAGTTGTTCATGTCGCTGCGCAAGCGCGGCGTGCCCGCCGAGTTCGTGCGCTATCCGCGCTCGTTCCACGGCCTCTCGCGGACCGGACCGCCGTGGCTGCTCGTCGACCGGCTGGAGCGGATTCGCACCTGGTTCGCGCACTGGCTCGGCACCGGTGAGACCGCGCCGGCGGCGACGACGAGCCAGCGTTGATCCTGCGTAGCCTCATTGGTCTATCGCTGGCAGGAGCACTGCTGGCTGGGCCCGCGCGCGCGCAGCAGCGCCGCACCCGCCCTCCGGCGCCGCCCCCTCCGGCCGCCCCTCGCCGCCCGCCCGTGATCCCGACGCCACGTTCCATCCTCGGTTTCGAGCCGGGTGAGGATCGCAAACTCGTCGAGTGGCCGGTCCTGGTGCGCTACTTCGAAGCGCTGGCCAAGGCGAGCGACCGCGTCGAATACCGCGAGCTCGGGAAAACCACCCTCGGCGCTCCGTTCATCGCGCTCGCGATTTCGAGCCCGCAGAACCTGCGCCGGCTGGACTACTTCCGGCAGGTGAATGCGGGGCTGGCTGACCCGCGCGTATTTCGGACGGCCAAAGCGGCCCGGGATGCGCTGAACAACGGCAAGACGATCGTGCTGATCACGTCGAGCATTCACTCCACGGAGGTCGGCGGTCACCTGTCGCCGGTTGTGCTCGCATACCGGCTCGCGACCGACACCAGCGCCACGACGCGCGCGATTCTCGACAACGTGATCCTGTGGCTCGTGCCGTCGCTGAATCCCGACGGCGTGACGATCGTGGCGAAGTGGTACAATCGCACGTTGGGCACGCCGGCAGAGGGGACGTCGCCGCCCGAGCTGTACCACCACTACACGGGTCACGACAACAATCGCGACTGGTACGCCTTCACGCAGGTCGAGACGCGGCTCACCGTCGACTCGCTGTACAGCGTGTGGCATCCGCAGATCGTGCACGACATTCACCAGATGGGCACGAACGGCGCACGCCTGTTTCTCCCTCCCTATCTCGATCCGGTCGAGCCCAACGTCGATCCGCTCCTGATCGACGGCGTGAATGCACTCGGCACCGCGATGGCGTGGGAGCTGGCCGGGCAGGGGAAGACCGGCATCTCGATCAACGCCACGTACGATGCGTGGACGCCGGCGCGGGCGTACCAGCACTACCACGGCGGCGTGCGCATTCTCTCGGAGACGGCGAGCGCCGATCTCGCAACGCCAATCGACGTCCCGTTCGATCGCCTCGAAGCGCGCGAGCGCGGGTTCAACCCGCGGGAGCGGTCTTGGAATTTTACGAACCCGTGGCGCGGCGGCCGGTGGACGTTGCGCGACATCGTGTCGTACCAGAGCGAGGGCGCCTACGCGCTGCTCGCGCAGGCGGCACGCGCGCGCGAGCGCTGGCTCGCAAACTTCTTTGCCATCGGGACGCGCGCGAGCCGGGGATGGCGCGAATGGCCTTACGCTTACGTGATCCCCGCGCGGCAGGACTCGGTCGCGCTCAGCGCCATGCTCGAGATTCTGCGCCGCGGCGGCGTCGAGATTCGGCGGGCCCTGCAGGCGTTCAGCCTGCAGGGGCAGCGCTACAACGCCGGCACGTATGTGATCGTGCTCAACCAGCCGTATGCCGCGTTCGCGAAAACACTGCTCGAAACCCAACGCTATCCTGACCGGCGGCAGTATCCCGGTGGCCCGCCTGAACGGCCGTACGACGTCACCGCACACACACTGCCGCTGTTGATGGGCGTGAATGCGGTCGTCGCGAACGATTCGCTGCGCGTGTCGTTGTCGTCACCGGTCACGCCACGTGTCATAGCGCCTGTTCCCGCGCTCCGAACGGACTCTCTGCCGCGGATCGGTCTCTACAAGTCGTACGACGCGGCGATGGACGAAGGCTGGACGCGGTGGGTGTTCGACAATTGGAAAGTCCCGTATACCGCGCTCGTCGATTCCGTGGTGCGCGCGGGCAAGCTGCACGAGCAGTTCGACGTCATCATCCTGCCGGATCAGTCACCCCGCGAGATCCTCGAAGGCTTGCCGCGCCGCTATCCCGCGCCGTACGCCGGCGGCCTGGGGCCCGACGGCAGTGACGCGCTACGGGAATTCGTCGTCGACGGCGGGACCCTCATCGCGTTGAACGAGGCCAGCCGGTTTGTAATTCAGGCACTGCTGCTCCCGGTCCGCAACGTGCTCGAAGCGGTGCCCGATGAAGACTTCTACGCACCCGGCTCGATCTTTCGACTCGAGCTCGACACCGCCAGCGCGGTCGCGCGCGGCATGCCCCGGGAAACGATCGGATGGTTTCAGGGCAGCCCCGCGTTCGAGTCGCTCGACTCGACCGTGTCACGCGTGATCGGCCGGTGGCCCGCGGATCCTGCGAAGGTCCTGTTGTCGGGATGGGTATTGCATCCAGAGCGGGTCGCGGGAAAGGCGGCGATCCTCGAAGTGCAGCAAGGCGCCGGCCGCGTGATCCTGTTCGGGCTGCGGCCGCAGTATCGCGGCCAGAGCATTGTCACTTACCCATTGCTATTCAATAGCTTGCGAGCGGCCGCGCGATAGGTGTGCGGCTGATCCTTGCCCGGGCGAGGGTCAAACTCCTATGTTGGTCACCCCTATGAAGTTGGCTCTGGTTTCCAGCGCAGGAGTGATGCTCTGGGCCGCGATCGCAAGTCGCGGCGTTTTTGCCCAGCAACTGCCGGGCTCCGCCGACAGCATGCTGCTGCGCGGTGCCGAGCTGCGCTACATCCTCCCCGAGCCGCTGTTCGGTGACGGGTTCGAAGCCGAGCCCGTCAAAGCGCTGTACGTGAATGCTTGGGCCTTCGGCTCCTCGAAGCTCCATCAGCTCGTGACGCTCGCCGATTCCACCGAGATCAACGCCTTCGTCGTCGACGTCAAGGACGATACGGGCTGCCTGCTGTATGCGTCGGAACTGACCGTGGCGCAACAGATCGGCGCGACACGGTGCGTGCGCACGCGGGACGTGAAGTCCCGCCTCGACACGCTGCGCGCCCACGACATCTACGCGATTGCCCGGATCGTTGTCGCCAAGGATCCGCTGCTCGCCGAGCATCGGCCGGGGTGGTCGGTGCAACATCGCGACGGCGGGTTGTGGCGCGACCGGATCGGCAGCGCCTGGGTGGATGCGTACAACGATTCGGTGTGGATCTACGCTGCGCAGCTGGCCGAGGAGGCGGTGCGGCTGGGCTTTTCCGAGGTCCAGTTCGACTACGTGCGCTTTCCGGACGAGCCCAAGGAGATGATGGCGCAGGCGGTTTTTGCGTCGCGCGGTCGGGGAGAGACGCAACGCTCCGGCGTGCAAGCGGGCATCGCGATTCTGGTGAATCGCATTCAACCATTGGGCGTCCCGGTCACCTTCGATATTTTCGGCCTCACCGCGGCTGCTACCGGCGATCTGGGCATCGGCCAGGTGTGGGAGGACTTCATCACGGTCGCCGACGTCGTGCTGCCGATGGTGTATCCGAGCCACTACTATCGCGGCAGTTACGGGCTCGCCGTGCCCAACGCGGAGCCATACCGAGTTGTACGAAATGCTCTAATGGAAGCGATCGAGCGCTCGCGGCCCGTCGCGAACGCGGCCACGATCCGGCCGTACCTGCAGGCATTCACGCTCGGCCGCCGCAAGCCGCGCTACACGCCCCATGAGATTCGCGAGCAGATCCGCGCTGCCGAGGAGCTGGGCATCGAAACGTGGGTGCTGTGGAATCCTCGCAGCGTGTATCAGCGGAACTCGCTCAAGCCCTACCGGGACGTCCCCCCAATTACGGGCGGCGCCCAGTAGTCTCTATATTCTGGCGACATGAAAAAGCTCTTGATGCTGGCGCTCGCGGGGGCACTGGCCGCATGCTCCGACGCGGGCGGGGTAGATCCCGACGCGATTGATGAAGCCGAGATCCTCGCCGTTCGCACGGCACTCGATTCGGCCTTCCTGCACGATACGATCCTCGACCCGGCGTTTACGGGAGACTCGGGACTCTACGCGCTGATGTCGGCGCTGGTGTTTCCCTTCATCGATCGCGCCTCCCGCATCGAGCAGGGCGGCGATACCACGCGCGTCGTCGGCATCGAGTTCGACATCGACGCCACGCAGGGGGGCAGCCAGGTCACGAGCAATCTGTCCGCGGTCCTGGCGTGGAAGGGATTCGACGCCACGGCCGAGACGGTGGATTCGGTCTACTTCCTGTTGGGATCCGGGCGCGCACCGGTCAGTGACTCCCTGTGGGAGCGCTTCACGCTCGACACCGCGGGTACGGGAACGGGCTTCGTGATTCACCAGCTCCCGGATTTCACCGTCAGGAAGTGGTTATCGCGCGGCGGGCACCTGCGGACGACGACGAGCCAGTACGGCTCGCCTCAAGGGAATGCGACCTTCTCGGTGTTTCGCGGCACACTCAGCGGCGAATACACCATCACCGCGAAGTTGGTGCCGGATTCGAGTACGACGGTCACATCAGCGCTCGATTTCGGGAGTGGCTCGCACGCGATCAAGGTGCAGATCCGCGGCAGCCTCCCCTAGCGGCTGGATTCGAGAACCATCCCCGGCTCCCACGCAGTGATGTACCCTGTGATCGCCGAGGCCGCGACGGTATAGGGATTGGCGAGGTAGAGCTGGCCCGGGCCTGAGCGCCCCGGGAAATTGCGGTTGATGGCGCTGATCGTGACTTCTTCCCGTGTCTTGGAGACGCCGGGTCCGGCATTGATGCAGGCGCCGCAGGAGGGCTCGAGGAACGTCGCCCCCACCTGGCGGAACACGTCGAGGTAGCCCCGCTCTTCGCAGTACCGTTTCACATCCTGCGAGCCACACTGGATGAAGAACCGGACCCACGGCGCCACGCGCTCGCCGCGCCCCGCGGCTTCCGCGAGCACGCGGGCGTACATGTCCATGTCCTCTTTCTTGCCCGCCGTGCAGGAGCCTGCGTACGCGATGTCGACCTTGATCCGCTCGGCGACGTCCTCGATGTACAGGCCGTTCCCCGGGTCCCCCGGCAGCGCGATCATCGGGCGAATGGTCGCGGCGTCGATCTCGATGACTTCGCAATACCCCGCACCGGGATCACTGAACAACCCCTCGCACAGCCGCTGCGCGTCCTGGCGGGACATTCCGCGATAGTCCATCAGATACTCGATCGTCTTGTCGTCCGGTGCGACGTAGCCGGTAAAGCCACCCACCTCGGCCGTCATATTGGTCATGGTGGCGCGCTCGTCGACCGACAGGGCCTCAACCGCGTCCCCACAGTATTCCACGAGCTTGCCGATCGCCTTGCCCGTCTTCACGTACGGATGACGCAGGACCTCGAGCATGAAGTCCTTGGCCGTGACGTTGTCGGGTTTCTGGCCGCGGATGACGATCTTCACCGTCTCCGGCACCTGGAGCCGCACGTCCCTCGTGATCCAGGAATTGAAGATCGCCGTGGTCCCGACACCAAACGCGATGCAGCCGACGGCCCCCGCATGCGGCGTATGCGAGTCGGATCCGATGATCACGTGCCCGGGGAGCGCGTGCGACTCGAGGATCTTGGAATGACAGATGGCCTCGGAGCCCCCCCCCCCTCCGTGGTGGCCCAGCCGCAGCTCGCCGTAGAGCCTGATGCCCTGCGCGGTCGCGAACTCGCGCTGCTTCTTCTCGAGCTGGAGCGCCACGTCGAGCAGCCCTTCCTTCACCCGCTCGGGCGTCATCGCTTGGGGCAGGAAGGTCAGGTGATCGCGGAACATGAGGATCGAGCCGGGATCGTTGACCTTCGCGTCCTTGCCGACGAGCTGCTCGAAAAAAATCGCGGCCATGGGCGTCACATACTCATGACTGAAGCGGATATCCGTCAGCACGAACCCTTCGTCGCCAGGGCGTACCGACGGGACGCCGATCTTCCCCTTGGCGGGATCCACGACCCAGCGCCGCGCCAGAATCTTTTCGCCCAGCGTCAGCGCGCGCCGCTGTGGGGCCGGCGGGTGCAGCACGACTTTGCCCTCGAGTCGCGCCATGTTGTAGTTGAAGAGCCCGCCGTGCTCGATGATGCCGCGTGTGATCTCGCCCTCGCCCTGGGTGAACACCGACAGCGGGATGTCTTCGCCGCGCCGGACCCGGTCGAGAATCGAGAAGTCGGTGGTGGCGAGGATACCGAGATTCTGGCAATTCTCGCGATAAATCCGCTCGATGCTTTCCGCAACGACGAGCTTGATGCCGGCGCACATCTCCGCGTAGGGTGACTGCTCGCGCGAGGAGCCTTTCCCTCGCCGCTTGCCGCTCACGGCAGCGACGAACCCGCCCTGCTTGACGCTGCCGCGGGTAATGGGGAATTCATCGCGGCATTTGAGGCCCAGGTAGGGGAATTCACCGAGTGTTTCGTCGTAGTAGTAGCAGATGTAGGCGGGCGTGATTTCGTCGGTCGAAATGTCATCGCGCAGCTTGTGCGCGGGCGTCCATTTCGGATCTTCTCCGGCCAGCTGCGCGCGCACCAGGGCGGGGTCTTCCGTCAGGTACAGAATCCGACCGTGCAAGCGCACGTTTGCATCACGCATGGGCGAAGTATCTTCCTGGAGACTCATGTTCGCAACCGCGCTGCTCCTCCTGCAAGCAACGATTCAGAGTCCACGCCTCCACGAAAGCTCGGGAGTGGCGGTCAGCCCCACGTACCCCGACGTGTTGTGGTCGCACAACGACTCGGGTGACGGGCCGTACCTCTATGCCACGGATCTGCAGGGCGCCGATCGCGGCCGGTTGCTCATCGCCGGTGCGGGCGCGATCGACTGGGAAGACATGTCGCTCGGTCCCTGCCCGATTCAGTTCCTGCTCCAGACTCGGCCGTCGCGACAGTACGCCACGTCGTGCGTGTATCTCGCCGATACCGGGGACAACCTCGAGATCCGACCGTTTGTGACGGTGTACGCAGTGCCGGAGCCGGAGCCGCCGGCCAATGCCGGGGACACACTCGGCACCACCAGAGCGGCCGCCGTCCTCCATCTCCGCTATCCGGACGGCGCGCACGATGTCGAGGGCATCTACGTTTCGCCGCGGGACACCGCGGTCTACCTCGTCAGTAAGGGCTACCAACGTGGCACAGCAATCCGGTTATACCGCGTCGCTCGCGCTGCCTGGAGTCCGCACGACACGACCAGCAAGGTTGCCGAGGCGACGTGGGTCCAGGACCTCGACATTCGGCCCAACCGGGAAGCGGGTCGCGTGATCACCGGAGCTGCGGTACGGCCGGATGGGCGCGTGGTGGCACTGCGGACGTATGACGAGATCTACTTGTTCTATCCCGGTGTCGGCGGCCGTCTGTCGCCGGCTCGGGACCGCTCGTGCGGCATCGCCGGGATCGATACGGGCGGTGAAGCCATCGACTTTCTGAGTGATTCGACCTTCGTGCTGACCAGTGAGGCGAGCAGGGGCCGGAAGGGCACAATCAACGCAGTGAAATGCGGATTCTAGAGGAGGCTGCTTGAATACTGTCGCGATGCTGGCACTGATGGCGAGCGCGGTGACGCAACAAATCCCCGTCGACACCGCGGCGATGGATGCGCACCTGCGGTTTCTCGCGAGCGACCTGCTCGAGGGACGCGCTCCCGCGACGCGCGGCGGCCGGCTCGCAGCCGAGTACATCGCCGCGCAGTTCCAGGCGCTGGGTCTCCAGCCCGCCGGGGCGAACGGGACGTACTTCCAGCCGGTCGCGCTCGTGGGCATGACGCCACAGCCCACGCTGTCGTGGGGCAAGCCGGGCAGCCCGGCGGACAGTCTTCCCTATCGGGAAGCGTTCGTCGCCTGGGCCGAGCGCCCGGAAGCCGAGATTGCCGCGGACGGTGAGGTTGTGTTCGTGGGGTACGGGATTCGCGCGCCCGAGTGGCGGTGGGACGACTACAAGGACATGGACCTGCGCGGCAAAGTCCTGCTGATGCTGGTCAACGATCCCGGGCTCGTCGACTCCACGATCTTCCTTGGAAAGATTCTCACCTACTACGGCCGCTGGACGTACAAGCTGGAGGAAGCCGCCCGGCAGGGCGCCGCCGGCGCGATTCTGATTCACACCACCGAGAGCGCGACGTATCCCTGGGAGGTCGTGCGGGGATCGTGGTCGGTCGAGCAGTTCAAGCTCGACCAACCGCACTCGCCGAGCATCGCGTTTGCCGGCTGGGTTACTGACAACAGCGCCCGTTCCGCCCTCGCCAAAGCGGGGGGGGGGCTGAATCTCGACTCGCTCACGCGGTCCGCCGCGTTGCGGGATTTTCATCCGGTCGCGACAGGCATCCGGGCATCGGTGCGTGTGCGCAGCGTCCTCAGGCGCGTCGAGTCCGAGAATGTCGTGGCGCGCTTGCCCGGTCGCGATCCGCGACGCGCGGCCGAGGCGGTCTTGATCACGTCTCACTGGGATCACAAAGGCATCGGCCCCGTGATCCGCGGCGATTCGATCTACAACGGCGCGGAGGACAACGCGACCGGCATCGCGGCAACGCTCGCTGTCGCCAAGGCGCTGGTGCAGTTGCCTCGACCCGCGCGCTCGATCCTCTTCGTTGCGACGACGGCAGAGGAAAGCGGACTGCTGGGCAGCGAAGGCTACGTGCAGAAGCCGCTGATCCCGCTCGCCCAGACGGCCGCGGTGCTCAACCTCGACCTCACGAACGTGCGTGGCACGACGCGCGACATCGGCGCGCGGGGCTGGGATCGATCCACGCTGGGTCCGGTGTTCGAAGCGGCGGCCCGCGCCGAGTCGCTGACCGTAGAAGCAGAACCGGACGTGCGTGGCACGTTCTTTCGCTCCGATCATTTTCCCTTCGCGCGCGCGGGCGTGCCCGCGCTGTCGATCTATCCGGGCGACGACTTCATCGGACGCGCGAAGGGATGGGGCGAAGACCAGGAGAACATCTACAATCAGCAGCGCTACCATCAACCAAGCGACGAATACCAGTCCACGTTCCGCTATGCCGGGATGGCGCAGGAGGTTCGCGTGATCGTGCGCGTCGCGCGCGCGATTGCGAATGACCCGGCGCTGCCGCGTTGGCTGCCGTCGTCCGAATTCCAGCGGCCCCAGCCATAGTGCAGCAAATTGCACGCTAGGGGGAACTCGGAACAACCGTACTACCAAAGGGTTACCGGATAGCGATTGCCTATTGGGCTGGAGACGGATAGTTTGCCCCCGCTTTTTGTGCCCGCACGATCCTCCCACCAACGGAGCGGCGGTTGGAGATACCCTCCACACATACAGTGCCTCTGTCGTGGCTGTACGAGGCCGCCAGTCTCCCTCTCCAGTATCGGACGCTCACGGAAGTTGTGCCCGAACCGGCGCGCGACTTGGAACGCGTCACTTCCCTTCGCGAAGCGATACTGAATTACCGGGAAGCTGTGGCGATTGTCCGCAAGCAAAAGGACACCGGGCTGTGGGGCGCCAATCTGCTCGCCCCGGATGCCTCCAAGGCGATGGGATGGAAAGAGACCGGGACGATTTTCCAGTATCGCCGGCTGCTGGAGCTCGGTTGGCCCGCGGATTCCAGGCCATTCCGCTTCGCCGACCGATTTCTGTTCCGGCTGTTGTCGCGGGATGACGATCCCACCCTGCTGGTCGAGTTTCAGCGCGCCGCGAAGGCTGATCCGGGGCTGGGCATGTGGGCACGGAGTATGGGCGCACAGGGGGCGGCCGCTGCGCTGGCGCGCGGTGCGCACCAAGACGACCCGCGCCTGCGCGGCGCCGCGCACCGGATGGCGAGCGACATCTCGATGTACCTGCGGAGTGAGCTGGCGCAGAAACCGTTCAAGAAGGCGCAGGGCAAAACCGTGCTCGACCCCCTGACCTATCCGCCCACGATCTTTTCGGTCGAGATGCTGTCATTCATGCCCGCCGTCCAGCGTGAGCGGGCGGGTTTCCTCGAGCGCCTGGCCGCTTACTTTTCGACCCCCACGCCTCGGCGCGAGTTCTACATCCTGGCTGGGAAGAAGCTCGTGCGGCCGCTGTTTGAGATCCTGGGTGACCCGATGCACGCCGACGCGCAGGGACGCGTGGACGACGTACCGTTCGCACTGTACTGGCTCGAGCTCCTGGCACGGCTGGGCATCCTTCGGCAGGTGGCCCCCGCCACACGCGTGCTCGCGCGGCTGTTCAGCGAGACCGATGATCAAGGGATCTGGACGCCCTCGGGTCTCCGGGCCGTGCCGAAATCTGACAACCCGGTGGTATCACACTACTTCCCGCTCGAAGGCCCGGGAAAGAGTCCCGCGCAGCGTCAGACCGACGCGACGTTCCGGCTCGCGCTCATCGCGCGGCTGCTCGGGATCCCCCTGAACGTGGTTTGAGATAGCGAGCCGGAGCAAGAAGTAGTAGTATTTGCTACTACAATGGCGCTCGATCTGACGCCGTTCGGGTTTACCCCCACAGAATCGCTGGTCTACGCGACGTTGCTGCGCCTGGGGCCCTCCACCGGGTACGCCGTCGCGCGAGGGGCACGGGTTGCCCGCGCCAACGCCTACGGGGCGCTTGAGGGACTCGTCACACGCGGGGCCGCGAGCCGCACTCCGCCGTCCGTGCGGCCCGCCCGCTACCGCCCGATCGATCCGCAGGCATTGATGGCGCAGCTCGCCGCGCTTCAGGGCGAAGCACTCGATCGGCTCGGGCGCGAACTGAAAGGACTCGCGCGCCCCGGCGAGCCCGTCACCAGGGAGGTGGCCGGGAGCCGAGCCGTCGCCAACCTCGTGATGCAGCTTGTGGCCCGCGCGGAACGCCGGGTAGAAGGAATCGTGGCTCTCGAGCTCTGGCGCCCGACCCTTCCCGCCTGGCGCCGCGCGGGCGAGCGCGCGGCCATGAGCGTCCGCATGCCCGGCGCGCCACCGCCGGAGGCTCCCTCCTGGCTGACGTCCGCAACGGATGAGGCGCCGAGCGCAACGATGCTGGTGATCGATGAATCGCAGCTCATCGTGACTTCGGGTGAAGGGGAAGCGATCGCCGGCCTGTGGACTTCGCATCCGCTCATCGTGATGCTCGCCCGGCGCGCGCTCCAGACGATTTCATGAACCGGCCGGTCGCGCTCGCCGCCCTTACACTGTTCGCGTGTGCGTGCCGAGCGCGACCGATTCCCGAAGCCGAGCGGTACCCCGCAGGCACACCGTTCCGCGCGCAGTACCGCACCATCGACGGCACGCGGCTGCGCATGATCGATTCAGGGAACGGCACACCCGTGGTGTTCATTCACGGCATCGGCGCATCGCTGTACAGCTGGCGGCACCAGCTGCCACCGGTCCTGAGCGCAGGGTATCGCGTCATCGCGTTCGATAATCGCGGCTTTGGGTTCTCCGAGCAGCCGGGGCACGGCTATCATAATTCCGACTACGTGCGGCTCGTTGTGGCGCTGCTCGATTCACTCGGGATCGCGAGCGCAGTTCTCGTCGGACATTCGATGGGTGGAGAGATCGCGGCCGAGGTGGCGCTGACCTATCCCGATCGCGTGCGCGGCCTCGTGCTGATGGATGCCGCGGGGTACGGCGTCCGCTGGCCGGGGGTCCTCAAGCTGGCCCGCTGGCCATTCATCGGCGCGGTCGTCACCACGTTCCGCGGCCGCTGGATTACCGGCCGCATGCTGCGCTCTTCATTCGCCGACCCGAACAACGTGACCGAAGCGGATGTAGATCAGTACTACGCGCCGGTGCCGCAGGGCGGCTTCGGACGCGCCTTGCGGGGTGTGCTCCGCGAGTTCAGGTTCGATAGTCTCGGCGGGCGGGGGCGGCTCGGTCGGGTGCAAACACCCACGCTGATTCTCTGGGGCGCCGCCGATCGCTGGATCCCGCTGCGTGACGGCGCTCAGTTCGCGCGCGAGCTGCCGCGCAGCGAGCTCGTGGTCATCGAACGGTCGGGCCACAACGTGGCGGATGAATCGCCAGACCGCGTAAACCGGTTGTTGCTCGATTTCCTCAAGGAAGGTTTGTCCCGCATTCCGGAGAATGTCGCATGGTCCTCGCCGTCGTCACCGTCCTCGCGCTTCAGCAGTCCGTAGATTCGGCTTACACCGCCAAGATCCGTGAGCTGACCACAGAGCCCCGGTTCAACACGGAGCTGACCGACCATTTACCGGCGGACGCGCGGGTTCCGTCGCCGCTGAAGGTGCTCGGCTACGTTCCGGGAACCGTCGGGCGGCTCTCCTACGTCGCCGACGTCACGCGCTACTTCCGCGCGCTCGACGAGGCGTCGCCGCGGGTGAAGGTGTTCGACCTGGGCACGAGCGACGAGGGCCGCCCGATGATCGTGGCCGCGATCGCCGATTCTGCCACGATCGAGCGCCTCGAACAGTATCGCGCCATCACCGCGGCACTGGCCGATCCGCGCCGGCTTTCGGCCGACTCGGCCCAGCGGCTGATTGCGGCAGGGAAGCCGATCTACTACGCGTCCGGATCGATCCACTCGCCGGAGACGGGCTCTCCCGAGATGCTGATGGAACTGGCCTATCGGCTGGCGGTCGAGGAGACGCCATTCATCAGGCAGATTCGCGACAGCATCGTTACACTGATCACGCCAGTGACCGAGGTGGACGGCCGGGATCGGCAGGTCGACATCTATCGGTACCGGAAGGCGAACAAGAACATCGGCCCCAATCTGGTCTACTGGGGCAAGTACACCGCCCACGACAACAACCGGGACGGCATCGTGATGTCGCAGGTGCTGACCCGGACCATGATGAAGGCCTTTTTCGACTGGCATCCGACGGTCCTGCACGACCTCCACGAGTCGGTGCCGTTCCTCTATACGTCTACCGGGACCGGGCCCTACAACCGCGAGCTCGACCCGATCGTGATCACCGAGTGGCACGAGCTCGCATTTCAGGAGATCACCGAGCTGACCAAGCGCGGGCTGCCAGGCGTATGGACACACGACTTCTACGACGGCTGGACCCCTAACTACATGTTCTGGGTGGCGAACGGCCACAATTCGATCGGCCGCTTCTACGAGACCTACACCTCCCGGGGCGCGGACTGCCACACCGTGCAGCTCCCGGCGACGCGCACGTCGGTGGAGTGGTTCCGTCCCAATCCGCCGATCAACGGCGTGCGCTGGTGCATTCGGAATAACATCAACTATCAGCAGTCGGCGTTGCTCATCGCGCTGAACTACATGGCGCGCAACGGGCATCGCTACCTCGACCAGTTCTATCGCAAAGGCGTGCGGGCGGTCGAGCGCGGTCGTGCCAAGGACGGCCCCAACGCTTTTCAGATTCCAGCCAACCAGGCGCGACCGGTCGAGGCAGCCAATCTCGTCAACCTGATTCGCTTCCATGGGCTCGAGGTGCACCGCGCTGATCGCGCATTCAAAGCGGGCGGCGTGGACGTCGCGGCGGGCGATTATATCGTGCGGCTCGATCAGCCGTATGGCCCGCTCGCGAAGACTTACTTCAGCAAACAGGATTACGGTCCCGACGATCCGCGTCCGTATGACGATACGGGCTGGACACTGCAGTACGTACGCAACGTGGCGCTGCGTCCGATCACCGACACGAGTGTGCTGCACGCGCCGCTGACGGTGATGACGGCGGACGCGCGCGTGCGTGGACAGGTCACGGGATCGCGTGGCGGAGCAGCCGCGTACCTCATTGCACCCACCACCGAGACCGGTCTCATTCAGTTCCGGCTCGCGTTGAGCGATGTCCGGATGTGGGCGAGCGAGGACACGTTCAACCTCGGCGGCCGGCAGTGGGGACGGGGCACGACGATCATTCCGTCCGAGGGCGTGCGCGATCTCAACCACCTCACACAGGCGGCCGAGTCGCTGGGTCTGAGCGTTGCCGGCGCTCGCGCCATGCCGCGCGTCGCACGCCACGAGCTCGACCTGCCGAAGATCGCGCTCGTGCACTCGTGGCTGAACACGCAAAACGAAGGCTGGGTGCGGTACGCGTTTGACGTGCTGCGGATTCCGTATACGTACATCAGCGTGCAGCAGCTCGAGGATCGCGACCTGCTGAAGCGCTTCAACGTGATCATGTTCCCCTACGTCTCGAACAACGCGCAGTCGATCGTGAACGGCTTGCCAATGAACGGCCCACCGATTCCCTGGCGGCGCACCGCCGAAACGCCCAACCTCGGCGGACTAGATTCGACTGACGACGTGCGACCGGGCATCGGCCTCGAGGGACTGACGGCGCTGAGGCACTGGCTCGATGCAGGTGGCGTGCTGATCACCGAAGGTGGGACGTCTGCCGTGTTCACCGACTTCGGCATCACGCGCGGAGTCGACATTACGCCGGCCCGGCAGTTGCGCGCCTCGGGCGGGATCTATCGCGCGGTCACCAAGGACGCGCGCAGCCCGATTGCCTACGGATATCCCGATACGCTGGCGGTCTACTTCAATCAGACGCCGCTTTTCCAGATCGATACCAGCACGGAAGTGCCGGAGGATCAGGATCCGGGGCTGACGGCCGCCCAGGCCCGCGCGCGCCCGCGGGTGGTGCTGAGCTTCCACCAGAAGCGCGACTCGCTCCGGCTGTCAGGCCTGCTGGTCAATGGAGAGGAGCTGGCGGGGCGGCCGGCGGTGCTCGATGCCCCCGTGGGCCAGGGGCACGTGGTCCTGTTCGCGATCCGGCCGTTCTGGCGCTGGGAGACGCAGGGCAGCTTCGCGCTGGTGTTCAACACGATCCTGAACTGGAATGATCTGAACGTCGCCTGGCCGGCGACACTGAAGCCGAGCACGCGGCCAGTGGCGGCGCCGGATGAAGGGCCTTAGATTAATCAACCAGATGGTTGACGAATAGGCGCTTTGCCACCTAAGCTTAGTAACGACAGAGCTTTAAGGATCATCGCGGTCGCCCGCGAAGAGTTCGCCAGACGCGGCTTCGCGGGCGCGCGCGTGGAACAGATCGTCCGCCGCGCCGGCGTCAACAAACAGCTGCTGTTCTACTACTACCACTCCAAGCGCGGGCTCTTTCAAGCCGTGCTCGAGCAATCGGCGAGTGAGCTCGAAAGCGCCCTCGCCGGGTTGGCGCTCCCGCCCGGTGGTCCGCTCGAGCGGCTGCGGCGCACACTCCAGGCACAGTTCGAATTCCTCTCGCTCCATCCGCAGATCGTGGTGCTCCTCGGTCAGGGATCACGGGGGGGGGGCGGGGGCGGCACGGCCTTCGGCCCCGCGATCAAACGGCTGGTGGTGTTGCTCGCTGAAGGCCAGGGGCTGGGTCAGGTGCGGGACGATCTCGATCCGCACCTCACCGCAGCCCAGGCCCTGATGCTGATGGTTGGTTATCTCAACATGGAGTCAGTCGTGGCCGCCAGCGCGCGCCCGCTGGGCGCCGACGAACCGGCGCTGCGTGAGCGTTGGCGCGACGCGGCGGTCGACCTAGTGGTTGCCGGCGTGAGCGCCAGCTAGCACCGGCGCGTCAGTTTCGAAGATCAGGTGACCCGCTTCAAACCGGGCACCGCGCAGCGCCAGACTCAACACTTCGCCGAGTTCCTCCACCACGTGCACGTCGAGTGTCTTGCGCACTTCCTCCGGCAAGTCCTCGAGGTCGCGCTCGTTTTCCTTCGGCAGGATCACCGACGTGATGCCGGCCCGAACAGCGCCGAGGACTTTTTCCTTGACGCCGCCGATCGGAAGGACTCGGCCGCGCAGCGTCACCTCGCCGGTCATGGCGATGTCGTGGCGCGCGGCGCGCCGCGAGAGGGCGGAGACCAGCGCGGTCGCCATCGTGACGCCGGCCGAGGGACCGTCCTTGGGAATGGCACCCGCGGGGACGTGGATGTGAATGTCCGTGTCCACAAACGCGCCTTCGGCAATGCCCAGCAGATCGGCATGTGACTTGGCGTAGGTCAACGCCGCGCGGGCCGATTCCTTCATGACGTCACCGAGCTGGCCGGTGAGCAGCAGGTCGCCCTTGCCGCGCATCACGCTGGCCTCGACGAACATGATGTCGCCGCCGACAGGCGTGTAGTACATGCCCGTGGCCACGCCCACCTGATCTTCGCCCGCCATGCGCTCGGGGTGGAC
>Ga0137323_1000022_pt1 | contig 46265 bp, 38 predicted proteins | sample EasRivERMZT423_2_FD_102285 | JGI IMG/M metagenome (GOLD analysis project Ga0137323, IMG submission 102285) | Soil microbial communities from meander-bound floodplain in the East River, Colorado, USA - East River MetaG ERMZT423_2 | ecosystem: Environmental > Terrestrial > Soil > Floodplain ... | reverse complement strand
GCGACCGTCAACTCCACGCCGATCCGCCGCGCAGCCTCCACGAACGCCGCGGTGCGGTACGTCGAGGTGGGTAACAACAGCAGCAACCGGGGCATGCCGATGCCGTACGTCGTTCGTCGTGCGTCGTGCGTAGCTGCCTCTGACGCACGACGGACGACGCACGACGCACGATCATTTTTTCGAGGCCTGGAAGTAGGGGTTCGAGCCCGTCGCGTGGTCGGTGATGTCGACGATGCCGCGGACAGCGGGCACCAGCTGCGCGAGCATCCCTTCGATCCCCTGGCGCAATGTGACGTCCGCCATGCCGCACCCCTGGCAGCCGCCACCCATGCGCAGCATGACCACCGCATCCTGTACGTCGATCAGCTCGACGCGGCCGCCGTGGCGCGCGACCATCGGGTTCACCTGCTCGTCGAACACTTTCGCGACCTGCTCGTACAGCGCGTCGTCAGTGACCGCTAGCCCCTCGCCGGTGGCCGGCTTTCGGGCCGGAGTGACCGCCGGCACATCCGCCGCAAGTGCGGCTCGTATTGCAGCACCGACCGCCCGACCAGCGGCCTGCCACGGCATCGGCGCCTGCTTCACGACCGTCACGATGTTGCCGGACACGATCAACTCGCTCACGCCCAGGCCCGGAATCGCGAAGATCGCCTCGGCGAGCGGCGAGCCGTGCGCCTCGCCGGCTGCGGCGAAGCGGCGCACCCCGCCGGCCAGCACCGGCTGGCTGACGACGAACTTGCACCGGTTCTCGTCGATCGGCTCGGCCGTGATCCGAATGTCAGTTTCGGCCATCGCGCATTTCCTTCGCGGCCGTCACCATGTTCCGGAGCGCCGCCAGTGTTTCGTCCCACCCGCGCGTCTTCAGCCCGCAGTCGGGGTTCACCCAGATCTGCTTGTCGTCCAGCACCCGCTTCATGCTCTTCAACGCGCCGGTAATCTCGGCCACCGACGGCACGCGGGGCGAGTGAATGTCGTAGACCCCCGGGCCGATCTCGTTCGGATATTTGTACTGCTCGAACCCGCGCAGCAGCTCCGACCCCGACCGCGCGCTCTCGATCGAGATGACGTCGGCGTCCATGCGCTCGATCACCTGCAGCACGTCGTTGAACTCGCTGTAGCACATATGCGTGTGGATCTGCGTGCCACCGCGCACGCCCGCGGTCGCGAGCCGGAACGCATCCACCGCCCACTTGAGGTACCCGGCCCAGTCCGCGCGCCGGAGCGGCAGGCCTTCGCGCAGCGCCGGCTCGTCGATCTGGATCACGGGTATGCCGGCGGCCTCGAGATCGACCACCTCGTCGCGAATCGCCAGCGCGAGCTGCTTGGCCGTGTCGGCGCGCGGCTGATCGTCGCGCACGAACGACCACTGCAGAATGGTCACCGGACCCGTGAGCATGCCCTTCATCGGGCGCTTGGTCAGCGACTGGGCGTACTTGCTCCAGCGCACCGTCATCGCGCGCGGGCGCGACACATCGCCGAAGATGATCGGCGGCTTCACGTAGCGCGTGCCGTACGATTGCACCCACCCGTGCTCGGTGAAGGTGAAGCCCGCGAGCTGCTCGCCGAAATACTCCACCATGTCGTTGCGCTCGAACTCGCCGTGCACCAGCACGTCGAGCCCGATCTCTTCCTGCAGGCGAATCGTCTTGTCGATCTGCGCCTCGATGAAGCGATCGTAGTCGTCGGCCGTCAGCTGGTTGTCGTTCAGCTTGCGGCGCGCGGCCCGCACCTCGGTCGTCTGCGGGAACGAGCCGATTGTCGTCGTGGGATACGAAGGCAAATCGATTTGGGACTTCCTGCGCACCGCGAACCGCTCACTGCGCACCCGGTCCTTGTCCGTGACCGCCGCGGCGCGGCGCTGGACCGCGGGATTATTGATCCGCGTCGAAGTCCGGCGCGATTTCACGGCACGGGCGCTCGCCTCCACGGCTTTGCGATCGCCCGTCGCAAGCGCGACCACCTCCTGGAGTTTCTGCTTGCTGAACGCGAGCCAGCCCTTGAGCTCGGGATCGAGCTTCGTCTCCAGGTCGAGATCGAACGGCGTATGCAGCAGCGAGCACGACGGCGCAACCCACAGCTGGTCCTTCCCGACTTTCGCGGCGGCGCGATCGAGCAGGCCCCGCGCTTTCTCGAGATCGGCGCGCCAGACGTTGCGGCCGTCTATCACGCCGGCCGACAGCACCCGGCCCTTGGGCCACTTGGCGAGCAGCGCGTCCAGCTGCTGCGGGGCGCGGACAAGATCGACGTGCAGTCCCTGCACCGGCAGCGCGAGCGCCGTGTCGAGATTGTCTCCCAGTCCGGCGAAGTACGTCGCGACCATCAGCTTGAGCGTGCCCGCGCGTTTAGCCAACGCCTGATACGCGCGCCGGTAGGCGGCACGCTCGGCATCGGTGCGATCGAGCGCGAGGCACGGCTCATCGAGCTGCACCCACGTCGCGCCCGCGCCTGCGAGTGACTCGAGCACATCGCCGTAGACCGGCACCAATGCATCGAGCAACGACAGGCGGTCGAACGCGGCGCCTCTCGATTTGGCGAGCAGCAGGTACGTCAGCGGCCCGATCAACACGGTGGTCGCGTCGATGCCGAGCGCCTGCGCTTCGCGGTATTCGTTGGCGGGCTTCGCCGACGCCATGCGGAAGCGCTGCCCCCTCTCGAGCTCGGGCACGATGTAGTGGTAGTTGGTGTCGAACCACTTCGTCATTTCCATCGCCGTGACGTCGCGGCCCTTGCCCTGACTGCCGCGCGCCATCGCGAAGTACGTGTCGGCATCCATCCACTTCCCGTTCCACCCGTAGCGTGGCGGCACCGCGCCCACCATGGCGCTCGTGTCGAGCATCCGGTCGTAGAACGAGAAGTCGTTGGCGGGGATGTGGTCGATGCCGAGGTCCTTCTGGAGCTGCCAATGACGGCGCCGGAGATCGGCGCCGGTCCTCAGCAGCTGATCCCGGGTCACTTTGCCGCTCCAGTACCCTTCGGTCGCGCGCTTCAGTTCGCGCGCCGCGCCGAGCGGGGGGAAGCCCAAATTCGAGGCGATGGTCATAGGAGGAAGGAATCTTAGGGGGTACGTTGTCGGTCGTCTACGGCCTGCCGCAGTACGCCGCGAAGGCTTGACGATTCCCAGCCGAGCCCGTACCGTGGCGGCGGTTGCATGCTCGAGAGGTCCCCGCTGTCCTCTCTCCAGGAGGGACGCCAGATGGGCAAGATCAACCTGCAGAAGGTGATTATCGGTGGCTTGGTCGCGGGCGTCGTGCTGAATGTGATCGATTTTGTGCTGTTCGGGGTGGTGTTGAAGGATGACATGGCAGCGGCGATGGCGGCACTCAACAAGCCGGCCATGTCCAACGCGCAGATCCCCTGGTTCGTCTTCCTCGACTTTGTCTTTGGCGTCTTCCTCGTCTGGCTCTATGCCGCCATACGGCCTCGCTTTGGTGCCGGGCCCGGCACTGCGGTAAAAGCCGGCATCGCGGTCTGGTTTGCCGCGGGCCTGATGAACGCGCTGTTCATGTGGCCGATGGAGCTCATGCCGCACAATCTCACGATCATCTCGACCGTCGTGTCCCTGGTCAGCGCGCCGCTTGCGGCGGTTATCGGCGCAAAGTTCTATACAGAAGAAGCGGGCGTCGGGGCGGGCATGGGTGCCGGCCGAATGTAGAGCCAAGACCTCGAACGAAATAACCGCCGGGTGGCCGTAGCCGCCCGGCGGTTTGTCTTCGGTATCCTCAGCTCAGTAGTCGAACCGCAGCGACACCCCCACGGTTCGCGGCTGGTTCGTCAAATACCCCACCCGGGCGCGGGTGCCGCGCTCGCGGTCCAGTGCCAGGAACGCCTGCTCATCCGCCACGTTGTTGATGAACAGCGCCGCCTCCCAGCCTGACCGTCGCACCCCGACGCGAAGGTTGACCAGCGTATACGCCGGCAGCTCCGGATTGAACGAGTAGACGTTCTGCGTCAGCGGCCCGCCGAGCGTGACGCCGCCCTCGTCGGCCTCGAACTTCGTCATATCGACGGTCCCGAACGGACACGGGTTCACGCCGCTCAAACACACGCCCGTGCCGAAGTCGTTGATGGCGGTGAAGCGCGAGCCGACGTGCTGGAAGCTGCCCGTGATCGATGCGCGTGACCCCGGCGCCACATTCCACAAGTACGTCAGGGCGCCCGTCAGCTGAACCTTGGGCACGCCCGGGAGACGGTTACCGGACTGGATACCGGAGATCACGTTGACGCCCCCGGTGGTATCGGTGGACGTCAGCTTGGAATCATTCAACGCCGCGGAGAACGCGACATCGAGGTTCTGCGTCGGCGTCGCGTTGATTTCGACTTCGACTCCCTGGCTTCGAGCCGTGGGGGCGTTGAAGACCAGGCGGGAGGAACAGGACCCGGCGGTCACGTTCAACTGCAGGTCCTGGATGTCCATGTAAGAGGCCGAGACATTGACCGACCCGCGGCCGCCAAACACGCGGGACTTCACGCTCGCTTCGTAGTTCCACACCTTTTGATCTTTGAACGAATCGCGCCCGCTGAACGTCGCGGAGTCGGTTCCCGCGCAGGCGGGATAGTTCAGCGGATCGTTGACGCCGCCAAGCCGGAACCCGCCCGCGGCTTGCAGATTCACGGTAACCGCGTCGGAGGGTTTGAAGCTCGCAATGAGCCTCGGCACGACGCCGTCCGCTTTGGTGGAGCCGGTGTCGGTGACCAGGGCTGTCCCGGTATTGGCGTTGGTGAAGAAGCCGTCGAAGATCAGCCCGCGATCCTCGGAAAAGTTGTAGTAACGCAACCCCGCGGTGAGATCGAACTTCGCGCTGGGCGACAGGGTTGCCTCACCGAAAACCGCCCCCTGGCTGAGGTCGTAGTTCAGGTCCGACCAGAAGAGGTGATCCTTGGGCGCCCGGAGCCCCTGCGTGAACCCGTACGGCGCACCGAAGATCGGCGCCGTCGCGGTGTCGAATCCGATGGCAATGACATCCTGACCGAAGTGACGCTCGTTGTGGCTGTAGAAACCGCCCACCACCCAGGTCAGGCGACCATCGCCGCCGGCCAGGCGCAGCTCCTGCGTCCAGACCTTCGACGTGGTCTTGTCGTCGAACGGTGAGTCGAGTGTGTAGATGTCCTCCGGCAGTCCAAAACTGGCGCCGATGAGGCTCGCAAACAGCGCGCCGCCGTCGCGCGTGACGAGAATGTTCCGGCGGGTGAACGACGTGATCGAGGTGAGACTCACGGCGTTGCTGAGAGCGTACCGCAGATTCACCGCCCCGAGGAAAAACTCGTCGCTGAACGGCTCCTCCTGCTGGGTAAACAACTGGCGTGGTCCCAGCGTGACGGCGGGCTGAGTGGTCGTGTAGGGATTGGCCAGGATGTTGAAGTCGTCTTTCCGGTTCCAGCCGTTCGTCCGCACCTTCTGATAGACGAGATGCGGCGTGAGGCTGAAGCGCGCGCTGGGCTCGAAGCGCCAGGCGAGGCGCGCGCCGGTGCGATTACCGCCGTTGACGTCCTGATTCACGCGCAGGTTCGGCTGCACCGCGTCCATCCAGCCCGCGAGGTCGCTGCTGTACCCCACGATCCGGAACGCGGACTTGGCGCCGACCGGGACGTTGAACCCGAGTTTGGCGTTGTTCCCCGCGGCGCCGCTCCGAACCTGATGGAGGCCGACCTCGCCGAACGTGTGCGTCACGCCCAGCTCGGGTTCGGTACTGATGTAGCGCACCGTTCCCGCCAGGGAGCCGGCACCGAACAGCGTTCCTTGCGGCCCACGCAGCACTTCCACGCGCGAGACGTCGAAGAGATCCAGGTCCGGCGTGAACAGCGAGAGCGAGACCGGGGCATCGTCGAGATAGGCGCCGACGTCTTCCTTCACCCCGGGCTGGTCCCGTGCGATCTGCCCGGACGACACGCCGCGCATCGCCACGGTGCTCTGGCCCGGTCCCAGGTTCTGCACGCTGAAACCCGCGACGTTGGCGGCGATTCCTTCGATGTTATCCGCGCCGCGCAGCCGCAGCGCCTGCGCCGTCGGCGCGGCGATCGAGAAGGGCACCTTGGCCAGCTCCTGCTCGCGCAGCATGGCCGTGACGGTGACCGCTTCGAGGGTGACCGGCTGCAGCACGAGATCCAGCGAGACGCTCTGGTCCGCCGCAACCTGGACGTTCTGCGAGACCGTTCGCAGGCCGGGCATCGACGCCGCGACGGTATAGCTGCCGGGGGGCAATCCCGAGATGGTGTAGCGACCGTCGGCGCCGGTCGTCGCGCGGCTCGACGCCGAGGTTCGCTGGTTCGTGGCGCGCATCGCGACGCCGGACAGCGCGGTCCCGCTCGCGTCGCGCACGGTGCCGGTGATGCGACCGTTCTGCGCGTAGGCCGGGACCGCAGACAGGGCCCCGGCGAGTAGGGCAATGCTCAGCAAACGACTCACAGCGCGCATGAACTCTCCGGTTCAGACGTGAGTATGGTTGCCCTCACGAAATACGGGCGCGAGATCATATCAGCGCGTTTCGGTCGTCGCTAGGGGTGTGCTGCTCCCCTATTGCTCCGACAGGAGCAACCGGCAACACATGTGGAAACAAAACCGCCGGGAGGCGTAAAGCCCCCCGGCGGTTTCGTCGTGAGACAGCAAACGGCGCTACTGTCTTGCCTGCCGCTCGCTCAACGGAACCGGCAGCGTCGAGAACCGTTGGTCGCCGGCGCGATCGAGAATCAGCGCGTTGAGATTGCCGGTGCGCCGGACATCGAACCAGCGATGCCCTTCATACAGCAGCGAATACTTCCGCTCCCGCAGGATCTGCCCGAGGATCTGGGCTGGCGTCTGGCCGCCCAGACCAGCAATGGCGGCCAACCCGCCGGATGCCACGCGGACGTAGTTCACGTCGTTTGCCGCAAGCAGCGGCAGCGCGGTCGCGAGATTTGCCTCGGCCCGGAGCAGAATCAGCTCCTCATTGCGGATGATAGGCACTTGCGCATCCGTGCTGGGATAGCGAATCCAGCCGAGATCGGACGTGAGGCCCGTGGTAGTGACCGGAGCACGGTCGACCACTTTCGCAGTGTAGCGATTGTCGTTCCCGCCACCGGGTTTTGTCTCGACGCTATCCTGCAGCGACGGATGCACGAAATTCTCGCCCGTCTGCGGGTTCTGGAACAGCGGGTTCGGCGCGTCGCCCGGCGCGGTGCTGAAATTGAAATACACACCGCGGTTGAGTGTGCCGGCCCCGCCAAGGGTATCGATGAACGACGCAGTCAGCGCCGTCAGCGCCGCCGTATAGCACGTCGCGCCGCACCCCAGGCTGCCGCGATAGACCTCGACCGCGGCTTTCAAGGCGCGATTGAACTGCCGGAACTCGCCAGGCGTCGAGAACCCGGTGAACCCCGATGGCAGGGTGAACGGAAAGGCGCTGCCTCCGTTCGTGAGCTCGACGTCCGCCAAGTCCAGGAGATTCGAGACGAACAGAAACGCTTCGCTGTTTGAGACCAGCGAGGCCGGTGGATCCGACACCGGTATATTGACGTCCACTGGAATCGAATCGCCGTTGTGTGCCGGCGCGTCGGTATGGGCCATTAGCACCATCAGGAACGAGTACGCCTGCATCGTTTGGGCAAAGCCCTGCGTGGCCCGTTGCTCCGCGGTGGAAAGTGCCGACGCGGTGCTGATGACGTTCAGCAAATCGTTCGTGGTGCGAATCGCATTGTAATGCTCCACCCAGTGGTCGCCGCCAAAGGCGCCGCCGCCGGGATCGAGCGGACCGGCCAGCCATTCCGAGATGAAGCGCGGGTCTGAGCCGTCGAAGCGATACGCTTCGCGACCGAGAATTCCGGCGTCCAGGTTCCAATCGGAAGCGTCGGAGCGCGCCGCGAGCAGAATCCCCGCCACGGTCTCCTGCACCCGCGCGCGTGTGGGGTTGTTGCCAATCTGCCCGGGACCGTTGGGGTCCGTCATGGTGAAATCGCCGCAGGCTCCTGTGACGAGCGCCGCGACCGCCAGCAAGCTGCAAATGCGTTTCATGGTCAGGTGCCCTCGCTCAGAAGTCCAAATCGATGGCGACGAAGAAGCTGCGGCTCGGCGGGAACGGCGCCACATCGATGTTCCGCGCCACCGCCTGGTTGCCGAAGTTCGACACCTCGGGGTCCATGCCGCGGAACCCGGTGATGCGGATCAGGTTCCGACCGGCGAACGTGATCCGGGCATCGCGCACCCGCGAACCGAACAGGGAGGAGGTGGTCGAGGCGGGAATGTGATAGGACAGCGACAGCTCACGCAGCTTCAGGTACGAAGCGTCCTGAACGTATGGCTGCGTCCTTCCGGCTCCGAAGTCGGCCAACCGCGTCTGCGCGGCGCCGCTCCAGTCCGCGCTGTTGCCGAACACGTCGAACAGCAGCTCCGTCAAGTTGATGACGTCGCCACCCTTTTTCCAGTCGAACAGCAGCCCCAGGCTAAAGCGGTTAAACGTGAGGTCGCTGCCGAACGTCATCTGGAAATCGGGATTCGCGTCGCCCACCACCGTCGGCTGCCCCGTGATCGAGTCGATCGGCGTGCCGACGATCTGCGTGACCGAATGCCCCGCGCGGATCTCGAACGCACCGAGTGACGTGCCGAAGCCGCCCACCTGGAAGGCGGGTACCGGCAGGGAGAGCACTTTGCTGCGATTCGTGAAGAACGTCGAGTTGACGATCCAGCTCACATCGGGCCGCTGCATGACCGCGTACCCCAGACTGGCTTCGAAGCCGCGATTGCGCAGCTCGCCGCCGTTGAACGTGCGCTGCGTCCGCCCCGTCGAGGGCGCGAGCGTCTGCGCCAGCAGCAGGTCGGTGATCGTCTTGTTGAATCCTGTCAGCGTGATTGTGAGGCGGCCGTCGGCGAGCGTCGCATCGAGGCCGGCCTCGATTTCGGTCTGACGCTCGGGTCTGATCGCCGCATCGCCGGCGATGGCGCCGGCCGAGCTTCCGAAGATCCCGCCGATCGTGCCCGTCGCATTGGGCGTGAACTTGTTGCCGAATTGGGGAGGATTGCCCGTCTGTCCGAACGCCGCGCGGACCTTCACTTCATTCGCGCCGCTGCCGCCGATGTTCGTGAAGCGGTACGACCCCGCCAGCTTGGGATAGTAGAAGAACTTGTTCACATCGCCGTTGCGGCTGGAGCGGTCCGCGCGCACGCCGAATGCCACCATCAAGCGCTCGTCCATCATCAGGAGCTCTTCCTGCGCGTACACGCCGAGGTCTTGCTGAGGCTGCAGCTGCTGATTGATGATGACGCTCGTGGCCTGGTCGATATTCTGCTGGCCGGGCGGCACGTTGCGCCCCACGAGGTTCGTGAAGTTGAAATCGCGGTCCACGTACTGGACCCCGATGGCCGTGGTCGCCCGCCTGCCACTGGTGCTCTGGTGCGTGTAGATCGCGTTGGTCAGCAGGTTGAGGTTCACGTTCGACGTCTTGCCGAGCACGACCGTGCCGGGCTGGCCATCGTTCGGCTCGTACTCGAGCTCGGGCGGGGAGTAGATGTCGTTTTCCTGGTTGAAGTAGTCGACTCCGCCCGTGACGACGAAGCGCAGGCTCTGCCGCTCGTTGTTGATGGCGTCATACCGCAGCGTCCCGGCACCAAGCGCGCGCCATACGTCCTCGTCGTTGCGCAAATTCGCGTAGGTCTGGAGCGGATTGCTGCGCTCGAAGGGGTTGTCTGGGTACACGCCGTTTACACTCCGGAGATCCACGAAACTCGGCGTCAGCGGGAACACGAGGTACGGGCTTGTGCCGGCGTTGTCGTTGTTCGAGATGCCGCGCGCGGCGAGGCTGTGGATCACGGCGCTACTGAGCGACAGCACCCAGCGCGATCCTAGCGTCTGGTCGAGATTGGCTCGAAGGGACTGTTTGTCGTAGCCCGTGCCCGGCGCGATGCCGCCGTCACTCTTGAGCAGTCCCGAGATGAAATAGCGGGTTTGGTCGGTACCGCCCGTGACGCTGGCGTCGGTTTCCCACGAGAGCGAATGCTCGGACCAGAGCGGCCCGATGTTGTCGAAGTTCGGGCAGAGGCCACCGCCCGTCGGGGTTCCGCCCGGCAGGTTGCAGTAGAGGCCGGCCGAAGCCGCATTGGTGAACGTCGCCGCATCCGCGGAATCGGTGAACACGCGCGACTTCATGAAATTCGACACGCGGTACTCGCCGAAGCGCTGCGTGAGATGGAACCGGGGCGCGCCCGTCGAGCCGCGCCTCGTCGTGATGATCAACACGCCGTTCGATGCCGCGCCGCCGTAAATCGCCGCCGCCGAGGCGCCCTTCAGCACTTCGATGCGCTCGATGTCGGCCGGATTCAGGTCGGCGATGCGGTTGACCGGGTTGTCCTGGTTCGACGCGTTGCCGCCGGCGGCAGCCGCGGTGATGGCGTTGATGTTGTTCCCGATGGCCACGTTGCTCACCACGAGCCCATCGACGACGAGCACCGGATCGACGCCGCCGTTGATCGTCGAGACGCCGCGGAGGTTGATCTGCGCGCCGCCGCCCGGGGCGCCGGAGTTCGATTGGATCAGCGCGCCCGCGATCTTCCCTTGCAGGGCGCTTTCAATCGTGGGGGTGGGCACGCGCTCGAGCTGCTGCGCCGTCACCACGCTCACGGCCTGCGGCAGGTTCTTCTGCTCCACTGCCGTCGCCTGGCCGGTGACGACCACCGCCTCGAGGTTGAAGATGTCGGGCTCGACGGAGATCGCGATCCGTGTTTGGTCGGCGCCCACGGGGGCGGTGCGGCGCTTATAGCCGATCGCCCGCACGCTCAACGAGACCGGCCCCGCCGGTGCCGAGAGTGTGAATTCGCCGCGGGCATCGGTCACGGCGGTGATCGCCGTTCCCACGACCGTCACGGTCACGCCGACGATCGGCTCGTCGCTCACCGAGTTGGCGACGCGGCCCGCGATCGAGCGTTGCTGTGCCGACGCATTTGCCGCCAACGCCACGCTGCACGCGAGCGCGAGGAGGCATGTCTTGAGATATCTGTTCACCGATCCTCCGTGTTGCCGTGCTGCTGCCACGGCGCTAAATGTGCGACTACCGCAGTAAGCTCATCTCCGCCCGGGCATACAAATAGCGTCCGTTGTAGCCAAACGGCGAGGCCGCCGCCCAGGGGAAAACTCCGAAATTGTTGTTGTAGTCCTTCGACGGATTCCCATCTCCCACATCCTGCAGGGACGACGGCTGGTCGGGGTAGATGTCGAACAGATTGCGCACGCCCAGCGAGAGATCGATGCTGGCGAACCGGTAGCCGATTTCCGCGTCGATCAGTGACTTGGCGCCGTAGCGCTCGCGGCACAGATCACAGTAGCCGGGTTGCGCCGAGGAGAACTTCCCGTAGTACGACCCGCGCAGCAGGGCATGCACCCGCCCGACGCTGTACAGGCCCGTGAGCGTCGCCCGCACATCGGGCCGCTCCTCCGTAATGCCGATGTACGTCACCGAATCGATGATCCCCGGCTCGGTCGACGGCGTGGTGTCGAGCACCGGGGGCAACGGATCGATCGACACAATCGTGTTCTTCGTGTAGTTCACGGCGGCGGTCACATTCACCATGCCCGCGCCGGCCTGGCGCCGCAGCTCGGCGGTGAAGTCGATCCCCTGGGTCCGGGTATCGAGCCCGTTGGTGAAGTACTGAATGCCGCCAACGTTGGTGAAGCCGTTGTTCGCCAGCAGCGCGAGGGTGACGCTGTCATCAAACGTCGCGCCGAGCAGAATCCGGTCGTTGATCCGAATCTGGAAGGCATCCACCGTGAGCGTGACGTTGTCGTTGGGACTGAACGCGAAACCCGCGCTCAGGTTGACCGCCTTCTCTGCGCGCAGCGGCTTCGAGCCGAACAACCGCGCCGCCGTATCGCCCACCGGCACGATCAGCACGTCGGTCACCACCCCGCCGATCACATTCGTGCTGACATGGCTGAAATGCGACTGGCCCAGCCCCGGCGCCCGGAATCCCGAGCTGGCGGCCGCCCGCACCGTGAAGCGGGGTGACGGCTGGAAACGGACCGCGGCCTTGGCGGTTAGGAGCGAGCCGAAGTCGGAGTAGTCCTCGAAACGCCACGCGACGTTGGTCAGGAGCTTGGGCGAGAGATTCGTCTCGAGATCCGCGTATACGGCGACGTTGGTGCGGTCGGAGTTCGATTCGTCGGACGGCCGGAACCCCGGGAATACCTGAGAGTACGGGCGACCGTCGCTCGAGTCGGGGCCCAGATGATTGCCATCGACATACGACGCAAGCTCCCCGCGCGTGATCTCATAGCCTTCGCGGCGGAACGACGCCCCGACGGCCAGATTCACGGGCGCCGGAAGCCCGATCGTCACGCTACGCGCCGCGTTCAGCCCGATCGTCAGCTCATTGCGCTGCAGGCGTCCGGCGAAGAACGACGTCTGGTTCGAGATTTCGTCGCCGGTGCCGAAGAGCGAGTCCGGCCCCGGAGCGCACGGATTCGCCGGGTCGAGACACGGGCCGAGCGACACGTTCAGTGTGTTGCGGAGGTTGTAGTCGAAGCGATTGGCGCCGTACGAGCCGCCAAGATCGATCTGCCAGCCGCCGGTTGCGGCGCGGAGCCCCAAGGCCGCGGAGTAGTCGCTGACGTTGGGCGCGAATTCGGGGAGAAAGCCGAACGGGTAGATCTCGGACCAGCTCCGATTGGACAGACTCGCGCAGCTCGAGGCACAGCGGCGGTAGCCGTTGCCCGTGCCTTTGCGGTTGCTGAAGCCGCCGAAGCCGTACAGCTCGGTCGTCCCCTGATCGTTCAACGGAAGCCGCAGATTCGCCATCGTGATGACATCCCGCTCGAGCCCGTCGCCCCAGTGGTGATTGGGCTGGTCAACGGGGTTGCGCTTCACGACCACGTGGCCGTCGACGATCGAATCGGCGACGCCGGTGCCGGCGTCCTCGTAGATATCAGCCCAGGCGCGGTTGGTGGGCTGGCGGTCCAGAAACTCGGCGAACACACCCAGCGAGCCGCGTCCGATCCCCACGCCGAAACCGCCGTTCAGGTTGACCGTCATGCCGTCGTCATTGTAGTCGTTGGGCTGATAGCGGCCCACGCTCGCGTTGAGGAACGGCGTGAGCTGCCCTTCCTTCAGCACCATGTTCACGACGCCGGCGATCGCGTCGGAGCCGTACTGCGCCGACGCGCCGTCGCGCAGCACTTCGATGCGGTCCACGGCGCTCGACGGAATCGCGTTCAGGTCGACACCGCTCGATCCGGCGCCGGTGCCGTAGGCGAAGGTGTTCACCAGCGCGGTCTGGTGGCGGCGCCAGCCGTTTACCAGCACCAGCGTATGATCGGGTGACAACCCGCGCAGCGTGAACGGTCGCACGATGTCGGTCGCGTCGGTGACGCTCTGGTGCGGGAAGTTCACCGAGGGCGAGAGCGACTGCAGAATCTCCCCGGTCTCAGTGGCGCCCTGGAGTTTCATCGTCTCGGAGGTGAATACGTCCACCGGCACCGCCAGCTCGTCGGCGGCCGTGTGGCGAGCGCGCGACCCGACCGTCACGTCCACGGGCGACAGGCTGATCGCCTGCTCCGCCAGCGAGAAATCCTGTGTGGCGGGTCCCCCCCCCGGTCCGACCGTGACGCGGGTCGACTGCGGCACGTAGCCGAGCAGGCGCACCCGCACCGTGTACGTGCCGGGCGCGAGGTCCCGGATCTCGTACGCGCCCCGCGCGTCTGTTTCCGCGCGCAGGCCCGAGCCTTCGGCCGAAATACTCGCGCGGGCGAGCGGACCGCCCGCCGCATCCGTCACGCGACCCCGGATCGAGCCGCGCTGCGCGAACAGCAGGGACGGCAGAACGAACAGGACGGCGAGTACACTGGCACCACGTCGCATATTCATCGTTCCTAGCTATCGCTCGCCGCGTCGACCGTCAAGCGACACTAGTGTTCGTGCACATTCCAGGGATCGTCTCCCGCAAACGCCAGCACGTGAACCATCCACCCCAATAACCGTGGGCGAAACCGCCCCCCCACGGCCTGGCACGCGGCTTCCGTTGCAATTGGCGACTTGGGACCGAACACCGGCCGCCCGTCTTTGGTCTCGCGCCAGCGGCGCCGTGCCTCTGCCGGCGATCCGCCCGGCAGACACCAGTTGATGTGCTGGTGCCAGCGCGTCACGCTGAGCGGCAGCCGCGCGTCGAGCTCGGCTGCGCTCGTCTGCGCCGGCGCCGTGAACATCGCGCCGACCAGCGTCAAACTCCCGTCCGGCGCACCCTCGTACAACAGCGAGGTGGGTCGAGCCGGATCGAGCCCGTTTCGCGACTGAAACGCCCAGCGGAGCTTGGTGAAGTGCTGCACGGGCGCGCCACCCGCCGGGATGTACTGGCGGAATCCGTCGACTTCGGCGACGCGGACGTCGCGATACTTGGCCAGCTCGCTTCGCATCGTCGCGAGAATGCGCGCGGCCCGCGCCGAATCACCGGGAGCGGGAGCACGCAGCGGTGTGAGCCGCAGGTGCGGATCCTCGGTGAGGTGTCCAGTCATCGCATGCTCGGCCTCTGCCGCGGCGTCATGGTCGGGATGCTCCGCTGGTGCGGCCAGATCCTGATCGTCGGCGGCCGTTCCAGTCCCGGCCCCCGCCCCCCCGCCCCCGCCCGCGTTGCTGCGGCAGCCGAGCACCAGCGCATATAGTAGAAGGACGATGCGACGCATCGGTCTTGTCACGCCGTCACAATAGACGGCTTCGCCACCGTCAGCTAGAGCGGTGCAGCCGCTGAAAGTGCGGACGTTCCACGATGAAGTAGAAGGCGAGGATGGCGACCTGGGAGAATACCGCGGCGACAATCCCGGGGAAGGACCGGAGCAGCAGCGCGAGCCCGTACACCGGCAGATACCCGATCGTGTACATCGGGCTGGACACGAACCGGTAGGGACCGGAGGAGATCGGTCCCACCGCGGCGCTCGGGTCGAAGAAGTTGTGCCAGTAGTACGCGTCGGTTCCCAGTGTGCGCGCGGCCCACAGCTTCGTCCCGAGACCGATGAGCGCGAGCGCCGCGCCGGTGACGAACGTGGCGGCAGGCGAGAACGGCAACGCCCAGGTATTCCGGGTCACAACGCACAGCAGGATGAACGCGAAGGCGTCGTGGTACATGACCCACGCCGCGCGCACCCGAAATCGCCGGAACCCCTCGACCGGACCAAAGCGCGTGACGTAGTATCGCTCGCGTTCCTCCCGCCGCAGCGTCCATCCGACGAACAGCACGTACGCCAGCCGGCTGAGCATGGCGTACGCGAACACCAGGATGAAGGTCGTCGAGTGGAGGAACAAGCGACCGCAAACATACACCACCGGACGCGGAGGTACTAAGCCGAACGCTTCCTTGCGGTAGCCAGCGGCACGCACCACGTTAGACCGCGTGCGCTTTGCCTTGTCATGTGTCACCACATTGACGATGGCTGCAGCACCGGCCGGTGCCCAACTCTCCGCCCGTGCCGATCTGTCCGCCGGTGGTCGCTACGTGTGGCACGGCGTCTCCCGATCCGCGGGCCTCGTCGCACAGCCATCGGTGGCCGCGGGATTTCGGCGGAACCGGTTCTCGATCGAGGGCGGCGCCGTCCTGCACTATGAGCTGGACAGCGCATCGGCCGGGGAACTGTCCCAGACCGGCGCCGGCAATCGACACCTCGGCGAAGAAGATTTTTGGGGTCGAGCCTCGCTCATCCTCGGACCGACACGCCTGCACGCGGGTGTCGTCCGGTACACCTTCCGCGGCGACTCGGCTCAAGGCGGCATGGGTCCGGATCGCAATACGACGGAAGTGTTCGCGTCGCTGTCGACAACCAGCCGTTACCTCAACCCGACCTTGGAAGCCTGGTTTGATGTGGAGCGGGTGCGTGGCACGTTTCTCCGAGCGTCGTTCGATGTCCCCGTGCTCGGGTGGCCCTTTCCCCCGTATGCGTTCGTGTTCGTCCAGGGAGAAATGGGAGTGAACATCGGGCAAGGCCCCAACCCCACTCGACCTGAAGAGCTTGCCAACTTCGCCCGCGCGGGCGTCACGCATCTCGGCCTCGGTCTTGGGACGGAGCTGCGAGTGAGACGCCTGTCGGGCATCGGCTCGGTCACACTCGGCTTTGGGGCTCGGTCGCAGCTCAACATCGATGCTGCCACGCGCGTCGACGGCGCAGGGAACACTCAGGACTTCATTTTGTGGCTGTGGACGGGGATGACGATCGTGCTCGGCGCCGAGGCGCGGAACGCTCAATGAGTCGCCGGGCGGTTCTGGTCCAGGCCTCGGCCGTCCTGCTGGTGGCGTGCGGTCCTACGCACCTGCACGTGCCTGGGGTGCTCAGCCCGGTGCCGCGCCCAAGCACGGAGGCGTCGTTGCAGGCCGGGTTCGGCCGCGTCGACATCACGCCGCCGCCGGGCGTGGGGTTGGCGGGCAACGGCCCGGAGGGTGTCGAGGCGCAGGGCTATCGGCTGCGACTCTATGCGCGCGTCCTCGTGCTCGCCGACGCTGGCGGCAACCGCTTGGCGCTCGTCGTCGCCGATCTCCCGCTCAGCTCGGCGCTGCTGCACCGCCGCATCGCTGCGCTGACTGCGCGCACGGACGGCATCGGGGCGGATCGCCTCGTGATCGCGGTGACGCACACGCATCCCGGCCCCGGTCATTTTTTCGAGGCGGCTGGCTACAACGATCAGGGGAGCTCGGTCGCGGGCTTCGACCCCGTGATGGTCGATTCGCTCACGGCGCGCATTGCGCGTGCCGTGCACGCCGCGGTCGCCGATCTGCGCCCGGCCCGTGTCGCGTGGGGAAGTCGCGCCGTCTGGGGTGAGACGCGAATTCGCAGCCTCCCCGCCATGCTGCGGAACATTCCTGCGCCGACCGCGCCAGCGGACGCGCCAACCGGACTGTCGCAAGAATACCGGCTCGTGGACCCGGAGCTCGCCATGCTGCGCGTCGATCAGCGCGACGCCGCGAGCGGCACGTTCCGTCCCGCCGGCGCCTTCAGCATTTTCGCCATGCACGGCACTGGCAACGCGCCATCGAACGACCTCCTCGACGCTGACATTCACGGCCTCGTCGAGCGGCGCTTGGAGCGCCACATCGACCGGGACCTGAATCGCTCGGGCGACAGCGGCTTCGTGTCGCGCGCCGTCTACCTGTTCGCGAACGGCGCCGAAGGCGACGTGTCACCGGCATGGCCGCCCCAGAGCCGCTGCGACGTCCCCAAGCTCGCCCCGCTGCCCGCGCTCGACGGCCCCTTCACGCGCACCCTCTGGGAGTGGAGCGCTCCCACGGCCACGCACCTCGCATCCTGCAGGCAGGCGGCGCGGGACGCGATCACCGTGATTGGGAAGAATGTGGGGGACGGCGCGGTGGCATTGTTCGACGCGCTCGGAGCGGTGTTGACCGACCGGTTGGAGCTGGGGCGCGCATTTGCGACCCTGGCGCTGCGCGACAGCGCGCGCGCGCTCGGGATCTGCCCCGTGCCGGCCATCGGTAACAGCACATTGGTCGGCGCGGGCGACGCCCCCACGCGGATAAATGGGTGGCGGCTGTTCGGCGCGTTCGATGTCGGGCTCAAGGAGGGCTCGCCCAACCCCAAGGTACCGGGATGCCAGGCGCACAAGCGCCAACTCTTTGACGCGGCGTTCGGCGGGCTGCCCAATCGCCTGCTCATCAGTGGGGACCTGCCGTCCTACGCACAAGTCACCGTGCTGCGCTTGGGGACTCGCGTGATCGGCGCGGTGCCGGCAGAGGTGACGACGATGGCGGGCAGGCGGATGCGCGAGCAGATGTTGGCGGCCGCGCGGAGGGCGGGACTCCCAGTGCACGAGGCACTCATCCTTGGTCACGCGAACGGCTATATCGAGTACGTCACGACAGCAGAGGAATACACCGCGCAGTACTACGAAGGCGGCTCGACGATCTACGGACCGGGTGAAGCGGCGATGTTCGGGCGCGTGCTCGGTCGCCTCGTGGCGTCGGTATCCGGCGGAGACAGTCTGCCTGCGGCCGCAGCGCCACCACTCGATCTGGTCGTCGGTGACGAACGACGCGTCGTCTCACGTAAGTCGGCCAGCCGTGTGCCGGCGCCGCGGATCGAGCGGCTCTGGTGCTCGGGCGACACCCTGTATGCATGGCTGCAGCTCGGCGGGGCTGCGGAGTGGCCCGTGTCTAACGGTGACGTCGCCGCCAGGCCGCGTGTCGAGGTCGTGATCGACGACGCGACTCGCACAGTGGTGAGCTGGGACGACGATCCGGCGTTGGAGATGCGGTTGCGGTCGCGGCGCGGTGGCTTGGCGTGGTGGGAGCTGCGTTGGTCGGGGGCGACTGCGCGGACGTATCGCGTCCGCATCCCCGGCGTGGCCGAGAGTAGTTCGGTGACGTGTGCGGTACCGTAGGTAGCCTTCCACAGGTCGCTTGTGGAGACATCCGTCAGGACGTAGTTCAATGTGATGGATGTACTCGACGAGGCGGCCGTGCGAGCCAGGCTGCACTACCCGGACCTGATTCCCGCCATCGCGCAGGCGCTCGCGGCGTTGTCGTCCGGCAACGTCGTGCAACCAGTGCGCGCGGTGCTTCCCGTGGCTCCGCATCACGGTTTCTTCGGCGTCATGCCGGCGTACGCCGGTGCCCTCGGCGCCAAGCTCGTCACCTTCTATCCGCAGAACGTCGGGATCCACACACACCACGCGGTCATTGTGCTGTTCAAGGCCGAGACGGGGGAGCCGCTCGCTGTGATGGACGGGCGCCTCATCACCGAAATGCGAACCGCCGCGGCCTCGGCGGTGGCGACCCAGCGACTGGCCCGAGCGGGGGGGGACGCGTCGGTGCTCGCCATTCTCGGATCCGGGGTGCAGGCCAAGAGCCACCTCGCCGCACTGCGCCACGTCCGTTCATTCAAGGAAGTGCGCGTATGGAGTCCTCGAAACGCGCCGGCGTTCGCCCAGCGGCATGGTGTGAAGGCCGCGGCAACGGCGGCGGATGCGGTGCGCGGCGCCGACGTGGTGGTGGTTGCCGTGAGCGCGACGACGCCTGTGCTGCAGGGGCGGTGGCTCTCACCCGGGACCCACGTCAACGCGATCGGCGCCACCCGCCCCGAGTGGCGCGAGCTGGACGACGATCTGGTCACCACGGCCCGCGTGTTCGTCGACTCGCGCGAAGCGGCACTGCGTGAATCGGGCGACGTCATCGCGGCGCGGAGCGAAGTGACCGAGATCGGCGCCGTCGTGTCAGGGGCAGATCCCGGCCGGCGCAACGCCGAGGAGATCACGCTGTTCAAGTCGGTGGGTGTCGCGGTTGAAGATGTGGCTGCCGCGGCGCTCGTTCTAGGAGCCGGGAGCCAGGAGCCGGGAGCTGGATGACATCGGCGCTCGAAGCGGTCCGGCCAATCACTCTCAGTGAGATCCGCGAGGCTCGGACCCGCATCGCGGGGACGATCGTCCGCACGCCGCTGGTTCGTTTGGATCTGGGCCCAGGATCGCCGGACGTGCGGCTCAAGCTCGAGAACCTCCAGCCGATCAACGCCTACAAACTGCGCGGCGCCGCCAACGCCGTCGCGCTGTTGTCCGATGCCGAGCGGCGACGCGGCGTCTGGACGATCAGCGCCGGCAATGCCGGTCAGGGTGTCGCGTACGCCGCGCGCGCCGCGGGCGTGCCGTGCACCGTCGTCGCGATAGAGACGGCGCCCGCCGCGAAGCTCGAGCGCATGCGCGCGCTGGGCGCGCAGCTCGTGCTCGTGCCCTACGCGGTCGCCTGGCAGGCGCTCGAAGACCGCGCGTATCCCGGCGTCACCGGGACATTCATCCATCCATTCGACGATCAGAACTTCATCACCGGTCACGCGACGATGGGTCTCGAGATTCTCGAGGATGCGCCGGACACCGTCGCCATCATTGCCGCGATCGGTGGTGGCGGCCTGGTCACGGGCGTGGCCAGTGCCGTGAAAGCGTTGCGGCCGGAGATCAAAGTGTGGGGCGCCGAGCCGGAGAGCGCCGCGCCCGCCGCGCTCTCGTTCGCGAAGGGCTCGGCGCAGGAGTTTCCGGATTGGAAAGCCACGTTCGTCGATGGCGCGGGCGGCAAGAGCGTGTTTCCGCGGATGTGGCAGCGCATGCAGCCGGTCGTGGACGGCTTCATCGTGGTCAGCCTGGACGAGGTCAAGCGCGCCATGCGTCTCATGGCGGAAAAGGCGCGTGTCATCGCGGAAGGAGCGGGCGCGCTCGCGCTCGCGGCTGCGCTCACCGGCAAAGCCGGCACAGGGCCGATCGTCGCCATCGTGTCCGGCGGCAACATCGACCTCGACAGATTCTCCGAGTTGATTGCCGCAGCAGTGTGACCGAACCCGCACTGCAGCGTGTCATCGGTGTGCGCGGCCTCGTCGCCGCCGTCTTCAACATCACGGTCGGCGCGGCAATCTTCGTGCTGCCCGCGCACGTAGCCGGCGGCCTCGGTGCCGCGGCTCCGCTCGCCTACCTCGTGTGCGCCGTCGCGACGGCGCTCGTTGCCCTGTGCATCGCGGAGGCCGGAAGCCGCGTCCCCCGGAGCGGCGGTCCGTACGCGTACGTCGAGACGGCGTTCGGCCCCTACCCCGGATATCTGTGCGGCGTGCTGCTCTGGCTCGGCATCACGCTCGCCATGGGCGCCGTCGCCACCGTATTCGCCGACGCCGTCGCCGGGCTATTGCCGGGCCTCGGCGGCGCCCTGCCGCGCGCCGCGTTACTCATCGTGGCGTATGGCAGCCTGGCGGTCGTCAACATGCGCGGCGCCGCGCTGGGGTCGTCTGTGAGCGGCATCGCGACGGTCGCGAAGATCGTCCCGCTCATCGCGTTCGTAGTACTCGGCCTGTCGCACGTACGGGCGGAAAATCTCGCGTTGGGATCAATCCCGCCGCTGTCACGCCTCGGAGAATCCGGGCTGCTCCTGATGTTTGCGTTCTTTGGGATGGAATCCGCACTGCAAGTGAGCGGCGAGGTACGCGATGGGGCCCGCGCCGTGCCGCGCGCGATCGCGCTCGCGGTGACGGGCGTCGGGGTGCTGTACATTGCGGTCCAGCTCGTCGCTCAGGGCATCCTCGGCAGCGCGCTCGCGGCTCCGGAGACGGCCAAGGCCCCGCTCGCCGCCGCGGCCGTGCAATTCGCTGGACCGACCGGCTCCACACTGATTCTCGTCGCGATGATCGTCTCGACCTTCGGCTTCATGACCGCCACGATGCTCTCCACTCCGCGAACGCTCTTCGCCCTCGCGGCGGACGGCTATCTGCCGCGGCCGCTCGCGGCCGTGCATCGGGCAAACCACACGCCGCACGTCGCGATCGCGGTCCAGGGCGTGGTCGTGTCCGCCATCGCCATCACCGGCACGTACGTCAAACTCGCGATCATGGCGAACGTGGCGATCCTGCTCGTGTACCTGGGGTGCTGCCTGGCGGTGCCGCGGCTCCGGCGGCTCGACACGGGGGGGGGCGCAGCCGATATGCCGTTCGTCATGCCGGGCGGGCGAATTGTGCCGTGGCTGGCTGCCGGGTTGATCGTTGCCCTGCTGGCGCGGGCTACCTGGCAGGCCTGGCTGCTCACGGGGGGAGTCATGGCCGCGGCGTCGCTTGCGTTCCTGGGGCGGCGCAAGCGGGCCCGATGAAGCGGAATCGGTATCCGGCTGCGCGACCGCGGGCTCGACTAGCTCGGAGGCACAGCAGCCGAAGCTGGCTCTAGTTCTCAACGCTGGTCGCGACCCCAGCCGCGATCACCGCCGCGATCTCGAGACGAAACAATCATGGCAGCAGTGCTGCGGTTTGGTCAGAGTCCTCGTATTCCTGGAGCGCGGCGATGGCTTGGCCTGCAAGTCGGCCAAGCTCTCGGGCGGCTTGCAGCCTGGCCCCTTCGCCTTATTGTACGCCACGCGGACCGCCTTCTGCACCTATTGGACATGTTCAAGGAGGTAGCCATGCGAACCACCAATCGGATTCTTCCCATCTCACTGCTGCTGGTGGCGGTGAGTTCCGTCAGTCTCGGCAGTTGCGCGACCAAAGCCCAGACCGGGGCCGTCGTTGGCGCCGCGGGTGGCGCTGTGGTGGGTGGAGCGATCGGCAAAGCCACGGGCAACACGGCGAGGGGCGCCATCATCGGCGCGGCCGTGGGCGGCGTAGCCGGCGCCATCATCGGTGACCAAATGGACCGGCAGGCCAGAGAGCTGAAGCAGAACATCCCCGGCGCTACCGTGGAGCGTGTCGGGGAGGGCATCACGGTGACGTTCCAATCGGGCCTGCTCTACGGCTTCGACTCCGACGTCGTGCGGCCCGAAGCGCAAAAAAACTTGCGCGCGCTGGCGTCGAGCCTCGACAAGTATCCCGGGTCGGACATCCTGATCGTCGGCCACACCGACCAACTCGGGACCAGCACCTACAACCAGGGTCTCTCCGAACGGCGCGCAGGGGCGGCGGCGACCTACCTGGTCTCGCAGGGGGTGACGCGGACCCGGCTGGCCACCCGCGGGATGGGCGAGACGGACCCGGTCGCTACCAACGAGACCGAGTTCGGTCGACAGTCCAATCGTCGAGTGGAAGTCGCGATCTACGCCAGCGAGGCGTATCGGGCGGAGGCGGCGCGGCGAGCGGCCAACTGAGCGGCCGCGATACAGCAGTGACCTAGCGCGACTGGGGAACGACCGGCGCGAGCGGCGGCAGGCCGTTCAACTCGCGCGCCGCCCCCACCACATCCCCGATCCCGGCGAAGTCGACGGCGAGCATGGTCGGCAGCATGCGCCGCTCGCGCTGGCACTGCCGCGCCCGCCGCACCAGCACGTCCCGCTGGTTCACGATCTCGGCGTTGCTCGGTCGCGGGGTGGGCGTGGTCTCGATCCAATGGTTGATGAGGAACAGCTCGCCGGTGAGCGTGCCGCGGTTGGGGCGGCAGTTGAACTCCTGCGGCGTGTGGAACGTGTAGGGCGTTTCCGTCACCAGCCCACCCATCGAGTGGTGATACCACGGCACGTCGCCCACGTCGGTGTCGCCCAGCACGACCACACGGCCGCCGCTGGCGATCATCTCGCCCAGGGTGGGCCACGTGGGTCCCAGGGGCCCGCGATACACGAAGTCGATCAGCCCGCTCTCCTCGAACGCGGCCGCGACGTCCGCCGGCGGCGCGTAGTCCTCGAACGAGATGATGATGACCTCGGTGGGGTGCAGGACGAGGAACTCTACGAACGTGCGCAGCGTGGGCACCATGGGAATGGCGCCGAGCTCGCAGAACCCGTGGCAGAAGTACCCGGCGCTCGCGCCGGGCTCGCCCGTCAGCCGCTCGCGCACGCGCATTCCCGCCTGCCATGCCGCGTTACCGATGACCTCGGCCACCTTGCGGTTGGCGTGCGCCACGGCGTCGAAGTCGGTGCGCACGCGGTCGCCCATGACGTTGCCGCGATAGGGGTCGAGCAGGAACGCGCGCACACCGCGGTCGAGCAGCGGGCGGATGTCCACGTCCTGATTGGGGAATAGCCAGGTCGGGTTGGTGGCCGCGCCCATCGCGTTGTGGGCGGTGGGGAACACGACGCGGTTGAACGGCCGCGCACACAGCTCGACCGCGCCGTTGCACGCGTCGCTCCCGGTTGCCGCCACCGCTTGTGGCGGGCGTAGGCGGAGGAGTAGGGCCGCCGCCCCGACGCCCAGCGCCAGCAGCGCGACCACGCGCACTCCCACAAGGACCGGAGTCGCCACGCGGGTCTCCACCGCCGCACCCCGCATGGCCGTGGGCAGGTACGGCTGCACGAGGCGTCGCACCTCCGCCAGACTCAGCAGGAGGAGCGCCGCGCCGGCGACGACGACCATGACGGTGGCCGCGGCGCTCGGCGCGATGAACGCCGCCAGACCGGCGATGCCGAGCCCGAGCAGGCGACCGGCCTCCGCCCAGGGGTTCTGGCGCCGCTGCGTGACGAAGGTCCAGATGCGGTCACGCAGCGCCGCGGGGTCCACCGAGTCGCCGGGCTGGGCGATCAGCGCGACGGTCGCGCCGACGAGCGCCACCACGATACCCGCGACGCGCAGCGGGCCGAAGAACGCATCCCACAGGCCTGCCGCGGCGTCCGAGGCGGCGGGATCGGCGATCACGGACGACACGAGGACGCGACCCGCCGGGACGGTCAGTGCGAGGACCGCGCCCACGGTGGCGATCCCCACGCCGGCCGTGAGCAGCGCCGAGCGCTTGTGTGGCGACAGCACGACCGCCGCCGCGAGGACGAGGATCGCGGCCACCAACCCGAGCCGGCCGAACGGCCGCAACGCGCCCGCGATTCCGACCCCCACGCGGGCGGCGCCCCTCCACGGCGCACCGGAGGGCGACTGCAGCACGGGCTGGAGCCGCGGCGGCAGCCGATCCGCGGCGCCCGCGCCGACGTTCTTCAGGGCCTCGTGGATCAGGACCCGCGCGTCGGGGAGCGCGAGCAGGATGTTCTCGGTGGTGGATGAGGTCACGGCGCGGTGGGCCTGCCGCACGGCGGGGCGCACCAGCGCGCGGAACGGCTTGGAGGTCACCACGCCGCGCGTCACCACGACGAGGATCGGTCGCAGCGCAGTGAGGTCGGGCTGCTGCGCGATGACGGCATCGGTAATCTTGAGGGCGACGAACTCGCCCACGCGCGGATCCTGGAGACTGGCGCTCACCCGATCGGCGAACGTGTCCTCGCGCACCAGCACCCGGCCCACGTACATCATCAGGAGGCTGATGGTCAGCACCGTCAGGCCGGCGCCCGCGAGGAGTCCGGCGATCCGTGATTTCCAGGTATGCCCGCGTGGTTGGTCAGCCATCTCGCCCTCCTAGCGGAGCAAGCTGACTCGCCGCGGGGCGGGCGGATATTGACCTAAAGACGGGGGATCACCGCGGTTGTGGTCAGGTGCCACGGAGGGGAACTGCAATGGCCAGGGGCAGAATCGAACTGCCGACACGCGGATTTTCAGTTTGGTCGGAGGGCGCCGTCAACCGTTGAGTTCGCGCTCGTTGATGGCCGCAACCGCGACTGCGTCGAAGCGGCCGTAATTGCGCTCATCCATGGTGATGCCCATAAAGTTCATGAAAAACAGCAGAATCATGCCCCAGTCATCCTTCGGCACGAACATCAACCGGTTCCCGCTCGATTCGTAATCGCCACCGGAGCCCGGAACGGCGCCAAGGCAGGTGACGTCGGGAAGCGCCTCGGCAGCTTTGAACACATAGCCGAGCTTCGTCTGGCGCGCGATGAACTTGATCACCTCGGTGAATGGCTTCTCGAACGTCAGTGCGCCGGTGTCTTTGTCCGGAAAGAAGAGGGGATCGAGCCCGTAATGCAGCACCTTGAGCTGAGCCTTGGTGAAATTCGTCAGGTTGTCGCTGGTATTGTTCTTCTCATCCTCAAGCGCGAACTCGTACCCCATGTCGAGCGTCACCGCAGCTGGCTTCTTTTTCTTGCGCAGCTCCTTTCCCGCGGCGGTGTTCTTCTTGAGCTGTACGATATATGCCGCACGAATGACCTCGAATACGGTCGAGCGCAGCAGGGATCGCGCGCTCTCGCCAAACGCGGTGCCGTCCACAATGTCTTGCACGTGACAGCCGAAGACGCGAAGGGTCGCATTGCCCGCGAAGCCGCCGCGGAATTCCGTCAGCGCATCCTTGTTGGCCGTCACGTCCTGCTCACCCATGTGGGGTGTGAAATCCGAGCGCATTCTGCCGTCGAGATCCGAGTCCGTGCGGATCGGCTCTCCCGTCGTCGCCGTCAGTTGTGAGTCACCGGTGTTTTCGAGCACCGGCCCATCGATGAAGCCGTGCGAGTAGATACTAACGTCCAGCATTGAGCCGCGCGGCGCTTTCCGTACGGCGCGGTAGATGTCTACGATGGAGATCCCGACCCGGTCGGATCCGACGGCTGTCGATTTAGTAATGAACGCCTTCGGGTCAAAAGCCGCTGTTCCCTCCGCGGACGTGAACGCCGATAACTCCTTCCACACGGGCTTGGGGGCCTGCGACCCTTTTTCGGGGAACGGGTGCTCGTAAACCAGAATCGCGTCGTTCTGCCAGTCAAAATGGATGAAGCGCACGAGTGCCGGCGGCTTCAGCGGCGAGCCTACCTTTCCCTTCAGCGCGTTCAGCCGGTTGACCATCCAGATTGCGTGATTCGTAGCCCGGATCGTGAAACTGTTCGCTCGACCGTCGTTAAACCCGGTCGCAACGCAGACGAACTTGATATCGGTTGCCACAATGCGAACGACCTCGGTTCGGGGGTTCCTGGATTGTAGGATGCCCCGCGAGGGTGCACGACGTCTATGCCTTTTTGAGCACTGTCGAAACTACGCGGCGACGGAGACCCGGTAGGAATTGGAACCGGCCGGGGGTGCAACTCTAAGTGGCCAGGGGCAGAATCGAACTGCCGACACGCGGATTTTCAGTCCGCTGCTCTACCAACTGAGCTACCTGGCCCAAATGGGAGAGGGAAGATAGAAAGTCGGCGGCGAGACGCCAAGTAGACCGCTACGGCGCGCGGAAGTGCAACGGGTCCCGGAGGTTCTGAAGCTCGCGGTAATAATAGAGGGGCGTCGGGCGCCGGCCGTTGAACCGCAAGGCCTTCAGGAACGCCAGCTCTTCCGGCGTGACCGTGCCGCTGAGCAAGGGATCGCGCAGGAACTCGATCAGCCCCTTCTCCCGCTCGACACCCGCGTCCACCCGTTCGACGAATTCGAAGCGCTTCGTGGTTTCCGCGCGGCGGCGCTCGTTCGTGGCCAGGGTGACCTCGAGCGCGAACGTGACCGCATCCCACGCCCACGCCGCGATACTCGCGTCCAATCGGGCCCGCTGCTTCGGCGTGACGTGCAAAGCGTCGCCGCCCAGTTGCGCGGCGTGGAGCAGCGTTTGCGCGACGAGCCGCTCGAGCTCGCCGAACGGCTGCCGCTCGATGATCGCGCGCACCTGCTCGCGCTGGGCCGGGACGCACTTGCGGAGGATCAGCTCGCGCACCGCTGGTAAGAGGGGCGCGGTGTCACCGAGCCGCCGCTTGAGCTCCGCCTTGAGATACGCCTCGGCGACGCGGGCCAGCTCCCCGTGCGGCAGCTTCAAAAAGCGGTCCATGCGGTCGTAGATGTCGGTGCGATCGGGGGCCGGCGGCGCCTTCTTGCGGGTAAGGATTTGCGACACGTAGGACTCCGTGACGTCGGCGGCGTCCGCCAGATCGCGCTGATCCAGGCCCAACTCGTCCAGCCGCTGTCGAATCACCAAGGCCACGTCCATCTTAACTTGCCCCCGGTTAATATTGAGTACTCATCAATATTTGACTTGACAAACTTAGTACAGTCGGTTACGTTCCGCCAGTCGAGTTGTGTCAGTGCAACGAAGTTCACGCTACAGCAGGTAAGGAGTTGCTAATGTACGCACGCAACGTCACGCTGCATCTCAAGGCCAACCAGGCCACCGAATTCACCCGCACGCTGGAAAACGATGTGCTCCCGATGCTGCGCAAGCAGACCGGGTTCAAGGACGAGATCACGTTTCTCGCCCCCGAAGGCAATGAAGCACTAGCGATCAGCCTGTGGGAGAAGAAGGAGAATGCCGAGGCCTACGGCCGCGATACCTATCCCGCCGTGTTGCAGACGCTGGAGCGGGTCGTCGAGGGCACGCCCGAGGTCGACAGCTACGAGGTGTCGAACTCGACGTTCCACAAGATCGCGTCACAGAATCCGAATCAGAATCAGCCGATCGCCCGCTAAGGAGCGAAGGAGCGTCCATGCTGGAGCTTCACTGTCAGCGCTGTGGCGGGTTTATCGGCAATCCAGCGGGGATGACGTACCCGGAGGCGTCGACCGCGACGCCCCCGGTCCCGCCGCATCGCGGATGCGTCTGCGGCGATCCGGTCGTGTACGGCCCGGCGCGCGAGCCGTCGCTGTGGGAGCGTCAGGGCGGGGGCGTGCATCGCCTTCGTTCGGCGTCGCGCAACTAATGGTGAAACGTGCGGCCGCGCCGATTCTGCTGGTGGGGGACCGCGGCCCAGCCCGCTGTCCGGCGTGCGGCGAGAATCGCGAGTTCCGGACTGACCGCAATGGCCGCACCCTGGAGCAATGCGGGTGCGGCTATCGGACGTATGTGGCGCCGCGCAGCGGCAAGCGCAACGAGCCGCCGAAGCACTAACGTGCCCCTGGCGCCGGCCCCGGCGCTCCCGAGAGCTATCATCCCCGCATCCCGTACCTAGAGACGGAGCCCAATGGCCAAAGAAGCGGCGATCGAGATCGAGGGACAGGTGACGGAGTTGCTGCGCAACTCCACCTTTCGTGTGACGTGCAGCAACGGCCATTTCGTGCTCGCGACGATAGCGGGCAAGATGCGCCGGTTCCGCATCCGCGTGCTCGCCGGTGACCGCGTGACCCTGGCGCTCTCGCCCTACGACCTCACGCGCGGCCGCATCACCTACCGGCACAAATAAACAACTAGAAAGCTTCGCCGACCGAGAAGTAGAGCAGACCCCCGTCGCGGCCCCACGAATAGTCGAGCCGCAAGTGCATCGGATACTTCGCGGTCAGCTGGTAGCGGGCACCGAGCCCGCCCGCCGGCAGCAGCACCGCCTCGAAGATGTCTCCCGCCGTCTCGGCGACCTGCCCGACACTGCCGAACACGACGGCACCAAACCGCGCCCGATGCCCGCGCAACTCCGCCTGCACCACATTGCCGTAATGATCGCGATAGCGCCCCTGCGTGTAGCCGCGCATGGTGTAGCGACCGAATCCCAGCGTGCACAGCCCGTAAAACGGCGCGTCGCCCGGCGCTGCGCAGGCATTGACGTTCGTGACGAGCACCAAATCGCCCCCCCCCCGCAATCCGTTGTACCAGGACCAGGAAGCGGTGTAGCGCTGGAACGTCCCCGACTCACCGGTGGACGTCGAGAAGAACCTCGCCTTCAGCTCCGCCAGCGATCCGCGCGCCGGCCAGTAATCGTTGTCGCGCGTGTCGAATTCTCCCTGCAGCCCAGGCGCGAGCAGTTGCGTGCGGCTCTGATCGGGCACCGGCGGCAGACCGGGTCCCAGCGAATCGCGCAAGTTCACCGTCGTTTCCAGCCACAGGACTGAGCCACCGAGGTACACGTTGCCGGCGACGCGACGCAGCAGCACGCCACCGGTCATGAATACCGTCTGATCGAGCGGAACGGAGCGCCCCGCTGCTCCCGCGTCGATGCCGACGCCGTAAAAGTCGTAATTCAGATCGAGGTAGTTGATCAGCCCGCGAACTCGCCAGGTGTCACGCTTGAAGCGCGCCACTTCGACCGCCATGACTCCCCAGGATCCGTTTTCACTCGCGAGCCCACCGACCATGCCGGTCGACGGCTTGACCGTCGTATCATCGTCGAAGCGATGAATCAGTCCGACGAGCAGCGCCCCGCCCCAGCCGATCTGCGAGTTACGGAACGGCAGCGGCGCGATGAGCGGCGTGACTGCCCGGCTTCCCGGCGTGCGTCGATTGACGCCGCTGGCGGGCTCGGCCGTGACATCGAGCGAGGGAACGTCGACGGCGGTCGGGTCCACCTCGGGAGCCGATCCGCCCTGGGCGGAGGCTGAGACGAGCACGGCAGACAGCAGGGCAACGAACACGCACAAGACTGCCACCACCTCCCCACGGTGGCGCTTGCACCTTGGTGAACCCGCTTGACTCCGCCTTGACGCGTCAGCGCGAGCGTGTTGGCGTCCTCAACTCGAGTACACGCATGCCTCGGTCGATTGCCGCCGGTCCCCTGTTGTTGCTGTTGTGGCAGGCCGCGCCCGTCAATGTGGGTCCCGACTCAACGGGCCGGGTGCGGGTCAGCTTGGCGTTTGGAGCAGGCGCGTACCATTCCAAGATCGAGCAGATGAGTTGCGAGACCGGTGAGGTGACGCAGGTCTCGACGCAGGACGGCAGCTGGACCACTGGAACGGCCGAGGTCGAGGCGTGGCCAACCAACACGATACGGGCGAATGTCGTGACGACTCAGCTGAAACCTGGTGGCGGCGCCCCCGACCGCTGGGCCACAGCAGGTCTGGTCGCGGCCGAATGGCGGCAGGTTGGTGTCGGCGCCGGATTCGTGCACGCCGCAGGCGCTCAGCCGTTCACCGCCCCCCTCGTGTACTTCCGCCTGGCCGATCTCGACAAGAGGCACTTCCGCGTCGAGCTCGCCGTTCCCGAGCCGCCAGTGCCGGCGCGCACGTGGCTGCGGATCGGGGCTGGCAAGAACCTCGGCCGGCGTGGCGGCGCTCGATGGATAACAGGCGTCGCTATGACCTTGCCCGGCGCTCAGTGGATAACGGGCGTGCCCACGAGCCTCTCGGGCGACGGCGACTCACACGTGGCTTTTTTCGGCGACGCGTTCGTGCCCGTCGGACACGGCACAAATCCCGTGGAGTTGAAGCTCTCGGCGCAGTTCGGTTTCGGCGACATCTACCACGAATCGATCGGCGCGAACGGGACGTATACGAGCTGGAACTTCGGAGCGGGATTGCGCTACTCGTTTGGGAGATAAGGACCCCCGTGAGGCATCACTAGAGGCCGTACCGAATCGGACGAGTTGCTGACGACGTCCCCCCTCTCCACAATGGGAGAGGGGGTCAGGGGGTGAGGACTATTGGCCCGCCGTCTCCCACTGCTGCCGCGTCAACACCGCGATCGGCTCAAGCTTCTTGCCGCGCAGAGCATTGTTGATCCCCGCCAGGTCGCGCGTGGCCCAGGCGTCGAAGTCTCGCACCACGTCCGCGAGCTCCCGCGCCAACGCATCGGCGCGCTCGAGTTGCGTCTGCGACGGGCCGCCGTCGTAGAACACCATGTTGCTGTAGAGATCCGTCAGGTTCTCGCGGAGCCGCTCCTCACCCGTGATCATGCCACCCTCTTTGGTGGCGACGATCCGCTTGCGCAAGGCGTCAACGGCCGCGGAAGCGGTGCGCAGCCGCCGCGCGACGGCGTCGTTCGCGGGCAATTTGCCCGCACGGTCATCGAGCGCCTGCCGGACGGCGTTCATCCGCTCCACCGCGAACGTCATGTCGGCCAGCTGGCCGGACAGCTTGACCGCCAGATCGAACCCCGCACGGCGGTCGGCCGCCGTGTGCGCCGCGCGCGGGTCCGACTGGACGACGAGCTGGGTCGAGTAGGTCGCCGTGTCCTTGGTCATCTTGATCGTGTACGTCCCAGGCAACACGCGCGGCCCGAACGCCGCGCCGAAGGCGGCGCTCGCCGCAGGCGGCACCTTCGGCGCCGGCAGCCGCATCGACCAGGTCACGCGGCTGAGGCCCCGCCGCTTGGTCGTGGGCAGCGTGCCCACGAGCCGGTTGTTGGCATCGAACACCTCGATCTTCATGTCGCCCAGGATGTGGCGCCGGCGCAGGTAGTACGTGATCACCGCGTCGCTCGGTGGATTGGGGCCGACGTACACGGCGTCCCCATTGGACCAGCCGCCGTTGGCTTGCAGGCGCTGCACCGTGGGCCGCGCCGGGAGGAACGCGACGGGAGTCGACAAGACGGCCGGCGTCAGCGTGCGCAGCGGCGTGATGTCGTCGATGATCCAGATCCCGCGACCGTGCGTCCCGATCACGAGATCGTGATCGCGCGGATGGATCGCCAAGTCTCGCACCGCGACGTTCGGGAAATCACCGCCCTTGTACTTGGCCCAGTGCCGCCCGACGTCCACTGACACCCACAGCCCCAGCTCCGTGCCGAGGAAGAGCAGGTCCTTGTTGACGAGATCTTCCTTGATGACGTGTGCGTACCCGCGCACCGGGCTGTCCGGCGCCACGACCGGCGTCCACGTCGCGCCGTAATCGGTCGACTTGTACGCGTACGGCCGCATGTCCCCGAAGGTGTGCAGATCGAACGTCGCATAAACCGTCCCGGCATCAAAATGCCCCGCCTCTACCCCTGACACCCAGGCGTTCTTCGGCAGCCCGATGATGTTGGCCGTGACATTCGTCCAGGTCTTCCCGGCGTCACGCGTCACCTGCACGTTGCCGTCGTCCGTGCCTACCCAGACGACGTTCGCGTCGCGCGGCGACTCGGAGATCGCGTGAATCGTCGTGTGCATCTCGGCCGCAGAGTTGTCGACGGTGATGCCACCGGAGAGCTCCTGCTGTTGCTTGGCGGGATCGTTCGTCGTCAGGTCGGGCGAGATCCGCTCCCACGTCTGCCCATAATCACGCGAGCGGAACAGCACTTGCGCGCCGATGTAAACCGTGCCCTTCTGTGTCGTGCTGACGTGGATCGGCGTGTTCCAGTTGAAGCGCAGCTTCTTTTCTTGGTAGCGCGGCAGCGGCTGCACGTTACGGCCCTCGAGCGTGTGCCGGTTGATCCGCGCGATCCCGCCCCCCTGATACTCGGCGTACACGTAGTTCGGGTCTGACGGGTCGACGAACACCCAGAACCCATCGCCGCCATACAGGTTTTCCCAGCGACTGTTTGTGATGCCGCCCGGATACTCCGACGGCCCGATCCACGAGCTGTTGTCCTGGAGCCCGCCGTACACGTTGTAGGGCCGCTCCATGTCCACGCTGACATGATAGAACTGGGAGACGGGCAGGTTCTCATTTTTCACCCACTTGTTGCCCGCGTCGTACGAGATCCAGAGCCCGCCGTCGTCGCCGACGATGAGATGGTCGGTGTTGCTCGGATCGATCCACATGTCGTGGAAGTCGCCGTGCGCACCGCCCGAGATATTGCTGAAGCTCTTCCCCCCGTCGTTGCTTACGATCAAGCCGAGATTGTGCTTATAGAGGCGGTCGGGATTGCGGGGATCGACGTTCAGATGGGCGAAATAGAACGGCCGCCATACCATGTTCTGGCTGCGGTCCAGCGCCTGCCACGTCCGGCCGCCGTTATCTGAGCGATACAGCGCGTTGTGCGGCGGGGCGGCCTCGATGAACGCATACACGATCTCCGGCTTGGATGGCGCGACACTGACGGCGACACGGCCCCACGGCTTCGGGGGGAGTCCCGTCGCGCTGGCCGTCGTGAGCTCCGTCCAGGTGGCGCCGCCGTCCGTGGTCTTGAACAGCCCCGAGCCACTCGGCGCCTTCTCGTTCTCACCGCCTGAGCGGAACGTCCAGCCGCGCCGGCGGAAATCCCACATCCCGGCGTACAGCGTGCGCGGATTCGCCGGATCCATCGAGATCATCGAACAGCCGGTGGAGAGGTTCGCGCCCTTCAGGATCTTGGTCCACGTCTGCCCACCGTCGGTCGTCTTGTAGACGCCGCGCTCGTCGCTGTCGCTCCACAGCTTGCCGGGCGCGCACACATACACCGTGTTCGTCGCCGTCGGGTCGACGAGGATTTTCACGATGCGCTCGGAGTTGCGCAGGCCGACGTTGGTCCAGTTCTCGCCGCCGTCCACCGATTTGTAGATGCCGTCGCCGATCGACACGCTGTTGCGCGTCCACGATTCGCCGGTGCCCACCCACACGACTTTCGGATTCTTTGGATCGATCGTGACCGCGCCGATCGACTGCACCGCCTGGCGATCGAACACCGGCTTGAACGTCGTCCCGCCGTTCACCGACTTCCACACACCGCCGCTCGCCGCGCCCACGTAGATCGTGAGGCGCGCGCCTTCGCGCACGGCGTCGAGTGCGGCGATGCGCCCGCTCATCGCGGCCGAGCCGATGTTGCGCGCGCCCAATCCCGCGATCGTTTCCGAGTCTACGACCACCGCCGGTTGCTGCTGCGTCAGGGCGATCAGAAGCAGGAGCGTGTTCATGGGCGCGCTCCCGGCCGAGCGAAGCGCTGATCCCCGAGCGTCACGTTGGCCTCGATCTTGTCGTAGGTGACGCGCGATTTGTCTTGGCTGCCGCGCCGGCCCATTTCGTACGCGTGCGGCAAGTACACCCCCGCCACCTGCTTGTAGTCGCCCAGCGACGTCTCGGATTCCTGCTGCGCGCCGCGGATCATCCGCTGCGTCTCGATCTTGATCGGGACGCAGTACTCGGTGTCCATGTAGTAATAACTGACGTCGCCGTTGGCGAGCGTGACCTTGAGCTTGTACGCGTCGGTACCTTCGACCTGCTCTGATCCTATGAGCTCGACGCGATTGCCTTTCTGTTGGTAATTGATGAGCGGCCCGTCGAAGTCCGCGTCCTCGAGGATCTGGCGCAGCTCTTCCTCACTGAGCGCCTCCGGATCGCGCTTGCCCTGCCAGGGCTCGATTTTCCACCCGTTCTTCCCGTCGTACGCGTTGATCCCCGTCATGCCCTGCAGCGAGAACTCTTCACGCACGCTGTTGGGGCGTTTGTTCTCCTGCACCACCACCGCCTCGAACCCGCCGCCGCCCTGGAAGCGGCCGGTGCGGCGCAGCGTCTGGATGGCCTGCATCTTGGCCACCCCACCGGAGGTCTGGATGAAACGGTTAATGATGCTGTCGGCGGTTTGCGCGGAGACCACGGACACCGTGGGACCGGCCCAGAGGCCGGCACTCAGAATCAGGAGTTTGCGAATCATACGACCCTTCCGGAGGGCGAATCTGGGACATCTAACGTACCGGCCCATGCGGCCCTCCGCGAGTCGTTGTACTTTCCTCGCTCATGGCGCGCGGATCTGCCGACCGGTTCCCCAACCTCACGGTGCTGTCGCACCCCCTCATTCAGCACAAGCTCACGATCCTGCGCGACAAGCGCACCAGCACGCGCGACTTCAAGCTGCTGGTCAACGAGATCGCGATGCTCATGGCGTACGAGGTAACGAAGGACTTGCCAGTCGAGCCCGTGGACATCGAGACGCCGCTCGAGAAGACGTCCGGCAGCCAGGTCGCGGGGAAGAAGCTGACGCTGGTTCCTATCCTGCGCGCCGGCCTCGGCATGGTCGAAGGGATCTCGCAACTCATCCCCTCGGCGCGGGTCGGGCACATCGGCATGTACCGCGACCACTCCACCCTTCAGCCTGTCGACTACTACTTCAAGATTCCTTCGGGGGAGGCGGATCGCGCCTTCTTCCTGCTCGATCCCATGCTCGCGACGGGCGGCTCCGCCGTCGCTGCCGTGACTGCCCTGCTGCGGGCGGGCGCCCAGAAAGTCCGGTTCCTGTGCCTCGTGGCTGCCCCTGAGGGAGTCAAGGCCATGCTGGACGCCCACCCCAAGGTGCCGATCTACACGGCTTCGCTCGACCGGGAGCTCAATTCCAAGGGGTACATCCTCCCCGGCCTGGGGGACGCCGGCGACCGCTTGTTTGGCACCAGGTAGATCCCGCCGACGTAACCCTTTTGTCGTCCCCCGTGTCCCATCAGTAGTTACGAGCCCAGCCCGTCACCTCGGAGCGCCGTGGACGAATCACAGCTCATTGCCCGCGTCCGCTCCGGGGATCGCGCCGCCGAGCGCGCGCTGTATGACGCGCATGTGGACCGCGTGTACCGCCTGGCGTTCCGGCTCGCGGGCGACGATGCCCTCGCGCAGGATTTCACCCAGGAGACGTTCATCCGGGCGTTCGACCGGCTCGGCTCGTTCCGCGGCGATGCCGCGTTCTCGACCTGGCTGCACACGATCACGACCACGGTCGTCTTGAACGGGCTGCGCAAGGTCAAGCGGTTTCGGCAGCGGGAAACGGACATCGACGATGCGCACGAGATCGGAACAGTCCATCGTCAGGCGGAACCCGATTTGAAGCTGCGACTGAAGCAGGCCATCGACGCACTGCCGGAGGGTTATCGGACCGTGTTCTTGATGCATGACGTCGAGGGCTACACGCACGAAGAGATCGGCACCGCGTTGGGCGTCGAGACCGGAACGTCGAAAGCACAACTGTCGCGCGCGCGCGCGAAGCTGCGCGTGGCCCTGGCGGACTTCGCCGGAGAATGGGCACAATGACCGAACAGCACGAAGATCCCAAGTTCGAGCAGTGGCTGAGGGACGCCGCAAAGGCGTACCACTCCCCACTCCCCACTCCCCGCGAGGAAATGTGGAAGCGGATCGAGGAGGCGCGGCGTCACAAGCACGTCATCGAGCTGCGTCCCTGGATGCGGTGGGCGATCGCGGCAGCTGCCGTGCTCGTGCTCGGCATCGGGATCGGCCGCTGGACGGCGACCCCGTCGAGCGGCCCGAACGGCACCACGCTCGCGACCAACGACTCGGCGGGTAGGCACGTCACCAGAGAGATCGACTCCCTGGCCGGCGTCGCGTACCAGGTCGCGGCAACGCAGTACCTCTCGCGCACCGAGGCGTTTCTCACCTCGTTCCGGGCGGACGCCAATCGCTCGGCGAACACCGCGCGGTTAGCACGCCAGGCGCGCGAGCTGCTCTCCTCCACGCAGTTGATGCTCGACTCGCCGGCGGCCAACGATCCGCGTCTGCGCTCGTTGCTGGAGGATCTGGAGCTCGTGCTGATGCAGATCGCCATGCTCAACCCTCTCCAGGATGGTCGCGACCGCGATCTCATTACCGAAGGCATGAGCCAATCGAACGTGTTGCCCAAGCTGCGCTCGGCGATTCCCGCCGGGCCCGTATCGGCGCGCACACAAGGAGCGCTTTGATGTTGTCCTGTTTGCCCCTCTTGCTCGCCGTTACCATGTCCGTGCAGGACGCGACTCCGGCGCCATCCGCCAGGCCGCGCGCGCGTCGCCGCGTGCCGGTAACCGCGATCGCGCCGTTTACTATTGCCCCGACGCCGCTCGCAACCATGAGCATGACCGAGGCGGCGGTCGCGTTGGAAATGGCGTCCGCCGAGCTGCAGTCGCTCAGTCTGCACGCACCGGTCATCACCTCCATCGCGCCCATGGCGATGGTCAGCCCCCAGCTGGAAATGGCAGCGTATCAGCTGCGCGCGGCGCCCATCGCGCTCGCCTGGGATTTCGACGAGTCCGCGGAGATCGCCGAGCCGGACTGGACCGCGGCCGATGCGGTGCAGGGCGAGGCTGCTGATTCGGTCTATCGCGCGGCGCGCCAGGCATTGAACGACAATCAGTACCAACGCGCTGCGGATCTATTCAAGAGCCTGCGCGACAAGTACCCGCGCTCGTCGCACGTGCCCAACACGTACTACTGGCAGGCGTTCGCCCTCTATCGGACGGGCTCTGACGACCAGCTGCGCGCGGCCCGCGAGGCGCTGCGCACGCAGGCCCGGCGCTATCCGAACGCGACGACGCGCCGCGATGCCGAGACGCTGCTGCGCCGCGTCGAGGGCGAGCTGGCCCAACGGGGCGACGAAGAAGCTGCGGCGGCAACGGTCGCAGCGGCGGGTGCCGCCGCGCCGCAACCGCCGCAGACACCACAGCCGGCCCTCGCACCAAGGCCGGGCGTTCACGTTGGTGGCGACGATTGCAACGATGATGAAGACGACATGCGCATCGCCGCCTTGAATGCCGTGCTGCAAATGGATGCCGACCGGGCGGTGCCGCTCCTCAAGACCGTGCTCGCGCGCCGCGACGAAGGCTCGGCGTGCCTGCGCCGCAAAGCGGTCTTCCTCGTCTCGCAGAAGCGGAGCGATGAGACGTCGCGCATCCTGCTCGACGCGGTGCGCAACGATCCGGACAAAGAGGTGCGCGAGCAGGCGGTGTTCTGGCTGTCGCAGGTGCCCGGTGACGAGACGGTGGCGGCGCTCGATTCGATCCTGCAGGATCCCAAGAGCGATCCGGAGATTCAGGAGAAGGCGATCTTCGCGCTCTCGCAGCATCGCAGCCAGCGCGCGGCCGCCATTCTCCGCGCCTACGCCGAGCGCCGCGATCGCCCGAGCGACCTGCGGGAGAAGGCGATCTTCTGGCTCGGCCAGCGCCGCTCCACCGAAAACGCGCAGTTCCTGAAGGATCTCTACAAGAAGCTCGACAACGACGACCTGAAAGAAAAAGTGATCTTCTCGCTGTCGCAGATGGGCGGCGCGGAGAACTACCGCTGGCTGATGGACATCGCGCTGGATCCGAAAGAGAACATCGAGCTGCGCAAGAAAGCGCTGTTCTGGGCCGGCCAGGGGCGCGACGTCGACATCGCCGACCTCGTGCGGCTCTACGACAGCATTAACGATCGCGAGATGAAAGAGCAGCTGATCTTCGTGTACTCGCAGCGGCGCGAAGAAGCCGCGCTCAACAAGCTGTTCGCCATCGGCAAAAACGATCCCGACCGAGAGCTCCGCAAGAAGGCGATCTTCTGGATCGGCCAGTCCCGGAGCCCGCGGGCCGCCGAGTACCTCCAGGAGCTGATCAACCAATGAACACAACACGTGCGTCGTGCGTCGTGCGTGGTGCGTTGTTGTTGCTCGTGGCAACCAGCGCATCGGCACAGACGTTGGAGCGGCGCGTTGCGAACGCGCCCGATGGCACCGTGCGGTTCAGCTATGCCACAAAGCCCGGTGTCTACGGCAACGGCCGCAACCGCATCAGCTGGGACTGTCGCGACGGCGATTGCCGGCACAACCAGACCTACGGCTATGACGGCGATCATGAAGACTGGGACGATCCGTGTGACTCAGGCCCAGTCCGCGTCGCGCTAACTAAGCAGAGCGGCCGGGTGTCCGATCTGCGCGTGTACGTCGGCGGTGCATGGCGTGCCAGCACTACGGCCACCGACCTCGGCACGATCGGCACGAAGGAAGCGACGAGTTACCTGCTGGGCCTGGCGTCCCGCGATGAATCGCGCGCTGCGGAGAAAGCGATCTTCGCCGCCATCCTCGCCGACAGCGTGACCGTCTGGCCCGATCTGCTCAAGATCGCCAAGCAGGCAGACGCCTCCCGCAAGGTTCGGCGCTCCGCCGTGTTCTGGCTCGGCCAGGCCGCGGGGGATGCCGCGACACGCGGCCTCTCCGAGTTGGTCGATGACAAGAGCGCCGACCGCGAGGTCCGCGAGACGGCAGTCTTCGCGCTCTTTCAACGCCCCCATGACGAAGGGGTCCCCGCGTTGATCAAGATCGCCAAGCAGAATCCTGATCCCGAACTGCGCCGCAAGGCCATCTTTTGGCTTGGCCAGTCGGAGGACCCGCGCGCGCTGTCCCTATTTGAGGAGCTGCTGACGAGGCCGTAGTCCCTCTTATCTTCTGGCATGCCATTCTGGACCGGACGGCGTGCCTTTGGCGGTCTCCTGCTCGCGCTGCTCCTGTTCGGCCTCGCGTGGGCCGCGGTTGTCGTCACGGTGGCGGTCCATGCCGCGCGCGATGAAGCCACGGCTGCCGACGCGATCGCCGTCTTGGGCGCCGCGCAATACAACGGCCGCCCCTCCCCCGTATTTCGTGCCCGACTCGATCATGCCGCAGCCCTCTATCAGCGCGGGCTTGCACCCGTGGTGCTCGTTACGGGCGGCGTCGGCCCGCGTGACACGCTCAACGAAGCGCACGTCGGCCGCGATTACCTGGCGCGATTGGGCCTGCCCGGAGACGCGGTCATTCCGCTCGCGGGCGGCGACGATACCTACGCGTCAATCGAACAGCTGAAACAATGGTTCGCAGGGCGTGACAGCCGGCGCGTGCTGCTCGTGAGTGACGGCTTTCATATGCTGCGGTTGCAAATCATCGCGAGACGGCAGGGGCTGGTACCGTATACGTCGCCCGCGACCGGTTCCCCCATTCACGCCAGCCTGCGCCGGAACACGGGCTACCTCTTCGCCGAAGGATTCAAGGTCCCATTCACATGGCTATTCCAACACTGAAGAGCAAGCGGGTGTATTCCGGCAAGGTCATCAACCTCGACATCGATACGCTCCGGTACCCGGATGGATCGGTGGGTGAGCTCGAGATGATCCGCCATCCGGGCGCCGCAGCCGTCATCCCGTTTGCCTCCGATCCCAAAGGCCCGGACCCGACGATTCTCCTCATCAAGCAGTACCGCTACGCGGCGCTCGACACGCTGTTCGAGATCCCGGCCGGCCGGTTGAACCCGGGCGAGGACCCGCGTGCATGTGCGGAACGGGAGCTGCTCGAAGAAGTCGGTGTGTCAGCGGGGCGCGTGGAGCGTCTCACTACCATATGGACGACGCCCGGCTTCACCGACGAGCGGATTCACCTGTTCTGGGCGGCCGACCTGACCACGGGCCAGCACGCCCGCGAGCCCGACGAGTTCATCGAGGTGACGCCCAAGCCCCTGTCGGAGGTCATTGCTCTTATCCGGAGCGGCGAGATCTGCGACGCCAAGACGTGCTTGGCCATCTTATTCGTAGCGGGTTTCACCCTGGAGCATTAGACGTTTCGCTCCTGATGTAGATCAAATGTGGAATTGCGACCGTCCTCAGGCTGGGACAATATTCCCCGTTCGCAATCCGCTGCCACCAGTAACTCATTGTGTTATAAGTAATTACTCCTCCAGCCTGGGAGGCACAGTTCGTGCTTACGACACATAAAGTGCCGCTTCGAAACAGAGGAATGCCCATGCGGACCACACTAAAAGGCCCCACCCCCGCCGCCGATTCGCAGCGCGCGCTGCAGCGCGAAGCGCTGCACGAGCTGGAGGACGGTCAGGTCGTGCTGCGGCACCTCAGTGGCGAACCGCAGGCGTTCGGCGCGCTCGTCGACCGCTACCAGACACGCCTGCTGAACTTCGTCAACCGGACCATCGGTGACCGCGAGCGGGCCGAAGATCTCGTCCAGGAGGTCTTCATTCGGGTCTTCCGGCATCTGCACCGGTTCGACCAGACCAAGAAGTTCTCCACCTGGATCTATACGATCGCCTCGAACCTGGCCAAGAACGAGCTGCGCAACCGCAGCCGGAATCCGCTGGTGCTGTTTCAGACGATTAAGAAGAACTGGGACGCCGATCATCGGCCGCTGCAGTTCGAGGACACGACCGCGCGTCCCGACGACCTGTACCGCAAGCGTTTCTTGAAGGACGCCGTGGACCAGTGCGTCCAGCGGCTCCCTGAACATCACCGCGAGGTGTTCGTGCTCCGGGAGCTCGAGGGCAAGAGCTACCAGGAGATCGCGGAGATCACCGGCTGCAACCTGGGGACCGTGAAGAGCCGCCTGAATCGGGCACGGAACAGCTTCGCCCAGCTCATCAGCCCCGTCCTCGTGTAGCTAAGACCAGCCTAAACACCCCCGGCTACGGAACACCCGTGGCCGGGGGTGGTACATTTGGACCATGCTTTGCAATGAGTTCCTCGAGCGGCACAGCGAGTTCCGGGACGGGTTGATCGCATCTTCCAGGGAGCTGCGTCGCTTTACGCGACACCTGGCCCATTGCCTCTCGTGTCGCCGCTACGACGCGACCGTGCGCCAGGCCGTTCAGGCTCTCCACTCCGCGTCGCCAATCACTCCGTCTGCCGACTTCCGCCAGCGTCTCGACGCGCGGCTCGCGATCGAGCGCCGCCGCGTGCCGCGCCCGCCCGCGCGTTCCGGGTTCTTGGCGGCGATGCTGGTACTCGCGGCGTTAGCCCTGTTCTCCTTTGAAGTGTCGCGGCGGCCGCGCATCGACAAAGCGCCCTTGCTGCCACCGGCCGCGTTCCCCAAGCCCGTCGCGAGCGCAGCCTTGCCGTTTGTGTCGTTCCAGGATGGGCGCGCCAGCGTCGTCAACGGCAACCCGTATCCGTACGGCACCGCGCTCGTGCAGCCCCCTACAATCATCTTTCAGCCCGCATCCTCAGGGCGTTAGCGGCTTTTCGGCCTTTCTCGGGGCACAGGGGCGCGGTAACTTCGCCTGTATGCCGGCGCTCACCCTCGACGCCCTCCTGCGCAGCCTAAAGAAGAAGGGCGCCGCTCCGGAACGCCTTTATCTCCTGCACGGTGACGAGGAAGTCCTGAAAGATGAAGCGATTCGGGCGCTTCTCGACGCCGCCGTGGGGTCGAATCGCGATTTCAATCTCGACGTCCGCTACGCCGCCGATCTCACGCCTGAATCGTTCCACGCCCTGGTGAATACGCCCCCGATGCTGGCCGAGCGACGCGCCGTCGTGATACGCGGCGTCGAGCAGCTGGGGAAGCGGAAAACCAAGCTGCGCGACGAGCTGCTCCGCTACCTGGCGGACCCCAATCCGACCACCGTGCTGGTGCTCGTGGTCGCGGCGGGTGAGGAGCTGGATGCCGAACTTGCTCGTGCGTGCTCGAGCGTACTGCTCGAGCCCCTTGCCGCCGATCGCGTGCCGCGCTGGCTGCAGCATCACGCGTCGGCACTGGGCGTAACGCTCGCGCCGGATGCCGTCGAGCTGCTCCTCAGCGCCGTCGGCGGAGATTTGAGCACCCTGGCTCGCGAGCTCGAGAAGCTCGCGTCACTGGCGGCCGGCACCGGCCGGCCGGTGTCCGCCGACGACGTAACGGGCATGGTCGGCGTGCGTCGCGGCGAGACCATTTACGACCTCGTAGATGCCGCCATGGAGCGGCGGGCGGCGCGCGCGGCGCAGCTCGTGGAGCCGATACTCGAGCAGGCGGGGATGTCCGGGGTCAAAATCCTGTCGCTACTCGGCACGCATCTGGTGGGCACGGCGGTGGCTCGCGCCGAGCGCGACCGCGGAACGGCCCGGCTGGAAGATGCAGTGTTCCGCCAGATGCAAACGGCGCGCCCCTACGGGCTTCGTAATTGGCGAGAGGAAGCAGCGCGTTGGGCCAAGTGGAGCCTCCAGTGGAATGCGGGCGATCTCGGTCGCGCGTTGTGTGCCGCGCTCGCGGCCGACAACGCGCTGAAGACGGCAACCGTCAGTGATGATCGAGGAATCGTGACACAGCTCGTGCTGGTGTTTGCAAAGATGGATCGGGAGGCTGCGTGAGTCAGGCGGTTAGACGGTTAGCCGGTTGGACGGTTAGAGCCGCGATTCTGATGACCCTAACCGTCTATCCGTCTAACCGTCTAGTCTCTCAGACAGACGCCCGTCTCGTCGAAGCACTCCGTCTCGCGCAATCCGGCCAGGTCGACTCGGGCCGCGCCATCGTGCGCCGCGCACTGGCGACGCTGCCGCCGGGCGATTCGGTATACCCGCAGGCGCTGCTCGCCGCGGCCAAGATCGCGCCCGATGCGCCGACCGTCGCGTCGCATCTCAATCGCATCGTCGTGGAATACGGTGCGAGCGCGTGGGCCGATGACGCGCTGCTGCTGCTCACGCAGCTCTACTTTGCGCAGCGCGATCCCGCGAAGACCATCGAAGCCGCCGAGCGACTGAGCCGCGATTATCCCGACTCTCCGTTCCGGGCGCGCGCGAGTTTTTCCGCGGCGCGGTCCTACTTCGAGCTCAAGAACGAGACCCGCGGCTGTGAGTTGATTCAGCAGGCACTCGACGGCGCGGGCGACGACGTGGAGTTCAAGAACCAGGTGTCGTTCTACGCGGCGCGGTGTAGCGCGGCAAGCACGACGACCACCACCCAGACCACCGCTGACACCATCGCCGCCACCACACCCGGAGGGGGATCGCGCGCGTACGCCGTGCAGGTGCTGGCCGTGAAGAGCGCGGCCCAGGTGGACGACATGCTGACGCGGCTCAAGGTGATGGGATTCGACGCGCGCGTCGTGCGCGATTCGACGGGCTTCTTCAAGGTGCGGGTCGGACGCTACGCCACCCGCGAGGAAGCGGCGCGCACGCAGCAGCGGCTCAAGACTCGCGTCGGCGGTCAGCCGTTCGTGGTGGAGGAACCATGACGGCCGGCGGAGCGACCGAGACGCCGCTCATGCAGCAGTACCGCGATCTCAAGGCGCGTCACCCACAGACCATCCTGTTTTTTCGCATGGGTGACTTCTACGAAATGTTCGAGGACGACGCCAAGCTGGCGGCCCGCGAGCTGGGGCTGACGCTCACGTCGCGCAACAATGGCGGCGCGGCCGACGTCCCCCTCGCCGGCGTCCCCGTGAAAGCGGCGACGGAATATCTGCGGCGGCTCATCGCGAAAGGGCACCGCGTCGCGATCGCCGAGCAGATCGAAGATCCGAAGCTCGCCAAAGGACTCGTGCGCCGCGCCGTGGTCGAAACCGTCACGCCCGGCACGGTGCTCACGGATGATTGGCTGGTAAAGAATCGCAATAACTATGTCGTCGCCCTTGATCCCCGCGGCGTGGCCGCAGGGCTCGCTGCCCTGGATATCACAACCGGCGAGATGATTCTCGAGGTGGTGCCCGCGGCTGAGATCGAGCCGGTGCTTGCTCGCTACGAAGCTCGAGAGTTGGTGATGCCCGCCGAGAGCGTCATGCCGATCGTACACGCCACTATCACGAGCCGCGAGGCGTGGGAATTCGATCCCGCGCTCGCCCGCGAAGATCTGTGCCGCACCTATGGTGTGGCCTCCCTCGACGGGCTCGGCATCGCCCCGGAAGACGCGCCGGCATTGGGCGCCGCCGGCGCATTGCTGCGCTACGCGCGCGAGTTGAAGCCCGGCGGGCTGCCCCACCTGGCCTGGCCCACGATCGTGCGGCGCGGCGATGTGTTGCCGCTCGACGAGATGACGCGCCGCAACCTGGAGCTGGTCGAGCCGCTGCGGGCTGGCGCCGAAGGCGGCACGCTACTCGACGTCATCGATCGGACGCTGACCCCCATGGGCGGGCGGCTGCTGCGGCGCTGGCTGCTCGCACCACTCGTCGACCCGGCGGCGATCAACGCGCGCCTCGAGGCGGTCGAAACCCTGGTCAAAGACGGCCGGGGCCGGGAGCGGCTGCGCGAGGCGCTCGACGGCGTGCGTGACTTGGAGCGGCTCGCCGGACGCGCGGCGCTGGGCCGCGCCACCCCGCGCGAGCTGGGCGCGCTGCGCGATTCGATCCAGCGCCTGCCCGACGTCGCGGGGGCGCACTCGCTGTCTCTGACGCTCGACCTGCTCGCGGAGATCGGTGCCGAGCTGGCGCGTGCCCTCGTGGAGCGGCCACCGGCGCAGCTCGACGAGGGCGACGCGATCCAGCCCGGTTACGACCGCGAGCTCGATGAGCTGAAAGCCACCCGCGACGGCGGCAAGCAGTACATCGCCGGGCTGCAGGCACGCGAGCGCGAGCGCACCGGTATCGGGTCGCTCAAGGTCGGGTTCAACAAGGTCTTTGGGTACTACCTCGAAGTCACGCACACGCATCGCGAGCGCATTCCGGCAGACTACGAGCGCCGGCAGACGCTCACGGGCGCAGAGCGCTACGTCACACCCGAGCTCAAAGAGTACGAGGCCAAGGTCCTCGGCGCCGAGGAGCGGATCGCGGCGCGCGAAGCCGACGTCGTGGATCAGCTGCGGCGCCGAGTCGGCGCGGAGATCACTCGCGTGCAGCGCAGCGCGGCCGTACTGGCGCAGCTCGACGTCTGGGCCGCGCTCGCCGACGTCGCGGAGCGCGAGCGCTATGTGCGCCCCGAGATCACGGCAGACTTCGGACTCGAGCTCGAGGCCAGCCGGCACCCCGTCGTCGAACGCATGATGGGGGGCCGCGAAGCATTCATTCCGAACGACGTGTTCCTGGACGAAGCGGGGCGCGTCATGCTGCTCACCGGTCCCAACATGGCGGGGAAGTCCACGCTGCTCCGGCAGGTGGGACTGTGCGTCGTGCTCGCGCAGATCGGGTCCTTCGTCCCATGCCGGCGGGCGAAGATCGGCGTCGTGGATCGCCTGTTCACCCGGGTCGGGGCGTCGGACAATCTGGTCCGTGGCCAGTCGACGTTCATGGTCGAGATGAGCGAGACGAGCGCGATTCTGCACGCCGCGACCGCCCGCAGTCTCGTGCTGCTCGACGAGATCGGGCGCGGCACGTCGACCTACGACGGCGTCGCGATCGCCTGGGCGGTCACGGAGTGCCTGCACAACAGCATTGGCTGCAAGACGATCTTCGCGACGCATTACCACGAGTTGACCCAGCTCACCGAAGAGCTGGAGCATGTGCGCAACTTCAACGTGGCGGTCCGCGAGGTGGGCGAGGAGATCGTGTTCGTGCACCGGCTCGAGCCGGGTGGCGCCGACCGGTCGTACGGAATTCACGTCGGTCGTCTCGCAGGCCTGCCTGATCCGGTGGTGACCCGTGCGTGGCAGGTGCTCAAGCTGCTCGAGGCGGGACATCATGTGGCCAAGCAGCAGGCGCCGGCGCCCCTCGATGCCACACAGCTCGGCTTGTTCGTCCTCCAGCCCGACCCGCTGCTGCTCGAGCTGGACGGCCTCGATGTGAACAGCCTCTCGCCGCTCGAGGCGCTCAATCGCCTCGCGGAATGGAAGAAACGCCGCACGGATGCCGCCACGTGAGAGCCCCCCCCCTGATCGCGGTGGGTTTAGTCGTGGGGGCTGCGTGCCGAAGCCCGAGCCCCGACTCCCAAGCCCAAAGCAGTCAGGCCTCCGCCCCGCCGCCCGAGTCGGAAGCGCCGGTCGCGCTCAATCCCGAGGTGCCGATCGCGTATCCGCCGGCGCTGTTCGAGCAGCGCGTCGAGGGCGATGTGACGCTGCGCTTGTTCGTCGACTCCACGGGAAAGCTGCTCCCGGAGTCGACGCGCGTCGCGGAGTCGAGCGGGTATCCGCCGCTCGACTCGGCCGCGCTGGCGGGCTCGAAGGCACTGCGGTTCGCGCCCGGCAAGCGGCACGGCGTT
>Ga0137323_1000021_pt1 | contig 46403 bp, 62 predicted proteins | sample EasRivERMZT423_2_FD_102285 | JGI IMG/M metagenome (GOLD analysis project Ga0137323, IMG submission 102285) | Soil microbial communities from meander-bound floodplain in the East River, Colorado, USA - East River MetaG ERMZT423_2 | ecosystem: Environmental > Terrestrial > Soil > Floodplain ... | reverse complement strand
GCGAATATCAACGCAGACAACCTCATCGTAGCTGTACTACTCGGCGCGACCCGCATCGGCGCGACCCTCATCGGCGCGGACCTCATCGGCGCGAACCTCATCGGCGCGAACCTCATCGGCGCGAACCTCGACGGCGCGGACCTCCGCGGCGCGAACCTCCGCGGCGCGAACCTCGGCGGCGCGAACCTCGGCGGCGCGAACCTCGGCGGCGCGGACCTCCGCGGCGCGAAAAATCTAACATTGCCGACCGGTGAAACCTGGGAGGCGTACTTAACCGAAACGGTGCCCGCGCTGCTCACGGCCGGAGGGAAACCGATGGAATCTTTTGCCGATCATTGGCAGTGCCACGACTGGATTAATTGCCCAATCGCCCACGCGTTCGACGTTCACGAACTCAACGACGTGCCGATCCTGCTGCGGCCGCGAGCAAAGCAGTTTATTGATTTGTTTGATGCAAAACAGATCCCGTGGCCGCTGCCGACGAAAGCAGGCAAAGAGTGAGCCAAAGAGTGAGCCAAAGAGGCCTCGTCTATGGCTTCAAACGAAACATGGGCTATCCGGTCAGCGATTGAAGCAGAGACGCCAACGATAGGCAAAACCTATCAATTTAGGTGCGATTTGCACCCGAAGCTATAATACCTACGCCTCCTGAAGTTTAGGAGGGCGCGCGGAACCATGATGGTTTCCGCGGGAGATTCAGGAAGCGAGACAGGATGTCAGCGCAACTCAGGCTCTCCTTTGCAGCGCCGCGGCCAATCCGGCCGGGCAGCGCCAACCCGGCCGACCTTTTCATTTCCCCTTCTCTTCGTTCTGACTCAGTGAATCCGTGCCCGTATTCCTACCCCGAATTGGAGCGGAAGCTTCTCGAGCTGATCGATCGCTCGAAGGAGCCAGGGATCCGTCCACGCCGGCGCCGGAAGTTGCAATCGGTTTTAGAGATTTTGGAAGAGCTCGAGGAGAGGGATCACCACAAACAACTTTTGGAGATTTGCGCATGACCACAAAAACAAAAAACAAAATCGCGTTGAAGTTTTTCGCGCAGCAACGGGCCCTCGAGGCCGGCAAGGCCGGTTACGAGCGCGCCAATGTACTCCTCGAGGAAATCGTCGGCCTGGTGAAGCCTGGCGAAACGATCACGCTCCCGGACGGATCCACGGGGCAGCTCGTCGACAAATTCGAGAAGAAGAACCGGATCGGGACGGGCATGGGCGTCAATCGCTACGAAATTGAAGTCAGCCGCGCGAAAGACATTAGCGACAGGCTTTAATCCGGAGCTCTACCGGGACGCGTTCGGCCGGATCGAGATCATTGAAGTGCTCGCGCTTCGGATGTTGTCGATCTGCGCCGGACGCCGGCACGTCGAAACGACGCGCGGTTATTCGGACACGCCGGTGCACGACTATAGCGACACGCTCGGCCGGCTCGACACGTTGGAAGATTACGCGGACCGCATGAAGCGGCTCTGCGAGGAACGACGACTCAAGGATGAACACGAATTCGAAGTTTCTGTGCGGCCTCCCCAGCTCGAGCAAGCCCCACCGTCCACACATCCGCCGGCAACACCGCGCGGAACGCCTGGCGCGCAAGATCGGCCGGATACGCGCCGAATGGGACCGGATCCGCAAGCGTGACGCTCGAGACGGTGTGATCGTCGTCGGCCGGCTGGCGAGGTTCTGGCTCTGGTTGAAGGCCTGGCTCTCAAGCTGTATCCGGTAAATGCGCGTCGCCCTGTACGCTCGAGTCTCCACCAAAGACAAAGGGCAAAACCCGGAAACCCAGCTCGGCCAGCTCCGCGATTTCGCGCGAGCTCGAGAGTGGGAAATTGTGGGCGAATACGTCGACGTCGGCTGGTCTGGCGCCAAGGATCGCCGGCCACAACTGGATCGACTCATGATGGACGCGAAGCGCCAGGCCTTCGCCGGCGTCCTGGTGTGGCGCTTCGATCGCTTCGCGCGATCGACACGGCACTTGCTGACGGCAATGGAGGAGTTTCAAAAACTCGGCCTCCAGTTCGTTAGCTTTACGGAGTCGATCGACACGACGACGGCCGTCGGGCAAATGGTGTTTACGATCCTCGCGGCGGTGGCTCAGATGGAGCGGGCGCTGATTCAGGACCGGGTCCGCGCCGGCGTCGATCGCGCGAGGCGCGAGGGGAGGAAACTCGGCCGGCCGACGGTCCTGATTAACCGCGGCCGCGTGCTCGAGCAGCTCGGCGCAGGCATGTCCGTGTCGGAGATCGCACGACAAGCCGGCATTGCTCGATCGACGGTCCGAGCGATCAAAGACGGCGTCCACCGCCAGCAATATAGCTGACGCGTGCGATTGGGATTAGCACTTATTTTCCGCTGGGATCAATAATCCTGAAATAATACTTGACATACACCTTGACACATGCGATCATTGCTCATGATCGAGACAAAGGAGACGACAATGACGAAATTCCAGGAAATCATCCGGTACGGATCGTTTGGCCCGATCGTGTGGGCCGATGGAGACACGCGGTTAGCCACGCAGGAGGACTTAGACACGTTGCCAGTAGGACCCGACTTGACCACGGATGAGGAATCCGAGATCGAGGACGACTGAGATTCGAAACCAAGGAGACGACAATGACAATATCAATCAGCCACGACATGAAACCCGGACTATTGACCCGCGAGCAGGCGATCAAAGAGACGAGCGCAGAACTCGTTGACAGGCTGGACAATGAGCACTGCGAGCCAACCTCGCGCCTGATGCCGGACGGCTGCGAGCTTGTGGAATTTGCGGCGAGCGTGCACATCCCGGAAACCGATGAGCAATACGCCGGCACGTTGACTGCGTACTACTACCAGACTCAGGATGAATCGAATGTGGAAGACCTGTCGGATCTCGATTGGGAGATTGCCGGTTACGAGGTTGTGTGATGCGCACCCCCCGCCGCGGCCTCTCGCTCAACGGGCACTCAATGATCAGTAAGAGTCTGCCGGGAGGCTCGCTGCCTCCCACGCGACTGATCGCCACGGCACCTCAGTGCTGGATGCGGCGCACCAAGGAGACGACAATGGGAAAAGGAAACACGGACATGACGGCATCTAAAATTCACGAAGCTGGAACGACGGTTGACTTCACTGTGCAATTTGACTGCGAAGCGTTCGGACAGACGCTTAAAACTGGAGACGAAGTAAGCGTGCTCCTCGCGCAAGACTGGAACGAAGAAGATGGGCAGGGCGACGGTGGGCCGTTCGGATGGGGTGGCTACAGCGAAGAGACGCTTTTCGCTCTCGGAACGGTAGACACTCATTTTGACGACCGAGTTACTGCCGCGCTCTTCTCTGAGAATTTTGCCAGCGCCGCATCTTGCGAGATTGAAAACAGCGTAGGCACGCTCATCACTGACGAAATAAGTGGGGATATGAGCGGGGAAGCCGCAGTCCGCATAGCAAACGTGGTTGGCGGCTGGATTCGCTGCTCGATTTCGACCTGCGTTAAATGTCACGACGCGGATTGCATTGAAGATCAGCACGAGATTCTGCCGCTCGTGAAACTTGGCGAGGACGTTCTGGTTTCGTGTGAGAAGTGCGGCTCCGCGCTGCATAGAGATTAAGTCATGAGCAAAAGCACTCTGCGTCGCAACCCTCGCCGCCGCGGCGTCTCGCTCCGCGATTACAACCTGCTCGCAAAGCGCGTCTCGCGCGGGCTCACCACGTGGGCCCAACTGGAGGCCGAGGGGCTCGTGCTCCCGCCTCAGCCGCGGGGTCGCCCGTTGAAGAAGCTCAGGCCAGTCGCCTGAAAGAGTGGCGATAAAGCGGGACGCCACTCCTGGCGAAAGCCTGTTTCTCGCCTGATTTGTAAGTGTTGAAGACCGCCCCTACACCGCCACTTTCGCCAGGGGTGGCGACAATCAAATGTTTTCGCCAGGGTCTAGCAGGCAAACGGGCATTCTTTTAGCCTCCCCAATTTTTCCAATCATCGCCACTTTACGCCAGTTTTCGCGAATCTGTCCGCGATCTAGGGTTGGACTTTATGGACGCGGTGGACATCGAAGAGCTCCAGGACACCATCAGCGAGATCGATAGCGTGTTCCGCTGCCATCGAGATTTTCTGAATCGGAACGAGCGCATCCGCAACCCACTCCACGAAGCATTTTTAGCAGCACAAACGAAGCTCGAGGACGCGCGCTCTCTGTCGTGAAGAAGAAGGAAAAGGCGCAAAAAGGTGATCCGCCTCGCGCGCGCGGAGCGAGCGGCCGGCAACGCAAGTATGTGACCGGCGTGCTCGCGGGGAAGACCAAGAAGAAAGCGGCGACCGACGCCGGCTATTCGAAGCACACGGCCACGAAGCCGAAGCAAATCGAAGCCAAGCCGGCAGTGCGGCAACTGTTCACGGAGCTCCTCGAGGCGCAAGGGATCACGGACGGGCTCCTGGCGAAGCGGATTTACCAAGGCCTCTTCGCGATGGAAACGAAAACCGCGTCGTCGGAAGGAAGGATCACCGACAAGGTCCACCTGGTGGCGTTTGCGGAGCGGAGAGAAATGCTCGAGCTGGCGTTGAAGTTGAAAGGCCATTTGATCGACAAGCACGAGCTCCGCATGGTGCGAACCCTGGAGCAAATCCTCGAGGACTCTCATGAATGAATGCCGCATCCGCCAAACTCAAACGCTGGCGCGACAATCCCGTGGCGTTCGTTCACGAGAATTTCAGAGCGGATCCGGATCCCTGGCAACGCGATCTGCTCGACGCCTTCGCCTCCAAAGATCCCAAGAAAATGCGCATCTCCCTACAGGCCTGCGTGGGCCCGGGGAAAACGGCCGGCCTCGCCTGGTGTGGCTGGAATTTTCTCGCGTGCTACGGGGAGAAGGGCGAACACCCGAAGGGCGCCGCGGTTTCCGTGAGTTGGAGCAACCTGAAAGCGAACCTCTGGCCGGAATTCTCGAAGTGGCAGCAACGGAGCGAGTTTCTATCCTCCGCGTTTACCTGGAGCGCGGAGCGGATCTACGCGATCCATCACCCGGAAACGTGGTTCCTGGACGCGCGGAGCTGGGCGAAAACGGCGGATCCGGAACGGTTGGGAAAAACCCTCTCGGGGTTGCATTCGAGGTTCGTTCTCGGTCTGATCGACGAAAGCGGCGAGATTCCGATCGAGATCCTCAAGTCCGCCGACCAGGCGCTCTCGAATTGCGTTTTCGGCAAGATCGTGCAAGCCGGCAACCCGTCATCTCACGAGGGAATGCTCTACGTGGCGGCGAATGCCCAACGGCATTTGTGGCACGTGATCCGGATCACGGGCGATCCGGACAAACCGAACGCCTGGCAGAAGTCGGCGCGCGTCATGAAGGAAGCGCCAGGCGCTCTCGAGTGGGCGAAGGAACAAATCCGGCTCTACGGTCGCGACGACCCATGGGTGATGTATTCGATCCTCGGGGAGTTTCCGCCCGCGGCGATCAACGCGCTGCTCAGCGACACGGAAGTCAACGCGGCGATGGAACGGCATTTCCGCAAGGACGAATACGAGTGGGCGCAGAAGCGCCTCGGGATCGACGCGGCCTGGATGGGCGACGACAAGTGGGTTATTTTTCCACGCCAGGGGCTCGCCTCCTTCAAGCCGGTCGCGATGCGTCATCCGAAGACCGAAGAGATCGGTGCGCGCGTGATCATGGCGAAGCAACGATTCGGATCGGAGCGCGAGTACTTCGACAACACGGGCGGCTTTGCCGCGGGCGCGTCGGATTTCTACCAAGCGGCCGGCTACACGCCGATTCGGGTGGATTTCAGCGGGAAGCCGATCGATCCGCGGTTCTTCAACAAGCGCGCCGAAATGTGGTGGAACGCCGCGCAAGCGATCAAACAGGGCGCCGGCCTGCCTCCGGTTCCGGAGTTGATCGCGGAGCTCACCCAAACGACCTACAGCTACAAGGGCGGGAAGCTCCTGATCATGCCGAAAGAATTGCTCAAGACAAAGATCGGCCGATCTCCCGACTACGCCGACGGCTACGTGTTGACGTACGCCGAACCGGACATGCCGCGCGAGCTGGCGAGTCAATTGAAGCAAAGCGGACAGGCCAAAACGGAGTGGGATCCGTTCGCGACGGCGGAAGCATCGGGCGGCCGGGCGATCACCGAATGGGATCCGCATCAAAACATTTAAAAGAGGGGCGGCTGCGTCATGGATAAACCGGAACAATTCGGCGGCAACGGTCACGGGATCCACACGAACGGTCAGAACGATCTCCGCCTGGAGCTCGCGATCATCGACGATCGAGTACTCCTGAACTTCGGCCAGCTCCTCTCGCACGTCAAACTCCCGGCGGCCGTCGCGCGCAAGCTCGGAAACTCTCTGATCAAACACGCGGACAAGCTCGAGCAATCGCCGATCACGATTCCGACGGGAAGGGCGTAATGGCAACGGGGCGCACGTCCACGATCCTGACGACACTCGGCGGTGGGCTGGCCGGCTACTTCATTGCGAAGGGACAGGCCCATCGCAAAGCGGATCAATGGACGCCGTTCCAAACCGAATGGGGCGACAAAGCGGCCGCGTTCGTCGACGCCCTGATCGGCAAGCGCAAAGCCGGGACGCTCACCTATGACGAATCCACAAAGGCGCTCGAGGACTTCGACCTCAACGTCGGCGACCTGTGGGATCAAGCGACGCTCTTCGAAGGCCTTGGCGGCGATCAAAAGAAAGTCATCCGTCAGGCGCACACGACATTAGATCCGATCCTCGCGTCATGGCGCGCGGGGATTCAAAGCCACATCGATGCACTGAAACCGCCGGAGGATCCCGGACCGGATGAAGCCAAGCCTCCAGGCACGCCGGCCGATGCAGACGCGCGAGCGAAAGCCGCGGGCGATCGCGTCAGGAAACGGGCGATGGGCGCCGACGGCCGGCAACGCACGATCTTGACCGGCTACACGGCGCCCGCGCCATCGACGCAACGCACGATTTTGACGGGTTACTGAGGCGATGGGCGAAACCTTACAGATTCTCAATTTGCTGCTGACCGGAAGCGTGCTGGTCGCCGTCATTGCGGCCGCCGTCGCCTACGGAAAGCTCACCCAAAAAGTAGAAGACCATGGCCGCCGGCTGGACCGGCTCGAGACGACACACACGGAGGTGTGTAAATAAAATGAAAGGCTGGAAAACGATAGTCTTCAATCTGGCGATGTTGGCCGCGGCCACACCGGACGTGCTGGGCCTTATCCCTCCGCACGTCGCCTTGTACGTGATCCCCCTCGGCAACCTGATTTTGCGGGCGATCACGACAACCCCTATTGGTCGCAGCGAGGCGACTCCGGCGACGGAATCCACAAGCGAGAAACCGGAGTAACGGCGATGGACACCAAACCAGTAAAGAAACGATGGCAGCGCGGGCCGGAGCTCGCGATCCGGATCATCGCGGAAGGCGACGGCGGACGCGTGCTGGTCGACGTTCCGCCGGCGGTCGCGTTCGACCTCCTGGGCGATATGCAAAAAATGATTGTCGTCGACGAGCTGCGCAAAGCGGCCGATGACTTGGACGCAACAATCGATCCGTCGATCGATCGCAAGTACGCGCGATCGAATCGCCCTCCGGTCATCGATGAATTTCCTGAAGCGGATGCACCGGAACCGGTTCCGCCCGCGGTCGCGGGGCAATCCGAGAGTGGCCCCGAAATCCCCGGCCCCGAAACTGAGACGAAGCCGGCCGAACCTGAAACACCCGCGGTGGATCCTGAAACGAAACCCGTGGATCTCGAGACTGTCGCTGAAAACACCACTCAGTTGAGTGACGACCTGGTCGTGATCGAATCGAAGGGACCGACTAGCAAAACCGAAATGCGGCATTGATGCCGCATTTGATCAAAAGGAAGCGAAGCATGGATGCGACGCAAAGCTGGAAAGGAATCCGGCATTTCAGCCCGAAGGAGTTCGACTCTCCTGATGCGCCAGGCTCGGGGCTGAACATGGACTTGGCGTTTGTCGCGAAGCTCGACGAGCTGCGCGATCGCTGCGGGTTTCCCTTCTCCGTCAACTCGGGATATCGAACGCCGGCCCATAACACCAAAGTCTCCGGCGTTCAGCACTCGGCGCACACCTCCGGCCACGCGGCCGATATCCGCGCGGAATCCTCGGGCGCGAAGTTTCAAATCATCAAACACGCGATCGCGATGGGGTTCACCCGGATCGGCGTCGGCGCCACGTTCGTGCACGTCGACGACGATGAAACAAAGCCGCAAGAAGTGGTGTGGCTGTACGCCGTCAGAGGGGAGTCCTAATGGACTACATCAGCAAGCGCCAGCAATACCAGATTCTCTACTCCGCGTTGTCGAACGAACGCTCGACGTTTCTCGATCATTGGCGCGATCTGTCCGATCACATCCGTCCGCGGCGCTCCCGCTTTCAAGTGACCGATCGCAACAAAGGCGATCGCCGGAGCTCGCGGATCGTCGACTCGACGGCCACGTTCGCGGCCCGCACGTTGCAGAGTGGTTTGCATGCCGGCATCACGTCGCCGGCGCGGCAGTGGATGAGACTCACGACTCCGGATCCGGAGCTCGCGGAACATGGCCCGGTCAAAGAGTGGCTGCACACCGTCACCCAACGGATGATGACGGTCTTCCTGCGGTCGAACCTATACAACGCGCTGCCGATCCTCTACGGCGACGTCGGTGTGTTCGGAACCGGGGTAATGGCGGTTCTCGAGGACGAGCACGATTTTATCCGCTGCGTTCCCTATCCGATCGGGAGCTACATGCTCGGCGTCTCCTCGAGGGGCGTCGTCGATACGTGTTTTCGCGAATGGCAAATGACGGTGCGCCAGGTGATCGACTTCTTCGGCCGGCCGAACGGGCAACCCGAAATCGACTGGTCGCACCTCTCCGACAACGTCAAGAAGCAATACGACGACAAGCATTACGACGCGCTGATCGAGGTCTGCTGGGTGGTCACGCCTAACCCCGATTTCGATCCGGAGCGCCTGGAACCGAAATACATGCGGTTCCATTCCTGCCACTACGAAAAAGCCATCGAACAAGAAGAGAAGTTCCTCCGGGAGTCGGGCTTCAACGAATTCCCGGTGCTCGCGCCGCGGTGGGACGTGACCGGCCACGAAGACATTTACGGCACGAGCTGCCCGGGCATGGACTGCCTCGGCGACGTCCATTCCCTGATGTTGATGCAAAAGCGCAAGGCGCAACTCGTCGAGATCGGCATCAACCCTTCGGTCCAGGCGCCGACGCATTTAAAGAATCAACCCGTGTCGCTTCTGCCTGGCGGGGTGACCTACGCCGACATGACGCAAGGCCACCAGGGGATCCGGCCGATCCGCGAAGTCAACCTGGCGGCGCTGCAATTCTTGATCTCCGATATTCAGGACACACGGGAAATGATCCGGCGCGCTTTCCATGAGGACCTCTTCCTCATGTTGGCGCAGTCGGACCGGCGCGAAATCACGGCGCGCGAAATCGAGGAGCGCCACGAAGAGAAGCTTCTCGCCCTGGGGCCGGTACTCGAGCGGATGAATGACGAGCTCCTGGATCCGCTGATCGATCGCGTCTACGCCATGATGGAGCGCGCCGGCATGATTCCGGAGCCCCCGGACGATCTCAGCGGGATGGCCCTCAAGGTCGAATACACGTCGTTGATGGCTCAGGCGCAGAAATTGGTGGGAGTCGTCGGCCAGGACCGCTTGCTGCAATCGGTGCTCCCGCTCGCCGACGTGTGGCCGGAAGTGAAATACAAAATCGATCCGCTGCAGCTCGTCGACGACTACGGCGACATGCTCGGCGTGAATCCCAAGATCATCGTTCCCGACGATGAAGCTCGAGCGGCGATCGATGCGGCCCAACAGGCGGCCGCCCAACAACGACAAATCGAACAAGAAGCGATGGCGGCGAAGGGCGTCCGGGATCTCAGCCAGGCGCCGACCGACCAACCCAGCGCGTTGCAACAAATCATGGAAGGGGCCCAAGCATGAGCCAAGTCTCGCAATCCTTTAGTGTGGACGGCGTGAGCGCCGCGTTGTCTCTCGCGCCCGGCCAGTCGGCAACGATCGCGATCACCGGGAGTTTTACGGGAACCATCTATATCGATGAGTCCGCCAACCCGGGCGCGTTCTGGAAGGAAATCATTTCCGCCACGGCCGCCTTTTCCGGAACCGTGAAAAATGAATGCGCCGGAACGAGGTGGTATCGCGTGCGCGCGGATGTGACGCCAACGCAAACCGTGAGTACTTCCGATGTTCCGGACGCGGGCGATCTCAATCTCGACTATGACGGGAATCCGATCACCATCGCGAACGATGAAGGCGCGACGGAGCTCCAGGCCGCGATCCGGGAGATCGAGGGCCTCGAGGAAGTCGTCGTGACAGGAAGCTTCGCCGCGGGATTCGTCATTGTGTTTCACGGAGTCGAGGCTCCCGAAACGCTCACGGATGACAGCTCGGACCTCGAAGCGGCAATGAGTCCGGTCACCGTCACGATCGACACCTATAGTGCGACGGGATCCCTCTCCGACGTTGCGGATGTGATCCAGGCGTTTGTGAATAACGAAGGCGTCCGCGTCCTCATGATTACCGACGCCGGCATGGAATCCCCTAGTGTGACGGCCGCTCTCGCGACGCTGACCGCGGCGGTCATCACCGCGGCGACGATCACAACGCCAACGTTCGCCAACGACATCATGGTCCTCTCCGGATCCGGGGCGCCCGTCGACTACACCGACGGCGATCCCGCGGCAACCGGTGAAGGCGTCGCCGGGCCGGGCTCGATCTACCTGCGCACATCGAACGGCAAGATGTATCTCAACGGCGGAACGAAGGCCGAACCGCTGTGGAAGCTGGTGACGAGCGCATGAGCGACCTCGTCCACAACGCGGCGGATCCGAAACAGGTCCGATTCGCGAAGGAACAAGAGAAGCGCCGGGCGGACCAAGAGGCCGCGGCGATGCGAGCGGTACTCGCGACGGAGGCCGGCCGACGGGCGATTTGGACGCGACTCGAAAAGTGCGGCGTCTTCCGCTCCAGTTGGGACCTGGATCCGCACACGGTCTATTTCAACGAAGGACGCCGGCAAGTCGGCCTCGAGCTGATCGCCGATATTGCCGCGGCCGACGAAACCGCGCTGCTGCACATGATGAGCGAAGCGCGCCGGCGCGAAGCGGACGAACGGATCGCGCTCGAGAAGGCGCAAAAAAAGAAACAAGAGGGAACGCCCGATGGCAATGGATGATGCCGCATTTCAAGCCTCGTTGAACGAGGACCAAAAAGCATATTTCGGGACCGCGATCACGTCCGCCTCCGAAGCGGCCGTCACGAAGCATAAGACGGACGCCGAAGAGGCCCGCAAGAAAGGGATCCCGGACAAATACGAACTCAAACCCGCGGAGAAATCCGCGCTTGAAGCGACCGACCTCGAGAGGATTTCGCAATATGCAAAATCGAATGGACTCTCCCAAGAGCAAGCGGCCGCACTCCTTAAGCACAGCGAAGAAACCGCGACGTCGATCGTCGGCCGGAAAGACACGGCCGCGAAAACTGAACGCGAGGCCTGGGCGGAGAAAACCAAAACCGATAAGGAAGTCGGCGGCGAGCATTACGCCCAAACGTTGATTCACGTCAAGCGCGTCGCGGATCGCTTTTTCCCGAAAGATTCCGCGTTCTCGAAATTCCTCGAGGAAACCGGCTACGGCAATCATCCGGAGTGGGTGCGGTTTATCAACTCGATCGGGAGAGCGATGGGCGAAGACACACCGGGAAGCGGGCAACCGGCGATCGGCGGCGACAAGAAGCTGAAAGCGGATCACGAGGTCTTCTTCAACTAAAGGAATCGCTCCCAAGGACGGGAGCTAACGAACCACGGAGGGTTCACACATGGCAGCTCTAGCAAACACACACCCGACTCTTTTGGATTTCCAGGCCACGCTGGGCCCCGACGACAAAGTCGGCCGCACGATCGGGATCCTGGATGAAGTCAATCCCATGATCGCGGACGTGAACATGATCGAGGGCAACGAGGTCGATTCGCACGTCTCGATGATGGATACAGGCATCCCTGAGCCGGCCTTCCGGAAGTACTACGGCTACACCCAGCCGGCGAAAGGAACGCAGGCCAAAGTGCGCGACACCTGCGCGATGGCCGAAGCCTATCCGGAAGTCGACAAGGCGCTGGCCGATCGCAATAACAACGCGGCCGCGTTCCGGATGAATCAGCTTCGGAAACACATCGAAGGCTTCGGCCAGAAGTTTTCCACCAGCGTGTTCTATGGAAACAGCGCGACCGAACCCGAAGGCGTGCTCGGCCTGGCGCCGCGCTTCGCCACGAAATCCGGCGCGGTGAATGGCGAGAACATCATCCTCGGCGGCGGCGCCGGCGCCGACAACGCGAGTATCTGGCTCGTCGTTCACGGGGAAACAAAGGGTCTGCACGGTTTCTATCCGAAAGGATCGCAAGCCGGGATCCAGATCAACGACCAAGGCGAGCAGACGAAACCGGATCCGGCAGGAACCGGCGGTTACATGCAGGTGTACCGCAACCACATCCGATGGGACTGGGGTTTTGCGGTTCCCGATTGGCGCTACATCGTGAGAATCCCCAACATCGACGTGAGCGACCTCAAGAAAGACCCATCTACCGGAGGCGCCGACCTGATCGAAAAGATCACGATGGCGCTCGAGCTCCCGCCGGACCTCAACGGCCGCCCGATCATTTATTGCTGCCGGACGCTCCGCACGTTCCTTCGGTTGCAAGTCCAGAACGCCGTAAAGAATTCCACGCTCACGATGGAAGACGTCGCGGGCAAGAGGATTCTGATGTTCGACGGCATCCCCGTCAAGCGCGTGGACTCGCTTCTCGAGAACGAATCCCTCGTCGCGTAAACCGGTCAACCGCGCTGGCGTCTTCAAAGACGCCAGCAAAAACGGACTTCAACCAAGGAGGGTTGAATCATGGCTCTTTTGGACAAACTCACAGAATTTTGCGATGCCGTCTCGGTTGCCGGTTCGGCCGGGACCGCCCTGGTCGGTAGTCAAGTGGACCTGAGCGTCGCGCGCGACCTGGGCAACCTGGGCGAGGCTCTCTATTTCATGATCACCGTGGACACCGAGATCATCACCGGCGGATCTGCCGGCACGATCATTTTCAAGCTGTCGTCCGACGCGACGGCGGCGATCGCGACGGACGGAACCGCGACCGATCACATCGTCAGTAAGACTTACGTTACTGATGATTCGGCGGCGAACGATTCGCAGATGAACGCGGGCGGGATTCCCGTCTGTGTGAAGCTGCCGCTCGAGGGACCCGTGTACGAGCAGTTCCTCGGCGTGCTGGTGGTGATCGGAACGACCACGGTCACAGCCGGCAAGATCAACGCGTTTTTCACAACCAATCCGCAGGCCTGGAAGGCCTATCCCAACGCGATCTAACGCGTGACTCGAGTTGAACCCCCTCCCCCGGGGTTCAGCTCGAGCTTTTTTAAATGCGAGTCAAGGAGGACTCCCATGCGCGTACGAGCGACAAAACGCTGCTTTATTGAAAACTCTCTTCGTCTACCCGGGAAGGAATTCGCTCTCCTGGATCCGAAGCATTTCAACCCGAAATGCATGGAGAAGCTCGACGGCCGCAAGCCGCCCGCGGCGACCAACGAACCAAAGAAACCGGAAACCAGTGCGCCGACCGGATCGCAAGAGGTCATCTAGCCATGAAACGAACACTTACGTTACTGGCGTGCATCCTGGCCTTCGCGATCGGGGCGCAGGCGCAGGCCCGGGTGATTCCGCTCCAAACCATCTACGGGACCGGCACGTTCACGACAACGCTCCCGGTTGGCAATCGGTCCCACGAATTTGTGTACACCGTCGGCCAGGGTATTTCCGCGATCTCCGTTGTGGTGAAGGCCGGCGCTCGAGGCTCGGCCGGATCCCTAACCACGCTGGACACAAAGACCGCGCTCGATGGCAGCGACAACCATGTGACGTTTTCCGGGGTGTACGACTACCTCGAGGCGACGGTCACCGCAACCGGAGCGGGCCCGATCAATGGGTCGTATATCGGCGCGCCGGCGGTGGGCGGCGGGACCGGGTTCACGCTCCTCGACGACATGGGAAATGTGATTTGCATTGACGGCGCCCCGTGTTGGGTGACTTCGGAGCCTTCAGGCCCCCAACCGAAGGCGGATTCGACGTCGGTCGCGCCGGCGACGGATGCCAGCTTCCCGACAACGCCCGATTACAACTTCACAACACCGGCGGATTTCTCGCTGCAGTTCGTTCCCGATTCCCTGACGGCCCTGACCGCGAGCGCGGTCCTGGTGATGTCCATCGAATGCAACAACCAAACAACGAGCGCAGCCACGCTCGGTATTACCAACACGGCAGCAACGCTGTATATCACTGGCACCCTGTTCTCCATACCGCCGAAGGCCAGCTACTCCCGAAGCTTCCCCCAGGGAATCGTCATGGATGGCATCAAGTGGATCGCGGGCACGGCCAGCGCGATCAACTGCACGGTGCGAGGTAAAACGACATGAGGCGGACCGGTATTCTCGCTTTGCTTATTGTCGTCGGCCTCGGACTGATCGCGGCGGCGGAACCGCAACTGATTTGCAGCGGCGGGAATTGTCCGTGGAGCGGCACGATTCCGGTTGCGCTAGGGTCCGACGCTCGCGGCGATGTCTATTTCCGCAACAGCTCAGGGAACCTTGCCCGGCTTGCGCTAGGCGCTGCCGGAACGGTGCTGAAGGGTAGCGCGACGGATCCGGCGTATGCGGCGGTGTCGTTGACGGCGGACGTCTCGGGAGTCCTCCCGCGGGCGAATGGCGGGACCGCTCACTCCGGCGGGATTACCACGGCTGCGGACGGGCCGACCGTCACCTTCGATCTTGTGTCAACGAACAGTCTCCTGCAAGCCCTGACACTCGGCGGCAATCGCACGCTCGTGGTATCGAATGACGTGGCGGGCGACATCTTCACGCTTCGCTTGATCCAGGATGGGACAGGCTCGCGGACCGTCACTTGGTTTTCCGGAATCAAGTGGCCAGCAGCGACGGTTCCGACACTCACCACTACGGCAGCCAAGATCGATATTGTGACCTGCATCGTTATCACGGCGGGCAGCGCGTACGAATGCATGGTTGCGGGACAGAATCTATGACGCGGCTTCTCGTGATCCTCGGGGTGTTGTGTTGCGCGTCGCTGGCGCTGGCGCAGGTTGGCTACGACACGTCGAACGGCGCGCACCCGACGGGCACCAATCCGGTGACCTTCTCGATGACGACCGCCAACGTCGCGAATCGGTTGCAGCTTGGCTCGACCGCGTCCTTTGCGATGTCCGACCCGGCCCCAACGGTGAGCGACGGACCGACGTATGCGGCCGTTGGGCTCACAGCGGTGGCCGCGGAATTCACCGCGAATTGTTGCGCGAATGACATGTGGGTTCGAGCGCGGGCTTATTACTTAGTCGCTCCTGCAACTGGAAGCAACACGTACTCGACAACCTACGCGAGTGTCGCCAATGGCAATCCGGCAAACGCTGCGATCAGCCTAAACAACGTCAACCAGTCGACGCCAACACGAACGCCATGCACGGCGTCTTCGTCTTCCGGCGCGACGTCCGCGCAGGTGAGCTGTACCACGACCATCGGTGATGAGTTGGTATGCTTCGTTTCTCTGTGGGCTTACACGGGCGGACCAGGAACGGTCACGTTTAGCGGCTCCGGTCACACCGTGCGATTTCAGGGCAACACGGCGACGGACGACTACATAGCCATCTCCACCAAAACCGCGACCACGACCACTACAACCTGTGATTGGAGCTGGGTCAACTCAACGCTGATGTACGCCATCGGGATTCCCGTCGTTCCCAATTCGCTGCCGGATGCAGGAACGGCGAAGCCGGCGCTTCTGGTTCACGCCTCGGGGCAATAACAAAGGATTGTTATGTTGAAGCGATTCGTTCTCCCTGTCCTTCTCGCTCTCGGCTCGTGGAACGCCAGTCCGGCTCACGCGCAAACGCCTCCGCCATTTGCGGATTCCTGGATTGGCCTGCACACCTATACGTATTTCGGCGTTATTGGAGTGGACACCGCGGCGGAAGCAAGCGCCCTGTGCCCCCGGGCTTGGCAGTTCGACTTCGGATACTCGACGGGCGGCGGCTACGACGTGTTGCGGGCGTGCAATCCCAGCTACCAGAACACGCTGTATTTCGATGGCATGCAAGGCGAGGGCTGGTCGACGGCGAACCTGCTCGCGCAGCATCCGGAATGGGTACTTTATCTCTGCGATCGCGTGACGCCGCTCGAGGAATACGACTATCGAGCGAGCGTTCCGAATTTCATCAACGAGGCCTATCGCGAATGGAAGTGGGCGAACATCATCGCCCCGCGCTTGTTCAACAACATCAACACTTTCATATTCGACAACATGCTTTTGACGAACACGGCGAGCCCCGTGAATCCAGACGAGCCGGACATGCCAAATTACGGAGTCTACGGAGCGGCGTGCGGCTACTACCCCACAGCGACGCCAGCGGATCCGCGGCCTGCGGGCGGCTGGGTCCAACGTTGGTCCGGAAATATGCACGACGTCCAGTGGGTTGACGACGTTATCGACTGGGCAGACTGGCTCACGACCCGCTTGCATGCGAATGGGAAAAAGTTCTGCCTGCAAGGGTTTCCCGACGAGATCTACTCCCCGTGGCAAATCGCTTTCGCAAAATACGCGGAATTCGTCGAGAAAATTGAATGCGTACACGTGGAAGGCAGTGGGATGACGCCTGTGACCATTGGCGGTGGAAGCTTCCGAGCCAACATGAATTTTATTCGGGACATGAACGCGGTGGGCCACGGCGTCTATCAACTGACCACTCCGATGTTCAACAACGAAAGCTCCTGGTCGTCTGACGACATTCCGGTTGCACTGCACAAGTTCGCGATTGCCTCTTATCTGATGGCGAAGGGCCATCACCACGCGATCGCCGTCATTACACCGCTCCAGTTTTTCTACGGCGACGGCTCGACGTACGAAAACACGACGTGGACGCCGCTTTATGATGCGATTCATTCCGGCACGGGCGTGACGGGCGCGCGGGGAATCGGAGCGCCATGCGAGGACTATCAAGTTGTCGGGGTGGATAACGGCGGCGACAACCAGCTCTTCAAAAGAGAACACACGGGCGGGCTCGTTTACATGAACGGCACGGTCACGCATCCAGGTATCCCGGGCCAAGGTATTCCCGGAGGCACCGGCACGACGTTTAATCCGACCTTGCCTACGGGCAATTGGGCGGGCTGGCGAGATCCCGATAATAACGTTGTTGCAGGTCCGACGGTCTCGGTGGGGCCGATTGTCTACACTGGCAATTTCCCTTGGCAACTCGCGTATCCGACCGACTACCCGGTCACGATCATCTTGAAGACTCAACCTAGCGCCGACGATCCACCGCCCGCCTGTTCGGGAGGCGGCGATCAAACGGCGCCCGTCATCAGCGCCCTGAACGTGATTGACATTGAAACGGACGAGGCCACGCTCGAGTGGACGACGGACGAAAACGCGACGGGTCAGGTGTACCTTGCGACGACGAATCCGCCGGCTATTCTCGTGGATTCCGACGCGACGGCGAACAGCACATCGCACTCCTTCACGGCGTCCAGCCTGACACCGGGCACGACGTACTTCTATCGCGTCGCGTCCGCGGATTCCGCTGGAAACCTGCGCCAGTCCTCGGTGGGCAGCTACACCACGGATGCGGCGCCAGACGACGTTGTAATCGTAACGACGTCTCCCCTGCCCGATTGCACGGTAGGCGCGGTCTGCTCTTATCAATTTTCGGCGAGCGGCGGAACGACCGCCGGCGCGGGCGGTTGGCAGTACGAAGTGCAGGCGGCACTGTTTCAGCCGGCAAGTAATCTCACGAACTTTCCGGTGCTGGTCTCCAAACAGCACGACTCCTTCAAGAGCGTCGCCAACGGCGGGCGCGTGCAAAGCCCGTCCGGGTACGACATTGTTCCGTTTGCGGCGACCGGCGCCACGACGTCGCTCGATTTCGATTTTGAATCTTGGGATGGCGCGACGGGAACCTGGACGGGCTGGGTCAAAATACCCACGCTCACGAGCGCCACGCCGACCGTGATTTATTTCGCGGTAGGAAACGCGACAGCCACACAGTCGAGCGCAAACGAAGCGGCCACGTGGGGCGCCTACAAAGCGGTCTACCATGGCGGGTCTGGAGCTCCGGACGCGACCGGTGGGCATGGCGGCTCATTCGTCGGCACGGTGTCGTCCGTCTCCGGGAAAGTGGGCTCCGCCTTCGACCTCGGCGCGGCAGCAGGGCGCATCACGGTGGCGGACCATGACGACTTTTCGCCCGGGAATGGCTCGACGGATTCCGCGTTCTCTGTGGAACAGTGGGTGAAGTTCACCAACGCCGATAGCGGTATCGACGATATTGTCGGCAAGTACATCAACCCGCATCGCGAATGGCTGCTGTTCAAGTCGAACACGACGCTGTTCCTTGTGCTTTTCGATGAGTCCACGAACGCGCAAATCGCCCGCGGCTATTCCATGGCCTGGGATACCGGATGGCATCACGTCGCGGTCACATCCGCCGGCACGGGCGGCGCGGGCATCATTTTCTACATCGACGGCGCTGCTGTTGCGCAGAACGCCGACTCCGACGATGGCAGCTACACCGCCGTCGAGAACCTGGCAACCGGGGTTGAGATCGGAGGCCGGAACGGCAACAACAATTTTCGAGGCTTGCTTGACGAAGTCCGATTCACCACCGGTGTGAAGGCGGCAGCGTGGATTGCCGCCAATTATGCGAATCAGAATAATCCCAGCGGGACGGTCACCCTCGGCTCGGAAGCGTCGCTGGGCGGCGCCGGTGGTTATTCCTGGGAGCGCACCGCCGGGAATCTCTGCGAGCTGACGCTGACTGTGGCGACGGCAACCCTCGGCGGCATTCCGTCGACGGCGCAGACCTGCAATTTCACGCTGCGGGTGACGGATGCGGCGATGGGCACGGCCAGCCGGTCCTTCGATCTGACGGTACAACCGACGCCCGTCGTCGTGACCGCCCTACCGAACGGGCGGCTGGGCGATCTCTACAACCAGCCGATCGCGCCGACGTTCGGCGTTCCGCCCTATGCGATAGCGGTCATCGCTGGCGCGTTCCCGTCGGGGATCAATGCGCAAGCGGGCTCGCTCTCTATTGTCGGGACGCCGACGGTGACAGGTAACTTTGATGTCACTCTGCAAATCACCGATTCCCTCGGCGCATCGGGCACTCAAGTCTTCGACCTCACGATCGATGACAACCCGGTCGCGCTCGTCACAAATGTTCTCCCTGACGCCAAGGCCGGCGTCGTGTACTCGCACACGCTGCAAGCGACAGGCGGATTGCTGCCGCGGACATTTCTGATCGTCGGATCCCTGCCGGCAGGCCTCGCCCTGGCGGGCGATCAAATCACCGGAACGCCGACAACGGTCGGACCCTACTCGGTGACCGTGCAAGTGCGGGACTCTTCCGATCCCACGGCATTGACGGATCAGCGGACGTTTGCGCTCAACGTCAACGCGGTGACCGCGCTCGGCGCGGGTTCTCCGACGCCCTATAAGCCGTCGACCTGCCGGAACTACAATCTGGCGCTGCGGGTCAATGGTGGCGTTCCGCCTTACGCCTGGTCTTTGGCGCCAGGCTCCGCGGCGCTGCCTCCCGGCCTACAACTGAGTGGAAATAGCATCATCGGGCGAGCGACTCAGCGGGGAACCTATCCGGTCACGCTGCGCGTCACCGATGCGGAAGACACCACGGACAATTTCGCGACCACGTTTACGGTGGTCGCGTGTACGGGGGCCGGCGCGGCGTTGCGCTAAACAAGAGAAGAACACGGAGGTTCCGCCAATGGCAAAAAAATTTACGGCGCTGGATGCGCTCGCGAGTCCCGTTTCCACCGATCTGCTCGCGGTGGTCAGTAGCCCGGCCAGCTCCGCCGTCACCAAGAAGTCCACGATCGCGGCGATCCTGAACACGCCGGGATGCTTCCCCACGGGAATGCACTTGGATCTGGCGACGGATGCGCTCTTGGCCAACTCCGTGTTCCGCGCAAAAGGCTACTCGCCGGCGTACGAGCTCCTCGACAAAGACGGCGCGCAAAACTTCTACATGGGGATCGATGACGACGACGGCAATAAATTCGTCATCGGCCGCGGCTACGGTCCAGGGCAAAAGATCGCCGGCGTTCCGATTGCGCGATCGATCTCGATCAACCCGACGACTCTTGTCGTCTCGATTGGCTCCTCGGCCCCGACCGCGCCGCAAGGCGTGTTTTCGGTCCAGTCGGATGACAGCTACGGGGCGAATGATTGGGTGGCCTGGTTCCGCCGGACCGGATCCACGGGCGGCGGCGTCTCCGCGCACATGCGCTTGCAACACTTCCGCGCCGGAGCGTCTCCGGAACCGGTCTTCTCGTTCCTGGCGGCTCGGGGCTCGCTGGCGTCGCCGTCGGCCGTACTCGCCGGGGATCTCTTGGGTGTGATCGACGCGCGCGGCTTCGACGGCTCGGCCGTCGATCACACCGAATATGCGGTGGGCTGGTCGGACGGCATGACCGGTTGGGCGATGCACGCGGCGGGCAACTGGAGCGGGACCTCACATCCGTCCTATCAGCGGTGGTACGTCACGCCCGACGCAAGCGTGACGGCGGTCACGGCTCTGACTCTCGACTCGGACGGCAACTTTAACTATGGAACCAACCCGGCAACAGCCGGACTCCTCCGGCTGCCGAACGCGAAATTGATCGCGTTCCGCAATGCGGCGAATGACGCGAATGTCGAAGGCCTCCAGGTCAATTTGTCAAACGTTGTCATTCTCGGCGATACGAGCTTCGACCTTTTGCTGAAGGGCGCGAAGCACGGCTTCTTTGGGACGCCGGCCGTCGTGAAGCAAACCTCCGGGGCGGATCTGACGAATAGCGTCACGTCGGGCGGTTCGAGCGATGTGATCGCCAACTACACCGATTTGTCGACGTACGCGACGGACGCCGCGGCGATCCGCAACAACATCTATCAACTCGCGCGAAAGGTGAAGCAAATCAACGACGGCCTTCGCGCTTATGGGCTCTTCACCTAAAAATGAGAACGAAAACAATCACTCCAGAAATGCACGCGACGCTGCGCGTGCTGATGGAACAGCGCGATCAGGCGGCCGCCCAACAGAAGGAAGCGGCGGCCGCCGCCGCCGGCTATCAACGCTTGATCGACAACTTCCTCGGCATGTGCCGGACGAAATTCAATCTCGCCGAGGATGCGGTCTTCGACGACGGAAAGCTGGTGTTTCACGCCAAACGTCCAAAGCGCCCCAAAGGGAAATAAGTGGCAACCGAAACACAAATCGGGAACCTCGCGCTCACGCGCGCCGGCATCACGCAATACTTGACCGATCTCGACACGGACACGTCGAACGATGCGGCCGCGCTGCGGGCGGTCTTTGACCTCGAGCGGGATTTTGTGTTGCGGGACTACCCCTGGCCCTGGGCCCGGAAACACGCCACGCTCGAACTGCTCTCGACCAACCCCAACAGCGATTGGCTGTACAGCTACCGCTATCCCGCCGATTGCGTGCTGGTGCGTCGCCTGGTGACGGCGCTCGGCCGGCAAGAAACAGATCCGCCGCCATTCTCGGTCGGTCGCGATGGATCGACGCGCGCGATCTTCACGAATGAGGCCTCGGCGAAAGCGGAATACACGCTCCAGGTCACGGCGGCCGAAGACTTCGATTCGATCTTTGTGTCGATGTTCGCCTGGCGCTTGGCTTCGGAGCTTGCCTTGTCGCGGGCGCGATCGCCGGAGCTGGCGACAACCTGCCTGCAGGCCTACGCGGCCGAACGGGCGCAAGCGATCACGAAGGCGGCCGCCGAAGCGCAGCACACCTTGCCGGCCGGCGCGGACCATGCCCGGATCCGCGAGCTGCTGCAGCTCGCGTTGACGCGGATCGGCGTCTCGAAATCCACAGTGAGCGCCGATATCGAGCTGTCCCTCGAGGCGCTTTGGCCGCGGATTAATTTCGCGATCGAGCGGGATTTTGTGTTGCGGGATTGCCCCTGGCCCTGGGCCCGAAAGTATGCCGCTCTCGTTTTGATGCAAAGCGCACCCAATTCGGATTGGGCCTACAGCTATCGCTATCCCGCCGATTGTCTCTTCGTTCGAAGGATCGTTACGGCGGCCGGCCGCGGCGAGGCGGATCCGCCCGAATTTGCGATCGGGAGCGACGATTCCGGTCAAATCGTCTACACGAACGAAACGGCCGCGGTCGCCGAATACACGCGCAAGGTCACGGATCCGGATCAATTCGACGCCCACTTCATTAGCCTGATGGCCTGGCGGATCGGCGCCACGCTCGCGCCTGGTCTTTCGAAAATCGACAAAATGGCGGACGTCGCAATGGAGCGGTACCAGGCCGAAAAGGCCGCGGCGATCAATCGCGCCATGCTCGAGGGTGAGCGCGCGATCGCGTCGGGATCCTCGCATCCGGTCGGCCGGAAAATCTTCCACCTGGCGTTGACGCGTCTCGGGATCACGAAAAACGTCCTCGTCGCCGATTCCGAGTACTCCTTAGAAGCTCTCTGGCCGCGAGTCGATTTTGCAGAGGAGCGGGATTTCGTGTTGCGGGATTTCGAATGGCCGTTTGCGACCGAATACGCGACGCTCGAACTCCTCGCCGGCAGCTCTACGGAACCGGTCAACGGTCACTGGACGTTCGCCCACGCGTTCCCTGCCGACGCGCTGATGGTGCGCCGCATTGTCGGACCGGGCGGCCGGACCGACACCACGCGCGTTCCGTTCCGCATCGGCCGGGATGCCTCCGCGACCACGCTCACGACCGAAGACGGGGAATCCCTCACGACCGAAGACGGCGAGATCCTCATCACCGAAGGCACGCCGGCGCGGACGGTGTTTGCCGACCTGGAGGAACCGGAAGTGGAGTACACAAAGGCGATCACAGATCCGTCGGAATTCGATCCGATCTTCCTCTCGATGATGGCTTGGCGGATCGCCGGGCTGGTCGGACCGGGACTGAAGAAACCGAAGGAAGCCGCGGCAGCGATGCAAATGTACGACTACGAAAAACAGCGGGCGCAGTGCCAGGCCTTGAACGAAGGCCAGGCGGACGACGCGCCGGACGCGGAATGGATCCGCGGGCGCTGAGGCGCATAAGTAAGCCGTAAATACGACTTAATTAAGCAAAGGCACGGATGCCGAACCTTTCACATCTCCGACGATTCCAGGCCGGCGAGATCGCGCCGGAGCTGGGGGCGGGTTCCACGGAGCCGGCGCTCGCGACCTGTCGCAATTTCCTGATCACGAAAAGCGGTGGAGCGGATAACCGCGCGGGGACGCAATTCACCAGGGAAGTGAAGGATTCCACCAAGCGCACGCGGCTCATTCCCTTTATTTTCGGCGCGTCGGACTCTTACCTCGTCGAAATGGGAGAAAGCTATTTCCGCTTCCTCCGCGAAAACGCGATCGTCACCGTGGATAGCGTCGTCTCGCCGTGGTCGAACGCCGAAACATATGTCGCCGGCGACGTCGTTTCCCGCCTGGGCGTCAACTATTACTGCATCCTCGGGCACATCAACCAACAGCCGCCGAACGGCACGTATTGGTACGCGCTGAGCTCGAACATTCTCGAGGTCCCGCACAGCTACACGGCCGCCCAAGTGGCGGTGATCCGGTTCGATCAATCCGGGGATGTGATCGATCTCTATCACCCGTCCGTTGCTCCGAAATCGCTCTCGCGGTCGGCGTCACCTGTCCTGCGCTGGGTGTTATCGACCAAGTCCTTCGCCCCCCGCATTCAGGCGCCGACCTCTCCGAGTGCTACCGAAGGCGTGGCCGGCACAACGGATTGGAACTACCAGGTGACGGCCGTCGCCGACAAAACCTATGAAGAGTCTCTGCCGACGACAACGTTTGACTGCACGGGCGGACAGCCAACCAAAGAGAATCCGAATCAACTCACCTGGGCTTCGGTGTCTGACGTCTATTGGGGCGCGGCCGCCAATGCCATCGAGTACAACGTCTATCGGGAGATCACTCCCGGGGGCGCGTTCGGTTTGATCGGCGTCGCCAAAACCACGACGTTTGACGATCCCGGCCTCGAGCCTGACGAATCGCAAACCCCGCCCCTCTCGAGAAATCCCTACAGTCTGGTCGGGGCTCCACGCACGGGTACGCATTGCCAGCAACGGCAATTCGTCGCTGGCGCGACCACGGATCCGGAAACGGTATTCGCCTCGAGGACGGGCCACTATTCGAATTTCACGACGTCGTCGCCCATCCAGGATGATGACGCGATCACGTTCCGCCTGGCTGGGAACCAGGTCCAACAGGTCGAACATTTGATCGAAGCCGACGGCCGGCTCGCCATGCTCACCGACGGCGGAATCTGGTTTCCTCAAGGCGACGACGCCGGCGTCTTGACGCCGGCCGCGATCTATCCGAAGCAACGATCGAGTTTCGGCTCTTACGCGACGCCTCCCGTGGTCGTGCACGATTCCCTCATCTATGTCCAGTTTGGCGGAAACACGCTGCGCGACATGCGATGGAACGCCGAAGCGGAAGGATTTACCGGACGCGATCTGATGCGGATCGCCTCGCATCTCACGAAAGGCCGGTCGATCGAGCGGCTCGCGTTTGCGGCGGTACCGGATTCAATCGTGTGGGCGCTGCGCGACGACGGCGTCCTGCTCGGCCTCACGTATCTCCCGGAACTCGAAGCCTTCGGCTGGCATCGTCACGACACGGTGAACGGCGCGATTGAAGACATTGCGGTGATACCCGAAACCACGCCTCCGCCTCCCGGATCCGCGACGCGCGGGAAAGTGGAGCACGTGCTCTATCTCGTCGTCAACCGCACGATCAACGGATCGACGAAGCGATACATCGAACGCATGTCTTCCCGCAACATTGAAGACTATCGTCTCGATGCGACGCTGCTCGATTCCTTCCTGAGCTACAACGGCGCGAACGCCGGCGCGACCACGGTCACGCTCTCGACGGCCGGCGGCTGGACTGAAGCGGATTTGATTACCGTCACGGCGAGCGGCGCCACGTTTTCCGCCGGAGACGTCGGGAACGGCATCACGGTATGGGTTCAGGGCGGCGCCGTCGCGCGGATCCGCGTCACGCAATACATTTCCGACACGGTCGTCAAAGGAAACCCGATCGACGACGTCGACGAAACCCTGCAAGGGGTCGCGACAACCAATTGGTCGCGCGCCGTCGACGAAGTCTCTGGTCTCTCGCATCTTGAGGGCGAGGACGTCGTCGTTCTGGCGAACGGCGTTGTGCTTGCCGCGACCGTCTCGGCCGGCGCGATCGCGCTCGATGATGTGTACGACGTGATCCATGTCGGTCTGCCAATCACCGCGGATTTCGAAACCCTCGACCTGGACGTCGCTCCGGATCCAGGCCTGCGCGACAGGCAAAAGTTAGTGAAATCCGTCTCCGTCTTGGTAAAGCGATCGCGCGGCATCATGGCGGGCCCGGACGCCAAGCATCTTCATGAATTCCATCCGATCGCCGGCCAGGCGCTCGGCCTCGATGTGTTCACGCCGGCGTCGGGAGTCCTGCGAACGGAGATCCTCGAGCTCGACGTCAACGCCACCTGGGAGAAACCAGGGCGAGTCTTCATCCGGCAAACCGCCCCGCTGCCGCTCTCGATCCTCGGAGTCCTGCCCTTTGGTGAGGTGGGTAACTGATGGCCACCGTCCGGGAACGACAAGGCCGCCGGCATTTCACCGATCGCAAGGTCCGGTTGTCAGGCCCCGATTTCTCGAAGGCCTGGCCGATCGGCTCGGTGTTTATCACCGTCGCGGAAACGGATCCGTCGATTCAGCTCGGGTTCGGGGAGTGGGAAGCGTTCGCCGCCGGCCGCTGCCTGGTTGGACTCGACGCCGGCGACGCGGATTTCGACACGATCGAGCAAGAGGGTGGGGCCAAACAACACACCTTAACCGTTGCAGAAATGCCCGCCCATCACCACGAGTACACCGCGCCGGCCGCCGGCGACGCGGAAGAAACGACGGGAACGGTCGGCGGTACCGTGACGGCGGATACGGAAGACACCGGCGGCGGGGATCCTCACAACAACTTGCAACCGTACATCGTCGTGCGGTTCTGGAAACGGGTGGCATAGATGGCACTGCCGGCAATTTTGACGGGAATCGGTTTGGGCATCGACGCGTTCGCCAGGCTGCGCGCCGGCTCGGCCGCGAAAGCGACAGCTCGAGCGAACGCCCGGACGGCGATCGAATTCGGATCGAAAAACGCGAAGCTCATCCTCGAGGGTTCGAATATCAACGCCGGTATCGACGAATTCAACGCCGGCGTCTACGAGGGCCAGGCGACAGACGCGGTCACCCGGGGCCAGGAAACGGAAAAGCGGTTCCGGGTACAAATCAAAGGGCTGATCGGATCCCAGCGCGCAAGCTATGCCGGCCAGGGGCTCGACGTCTCGAGCGGATCCGCCGTCGACGTCCAGGAGGACACGGCGCGACAAGGGGAACTCGACGCGATCGCGATCCAGGTCAATGCCGCGCGCGAAGCCTGGGGCTACCAAGTGCAGGCGAAAGGCCTCCGCCGGCGGGCGGACGCCACACGGAAACTCGGAAAACTCCAGGCCGATAACGTGCGCGACGTCGCCCGGGCGCAGGCCTCGAACTACCTCGCCGGCGGGAATATGCAGTCTGCGGCTGCAAATTGGGGCGCCGCGTCAACGATTGCGACCGGCGCGGCAAACCTCTACATGCTTAACAAATATGGGGTTAAGTGAAATGTGGGGCGTTTATCTATTGGAGCATGCGGTCGATCGCGAAGTGCACGTCGCGCCCACCGAAGAAGTTCACGACTTTGATGGTTTGTGTTCCTGCGCGCCGTCGATCCGCATCGGCGAGCGGATCGACGGCCGCGATCTGTTTGGTGCGCCTTATTTTTTGATCGTTCACGAAGCATTCGAGGAAGGAAGTTAATGCCCGTCGTCCGCTATCAACGACAAATCGGAATCGGGGCCGCGCCGACGCCGCAACAGGATCACCTACCGATCGGTCAGTTACAGACGCCTCCCCCTCGAGTCGCGCCGCCTGCAGAAAGCTATGGCGCCGAATTTGGGGAAGCGGTCGCACGGATCGGGACGGGCCTCCAGGCGCAAGAGATCGCGCGCCAGGATCTTGTCCGGATTACGCAGGCGGAGCGGAAGCTTTCGGATTGGGAGCTCGATCGCATCTATCACCCGGAACACGGGGCCCTGAATGTCCAAGGGGAAGGCGTGTATGGCCTACCGGATAAGCTCGGCGAGGACTACGACAAAACCGCCGGTGACATCGCCTCTGGACTCAACGAACGGCAACGGGCCCGTTTTAGTCCCGTCATCCAGGCCAGGCGGTCGTCGATGCTCGCGCGCGTCGACTCCCACGTGGCGCAGCAAAGCCGTCTCATTGATGGCAACGAAACGAAAACCTATCTCGCGAATGAAACCTCGATTGCGGTCTCGAACGTCGACGATCCGCATCGCGTCGGCTTGGCGATCGGCAACATTCGCCGACAGGTCGGCCTCTATGGCGCCCGCAACGGCTGGGGCCCGGAGCAAACCAAGGAAGCGATCGACGACGCCGTGAGCGGGGTTCACGTCGGCGTGGTGGATCGCTTCCTGGCGCTCGGCCAGGACATCCAAGCGGAAGTGTATTTCGAGCACGCGAAGGATGAAATCCGTGGTCAGGAGATCGCCCAAGTCGAAAAGGCTCTCGAGGAAGGATCCCTCCGCGGCCAGTCCCAACGCCAGGCGGATACGCTCTGGCAAGTCCACGCCGGCGCGACGTTGTCCCAACTCCTGGACGAAGCGAAGAAAATCAAGGATCCGAAACTGCGCGAACGTGTCGAGCAACGTCTCAGCTCGAGATGGTCCGTTCAGAAACAGGATGAACAAATGGAGGAGCGCGATCGCGCCGCCGCGGCGAAGCAAGCGATCGATGACGGCATGCAAGCCGCGATGAATGCCATCGACAGGGGAATCCCGCGCGACATGGTCCAGGTTCATCAACTCGTCGATCAGGTCGCGCCGGATCTGTGGGCGCAACTCGACGGCCCCCATCGGGCGGAGCTTGATCGATATGCGCAACAGCTCTTCACCAACGATCGACCGACGGAGCAGGAACACTTTTACCGGATCACGCAACAGGCGACATGGGATCCGGACGCCTTCATGCGGCGCGATCTTTTCCTCTCCTTGTCCAAGTTGAGCAACTCTGATTTTCAGCAACTCGCGATGCTGCAAAACATGATGCAAGAGAATCGTCGCAAGGAAGCGCAAGTCATCGTGGATGACTACCGCACGTCGGATCAGGTCATCAACAACGCGCTGCGGGAATTCAACATCGACCCGTCACCGAAAGAAGGCACGCCGGAATCGAAGGCGATTGCGAGACTCCGGCAGATGGCGGGCGAGGCCGCGCTCGCGTGGCAGCGGGAGAACGGCAAAAAGCAGACGCCGAATGATGTGCTGCAGAAGATCGTGGACGACCTCCTCCAACAGGACGTGACGGTCCCGGGATCCTGGTGGGGTCTGTGGCCGGGGAGCGGTCAATCGGTCTTCGATCAGAACAAACGCATTATCGATTTGACGATCGCCGACGTGCCGGCGGCAGAGCGGACGAAGATCGAGGACGCGCTCAGCGGTGCGGGACGGCCGATCACCGACGACGCGATTCTGACGCTCTACGTGCGGACTCAAGAGCGATTGCGTAATGCGAACCGCAATACACGGCCGCGCGTGGTTCCGGCGCCGTCGGGAGTCACGCCGACAAAGCCGGCCGATTTCGCGCGGCCGACAAGGGGCAACTGATGCCGCTGTCACCCTACGAAGAAGAGCTCCTCCAGGAGGACGATAACCCGTATCGCCAAACCTTGCGCGAGCAACGCCAGTCTCAAGAGGTAGAGCTCCGCAAAGCGGCCGCGAAAGCCTCCGGACGGACGCCCCAACGCCAGGCGCAATTGATCGATCTCTCAAAACGGACCGGCCTCCCGGCGGATCTCGTCGATCGCAATTTTGACGCGGTCCAGAAGCGCGCCGACGTCGCAAGCAACCCCTATTCCGCGATGCTCCGCGATACGCCAGGCGTCGCGGCTTTTCTCAAGGATCCGGAGAACGCGGCGATCGCCAAAGGCGACGAAGAGCAACTCGGCGCGATCGAACGGATGTTGCATTACGCCGGCAACGGCGCCCGCGCGATCGGCTCCTCGTTCTTTTCCACCAACGCCGGACTCTGGGGCATGTTCCAGGCTCCCGTCGACGCCGTTTCCGAATACATCACCAAGCCGGTGCTCGGTGAGGCGGATCCGCTCGCGAAGCTCTCGAGAAGATTCCAGGACTACCAGCGCCAGCAAGAGGGCGTGAAAGCAAAGGTCATGCCGAATCTTGAGGGCCTCGGCTTTACCGAGCTCAACGTGTATCAGGGCCTCGAGTCGCTCGGCCAAAACACCCTAATGATGCTGCTGGCGGCCCTCAGTGGCGGCGCGTCGGAAGTGGTGATGCTCGGCGGCATGGGCGGCGTGTCGGGCGGTCAGTCCTACGGCCAGGCCAAAGGGCAGGGCGTGCCGACGGGCCAGGCCTTGATGTTCGGGTTGTCTCAGGGATTGATCGAGATCGCGACCGAAAAGATACCCGTATCCACCCTTTTCAAAGGGATGAAGGGTAACGCCGGCCTGGTGAAGCTGCTCACGGCGCAACTCTCGGCCGAAATCCCGGGCGAACAAGTGGCGACGGTTCTCCAGGATCTCAACGAGTGGGCGGTGCTTCCCGAAAACGCGACGAAAACGTTTCAGGACTACTGGGACGAGCGACCCTCGGCGGCGGCGGCGACGCTGATCGCGACAGTCGTCGGCACGATCGGCCAGGCCAGCGTCGGCCGGGTGGTCAGTAAAACATTCCTGCAGTCCGCCGGCGAAGCGGTGAAGAATTCGAAAACCGGGCAAGTGATGCCGGACAAGCTCCGGGAGTTTATCGCCGCGGCCGCGGCGGACGGACCGATCGAAAACGTCTACGTTTCGGCCGATGACATCCGGACCTATAGCCAGGATCACAAGCTCGATCCGGAAGAGTTTCTGGACGGCGTCACCTCCGAAGGCGGCCGGCGGTACCGGCAAGCTCTCGAGGCCGGCGCGGACGTCGAAATCCCGCTCGCCGACTACGTCACCAAGATTGCTAATTCGGACGCCGCTCCATTCTTTAACGACGTCGCGCGCGTCGGGGATCCGGAGCGGATGAGCTCCCGGGATCTGGACGCGTTCACGGCGGCCGCGCTCGAGGAATCGACGCCGTCGACGTCGATCGAGGAATCGGCGACGCGCGTCGGTGAGGACATCCGGGGCCAGCTCCAGGGCCAAGGGTTCAACCCGGCGACGATCGACGCCTACGCCCAGCTCTACGCCACCACGTTCCACGCCCTGGGCGAGCGCGCCGGCGTGGATCCGTTCGCGCTCTACGAACCATATCGGCTGAAGATTGCGCGGCCGCTGCCGGCGGTTCTCGCATCGCTGCCCAACATCGACACGCAACTCGACACGTTGATCGATCGACTCCGCTCCGGCCGGCGGCCAGGACAAGCGGAAATGTTCGGGACGTCGCTCGTCGAATTCATCCGCGAAAAAGGTGGGGTCATCGATGAAGGCGGCGATCTCGCCTCTCGAGAAGCCGACAAGGAACGGAAGCCGTATCAGAAACGGATCATCAACCCGAAAGGCCTCGCGCTCGATCGCGCGCGCGAGCTCGCGGCCGAAGCCGGCTATTTGGATCCGCAGTCCTCGATCGCGGACTTCCTCGACAAGATTTCGGATGAACTCCGAGGGGCGCCCGTCTTCACGGCCGCCCAACACAACCAGGACGCGATCGAGCAAAACACCGTGCTCGAGCAACTCGACGCCTATTTGAAATCGAAGGACGTCGACCTCAAGACAGCATCCAACGAGGAAGTGAAGAAGCTGCTCCAGGAAGCGGCGAAACTCCCTGAGGCCGGCGGTGAAGGTCTAGAGCAAGTGCTCCGACAAGATGCGGCGCGGCAAGCATTGGCCCAAGGCCGAATCACGGATCTCCATCTCGACGAGCGCGGCCGGATTGCGTTTCCCAAAAACCGGAAACCGTTCACGGGACCCGTCCAGATTGACATCCTGGAGCGTGGAGACTTGTCGAGTTTTCTCCATGAATCGGGCCATTTGTACTTGGAAATATTTGGGGATCTCGTCGAGGACCTGGCCACGCGTCCGGACGGCCGCACGGCGCCACAGCAACAAATGGTCGACGACTACGCGACGGTGTTGAAGTGGTTCGGCGTCGACTCTCGCGACAGTATCGACACGCCCCAGCACGAGCAATGGGCCCGCGGGTTCGAAGCGTACCTGCGCGAGGGCAAGTCTCCGAGCCCTGAGCTGCGTCCCATCTTTGCGCGCTTCCGCGCCTGGCTCGTCAATATCTATCGATCCCTGACGCAGCTGAACGTCAACCTCACTCCCGAGGTGACAGCCGTCTTCGATCGCCTGGTCGCCTCCGATGAACAAATCGCACAAGCCCGGCAAGAGGCGAAACTCCAGGCGCTCGCCGAAAACGAGGAGCAAGCGAAACATCTCGGCATGACGCCGACGGAATACCGGGCCTATGGGGAAACGGTCCGGGACGCGCGCGATCGCCAACAGGACCAACTCCTCGGCGAGTACATGGATGAATACAACCGGGCGCAGTCGGAATGGTACGCAGCGCGCAGGCGGGAGATGCTCGAGAATGTCGCGCGCGAAGTCCACCAACAGCGGGAATACATCGCGATGGCCTTCCTGCAGAAAGGGACGCTGCCCGACGGCTCGGCGCTGCCGGCCGGCATTCAAGCGGTCAAGCTCGACAAGAAGGCGCTCGAGGCGCAATACGGAAAAGCCAGTCGCACGGCGGGCCAGGGGTCCACGGTCACCAACAAGCTCCTGGAGCTCGGCGTCTACCGGCGCGAGGGCGGGATCTCGCCCGACGTCGTCGCGGACCTGTTCGGTTATTCCTCCGGTGATGAGCTCGTCCAGGCGCTCGTGAACGCGCGGCCGATGGCGGAATTGCTCAACGCCGAAACCGACGACCGGATGCGCGAAACCTACGGCGACATGTTGACCGATGGCACGGCGCCGGAAAAAGCCCGGGATGCGGTGATGACGGTCGGCCGCGTCGAAGTGATCAAGGCGGAAATCAAAGCTCTCGAGAAGAAGGTCCGCGAGACGGCGCCCTTCGTGGCGGTGGGCCGCGAACAGGTGCGGACCGAAGACCGCGCGAAACGCAATCTCGGCATCGATACCGTGCGGCGCTTCCTCCCCTCGGTGGCGCTGGCGCGATCGCTTGCCGAACAGCGGATCGCGGGACAGAAGATCCGGGACATCCGGCCAGGCCTCCACTATGCCGCGGCCCGGCGCGAAGGCCTGCGCGCGCTCGAAGCCGTTAACAAGGGGAACTTTCCGGCCGCGCTGAACGCGAAGCAAAAAGAGTTGATCCAAATCGAAATGTATCGGGCGGCCCGGGCGGCACAAGAGGAATCCGAAAAGATCCGAAATTACATGCGCACGTTCGACGAACGGGCGAAGCGCGAGCGGATCGGGAAAGCCGGCGGCGACTACCTCGAGCAAATCGACGCGCTGCGGGAGCGGTTCGCCTTTGCCCGGGATACGAACATCGCGATCGACAAGAAAAAGTCTTTGCTCGAGTGGGTCGCCGATCGCCAGGCGGAAGGGTTACCGATCGAGATCGCGCCGGAGCTGGTGAACGAAGCGCGCCGGCAGAACTACAGAGAAATGTCGCTCGAGGAATTGCGCGGCCTGAAGGACGGCGTCGAGATGATCGCGCACCTGGCGCGGCTCAAAAACAAATTACTCAAGGCGCGGGATCAACGGGAATTCGAAGCGATCCGCACGGAAATCGTTTCCTCGATCGAGGCCAACCTCAAGCCCGGGACTCGGGATCTCCGCACACGGGAAAACGCCGGCGGGAAAGTTGGCGACGCCATGCGGCAGTACGCCGCCAACCATCGCAAAATGTCCAGTCTCGTACGAGAGTTCGACGGGTTCAAAGACGGCGGCCCCCTGTGGGAACACTTCATCCGACCCATGAACGAGTCGGGTAGTCGCGAAGCCATGATGATCGAGGCGGCAACGGAAAAGTTGATGACACTCATCCGGCCCGTGCTGAAGGAAGGCAGGCTGGGCGGCAAAGGTGAGTTTTTCCCGACCGTCGGGAAATCATTCAACCGTGAGGAGCGGATCGCCATGGCGCTCAATCTGGGTAATCGGTCGAATGAGCAACGGCTGCTCGATGGCGAGGGGTGGACGCGACAACAGATTCAACCGATTCTCGACACGCTCACCAAAGCGGATTGGGATTTCGTGCAAGCGGTATGGGATCACTTTGAAACCTATCGACCGGCGATCGGCGAGCTCGAGCGCAAGGTAACCGGCATCGAGCCTAAATGGCTAGATCCGACTCCGGTGTCGACGAAGCACGGTATTTACCGCGGCGGGTACTATTCGGTGAAATATGACGCGCAACGCTCCGCGCCGGCGGAAGAGCACGCGGCCGCGGAAGAGGCGAAGCAACTCCTGAGAGGCGCTTACACCGCGGCGACAACCCGGCGCAGCTTCACGAAGGAACGCGTCGATGAAGTCCACGGCCGGCCCCTCCAGTATTCCTTCCGTGGCCTCTACCAGGGCACCACCGAAGTCATCCATGATTTGACCTGGCGCGAGTGGCTGATCGATGCCAACCGACTGATCAAGAGCCACGACGTCGATCAGGCGATCCGTACGCGTTACGGTCCGGAGGGTGTGCAGGTCTTTAAATCAGGAATCCAGGACATCGCCAAGTCGGATATGGGCGCGGTCAACGGATTGGAAAAGGCGCTGAACTACTTTCGCAACGGGGCGACGGTCGCAGGCCTGGGATGGAATGCCGTCTCCGGATTAAAACAGCTTCCGGCGCTCGGCGTCTCCGCAGTACGCATCGGTAAAGGCTGGATGGCCCGGGCTATGGTTCAGTCGCTCGCGTCGCCGAAGGCCACAATGGACTTGGTGAACAGATCGGATGTCATGCAGCTCCGCGCGAAGACGCAGAACCGCGAAATCAATGACGTGCGCAACAAAGTCAAAGGCCAGAGCGGCGCGCGCCAGGCGATCGAAGGGTCTCTGTTCTGGATAATCGGCGCAGGGCAGCGGCTCGTCGACGTCCCGACCTGGGTCGCGCAATACAACAAATCGATCGCCGCCGGCGAATCGGAGGAACGCGCGATCGCGCTCGCCGACCAGGCGGTCATCGACACGCAAGGCGGCGGGCAAACCAAGGATCTTGCCCAAATCCAGCGGGGGCACCCGGCGCTGAAGCTCTTCACGAATTTCTATTCGGGATTTGCGGCGCAATACAACATCTCGGTCGAACGGGTGAAGCAGGCGCAGTTCACCAACCCGTTCGCGCATCCGGTGGAAAACGCGGTCAAGGCGGTTGCGCTCGGAACGGATTTCCTCCTGATCAACGGCATGCAAGCCCTGTATGCGGTCGCGATCGCGAAATGGTTCCAGGACGACGACGAGGAGTGGGCGACGGCGCTCGCACGCGAGGGATTATCCAGCTTCCTCGGACTCCTGGTGGGCGTGCGGGAGTTGGAAGGTTTTGCCGAAAAACTCGCCGGTATCGAGCAGTACCACCGCGGCTACAGCGGGCCGGCAGGGCTGCGGATTCTGAGTGAACTCGATAAGTTGGGTGCGCAGATTCAGCAGGGCGAATTGGATCGCGCTTTAATCCGCGCTGGAATCAATGTTGCTGGAATCACGCTGCACCTCCCATCGGCGCAGGTGAATCGGACGCTCGACGGAGTCCTTGCCGTGATGGACGGACAGGCCGGGCCGGCCGCGGCCGTGTTCGGGCCGCCCCGGCAATAGTTGTTAAAGCGCAACTGTTGTCCGATGACAACTACGACAAGGATGTCGAGATGAAGTATGTCTTCATTTTCCTGCTAACTCTCCTGGCCTCATGCGCCCCGAAAACGGTCCATCCGAAAACGATCCTCGATCGAGGAACCTGGTGGGCGAGGGAAGACAAACCCGGGCAGTGGTTCGTTCTGGTGGGCAACGGATCGGAAGCGGAAGTCATGGCGGAAGTCTGCGCGCCGCGGAAGTTCATCTGCCAGGTGGACACGGCGGGAAAGATTCTGCGGATCGATCGCGTGCGGAAGTGAAAGGCCGCGCACTGGCAAGGAACGCGGCCGATCGGGAGCGGGCGGCTTACTTCTTTCTGGTGCCCGACATCTTCGCTTTCTTTGCTGGAGCTTTCTTTGTAGCCATCTGCTAAACCTCCGATCCTTTCTAGTCTCTAACGAGACCGGAGCTAGATTAGCACGCGCTGTAATTCAACGCTTCCTCCGGAATCGTTCCGCATGGGGACAGACCGCGAAGTGCGGTTCGTAGCGTGTCATGGATGGTGATGGGTAAATCGAATCTTCCCCGACGCGGATCTCCTGTTTCAAACTCATCGGCATTTTGCGGTTCCTTGGCGTCCAGAACCATTCGAGGCGCGCCCCGCAGGCCTGGCAGTGCCCGGATCCGTCGAGGCGATAGCCGGCTTCGGCGAGCTCGGGGAGGGTTTCCGGAATCATCGCGCCAGCTCGAGCCGCGCCTGGTCCCGCGCCTTCATGAGTCGATGGAACATTTCCGCGTCGCCGCCATGATCTGGATGAAAGGCAAACGCGAGCTTTTTAAAGGCAGTCTTCATGTCGTCCCTTGAAAATGAAAAAGTCCCGGACCGGGACAGCCGACCTTGGCGCCCGATCCGGGTTCGTTTCTGATTAGCGGAATTGGAGAGATCGGAAGGACCGCGGTTCGAAATTTTCGATTCGTCTATAGGGTAACGACCGAAGGTTTCCGCGATCCTCCCTTTCCCGTGGTTGCCGGATTGGTCATGTGTTACCGGGGCCGGCGCCCGTTTCGCCCGGAACGAATGCGCATTCGGAGCGGGCAAAATTCATAAATCATCGTCAAATGGCTTCTCCGTCTGGAATCCGGCCATGCAAAGGCCCTCGTGACCGGCCCCGCAGAGCAACTCCACAAACAAGCCCGACTCGTCGACAACCTTCCATGAGCCACTTCCGCACTTGCAGCGGAGCGGTTTCCATTGCCCTTCGATCCGCTGCCAAATCGGTACATGGCGCGGCCGCGGCTTCGCTTTCCGTCGCACGCGGACCGGGATCCGGATCTTGCGCGGCTTGATCGGTCCGCGTTGTTCGATCCATTTCGGATCCCCGAAAACGGGGCGGGTGTTGTCTTTGTCGTCCGTGTTGTCTTTGTCGTCCGGCACTCACAACCCCGCGGATCCCCAAAGCAAAACAACGATCACGCCGGCGACCATGACGGCAAAAACAAAGACGCCGGCGGCCGTGGTTTTGATCGTTTCCATAAAACCTCCATCTCGTTTCGAGAGGGGCGGCTTTTCAGCCAGGGACGGTAGCGAAAGCGGCCGCCCCTCTCTATTGCCACGCGTCGAAAGGAGTCACTCAAAAGACGCGCGACAAAATGCGTTTCACCCGGCCGCGTTTTTTCCGCAACCGGTTCTCGAGCTCGTCGATCCGCGCCTGAAGGCGCTTCAACTCCAATAGCCGGCGGTCCGCGATCACCTGGGTCAAGCGGAGCTCTTCCAGGGCCCACGTGATGTCGGGCGTGAGGGCTTCGAATTTCTTCTGAAGGTCCTGAACGTTCACTGCTGAATCTTCTCCAAGGCTGCGACGAGTTTCTCAATTGCCATGCGCTCGGACATTTCCACGGGATTCGTCTCGAGAACCGATAGCGCGAAGGCGGCCGCCTCGATTAGCACGTCCATTCCACAGGCCGACATGGCAGCACGGTAAATCTTCGGCGCATGCCAATCGGGCGTACTGATGATCGTCGTCGGGCCGGGGTAATTCTTCCGGAAATACTGCATGAATTGATCTGGTACTTTCATCGCGCCCCCAAATCCGCGCCCTCTTTGAGCGCCGAAATGTACATTTCCAAAAACCGAACCTGTTCGAGATCGAGATCGACTTTGTGCAGGGCTTCGAATTTCTCGCGCCCCAACGCGTGCAGAGACTTCCGCCCCTTCCAATGCAAAGCGGCGGATAACGGGACCGTCCGGTAGTCGGATACCTTGGATCCCGTTTTGCCGAAGCCGGGCGGGATGATGTGCGCCGCCTCGGCCGCCGTTCCGGTGAGGATGCACGGCTGCCGGCGGATGAAGCGGAGATAGTCCCGGTCTTCCATCCGGACCGGTTTGGGAAAGGCCAGGACGGGGCGGCTCATGCGGTGACCTCCAAGCTGAGCTGCTCGGCGGCGGGCGCCAGATCGGCCGGCCGGAAATAGAACTTCCGGCCGCCCTGGGGAAACTCGACGATCGCGTAAGGCGTACCGACCGCGCCCTTCGACCATCGAAGAAACGTGCATGACTGCCCGGCCCGGGCGATCGCCTCGGGATCGAGACGATCGGACGGACGGACAATCAACGAATCGCCGGCGCGGGGGCTGCCTACCACGGCAACACTCCTTCCATGGCGACGGCCGCTTCTTCGCCGTCCCCGGGCAGGGCCTTGATATCCTCCAGCGCGCTCAAGGTGCGATCCTTCTCCGTCAACAACCGCTCGTCTTTTTTCGCGAGCGTTTCGAACAATTGCAGGACCTTCAACGCGTACTCCAGCTCCTCAAGGCTCTTCGCCTGGATCGCTTCCCAGCTCCGCGTGCCGAACACGCATTCGCTCACACTGCGTTTCATGTCCTTGGCCTTGTCGGTGTGACCGGGCCACATCGCAACCATGGACTCCTGGATCTCGTCGAGCACGATCCGCAACCGTTTGATGCGCTCGGCGTAGGCCGAATCGCCGTTACTGCTGATCAATTCCTGACTGCTGGTATTGGTGGCAATGCGGACGTGGGCGGTGGCCTGGAGCGCGTCCCAATGGGGCTTGATCGCTTCCCATACCTGGCGATATCCGCCGGGCTCATAGCCGGGCTTGTCGCTAAAGCGGAGAACTTTTCCGTTGAGGGCCCAGGTGCGGTCTTTCAATACGTCGGCGCGGTGGACCATGCGGCCGTCGCCTTCTCTACGGGATCCGCGGACTGTCTTCGCCTTACGCTCCGTCGACATTTCCAAAAGCAGGTGCGGCTCGTATCCAAAATCCTCGCCGCCGCCGGCCTTGAAGCGCGTTCCCACTTTGACCAGTTTGGTTTTGTCCGAATTGTTCTCGTCCTGGATTTCCTCGGTCACATTGCCCAGCCGGCCCAACGCCTGGCAGCACATCGGCGTATTGAGGAAAAACGCGACATAGTCCTTGTTCCACATCTCGCGGATGTCGCCCCATTTCTCAATGGGGATAAAGCCGCGATTCTTCCCTTTGAAGCTCTGCATCAACTCCGACCAAATGATCGTGAGCGTATCCACGTTCCACACGCACGCCCCGATACGCTCGGCCTCGCGCTGATCGTTGGTCATCCCTTTAAAGGTTGGGTCGGTGCGCTGGATCAACTCGACGCCTTCCTTTTGGAACATCGGCCGAAGGAATTGCCAACCGGGCTCGGTGTCGGTCACGAAGACCGGCGCGCCGTTGTAGATTTCTTTCGATAGCGCGATCGACAGTAAGGCGGCGGTGGTCGTCTTGCCGGAACCTTGCGGGCCAAACCATCCGGCCTTTAGTGGCACGACATGACGGCCCGTTTCGAACGGTTGAATAGGGGGATGCTGCGTTGACGGTTGATTGACGTTAAGAGATTGCATACGATGGACTCCTTTTTGTTTGTGTGTTGAGTTTTCGCCGGCGGGCTCCTTGCGACAGGGTCCGCCGGCATTTTGTTGTTACAGGCCACGCCGGCGAAAACCCTCCGGCGATCTTCCAATCAATTCGACATTCGCCGACCGGCGCTCGGCCGCGGCGCTGAATAGCTTCGCGCCCAACTCGCGGACGCTGGCCTCGAGCTGCTCCTCGAGGCGCACGCGTTGCATGTCGGCAAGCTCGGCGCTGATCTCGACGCAGTGCCGCCGAAGCTGCTCGACGTAGGCGGACACCACGCGGTTGTCCTGGCGCTGCCCGTAGGCCTCCAGGCGATCTACCAGACCCTCGAGACGCCCCAATACGGCATACAGACCTTTCATGAGCGATCCTTTCTGCGCCGCTCGCGGCGCTCGAGCCAGTTCTTGATCCGTGGGGCAAAAAACAGAATGGCGTACCAAATCAGCACGTAGGCGAACACTAGAAGGCCGGCCATGGCCAGCATGAGGCGGAGGTTCGCGCCGATGTAATCAGGCATGACGCGTTCTCCTTTCCCGTTCCTCGTGCTCCTGGATCGCTTCGGCTTCGAAGCTTCGTCCACAGGTGGAACACTCGCGGCATTCCTGGCACTGCGTCCACTGATTGCACGCCCAATGCAGGACAAGGGGCGCGGCGCAACAGTCGGACGGAAATCCGAGAGATTGCTGCACGGGCAACGGCTGAACGGGTTGGCGCTCGGATTCCGTCACGACATGGTCGAAGCACACGTCGCAGACCCGTTTCCCGTTCAACTGATGCAGCCGCTCGCGGGGCATCTCGCAACTCGCGCACTCCATGGATTGCTGCGGGACGCCCGTGGTCACAAGCGTCCCGCTCTTGCCAAAAGAGGGTGGGATTGCAGCATCGTGGATGCTGGCGGATACACGAGCGGATGAAGGCGCGTTGTGAGGCGCGCCGGGGGAGGAATGAAAACTTGTTCCGTAAAACCAGGTGCGGGCGTTCATCGTTGAACCTCCCCACGCGACGGGGTGGTATCCTTGTCGCCATGAGCGACGCCGAAGAGGACGAGATCATCGGACGGATGGTCCGCGAGCGACGAACATTGCAGCGCCGGATCGCGATGATCCGCCAGGCCTGCGCCGACGAAGCGGTCTTGTACTTGAAAGTGGGAAGCGCCCTTCAGGCTCAACCCGAAAACGCCTGGTTCGATCCGCCAGGCAGCTTCATCGGTTCCGGCGAATGCTTCCGCAACGACTGGATTCATTTCGACAAACTCGCCGATCTGACCGAAGAACTGCGGTCCGTTCTCACCCGATTGGCCGATATCGAACGCACATTGAAGACCGCCGGGATCTAATCCGTTTCTCGACATTTCAATTGCTCCCCGAAAAGACGAAGCGCACCGGCAACAATCCGCGCATCTGTTCAAACTCCCGGATCGCCGCGCGCAATTGATCGTGGGTGTTCACCAGGTGGCCGTCGGCGAGGGCTTTGATCTCCTCATCGGCGAGCCGTCGCGCATCGTCGCGCTTATAGCCAGAGGGAAGGATCACGACGATTTCGATCTGAGCGGCGGGTTGGCCGTCCTGCCATTTGCGGTATGCAAAGAAGTGTTTTTGCATGTTCACTCTCTCCTTGTCGAACCACAATCTACAATGTCGAATAGTAGTCGTCAAGAAAAATGTTCAAGAAAAGGAATTGGGTGAGCTTTGAGGTGACGTGATAGGTTGCCGCCGGGATCAAAAGGAAATGAAAGATCGTCAACCTGTCGGAGTTGGTGGCTGGCTCGCCTTGCTGACCATCGGACTCATGGTGCTGGGCCCGATGGTGTCATTAGGGAACTTGCTAAACCTCATTCGGACTGTGGAAGATTCAGCAATCGGACCGCTAAAGCCCGAGTGGGGAACGTTCAAGCTGGTGGCGTGGAGTATTGTTGCGACCGCAGCGGCTCTCAGTGTAATGACGGGCTACAGGCTACGGGCGGATCACAGACCAGAGTCGGTGAAGCTAGCCAAAAAGGCATTGTGGCTCATAGGGCCGATGAGCAATGCGCTCCTGAATGTGTCAATGATTGTGGTTTTACAACTCAATCCGACTCCTGAATTTATCGGCTCGGCAATTGGTGGGCTGGCGGGGGGCTGCATAGTCGCCTTTATCTGGACAGTGTATCTTTCTCGTTCCCGTAGAGTGCGAAACACTTACCTGCTGGACAATGATGCCATGCTGACCGGCGGGTAAGTTCCGCTCCGGAAGCGGAGCGGAACTGTTAAACCTCTCGGCTGGCCAACCATTCAATTAAATCGATCACTTGTGCTTTTGTTTTTGGCGGCGTCCTGCCGCGCTCCCGACCGTGGAATCCTTCCCCTCCCCCATGGCGGGGTTCGGGCTATCCCTAGCTTTGAGCAGGCGCGCGACCTTTTCGGAAATCGCCTCGAGGTTGATCCGGATTCCCTGAACCTGCTCCTTGATGCCGCTCCTTAAAATTTGGTTCAACATGTCATGGCAAGCAAGGTCCTCATCGGGAATATCGCTCATTTGAAAGCCGCGAAGGAATTCGCCCAGGTCGGTGCCGTAGTGAGATAGAAGCTTTGCGAAAAGATTGATGCTGAAATTGATCTTTCCGGACTCGATGCCGTTGATCGTGCTCCGGTGAATTTTCAGGGCTTCCGCGACACTGATCACGCTCAAGCTCGCACCTTCCCGGTACGACTTTAGGCGGTTGCCCATCAGCTTCCTAGCCTGCTCGATTCTGGTGTCGACTGCCATCAGACAGGAATTGTGGAGAACCAGACCAGGCGTGGATTAGAAATATTTTCTTTGACGACTACTATTCGCCATTGTAGATTGTGTCTCACTTATGACTTTTTCAGCGAAAGTCCGAGAGGCCGTCGGCGCCAACGTTAAAGCGATTCGAGAAAGTATCGGTAAATCGGTCACAGAGTGCGCGGAAGCAGCGCGCATTCATCGGAGCTATTGGAACTATCTCGAAAACGGTCATGTCAATTTCACGATCGACAAGCTCGAAGTGGTTGCGGGCGTGATCGGCGCTCGCGTCGGTGACTTGTTTGCGGAGCCCGAAACCGTCTTCGCCCAATCCGGCGCGCCGGCGCGTAAAGCCAAGCGCCCGAAGAGGGGCAAGGTCGCCTGATGAATTCAAAATCCACGGCGATCGACTACTACGAACGGGAGCGGTTGAAGCAGATCGGCCGACGTCTGGCCATGGCGCTGCGCGATCGGGAGTACCGGCGCAAAACGGACGTCCGGCGAAAGGGCAAACGATGATCGGCGGACCGATCGCCTCGCCTCTCGCGCGGCCGCGGCCGACGCGATTTGTGAAAGTCGGCCTGGTCGTGTGGCTCTTGCTTGCGAGCACAAACGTCGGCCTGGTGGTCTATCGGTTGCGGCACACTCCCGCGATTCTCTTAGGACCGGCCCTCAATCTGACGCACGAGCAAGCTAAAGACGCCTGGACCTGGTGCGAGCAGATTTCGACGATCTTGCGCACGAGCCAGTCCGCCCTGGGCCCTTCTGAGGTTTCGGCGGGGGACCTGGTTTCGGCGTGTGTGGCGGGATATGCCGCCGGGGTGGTTGAGGGTGAGGCTTCGAAGGCGAAGCCGGATTTGTGAGAGGGGGTCGCTACAAATGAGTCGCGCTCTTCAAAGCTTTCTCGGTGGGTTGTACGCGCACTGTCAGCGCAAGCAGCCCTATCGTGAATTCTGGCAAGCCTTGCGAAAAGTGAAGGAAGCCCGAAAGCGCGGAGAGAAGAATCTTCGCGTGTACCAATGTGTAGCGTGTCGGCATTTCCATATCGGACACCGACGCCGGTTTAGGGACTCTTAGATTTATCGCCGCGTAGAGCAGTGGCAGCTCGCCGGGCTCATAACCCGGAGGCCGTGGGTTCAAATCCCATCGCGGCAATCGGACCGTGCGGGTTCTCCTTGGGAACGGCCAGGCTGTTAGGCGCAGTCCACCGGAACACCGATCCGCACGGTCCGTATTCGTTTCTTCAAGGAGGTTTCACAATGGCAAGTCTTCGCAAGATGTCCGCGAACGGCGACGACAAAATCGCCGAATGGGATCCGCAAACCGTCTCTCCGGAGCAGCTCCACAAGATCGAAGCGGAATACAACGCACTCGCCGCGAAGGGGTATTTCGTCGCCGATATCACCGACGGCCGCAACGTGCTGGTGAAGGACTTTGATCCGAACGCGGATCTGTTGATGATTCCCCGGGTGCAAGGTGGCTGAGATTGTCGAGCGTGATGGGGTCCTGTATCGCGACGCGGGATCTGCGGGTTTGATGCCGCTCTCGCCAATCGAAGTCGATCTCTTCGCCTGCAACGGTGCGGCCCGGTGCGCGCGGGACCTGCTGCAACGCGTGATCCCCGCGGCGCGAGGCTACGCGACGATCGACACGATCCAGGTCCGCGCGCGAAGCGGGTCGGTGTACAAGATCGACCGGGCGGGACAAACGGCGATCTATCAGGGCGACAAGTTGATCGGCCATTGCTGCCTGCAGTTGTCGATTCCGGCGCCATCCTACGACCGGATGCTCGCGGAGTATCTGTTGATCGTCAACGATGAGGATCGGTATCGATCGATCGCCAATTTCTTTAAAAAGGGTCGGCGGCAACTAAGCCCTCGCGACAAGTTCGTGGCGTTTTGGCTGGGTGGTCTGGCTGGCCTTGTGTTGATTTGGGTCGGCGCTTTGGTTGCGGCTGTCTTTTAGCGGATTTGAAATTCGCCCGGGAGCTGCAACTCCCGGGCGAGTGGCTCGTAGTGAAGCGTTACAAACTGACAGGTCCCTCGTGTCTCTAGAATGGCACAGACGGGGCCGGAAAAGGTCCGGTCGATGAGAGCTCAACCGTCCGGCGCGATCGGCGACCCGCCGTCCCGCGATGAACTCGAACTCCTGACGCCGGAGGAGCTCGCTGAACTCTTCAAGGTCCCGCTCTCCTGGGTGCGCAGCGCGACGCGCAGCCGCTCGCCTCATCCGATCCCGCACGTCAAGATTGGTCACTACGTCCGCTTTGAAGAAGAAGCGGTGCGTGAGTGGTTTCACAAACAGAAACGCGGCTATCGCCCTAAACGGCTGCAATGAATACAATCTCCCGCACACCAAGGCAACGGCAGCCAGAAGAAGGAGACTTCATGGCTCAACACAAACGCAAACGGCAGTGCGGGACCGGCTCGATCGTTCAGGAGGAATCCGGCTTGGCGATCCGGTGGCCGGAATATGTCGTGCTTCCGGATGGTCAACGAAGGCGCAAGATGCGCTACGAGCTTCTCGAGGGCGCAACCGCTCGAGAGGCGAACGACAAACTTCTCGAGCGCATCACGAAGGCGCGCCGGGATGGACCGAAGCCGCTCGAAGTAAAAGCGGCTACGACGTTCCAGGATCACGTCGCCCGCTGGCAGAAAGATTTTCTCGAATCGGCCGGCGCGGGGACCGAGGATCTCTACAAATTTTCCGTTCGTTCCGTCTGGCTGGGCATCATCAAGGCCAGACTCAGCCCTCGTTTCGGCAAGTTCCGTTTAACGGAAATCTCCGCGGCTCTGATCCAGGAATGGATCACCGAACTCCGCCGGGAAGGCCTCGCGGCGGCGACGATTCGCCAGTATTACAAACCGCTGCGGGTCATTTTGGCGCGGGCGGTCCTCTGGAAAGAGATCGCGGAGAATCCAGCAAATCCAGTGGAGTTGCCGAAGATTCGCAAAAAGGAGCAATCGCAAAAAAAATGGGCGCTGACGCCGGAACAAGCCGGGGCGCTGCTCGGAAAGATCAAGCCATTGAGACCGCGGGCGATGATCGCCCTCGCCATTACTGCAGGCCTCCGACGGGGGGAGCTGCTCGCAGCACGTTGGAAGAGTCTTGACGAAGCCTCTTCTGAAATTGCGGTAGTGGAAGCGTCATATCGAGGACACATCGACACACCGAAAACCGAAGCTGGAGAACGGAAGGTCCCGCTCGATCAATGGACGATGCATATCTTAAAGCAGTGGCGCGGCCTGTCGAAGCACACGCGACCGATCGATTTCATCTTTTCAACCCGGACGGGCAAACAGGAAACCCCGGGCAACATCCTCCGGCGCTACGTCTTTCCGGCGTGCGACGCGATGAAGTTGCGGCGGGCCACCTGGAACACCTTCCGGCGAACATTTTCAACCTGGCTCCATCACCACGCGATTCCCGGTAAGACGATCGCGACGATGATGGGCCATGCCGACGAGAAAACCCAATTCATCTACATCCAACCGGATGAGGATATGAAACGGGTGGCGGCGGGCAAGATTGGCGACGAATTGTCCAGATACTGTCCAGATGAGAATCAAATGGGGCTCCCGTGGTTGAACTGACGGGAGGGTACAAGGTAGTGCGAATCGAGAGGGTTGCGGCTAAGTGGGCGCGACCGGGATCGAACCGATGACCTCTACCGTGTCAAGAAAGATCAAACCAGCTATGTGATTGGGCTGCCGTTGTTTTGGTTGACGGTCTGCGCCATTAATAGCCCTCATTCGGCAATCTACTGTCCAGATAACTGTCCAGATTGAATCCAGCTCTCGGCTCGCTATTTCAAGGCTCGGAGTGTGTCTGATGGCAGTCACGATTATCAGGACTCGATATCGAGATATCTCGTTCGAAGAAGCTTCGAAGTGTGTAACGGCGGAATTCCGCGCGATAACCTCGCCGGCAGGGTGGGAACTGTATCGCGGCAAGTCGATCGAGATTGTGACCCCTGCGCTGCCGGCTGAAGGATTCAACCGGCGGTTTCATTGCTGCGAAGGGCCGTTTTACTGCGTGATTTCGGTTGATGGCGTACGGTATGAATCGCCAACCGAATACTCAGTGCGCCCCCACATCGCGGAGATCGGCGACTGATGGGAACCGACGCCGTCCGCTACGCCTTCGCGTTGACCGGCCTCACGTCGACGCAGCAATGCATCGTCCAGCGCGTCGCCTGGCACTGCATGGACGATAGCGGTTTTTTCAAGTGCTCACATACCTGGCTCGCGCATCGGTGCGATCTGAGTCTCCGATCGCTCGAGCGCCACTTGCCCCAGCTCGCGAAGCTGGGGATCTTGGTCCGCGGCGATGACGGGTTCCGGCTGGCGGGATTTGTCACCGCCAAATTGGCGGTGCGATGCGACAAATTGTCCGCCAAATTGGCGGCCCCCTCACACTCCCCTATTAGGAAGGATTCCAATAGAAAAGAATTCCACCAGGGACCGGCCGACGATTGGGCGAACTACCGGGAATTCTATTTTGCGCGGTGTGAGTTGTGTGCGACGTCTCACGATTGGCCCGTCCAGGAAAGCTATTACGACACCGGGCTGCGGGCGCTCGCATGTCCGGAATTCCGGGCCCGGTTAAAAAGTTCACAAATTTCCAACCTGCAGGAGAAAACAAAATGAAATTAGAAGTGAAACAGTCGGTCACCGGTAAGGTTCTCTTTAGCATCGAAACGGAGTCGTTCAAGCTGGCTATGGAAGCGGCCGTTAAGAGCGGCGCGAACCTCATCGGCGCGAACCTCATCGGCGCGAACCTCATCGGCGCGAACCTCATCGGCGCGAACCTCATCGGCGCGAACCTCATCGGCGCGAACCTC